>WNFA01010511.1_pt1 | contig 14204 bp, 10 predicted proteins | sample 5400481 | NCBI WGS metagenome assembly WNFA01 (sample SAMN13153340, study PRJNA577476) | soil metagenome | isolation source: 120 cm saprolite under Douglas fir tree site 2 hole 1 replicate 2 | place: USA:California | collected 2015-04-18 | reverse complement strand
GAGATATAGCGAGGGAATAGCGGTCCAGACCTCGATGAAGCGCTGGAAGCCGAGATCGATCCAGCCGCCGAAATAACCCTGCACGCCGCCGGCGGCGATACCGATGATCGAGGAGATGATGGTCAGGGCAAGGCCGAACAGCACCGAGATGCGAAAGCCGTAAATCAGCCGCGCGACGACGTCGCGGCCCTGATCGTCGGTGCCGAGCCAGTTGTATTCGAGGTCGCGGCAGCTCTTCAGACCCTTCTTCTGCACCACCTCCTTGCACTGCGCTTCCGTCAGCATCCAGGTCGGCTTCGACGGCGCGGGTGTCGGCAGATCGAGATTGTGCGTGTCGTAGGAATAGCGGATCAGCGGCCAGACGATGGTGCCGTTCTTGTCGGCGATCAGCTTCTGCAAGTAAGGATCGCGATAGTCCGCAGCGGTCTCGAAATCCCCGCCGAAGGTGGTCTCGGAATAACTGATGAACGCCGGCCAATACAGGTGGCCGTCGAACTTGACGAGGAACGGGCGATCATTGGCGATCAGCTCGGCGAACAGCGAGACGAAGAACAGGATCAGAAAGATCCAGAACGACCAGTAACCCCGGCGGTTCGATTTGAAATTCTGCCAGCGGCGGCGGTTCAGCGGCGTCGGGCTGAACCGGCTGCGCGTCATCGGCACGATTTCGCCGAGCGGGGATTGAACCGTGGTTTCGATCGGCGGCGGCGCGATGATCGTCATCAGACCTCCCGCGCCTCGAAATCGATCCGCGGATCGATCCACATGTAAGCGAGATCGGAGATCAAATTGACCACCAGACCCACCAGCGAAAAGATGAACAGCGTTCCGAATACCACCGGGTAATCGCGGTTCAGCACGCTTTCGAAGCCGAGCAGGCCGAGCCCGTCGAGCGAGAAGATGGTTTCGATCAGGAGCGAGCCCGAGAAGAACGCATGAATGAACGCGCCCGGAAATCCGGCGATGACGATCAGCATGGCGTTGCGGAAGATGTGATTGTAGAGCACCTGCCGTTCGCTGCAGCCCTTGGCGCGCGCCGTCATCACATATTGCTTGCGGATTTCATCGAGGAAGGAATTCTTGGTCAAGAGCGTCATGGTGGCGAAGGCCCCGAGCGCCATCGAGATCAGCGGCAGCGTGATGTGCCAGAAATAGTCCAGGATTTTCCAGTACCAGGGAAATTGCGCCCAGCCGTCCGAGGTCAGGCCGCGCAGCGGGAAAATGTTGAAGAACGAGCCGCCGGCGAACAGGATGATCAGGAGAATCGCGAACAGAAATCCCGGTATCGCAAAGCCGACGATGATCATCGCCGAGGTCCAGGTGTCGAACTTCGAGCCGTCCATGACCGCCTTGCGAATGCCGAGCGGGATGGAGATCAGATAGGTCAAGAGCGTCATCCAGATCCCCAGCGACATCGAGACCGGCAGCTTCTCCTTGATCAGTTGCAGCACGCTGACATCGCGAAAATAGCTCTTGCCGAAATCGAACCGTGTGAAATTCCACACCATCAGCGCAAAACGTTCCGGCGCCGGCTTGTCGAAGCCGAATTGCTTCTCCAGGCTCTTGATGAAATCGGGATCCAGCCCCTGCGCGCCGCGGTATTTCGATCCGCCGCCATCGGCAGTTCGGCCAGGCTGGCCGCGCGCGCCGAAATCGCCGCCGCCCCCGGAAATTCTCGAAGTGCCGCCGGTGTCGGCGCCGCTCAGCTGCGCGATCACGCGCTCCACCGGGCCGCCCGGCGCGAACTGTACCACCACGAAAGACACGAACAGGATTCCCAACAGCGTGGGAATCATCAGGAAAATGCGGCGGGCGATATAGGCGCTCATGAACTATTTCGCCTGCTCGGCCTTGGCCGCTTTGGCAGAATCGAACCACCAGTTTTCCGGCGCGCCGACGCCTTGCGCGTAACGCGCCGGCTTCGCCGGATGGTCAAACAAATCCCAATAGGCGATCGGATGAGTGGACCGGTACCATTGCGGCACCCAATAACGGCCGGCCCGAAATACCCGGTCGAGCGCCCGGCATGCGATGGTCAAATCCGCCCGCGTTTCAGCGCCGATGGCCTTTTCGATCAGCGCGTCAACCGCGGGATTGGCAACCCCCGCCAGATTGTAAGACCCTTTGGTCGTGGCTGCCTGCGACGAAAAATACGGCCGCAGGCTGTCGCCCGGCGTCGCCGACATGCTCATGCGTTGGATCGTCACGTCGAAATCAAAAGCTTCCACGCGGGCGCGGTATTGCACAGCGTCGATCAGCCGGATGCCGGCCTCGATCCCGAGCTGGCCGAGATTTTTAATGAAGGTCGCATGATGCGGTTGAAATGACGGCTCGTCGAGCAGGAATTCGACCGCAAGAACCTCGCCGTTCGGCAATAGCCGCTTGCCGTCCTTGACGACGAGCCCGGCATCGGTAAGCAGTTGCGAGGCTTTGCGCAGCAGCGCCCGGTCTTGCCCCGATCCATCCGACACCGGTGGCACGAAGGGCTCGCCGAACACCTCGTCCGGCACCTGTCCGCGGAACGGCTCGAGCAGCTTCAGCTCTTCAGGCGGCGGCGGTCCGTTCGCCACCATATCCGAATTCTGGAACGGCGAGCACGTGCGCGCATAGGCGCCATACATGACGGTCTTGTTGGTCCACTCGAAATCGAACGCGTAGCCCACGGCTTCGCGCACGCGCGGGTTCTTGAATTTGTCGCGGCGAGTATTGAAGAACCAGCCCTGTCCGCCAGACGGCGTTTCATCCGGCAGGGTCTCGCGCTTGACCCGGCCGTCCTTGATGGCCGGGAAGTCGTAGCGCGTGGCCCAGATGCGCGCGGTGAACTCCTCGCGGTAGAGATAGCTCTTGCCGGAGAAGCCCTCAAACGCGACATCGCGATCGCGATAGAATTCGTAGCGCACTGTATCGAAATTGTAGCTGCCGCGGCAGACGGGAAGATCGGCCGCCCACCAATCCTTGACCCGCTCATACTCGACGTAGCGGTTGACTTCGTACTTGCCGACCTTGTACGGCCCCGATCCGAGCGGCGCATCGAGGCTCGATTCATCGAACGGGCGCGTCGCGTAATAGGCCTTGGAGAAGATCGGCAGGCTCGCGACATAAAGCGGCACGTCGCGTGCATGCTTTTCCGCGAGCGTGACGACCACGGTCGCATCGTCAAGCGCTTCGGCCTTCACCAGGTCGCGCAGCTGAACCACGATCAGCGGATGGCCTTTTTCCTTCAGCGCCGTCAGCGAGAAGGCGACGTCATGCGCGGTAAGTTTCGAGCCATCGTGAAATCGCGCCTCGGGCCGCATCGAAAAGCGGTAGGTGAGCTTGTCGGGGGAAATCCGCACGGATTTCGCCGCAAGGCCGTACATCGCGTCGGGTTCGTCGCCCGCGCGAGCCATCAGGCTCACGAACGTCATGTCCATGCCCTGCGCGCCCTCGCCCTTCAGGATATAGGCGTTGAACGAATTGAAGGTGAAGAAGGACTGGTTGTAGGCGCGAGACGAAGGGATCAGCGAAAACAATCCACCCTTGGGCGCCGCGACGTTGACATATTCGAAATGATGGAAGTCGGCCGGATATTTCAGGTCGCCGAACACCGATATGCCGTGAGCCTCGGTGCCGGCGGCGTCGGTGCCGGCATCGACGGCCATCGCTGGCCGCAGCCACGGCGCGCTCAGCGCACCGGCGCCGAGACCGAGTAGATGCCGGCGGGAGAGCTGCGTCATGCGCGTGATTTCCTTCAAGTACGTCCGCCGATCTTGGCGGCTTTTTCAGCGTCCCACCACCACAGGCTCGGGAAACCGGAAACGCCGTATTTTGGCAACGGCTCGGGATGGCTGAAGCGGTCCCAGCGCGCGGCGCGCTGAAATCCGCCGGCGAATTGCGGGACAAGATAGCAATTCCAGAGCAGTACCCGATCCAGGGCCTTGCAAGCCGCGACCAGTTCGGCGCGGTCTTTTGCGAAGATGATACGGTTTATCAGGGCGTCCACTGCGGGATTTTTGATGCCGGGAAGGTTGCGCGAACCGGGCCGGTCCGCCGCCTCCGACCCGAAAAAGTCGCGTTGCTCGTTGCCCGGCGACAGCGACTGTCCCCATACAGAGGTGGTGATATCGAAGTCGAAACTGCGCAAACGATTCTCATACTGTACACTATCGACGGTGCGAATATTCACGGTCATGCCGAGCCGCTCCAGATATGGCTTGTAAAAAAGCAGGCTCCGCTCGTCACCCTGCTCCGCGGACAAGAATTCAACACTGACAGGCTGCCCTGCGGGATCGAACAGCTTGCGGTCGCGAATCTCGAATCCGGCCTCTTTCAGAAGCCGGGTTGCTTCGCGCAGATTGTTGCGAGCCGCGTCCGGATTGCCGCCGACTGGATTTTTGTACGGCGTTGTGAAGACCTCGGCAGGCACCTTGTCGCGTACCGCTTCGAGGATCTGCAATTCCTGACCCTCGGGAAGTCCCGACGAGGTGAGTTCGGGGATGCCGTCAAAATAGCTGCCGTTGCGATGGTACTCTCCGTTCGAGAGTTGCCGGTCCGACTCCTCCCAATCATAGGCATAATTGAATGCGCGGCGGACTCTGACATCGGTAAATAGCGGCCGGCGCAGGTTGAACACGAAACCTTGCATCCTCCCTGAACTCGCATCCGGGAATTTTTCCTTGATGACACGCTTTTCGCGCTCGGCAGGAAAATCGTAGGCTGTCGACCATTGCTTGCCACTGCGCTCCGTAAACCAGTCCATCTGATCCGCCTTGAACGCCTCGCGTCCAACGGTGTCATCGCGAAAGAACTCAAACCGAAGCTGGTCAAAGTTATCCTGACCGATGCTGTGCGGCAGATCGTTTCCCCAATAATCCTTGACCCGTTCCATCACCAACGTGCGGCCCGCAACAAACTCCTTGATACGATAGGCCGCAGATCCCAGCGGAATCTCCAGTGTTGTCGCCGTGACATCCCGTTTGCGTCCTTGCGCGTCGGTCCCTTCCCACCAGTGCTTCGGCAACACCGGAACTTCGCCGGCGATCGAGGGAAGTTCGCGATTCCCGGGCCCGTCGAAGGTGAATCTGACATCGCGCTCGCCGGCCTGTTCGCACTTGACGATGTGCCGGTAGTAGGCGCTGTACATCGGGCTGTTCTTCTTGAATGCATCGAACGAGAAGACGACGTCGTCGGGGGTCACCGGCTTGCCATCGTGCCAGCGCGCCGCTGCATTCAATCGATAGACGACGTAGGAGAAATCGTCGGGATAGGCGGCGGCTTCCGCCAGCAGCCCATAAGCCGTCGCCGGTTCATCTTGCGACCTGGTCGTCAACGTTTGATTGATCATGGTGGCGCCGCGGGCGATCGATCCCTTCAATCCTTGGATCACGGTGTTGAAGTTGTCGAAGGTGCCGAGCTCGAACAGTCGAACGATGCCGCCTTTGGGCGCATTCGGATTGACATAGTCGAAATGTTTGAAGTCGGCGGGGTATTTGATGTCTCCGTAGGTTGACACGGCGTGCCGCCAGGCCAGCCCATCCGGTGCTGATTGCGCATGGGCGGTTTCAATCGTGAGAATGCCAGTGGCGAGCCCAAGCGCCGGAGCCATCGCGGCCACGGCGCCGCTTTGCAGAAGATGTCGTCTCGTAATCGCCAAATGATGAATTCCTGTTGCTACGCTGCGCTATTGAGGGCGCAATATAAGGGTTACGTTGCTTTTTCCTCATGATACTCGCTTGTGAACGACGCCGGTGCGACGAAACGTCCCGATAACACGGGCATGATCATACCAAAACGGCCTGGCATGGGTCAGATACGAAAACGGCCAGGCATTGCCTGGCCGCTACCGCTGGTCATCTGAAGTCCATGCGCAACGTCGGAACTTTACTTCGCCGCCGTCGGCAGCGGAACCGGGCTATCGGCAAGCGTGCGCAGATAGTCGATCACGTCGGCGCGCTCGCTGTCCTTCGGAATGCCGGCAAAGCCCATCGCAGTGCCCGGAATAAAGCCCTTGGGATTGGCGATGAACTTGTTGAGGTCGTCGTAGCTCCACTCGCCACCCTTGGCCTTCATCGCCGCCGAGAAATTGAACCCGCGCCCCTCGCCCTTCTTGTCGCCGACGATACCGTAAAGATTTGGGCCGACGCGGTTGGGACCGTTTTTCTCGAAGGTGTGGCAGGCGGCGCATTTCTTCGCCGACGCGGCCCCCTTCTCGACCGAGGCGGTCTGCAACAGTTTTTCGATCGGCTCGGACGGCGCCGCTGCTGGCTCCTTGGCGCCGCCTTCCGGGGCTTCCTTCACGGCAATCTCGTAACCCGGCTTTTCCGGCATCACAGGGGCGAAAATCGCACCTGCCGTGAAGCTCGTCACCAACAGAACAAGACAGGTGCCGAGAATTGCACCGAGAACTTTATTGAGTTCGAAGGAGTCCATTTCGGATCAGGCTCCAGGCCGGAAGGTCGACTTTAGGCCGGCGAGAAGCGGCCGCGGATGAGCGTCAGGAATCAGGCTTTCGCACCGCACCCCGAGCAGCGATGAGATATCGGTTTGCCCGTGCTCTGGCAACCCGTATAAACGCGCCGGCTTCCGACCCATCCCCCGTCATTTCCGGCTTGTTATCAAGGGGGTCCAGACCTCACTTCCAAGACCTTGCGCAAGACCTTGCTAGAGACTTGCTCCCATGACCGACACCCGCACCCTGGTGCTGATCCCCGCCCGCATGGCCTCGACGCGCTTGCCCGGCAAGCCGCTGATGGATATCGCCGGCTTGCCGATGATCGTCTACGTGTTGCGCCGGGCCGAGGCCGCCCAACTCGGCCGTGTGGCGGTTGCCACCGATGCGCCGGAGATCGCGGCTGCCGTGACATCTCACGGCGGCGAGGCTGTCATGACCCGCACCGATCATCCTTCCGGATCCGACCGGATCTTCGAGGCGCTCGGCAAACTCGACCCCGGGGGCCAAGCCGAATTCGTGGTCAATCTGCAGGGCGATTTTCCGACCATCCGCCCCGACAACATCCGCAGCGTGATGGCCCCACTGGCCGACCCCGCGGTCGATATCGCAACGCTGGCCGCCGAGATCCATACCGTGGAGGAGAGCACCAATCCGAACGTGGTGAAGGCGATCGGCTCGCCCTTGAGCACGCAGCGGCTGCGCGCGCTCTACTTTACGCGCGCCACGGCTCCCTGGGGCGAGGGGCCGCGCTACCATCACATCGGCCTCTATGCCTATCGCCGCGCGGCGCTGGAGCGCTTTGTGGCGCTCCCCCCTTCCGCGCTGGAGCTCAGGGAGAAGCTCGAACAGCTCCGGGCGATCGAGGCGGGCATGCGGATCGACATCACCATCGTGGACACGGTGCCGCGCGGCGTCGATACGCCGGCCGACCTCGAAACCGCGCGTCAGATACTGGCAAAAGCCTGAGCGGCTGATACAAGGCGCCATGATCAAGACAACCACCAAACCGAAGAAAATCGCATTCCAGGGCGAGCCGGGCGCGAATTCCCATATCGCCATCGTCGCCGCCTATCCGGACGCCGAGCCGCTGCCCTGCCCGACCTTCGAAGACGCACTGGCCGCGATCAGCTCAGGCGAGGCAGATTTGGGCATGATCCCGATCGAAAACTCGGTCGCCGGCCGCGTCGCCGACATCCATCATTTGCTGCCGCAATCCGGCCTGTTCATCGTCGGCGAATGGTTCGAGCCGATCCATCATCAATTGATGGCGCCGCGCGGCGCCAAGCTGGCCGGTATCAAGACCGTGGAGAGCCACGTCCACGCGCTCGGGCAATGCCGCCGCATCATCCGCAAGCTCGGCATCAAGCCGGTCGTCTCCGGCGATACCGCAGGAAGCGCGCGCATCGTCGCCGAACGCGGCGACAAATCATCTGCGTCGATCGCCTCAAGACTGGCGGCGGAAATCTACGGCCTCGATATTCTGGCCGAGGATGTCGAGGACGAGACCCACAACACCACGCGCTTTGTCGTGCTGGCGCGCGAGGCGAACTGGGCGAGCCAAGGATCGGGACCGCTGGTCACCACTTTTGTTTTCCGGGTGCGCAACCTGCCCGCCGCGCTCTACAAGGCGATGGGGGGCTTTGCCACCAACGGCGTCAACATGACCAAGCTGGAAAGCTACATGATCGACGGCAACTTCTTCGCCACGCAGTTCTACGCCGACGTCGATGGCCATCCCGAGGACAGGAACCTGGCGTTTGCGCTGGAGGAACTGAAATTCTTCTCGCGCGAATTTCGGATTGTCGGGGTCTATCCCGGCCATCCGTTCCGCGCGACCTTCAGCGAAACGCCGGCGTAAGGGCGTCGTCATTCCCCGCGCAACCGCGCGGCGATGCCCGTCTTACCTCAGCGCCGCCGGAATCTCGCGCACGGCGCCGCGCGCCGCACTGGTGGTCAGCGCCGCATAGGCTTTCAGCGCGGTCGTCACGTTGCGCTTGCGCGGCTTGGCCGGCTTCCACGCATCGACGCCCTTGTGCTGCATCGCGGCGCGGCGATGGGCCAGCACCTCGTCGGAAACGACAAGCGTGATGGAGCGGGCGGGAATATCGATCTCGATCAGATCCCCGGTCTCGACGAGGCCGATCGTGCCGCCCTCGGCGGCTTCAGGCGAAACATGCCCGATCGACAGGCCCGACGATCCACCGGAGAAACGCCCATCGGTGACCAGAGCGCAGGCTTTGCCGAGGCCCTTCGATTTCAGGTAGCTGGTGGGATAGAGCATTTCCTGCATGCCCGGGCCGCCGCGCGGACCCTCATAGCGGATGAGTACGATATCTCCCGGCACGATCTTGCCACCGAGGATGGCGGTGACCGCGTCGTCCTGGCTCTCGAACAGTTTCACCGGACCTTCGAATTTCAGGATGCCGGCATCGACGCCCGCGGTCTTCACGATGCAGCCATCTTCAGCCAGATTGCCGTAAAGAATGGCAAGGCCGCCATCTTTTGAGAAGGCGTGTTCGAAGTCACGGATCACGCCGCCGGCGCGGTCCTCGTCGAGCGATTCATAGCGCGAGGCCTGGCCGAACGCGACCTGGGTGGGAACGCCGCCGGGCGCGGCCTGGAAGAACTCGCGCACCGACGCGCCGGCGCCGCGCTTGATGTCGTTGCGCTCCAGCGCCGCGCTCAACGTCGCCGCATGCACCATCGGCGTTTCGCGATTGAGCAGTCCGGCACGGTCGAGCTCGCCCAGGATGCCCATGATGCCGCCCGCGCGATGCACGTCCTCGACATGAACGTCGGGCACCGACGGCGCGACCTTGCACAGAACCGGGACGCGGCGCGACAGGCGGTCGATGTCGCTCATCGTGAAATCGACGCCTCCTTCATAGGCGGCGGCGAGCAGATGCAGCACGGTGTTGGTCGAGCCGCCCATCGAAATATCGAGCGTCATCGCGTTTTCGAAGGCGCTGAAATTGGCGATGTTGCGCGGCAGCGCGCTTTCGTCGTCCTGCTCGTAATAGCGGCGCGCGAGGTCAACGATGAGATGGCCCGCTTCGACAAACAACTGCTTGCGGTCGGCGTGCGTGGCCACGATCGTGCCGTTGCCGGGCAGCGCGAGGCCCAGCGCCTCGGTCAGGCAATTCATCGAATTGGCGGTGAACATGCCGGAGCAGGAGCCGCAGGTCGGGCAGGCCGACCGCTCGATCACCGCGACGTCGGCGTCGGAGACGGCCGAATCGGCGGCAGCCACCATCGCATCAATCAGATCGACCTTCTTGATCTTGCCGGCGACCGTGACCTTGCCGGCCTCCATCGGGCCGCCGGAGACAAACACGGTGGGGATGTTGAGGCGAAGTGCGGCCATCAGCATGCCCGGCGTGATCTTGTCGCAATTGGAGATGCAGACGAGCGCGTCGGCACAATGGGCGTTGACCATGTATTCGACGCTGTCCGCGATGATCTCGCGGCTGGGCAGCGAATAAAGCATGCCATCATGGCCCATCGCGATGCCGTCGTCGACGGCGATCGTGTTGAATTCCTTGGCGACGCCGCCCGCCTTCTCGACCTCGCGCGCGACGAGCTGGCCGAGGTCCTTAAGATGGACGTGGCCCGGCACGAATTGCGTGAAGCTGTTGGAGATGGCGATGATCGGCTTGCCGAAATCGCTATCCTTCATGCCGGTGGCGCGCCAAAGGCCGCGCGCGCCCGCCATGTTGCGGCCGTGGGTGGAGGTACGCGAGCGGTAGGCAGGCATGGGGCTGGACCTTGTTCGATGGGCGTCGGTTGCTGCGAAAGGAGCCTTTTGGCAAATCGCGGCGGGCGCGGCAACCGGGGCGAGCAGCTACCCGAGGGCCTTATGCTGCTGCCCTGTTGCCCAGCCCAAACGCATCCGCCAGCAGGCTGTAGGACTTCTTGCGCGCGTCGTGATCGTACACGGCGGTGATGATCATCAGCTCGTCGGCCCGGCTTGCGCTGATCATCGGCTGCAGTTTTTGCATCACCGTTGCCGGACTGCCGACGAACAGCCGCGAGCGATTGCGGACGATCGAGGCGCGTTCGCTGTCGGTGTAGGGATAGGCCAGTGCTTCCTCGACGCTGGGCAGCGGCGAATACTGCCCGCGGTCGCGGCGCAACCGGTTGAGATCCATCGACGACGCCAGCCGCTCGGCCTCCGCGTCGGTGTCGGCGGTGACCACCGCGACGGCAAGAATGCCATGCGGCGTCGCGCGCCAGCCCGACGGCTTGAAACGCGTACGATAATTGATCAACGCATCGACGGCGTCATACGAGGCAAAATGGTGCGCAAAGGCAAAACCCATGCCGACCTGGGCAGCAAGTTCTGAACTGTAGTCGCTGGAGCCGAGCAGCCAGATCGGCGGCAATGGGGAATCATCGGGCATCGCCACCACATTGTTGTAGGGATGGCCGGGCGGAAAATCGCGGGTCTCCCACAACGTCAGTTCGTGCAAGCGCTCCAGAAAATCGTCGCCCTCGCGGCGATCGAGCCGACTGCGCAGCGCGTGTGCGGTGGCCCCGTCGGTGCCCGGCGCGCGGCCCAAGCCCAGATCGATCCGGCCGGGAAACAGCGCCTCCAGCATCTTGAAGCGCTCCGCCACGACGAGGGGCGCGTGGTTCGGCAGCATCACGCCGCCGGAACCGACCCGAATGCGGCTGGTCACCGCGGCGATCTGCCCGATCATGAGATCGGGCGCCGGGCTCGCCACCGATGCGAGATTGTGGTGCTCGGCCAGCCAGTAGCGGACATAGCCCAGCGCATCCGCATGGCGCGCCAGATCGATGCTGTTGCGCAGCGCCGCGGCGGGCCTGGTGCCGGTCGTGACGACGGAGAGGTCGAGGATCGAGAGAGGAATCATGGGATTAACCTAGTGCGCCAGATCGGGCCGACAAAGGGCCGCGGCGCGCAGATCAGGCGCGCGTCGGTAAGCGGGGCTGACAATTACCCTCCAAAGGTAGGGTGGGACATAAAAATATGTCATATAGCATATTATATGCTGCCCACTTCCGAATGGTAGAATATATCGCAAAAATGCCTGATTTATTTCAATATCATGGCCTAAAGTGCTATTTTGGTTTACGTGTCTCACGTAGGATAAGATTTATGTGGCATTAAAATACAAAAATTGGGCAACTTCCCACTGATGATGGGCTGTTTGGCCAACTTCGTTGGGCGTATTTTAGCGCATTGCAGCTAAGCCTGACGTCCGTCCGGAATGCCTGGAGTTTGTGGTGCCATGACCGAGGTTACGCCCCCCGTATCAGATGGGCACCGCACGCCAAAATCGCCGGCGATCTCCTTTGAGTTCTTCCCGCCGAAGACCGAGGAGATGGAGCGAAATCTGTGGGAGACCATCAAGCGTCTCGCGCCGCTGGCACCCACTTTCGTCTCGGTGACCTATGGCGCCGGCGGATCCACGCGGGAGCGCACCCATTCCACCATCGCCCGCATCCTGGCCGAGACCCGCCTCACCCCGGCCGCGCATCTGACCTGCGTCGGCGCGGCGCGCGGCGAGATCGACGATATCGTCGACCGCTATCACGAGGTCGGCGTCCGCCATATCGTCGCACTTCGCGGCGATCCGCCGGGCGGCATCGGCACCGCCTACACCACCCATCCGGATGGCTACCGCCATTCGGCGGATCTGGTGGCCGGCATCAAGCGGCAGCATGGCGATATCGAGGTTTCCGTCTCTGCCTATCCCGAAAAACACCCGGAAAGCCGCGACTTCGATTCTGACATCGATGTCCTGAAGGCCAAGGTCGATGCCGGCGCTACCCGCGCCATCACCCAGGTGTTCTTCGACAACGACCTCTATTTTCGCTATCTCGACCGGGTTCGCGCGCGCGGCATCAAAATTCCAATCGTGCCCGGCATCATGCCGATGCACAACTTCAAGCAGGCCCGCAATTTTGTCACGCGCGCCGGCACCAGCGTGCCGGATTGGCTCGCGGAAAAGTTCGAGGGCCTCGATGACGACGCCGAGACCCGCAAACTGGTGGCCGCGACCGTCGCGGCCGGCCAGGTGCAGAAACTGGCAAAACACGGCGTCGATACCTTTCACTTCTACACCATGAACCGCGCGGATCTCGTGTTCGCCATCAGCCATTTGCTGGGCATTCGCCCGCATGGCGCACAGAAAGCCGCCTGATCCGATGACCGTACTTGTTTCAGAAAAGCGAACCGCCCTGCTCGCGGCTGCCCGCGACCGCATCCTGGTGCTCGACGGTGCCATGGGCACCATGATCCAGGGTCTCGAATATGACGAGGCCGCGTTTCGCGGCGAGCGCTTTGCGGATTTCCATCGCGACCTCAGGGGCAACAACGACCTCTTGATCCTGACCCAGCCGAAGGCGATCGTAGATATCCACGCCGATTATCTGCGCGCCGGCGCCGACATCGTCGCCACCAACACGTTCTCTTCGACCTCGATCGCGCAAGCCGATTACGATCTTTCGAGCTTTGCCTATGAGCTTAATCTCGAAGGCGCGAAGCTCGCACACGCCGCCGCCGCGCGGGTCACCGCCGAGGATGGCAAGCCCCGTTTTGTCGCCGGCGCGATCGGCCCGACCAACCGCACCGCCTCGATCTCGCCCGACGTGTCGAGCCCCGGTTTTCGCGCTGTCACTTTCGACGATCTGCGCAAGGCTTATGGCGAGCAGATCAATGGCCTGCTCGATGGCGGCGCCGATTTGCTGCTGGTCGAGACCATTTTCGATACGCTCAACGCCAAGGGCGTTCTGGAATTCGGTACGGCATGCCAGGCCGATCACCGTCGGCTTCAACTGCGCGCTCGGCGCCGAGGATTTGCGCGCCCACATCGCCGACATCGGCCGCGTCGCCGATACGCTGGTCTGCGCCTATCCGAATGCAGGCTTGCCCAACGAGTTCGGCGGATACGACGAAAGCCCGGAATTCATGGCCGGACTGATCGGCGAATTCGCGAGCGCCGGCCTCGTCAATATCGTCGGCGGCTGCTGCGGCACCACGCCCGATCACATCGCGGCCATCGCCGCCGCGGTCGCGCCGCACAAACCGCGCGCCATTCCCCAAATCGAACCGCGCTTGAGGCTTTCGGGGCTGGAGCCGTTCGAACTGACGCCTGCGATTCCTTTTGTGAACGTCGGCGAGCGCACCAACGTCACAGGCTCCGCGAAATTCCGCAAGCTGGTCACCGCGGGCGACTACACCGCCGCCCTTCAAGTGGCACGCGATCAGGTCGAGAACGGCGCCCAGATCGAAGCCGGCCTGAAATGCGTTCAGGGCAAGCCGGTGGTGAACTCGATCTCGATGAAGGAAGGCGAGCAAAAGTTCATTCACGAGGCGACGATCGCGCGGCGTCATGGCGCCGCCGTGGTGGTGATGGCGTTCGACGAAGTGGGCCAAGCCGACACCTTCGCGCGCAAGACCGAAATCTGCAAGCGCGCCTACGACATCATGGTCGGGCAACTGAACTTCCCGCCGGAAGATATCATCTTCGATCCCAACATTTTCGCGATCGCGACCGGGCTGGAAGAGCACAACAATTACGGCGTCGATTTCATCGAGGCGACGCGCTGGATCCGCCACAATTTGCCGCACGCGCATATTTCCGGCGGCGTATCGAATCTCTCCTTCTCGTTCCGCGGCAACGAGCCGGTGCGCGAAGCGATGCATTCAGTGTTCCTGTATCACGCCATCAAGGCCGGCATGGATATGGGCATCGTCAATGCCGGGCAGATGATCGTCTATGACGACATCGATCCCGAGCTGCGCCAG
>WNFA01006467.1_pt1 | contig 14204 bp, 12 predicted proteins | sample 5400481 | NCBI WGS metagenome assembly WNFA01 (sample SAMN13153340, study PRJNA577476) | soil metagenome | isolation source: 120 cm saprolite under Douglas fir tree site 2 hole 1 replicate 2 | place: USA:California | collected 2015-04-18 | reverse complement strand
CCTTTTACTTCGAGCTGTTCGAGTGAAGTTGGTGACATGAGGGAGCCTCCTTCTTGTAGTTATACAACTACAAGAACAACAAGAAGAATACCTCCAATCCCCGCACTTCGTCAAACACCACAATGGTGGCTTACACCCGTGGACGGGAGGCGCTTGGGCGCACTTGCGAGCGTCTGCTACACTAATTGGGCCGGTTCCGGGATCGTCTAATCGGTAGGACATCAGCCTTTGGAGCTGAGTATCGTGGTTCGAGTCCACGTCCCGGAACCACGATTTCCCTCCGAGCCTATCGCCTGGTCCACGATGGAATCCTCGAATCACATTTCACGATAGTTCAGCAGGACAACTCCGATTAGGGCAATACACAGCGGCCAGAGGCGGGCCATTACGCTGCGCGTTTGATTCTCGGGAGGAAGGCGCAATTCCAGCCAGCGCGACCATCCTGCGGTCACGGCGAAAATGGCGATCGGGATGTGGCTTAGCTCGGCGAGGACTTCCTCCTTGAGGTTTCCCAGGCTATGGGAGTGGGTGAGAAGCAATGCACCGGAAACGGCGATGAGGACGGGAAACGCCAGCCGAACGCGGCCCGATTTGACACGGCCGGTTTGCACGCGCCATTCGAATACGGCCAGCACGATAACCAACACCGCGAAAAAACGATGCAGAAGGACTTCGGGATCCGCAAGAGTGGCCCAGAATCCGACGGGGCCGAGCGGCCAGGTCTCGGGATCGCTGCGAAGAAACAAAAATGCCGAAAGGCCGAAAAAGGCGAGCGGCCAATTGCGCGCCCAGGAGAATTTTCCCACTTGCGCAATGAGGGCCAGGAGTCCCATCGAGAGAACGACAATGCCTGCCCAGTGATGGTTGTACTCGGACCAGGCCTTTTCAGCGGGTGTGTTGGGGCGTGTCCCGGTTTGGCCGGGCACGTAGGATTCCGTCGAGAGCGAGCCGACCTCGAAGGCTTTCTTCTGGGCGGCGTAAGCGCCTTCAGGTAGTTCCTGAACAGACGGGCTGGCCAGCCGAGGCCGCTGAGGAGACATGCGGGCGACAATTTCCTGTCTGGTGACGCGGTCATTGGTGAGATCGGCGGCGGGAGGGAGCGATGTGAGTGAAGCGGCGGTGAGGATTACGGTGACGCCGATGCCGATTTCGGCTTCGCCGAAGCGCTTGAGGCTGGCAAGAATGGAACTGGCCGGGCCGCGGCGGACGAGTTGAAAATTGAGCGCGCCGAGAAATAAGAGAAGACCGAAGAGCAGCGCTTTGGTGGCGACCATCGCGCCGTAAGACGTTCCATAGATCGCTTTGAAGGAGCCAACGTAAGCAAAGCCCAAGACAAAGCCAGCGGAGGCGAGCACAGCGACGCTCACGAGCGCGAGCTGCGAAAATCTGGCACTGAGCTGGCGCGCCAGCTCCGGAGTGGGGGCCCGACGGATGGCGATCAGCAGGTAGGGCAGGCCGCCGAGCCAGGCGGCCGTCGCGGTTTGATGCAGCGCGGTGAAAGCAACCAAGGGCGCACGATAATCGAGGCGCGCCATTGCGTGGCTGGTCATCACGGAGGAAGCGATGATGGCGGCTGCGAGGACGAGCAGATCGGCATAGCCGGGCGAATGCGTTGCGGAAGCAAAAACAACGAGAGTGAAGGCCGCGACCATCCCGATGATACCGGCAAGGACAAAATTGGCGCCGAGGACTTGGTGAAGAGGCATGTCGGCGGACTGCCTGAGGATCATCGAATTCGCCAGCACATAGGAAATCTGCATCGCAGCCAGCGCGATGGCCGAGCGCCGAATCCAGCGGAGGCAGGCTTGCCGGAGTTCGATGGAATCTTCTTTCGCGCGGCGGACGACAAAGGTCAGAAAAACGATGCCACCAACGGCGAACGACTGAAACGTCAAGGTTGCACCGCGGAACAAGACGGAGAGGAAGCCGAAGACTTGAAGTAGGCGGGCCATGAATCCCGGTCAGGACGGCGTGACAGTAAAAGGAATTTCGCCGCGGGTGATGTGACCGTCGGAAGCCAGCACTTGCCAGCGGAGGCGGTAGACGCCAGCGTTCAAACCAGTGGCCTCGGCCGAGAGAGTGTCAGGGGGAGTCTGCTTGTTGATTTCGAGCGGTTGCGTGGAGCCATCGGGATGGATCAGCGTTAGCCGCGAGCGAAGCACATCAATGCGCACGTTAAAGCGCAGCTTGATAGGAACGTCCGGCCCTGACACCGCACTCTTCAAAGGAGGCGTTGATTCCAGGAGGACCGCATGCGCTCCAGCAGGAGTGACTATCAAAAAAGATGCAGCGACGGCCAACAAAGTGAGCGTGCAAAAATTTCGTCGGGCTGCCTGCATGACTTTTCTCTTCGCCGAAAATGGCAAAAGCTCCGTGAAGGCTGAGTTCGACTGCCGGAAGAAAATTATACAGAAGCCGCCGCGGATTGCTAAATCATTCGGACGCTAGTGCGCGGCAGGGCTGTCCCTGCGTCCTTCGGGGGAGCGAAGAAAATCCGCGGGCGAGACTGCGGCTGAACGCGGTCGAAATTATTCCTGCGAACTGATCTCGTTGCTGTGGTTCCAATCGATGGTTGGATCGGACGCCGGATCGTAAGTAACTTCGCTGGCGGGCGGCTTATCCTGCTTTCGCTGCGCGCGCTTTTCTTCTTTCATTTTGCGCTTCTCGATGCGCTTCATTTCTTTCTGGCGCTTCTGGAATGTCGTAGTCATAAGCCTCTCCTCACAGCAGAGTGCGGCGAGGGCCCTGGTCCCTGCCGTACAGCCCATCCATGGAAAAGGAAAACTACCAGCGCGGTTCGCGCGGCTGACGCGCGGACTCACGGTAATCTTCGTTGGAAAAACGGTCGCGTCCGCCGCCGCCCTTGCCGCGTCCACCACCGCCTCCGCCCGGGCCTCCAAAATTGCGCGGACCGCGTGGCGGGCCGCCTTCACCCTTGGGGCGCGCTTCATTCACTTTCAAATTGCGCCCGCCCACTTCTTTTCCATCGAGGGCGGTCATGGCCGCTGCCGCTTCCGCGTCATTCGGCATTTCAATAAATGCAAAGCCGCGCGCGCGGCCGGTTTCCCGGTCCATGGCCATGTGCACGCGCGTTACCTGGCCGAACGGGGCAAACAGCTCGCGCAATTCGCCCTCCGTGGTCTGGAAGCTCATGTTGCCCACAAATAAACTCTTCATCTGAATCTCCCTGTACTCTTCGAAGCACCACGAGCGCAGGATCTTGGTGAAGTGCCGCTTCCCAGACACTACGAGACGTTAGCCTGAAATTGGCTGAAATCAGTGGAGGGGAACTCCGAACACACCCTTCAAGGAATCCAGGCAATTCTACTTCGGGAGTCTACTTAGTGACAATAACACATTTCTTTGGGAATGGCCGCATGCTCATTTCAAGCCCGGCTTTTCTACAACAACGCGCATATCCAATCGCTCTGCCCACACTGCCTTGCAGTCTTGCCTCGCGCATCCCGGTCTTGCGGGTCCGCGCCGGCTTTGAGCAGCAGCTCAATAATCTCTCTTTGGAAGGTCTTCGACTCTGGTGATCCCGTGCCGCCCCTGCCTGTATTTTGCACGGCAAGGTGCAGAGGCGTTGATCCGCTTTTGTTTTTGAGTCGAACGGCAGCGCCGTTGCACAACAATGAATCCACGGCCCTCGGACATCGTTGACGTACGGCCTTGTGCAGGGGAGCTACGCCGCTCTTATCCAGCGCATTTGGGTTGGCTCCTTTTTTGATCAAAAAGGCGATCATTTCGGCTTGCGACTGAGGATTCCATCTGCGCGATGCAGGTCCCCCGTCGGCCGCATAGTGCAATGGCTCAGCTCCGCGCCTGTTTCGTGCGGCGACGTCCGCTCCCTTCTTGATAAGTTCCCGCGCAAATTCGACCCGGTAGCACGCCGCTGCGGCATGCAATGGCGTGTCGCCAGCAAAAAGATGATGCTCAATTTCTCTGAAGTAAAAGTCAGAAGCTGCCTGGCGCGTGGCGCCGACGGCAAGGCATTCTCGTGCGAGGAGGGACGACATTCCAAGTAGCCTGGCTGCCTCAGGTGCATCATCGCGGATAATCGCCCGGACGAGGGACAGCACTCCCGGACTCTCACGCGCTTTGTGACTTGCGCTCTTCGGCATTAGTGAAAAATATCATCGTCGGCGCGCCGCAGCAATCTTCCCGCCGCTGGCGAACCCACGGCCTCTACCGTGACAGCTAGCCGTGAAGGAGTTCGCCGACGGCGCGCCAGGCCTGGTCGATGGCCACATCAGTATAAGCGCTGGCGCCGGCATCGGAGTTGGCTATGGCGATCTTTCCGAACGGCTTCCGGCCGATGACCCAGGGCTTTTCTTCTTCCTTCCAGTCGGGATCGAACAGCGGATTCGGCGTGAAGGCATAGCCATGCGCCCAGCGGTTAACGGTGATGCCTTCGATGTCCTTGGCCGCGTCGAATCCTGCGTCACCGAGCATGCGGCTCAACTGGTCGCGAATGTTTCTCTCGAATTTCGAAAAGGGCGTCTGCAGCAGTTCCGTGCGGCCGGCGCGATTTTGGTCCCGCTGCGGGAGTCCGGGCTTGCACGGAGTTCTCAGCATGAAGAGCACCCCCGGCTCTTCCGGGGTGCTTGGAAAGCGGTACTGGCCGAGGCTCACTGGAAAATCCAGCGCCGTATACGTGTGATATCCCCCCGGCGCAACGATGTGGTGCACGTTCAGCTTGGCAAACGAGGTCCAGTTCCGCAGCACCACATGGGAATACACCAGCGGCATTTTTACGAGATACGACAGCGCTTCTTTCTGCTTTTCCGGCAGTTCGGGGCACAGGTAAGGAATCATCCCGTTGTAGCAAGCCAACACGCAATTCTTTGCTGTAACTGTTTGCAGCTTTCCGCCGCGCACGTAGGCGACCTGCACTTCTTTAGCGGCGTTCGTGTGCCGCACATGGACGGCCGTGCTGTTCAACCGGATGCGCACTGCGCCGCCTGCTTCATCCAGCTTGCTGTAGTCCGCCTTTGCGGTGACCACGTCTTCCATTGTCGAACCCGGAATGGCTTCCGGGATCAAGGATCGCACCAGCAGTCTCGCAATCGAGGCGTTGCCGTCCGGGAAATGAAAAATGTACGGCTCTTCCTTGCCGCCTTCCGGCAATCCCAGGCCTTGAAAACCAGCGTAAGTGAAAGAGCCGTAGTCGTCTCCCGCGACATAGCAGGCCATGGCCGGAACGGATTCAACACCAATGCAAAAGAGATCGTGCGTAAAGGTCTGGAAAAACGGCAATGCTTCCGGTATCAGCTTGCAGTGGTTCGTCAGATACTCCGCATAGCTAGTCTTGTTAAGAAGGGCGACTTTCTCATCCACAGACATTCCTGCCAAATAATCTTTCTTCTCCTCGTAGACGCGGGCGATGTCTTTCCGGACTCCTTCGGAGAGAGGCGCTCTGGCAAGGAATTCCGGCCACGGTGTGGCGTTCATGCCGGTGACCAGGCGGTCTTCGCCAAATGTTTCCTTATCGAAAAACGCCGCAGTCCCCATCTTCGAATAGAGTTTCTGATCGTAGGCTTTGTAAAACTTTACTGTTTTGACGCCGATCTCGTGGATCAGCGCCATTGCAACGTCGCTGTACTTCCCCGGGCTTTCGATGGACTGCGTCCCGCCGTAACTCAGCACCATGCGGCCGGCCGCGCGAAATTCGTTGCGTTTGGCGTGTCCCCCAAAATCGTCGTGATTGTCGAAAATCAGAATGCGGGCATTTTTCCCGGCGCTTTTGCGGAAGAAATAAGCGGCTGCCAGTCCGCTGATGCCTCCGCCCACGATTACGAGGTCGTAGCTCTCACCCGTGTTTACGGGCTCTCCGAACGAATCCGCGCCTTCGCCGTCCCGTAAGCGATGCGCAAAAGTGAACGTTCCATCGTGATTGCCGCGCATGCCCGTGCGCGCGGGAGGGTAGTAGTCCGGCGCTTTTTCCGGAGCGAATTCATCTAGGGCGGCCGCGCCAAGCAAAGCCTCTGTTCCAATTCCTCGACCCACAAGCGTACCGCCCACACCGACGGCCACCCCGTTCAGAAAATCGCGGCGCGTGATTTCATGGCCCATGCCCAGATCTTTATCTTTTATCTCTTGGCTCATCCCTGGTCCCCTGGCGCGCACAGCCGCAGATTATAGCTTGCTTCAGTCAACTTTACACATTTCTAGCAGACTTTCTGGCGCCGCAGCAGAACTACTCCAACAGGTGAATTAACCTGCGGGAATGCTGAGAGCCCACGGTTTTGATTATTTGTAACTGGCCACGACTTCGCCGTTTTGGATGCGCAGATCGGAAATCTCAGGCGGCAGCTTCAACCTTTCACGATTCTCCGGCGAGTCCATGAGCCGCCGCACCGCCGACTCCAGCGCGGACTGAGGGATAGGCAGCGAGCCGAACTCCCCGCTGAGCGGCTCGAAGCGCAGGTATCCGTTTTGCGCGCTGAGCCGGCCTTCCAATTGCAGCGTCATGTCTTTGCCGTGCACATCGAAGACCACGTAGGCTCTTACATGGTCGTCCATCAATTGCACCTTGAAGTCCCGTACGTTCGAGCGCATTTGCTCGATTTCCTGCGGTGTCGGAACCGCGCCGCCGGGAGCGCCTTGCGTTCCTGCGGCGGTGGCCGAATTCGATGAGCCATTCCCTGCCAGCGCCAGGTGCGACGACAGGTAGGAATTCAGCTCCGTTTCGTCCATGCGCAGCGTCGCTGGTTGCCCGCTCGCGACAGCCTTCTCGACCTGTTCCAATTTTTCTTCCGCCCGCGCAGCGGCTTGGGGGCTGGTTTCCACCAGCGGTGGCGGTGCCTTGTGGAACATCAGAACGAGCGTGGCGAGGGCAAACGTATAGGTCGTCCACCGGATGATTCGAAAGATCCGCTTCCACGGGCTGCCAGGCGTCTTACCGACGTGGGCGGATTCGCTCTGCCCCGCTGGGGGAGCCGATTGCGTCATGATCCCCTCCCTCCGAAGCCAAATGATGCGTTGTCAAGCACCGCGTGTGCATTCATCAGTCTACAGAACCCTAGTCCCCGTCTGCCGCGGGAACAAGAGAACCAAAGCACGACGGAGCCTATCTGACACTTGCCGGAAACATTCGAACGGTTGCAACGTCTAGACACTATGGCGTCTCACGACATACACTTGGGGGCACGCACTTCGCCTCGAAAATCGGGGCGCCGGTGAGGGAGAGTTGCATGAAACGGGTTCTCGCGACGCTCGCGATTGCATTACTGGCAGGAGGCCTCATGTTGCGCGCCAGCCGGAGGCAGCTGCCAGAAAATACAAATTCTGGGCCACAATACACCAGCGATGGAAAGCTGGTGCGTCCGCACGGCTATCGCCGTTGGGTGTACGTCTCTTCCGGTTTCGGAATGAGCTACAACCTCGACGTGGGAGGCAACGGGCAGCCGGCGTTTACGAATGTTTTTGTGACGCCGTCGTCCTATGACTATTTCCTGGCCAATGGCAAATGGCCGGATAAAACCGTCTTCGTTCTCGAAGAGTATCGCTCCACTTCGCATGGCTCGATCAACCAGCATGGAAGTTACCAGGAAGCATTCCTGGGGCTGGACATCGAAGTCAAAGACGAATCCCGCTTCCCGGAAAAGTGGGCCTACTTCGCATTCGACACGGCCCAACCTTCATCGAGTGCCATTAAACCGGGCAAGAACGGATGCTGGAATTGTCACGATCAGCATGCGGCCGTAGAACATTCGTTCGTGCAGTTCTATCCGGAATTGCTGAAGGTGGCGAAAGAAAAGGGAGCCATCAAACCAAGCGCGCGCTTGGAAATCAAGTAGGCGGAAGCGCCACAGGAATCTCCGGCCGATGTATGATGCGGCTTGGAGAATCCAGAATGAGCTCCACTCGCGGCGGGGAATCCGCACTCAGCGGGCAAACGGCGGTGATCACCGGCGCGGGCAGCGCGGAAGGAATCGGATTCGCGTGTGCGCGAAAGCTGCATGCCGCGGGTGCACGCGTAGTGATCACCTCGACGACGGATCGCATTCACACCCGTGCCCGGGAACTCGACGCCGGCGGCGAAAGCGTTCTTTCCTTCATCGCCGATCTCACCGTCGAAACCGAAGTGCAGCGATTCGTCGATTCCGTGCTCTCGCGCGCAGGCCGCATCGACATTCTGGTCAACAACGCGGGAATGTCGCAATCCGGCCGGCCATCGGATAGCAAACTGCTTATCGACACCTCCTTTGCCGAGTGGCAAAACCAGATTGCGATTACGCTGCATACCGCTTTCCGCATGACCCGTGCCGTCCTGCCCGGCATGACGGCCCACAAATATGGGCGCATCGTGAATGTGACCTCGGTGACGGGACCGCTGGTCAGCAACCCGGGCTCCGCGGCGTACGGCGCGGCGAAAGCCGCGATGGACGGCATGATGCGCGCTGTCGCCATCGAAACGGCCGGCGATGGCATCACCATCAACGGCGTCGCTCCCGGCTGGATCGCAACGGCATCCTCGACCGAGTCCGAAAAAATCGCCGCGCTGCACACCCCGCTCGGCCGCGCCGGTACTCCCGACGAAGTCGCCGCCGCGGCTTGCTTCCTCGCTTCGCCAGAAGCTTCCTACATCACCGGACAAGTCCTGATTGTGGATGGCGGCAACGTTCTGCAAGAGAACAAGCGTGCATAAAATCGTAGTTCCTCGCTTGCTGGAATCTCTGCGCTAAGCGAAACTCATCATTCATTCGCGAATCGGACAATTTTGATGGACCGCTGAGGAGGCCTCATGCGTCGCATTGTTTTCATTCTTCTCTTACTTCTTCTGCCTGGATCTTTGTCCGCGCAGCAGGCTTCCGCGCCGCGCGCGCGCCCGAAAATTGGCCTGGCACTCGAAGGCGGCGGTGCCATGGGCCTCGCGCACATCGGCGTTCTGAAGTGGTTCGAGCAGCACCACATCCCCGTGGATTACGTTGCCGGCACCAGCATGGGCGGCCTGGTGGGCGGGTTTTACGCCACGGGGATGAGTCCCGATGAATTGAAAACTCTGATCGATGGCATGGACTGGCGGAAAATTCTGAGCGACCGCACTCCCTATGAAGACCTTGCGTTTCGCAGGAAAGAGGATCAGCGCGCGTATCCGAATTCGCTCATTTTCGGGCTGCGCGATGGATTGACCTTGCCCGCGGGATTGAACGCGGGGCACCAGATCGGATTGCTGATTGACCGCGTAACGCTGTCGTACGACGAAGTGCCTTCGTTCGATACGCTGCCCGTGCCCTTCCGCTGCGTCGCGACGGACCTGGTCAGCGGCAAGCCGCACGTTTTCCAGGACGGCTCGCTGGCCGTAGCGCTGCGCGCGACGATGTCCATTCCTGGAGCGTTCTCGCCGGTTCACGATGGAAAGGCTGTCTATGTAGACGGCGGACTTCTGGACAATCTGCCGACCGACGTCGTGCGGCAGATGGGCGCGGAAATCGTCATTGCCGTGCACCTGGAGCGGGCGCCCGTCGATGCCAAGGACATCCAGTCCGTCTTCAGCGTGCTGAATCATTCCGTGCGCGTGGTGCTCGACGAAAATGAGTTGCGCAGCCTGGCGCAGGCCGACGCTGTCGTTTCCGTTCCGCTGGCGGAATACAACACCGTGGACTACGCCAAGAGCGCACAGATCATGCAGCACGGTTACGAAGCCGCCAATTCACGATATGTAAAACGCTTCCAGGGCAAGCCCCTCGATCCGGGAAAACTTGACGAAGTCCTGACTCGGCTGACCGGAGTCGGACGCTACGATTCCGCGGGCTACCGCCTCATCGAGAAAAACGGCCAGACGGGACTCCTCGTTCACGTCGTGGAGAAGAATTATGCGCCGCCCATGTTGCAGACGGCGTTCGAAGTGGATGGCTCGCAAAGCGGCAACGTGGACTTCACCATGGGCACGCGCTTCACCTTTATGGACGTGGCCGGCTTCCGCTCGGAATGGCGCACCGATTTGCTGCTTGGGAATACCTATGGCATCCAAATGGAATTGTTCCGGCCGTTTCGCGCCGAGAGCCGCTGGTTTTTTGCGCCTCATGCCGACGCCAGCGATACCACATTTCCGATTTACGCCAAGAACGATCCGCTCGCGGACTACCGCATCTATCGCATCAATATCGGCGGCGATGTAGGATACAGCTTCGGGCGCTTCAGCGAATTGCGCGTTGGCTACCAGATTGGCTCGCTGAATACCAAGCTGCGCCTCGGCTCGCCGGAAATTCCCTCCGTCGAAGGCCGCGTCGGACAGACGCGCCTGCACTACCTGCTGGACCACACCGACGATCCCGTGATTCCCCGCCGCGGCTTCAGCGCGGAAACGAATTTCCGGTGGTTCGACCAAAGTCCGGGCGCCAAGGGCGGGTTTCCTTCCATGGATTTGAAATTGGGATATTTTCAGCCCATCACAAAGCCCGCGTCGCTTTTTGTGGAAAGCGAAGGCGGCACCACCTTCGGCACAACGAGCACAGGAGTCCCTCAATTTTTCCTCGGCGGGCCCGTGCGGCTCAGCGCCTACGGCCAGAACGAGTTTCAGGGCAATCAATATTATTTATTTCGCGCGGGCTACATGCACGACCTGCTCACCCTCCCGCCGTTTCTTGGGAAAAAGGTCTACGCCGTTGGCTCCTACGAGATCGGAAAAATGTACGGCAGATCGGTGCAGCCACTAGCCCGCATCCGCCGCAACCGCCAGCGCCCACCTTCAAACGGCTCTATCGAACGCGCGCGGAGCACCTCGCCCGGACTTCACGCTTTTGTGAAAACGCGCCTCCGATAGAGCACTAGCGTTTATCAGGCACGTGAATTTGCTAGGGTGACGACGAATAGCCTTTTGAAACCACCTCCCCATTTTTGTCGAACCCAATATCCCATTCGCCAATAGAAATGCGGGAGAAATACCGGAATTCCTCGACGCAAGGCATCGAGGACTTATCCACGGGGTCTCCATCCCAAAAGGGCGCGTGACCGCACGCTTCTATATTTCCGGGCTTTCCGAAATGCTTTAGAACTTCTGCCTTCGTCGCTCCAGGTGTCAACCAAGCATAGGCTCTCTCGTAGAAAGTTAGTTCGTACCAAATTGTAGCGAACACCAGACAGATGACGATTATCGACGTACTGACCAATATCCAACGCCGAATCCGAGTTGTCATAACGGCCTCTGTACAAATCGAATTGCCTCTGTATCCAGTCGATTCTAATTTATTGCACTCGGTCAAGTCCTTCCATGAGAAGGCCGGTGAGTGTCAAGTCGATTTTTCTTTTTCCTCCCTGATGGAGGTTTTTTTGTCTTTTGAGCCAAGCCGCCCTGTCGCCATCCTTCCATCCGCACTCTTTTGTTGAGCGATTTTCGCTCGGTGCAAGTTGGGCGTTCCCGTTTCAGCAGGTGCTGCTACCTGATAATCGACCTCGACTCCCGTCTCTTCGATGGGAGCTGGGCCAGGACTTAGTCGCAGTCACCTGAACTCGGCGGTTGAGCTCGGCTCTCCGGTCTCATCCCTTTGGCAAGCAAAGTCGCGTAAAATTCCTGGAACGGACCCGGTTTGACGGAAGCGATGGTGGCGGCACTCTTAAACAGATTCTTCAGATCGTGATTGCAGTCTCGGTTGAGTCCGCGAACCGAGACTAGCTTCTTGGATTTTTGCAGCTGTCCTTTCACCCAACGGTAATCGGCACTGCTATGCGTTTTGATGGCAAAGCCGCTGTATTTCCAGAGCGGTCGCTTGGTGCGGAAGCGGTGTCTGGATCAGCGCGATCAACAGAGCCGCCCGGATCGGACCGATCGAAGGGATCTGGCAGAGCAGTTTCGTCGCCTTGTGTTTCTTACTCTCGGCTAACAGATCGCGCCGGACTTCGTGGCGCAACGACCTCAGGGCATCGAGTTGTTGGTAGTAAAACTCTGCCCGGCGGAGCACCCCCACCTCAGTGATCTTCGCGAGCCACTCGGCACGATGACGCGGCGCATAGTGAAATGCCTTGACTTTCGCTTTTTATTCGCCTATAGTGCGGGGCGGTAGAGGAAACGGGAAACGGGTGGCGCGCCGCCTCCATTGCCGTCAAGGCTCTCACGAGTCGGCCGCCGCCCGTTGAAAGTTCCGAGCCGTAAGCGGGGTGAGGGGTCGACTCGAAAGAGTGATCCCTCGACTCCGGAAGCCGACCGCGTCGGTTCCTTCGCTCGGGAGACAGTATATGCGTCCCGCTTCCCTTTGTTGACCGCTGTGCGGTCACAGTTAACCAGGAGCCGCTATGGACGTCTGTGTCGAGAACATATTCATCACCCCCGCCATTGAGGCCATCAACGTGATCCAAGCAATCGCCGAGGAAAATGATCGCGCGGCATCTTCCGACCCACATCATGGGCATCAAGAGACGGACGCAGAGCAGGAAACTGTAGCGCAGGGCTTTAGCCCTGCGGATTCATCGGAAACGCCGAAAACGGAAGCGGCGGCGGAGAAAAATCCATGGTCCGCCTGGGCCTGGCTGGGACTTTGCAGAACCCGCGAGGAGAAAAACCTCGGGCCTAAAGGCCCGAGCTACAGTGCTCGAATTCCTAACATCGTTCACGTGGATGTCGACGCCTTTTTTGCGTCGGTCGAGCAAGTGCTCAATCCCAAGTTGCGCGGCAAGCCCGTGCTGGTGGGGCGCGGCTGTGTGGCTTCGGCGAGCTACGAAGCGAAGTTCCGTGGCGTGAAAACGGCGATGAGCTTCCGCGAAGCGCTGCGTATCTGTCCGCAAGCCATCGTCGTCCCCGGGCAGTACGAGCACTACGCCGATTTTGCGGAGCGCGTGCGGCGCATTCTTGAAACCTACACGCCCGCGGTAGAAACCGCCGCATTGGACGACTTTTATCTCGATTTTGCCGGCACCGAGCGCCTCTACCCCGATTACGAAGCCACGCTGCAGCGTTTGCAGGCGGAAATATTTGGCCGCACGGGATTGAGCGTTTCGGTTGGCGCGGCGCGCACCAAAGTGGTCGCCTCCATCGCTTCGCGGCTGCAGCGCCCGCGCGGCTTTCGAATGATCGCGCCCGGCGATGAAGAAAATTTCCTGACGCCGCTGCCGGTGGAAAAACTTCACGGCATCGGCCACGTACATGCCGGAGCGCTGGCCGAGCGCGGCATTGCCACGATCGGACAATTGCGACAGGTTCCCAAGCCCGCGCTGCAAGCCGCTTTCGGCGAAGCCATCGGCCAGCAAATCTGGGAGCGCGCCCGCGGCCTCGATGGCCGCGAAGTGCTGCTGCCCTCCACGCCAAAATCCGTTTCCCGCGAAACCACCATCGAAGGCGGCACCATTGACACGGAATTTCTCGGCGGCCTGATCGAATATCTCAGCGAGCGCATCGGCTCGACCTTGCGCGAATACGGCAAGCAGGCGCGCACCATCGGCCTGCGCATCCGCTACGTCGATCACTTTTCGGCGCACCAAACGGTGCGGCTCGGCAAGCCAACGAATGACGAGCGAGAACTGCTCACCACAGCAAAGGATTTGTTCGGGAAACTATTTACGCGCCGCGTGGCCGTCCGGCTGGTCGGCGTCAACGTGCTCAACCTCGAAACCGACAAACGCCAGCACGAACTCTTTGACACCAACGCCAACCGCCGCTGGTACTTGAATCGCGGCCTCGATTCCGTGCGCGGCCGCTACGGCTGGAACGCCGTCTTCTACGGCAAAGGCCTCGAGCTCCGCGAACATTACGCCACCAAGCCCAACGGCCTGGTCCTCTCGACGCCGTGCTTATCGCGGTAATTTGCTGAGTTTTTCCTTCCCTTCCCCTACCTGATTCGAATGAACAAGCATGCCTGCTGAAAGGCGGGCATGCCTTCTTCCCTTTCCAATCGGGGCGCCGTGTTCGTACATTTGCATTGTCATAGCCACTATTCCTTCCTGCGAGGCGTGGCGTCGCCGGAAGAGATCGTTGCGGCAGCGGTGGAACAGAAAATGCCCGCCGTGGCGTTGACGGATACGAACGGGCTGTACGCCACCGTATCGTTTTACCAGGCGGCGAAAAAAGTGGGCATCAAGCCCATCGTCGGTGTGGTGCTGGATGTCGAATTTCGTATTTCGAGTGACGCGTTTCGAAATTCGAAAAACGAAACACGAAATTCGGCGAGTGTGCCTCTAACGTTGCTGGCGGCGGACATGGAAGGCTACAGCAATCTTTGCCAACTCGTGACGCTGCGGCATCTCGGCACAACAAAACTGTCACAAAA
>WNFA01002911.1_pt1 | contig 14209 bp, 13 predicted proteins | sample 5400481 | NCBI WGS metagenome assembly WNFA01 (sample SAMN13153340, study PRJNA577476) | soil metagenome | isolation source: 120 cm saprolite under Douglas fir tree site 2 hole 1 replicate 2 | place: USA:California | collected 2015-04-18 | reverse complement strand
GCGCGCGAGCGGGTGGCGCACCTCTGGATCGTCGACCCCATCGCTCGCACGCTCGAGGCGTACCGGCTCGAGGACTCCCGCTGGGTCGTGGCGAGCATGCACGGCGGTGCCGAGGCCGTCCGCGCCGAGCCGTTCGACGCGGTCGAGCTCCGGCTTGCACGCTGGTGGCTCGAGGTCTGAAGACCCGAGCGCGCCGGGCTTGCGCGGCGGCCCCATTTTCTGTTTGAGGGGCCCCATGCCACGGAAGAAGATCGCTCTCATCGGCGCCGGGATGATCGGCGGCACGCTCGCCCATCTCTGCGCCTTGAAGGGCCTCGGCGACGTCGTCCTCTTCGACGTGATCGAGGGCATGCCACAGGGGAAGGCGCTCGACCTGCTCGAGGGCGGCCCCATCGAGGGCTTCGACGTGGGCCTGGTCGGCACCAACGACTACAAGGACATCCACGGCGCCGACGTGTGCATCGTGACCGCCGGCGTGGCGCGCAAGCCCGGCATGAGCCGGGACGACCTCCTCGGCATCAATGCGAAGATCGTCGGCAGCGTGGCCGACAACATCAAGCAGCACGCGCCCAGGGCCTTCGTCATCGTGCTCACCAACCCGCTCGACGCCATGGTGACGCTCATGAAGCAGCGCACCGGCTTCCCCAAGCACCAGGTGGTGGGCATGGCGGGCGTCCTCGACTCCTCGCGCTACCGCTCCTTCCTCGCCGCCGAGCTGAAGGTCTCGGTCACCAACGTGCAGGCGATGGTGCTCGGCGGGCACGGCGACGACATGGTGCCGATCCGGAGCCACACGACCGTCGGCGGCATCCCGGTGGCCTCGCTCGTCTCCGCCGACCGGCTGGAGAAGATCGAGCAGCGCACCCGGCAGGCGGGGGGCGAGATCGTGGCGCTGCTCAAGACCGGCTCCGCCTTCTACTCGCCCGCCTCGGCCGCGATCCAGATGGCCGACGCGTATCTGAACGACCGGAAAGCGATCCTCCCCTGCGCGGCGTACCTGGAGGGCGAGTACGGGCTGCGCGGTCTCTACGTCGGCGTGCCCGTGCAGATCGGCGCGGGCGGCGTCGAGCGCGTCATCGAGATCACGCTCGGGCCCGAGGAGAAGAAGGCGCTCGAGACGTCGGCCAGCCACGTGCACGAGCTGGTCGAGGCGATGGGACGGGTGCTGGCGAAGGCATGAACATCCACGAGCACCAGGGGAAGGACCTGCTGCGTCGCTACGGCGTCGCCGTCCCCGACGGCCAGGCCTGCTTCACGGTCGACGAGGCCGTCGCCGCCGCCGAGCGCCTCGGCTTCCCCTGCGTCGTGAAGGCACAGATCCACGCGGGCGGGCGCGGCAAGGCGGGCGGCGTGAAGCTGGTGAAGGACGTCGCGGCGGCGCGCGCGGCGGCGACCGAGCTGCTCGGCAAGACCCTGGTCACGCACCAGACCGGGCCGCAGGGCAGGGTGGTGCGCCGGCTGCTGGTCGAGCAGGGCTGCGCGATCGCGCGCGAGATGTACCTCGGCCTGGTGGTCGACCGCGGGAGCGGGCGCGTGACCGTGATGGCGTCCACCGAGGGCGGGGTCGAGATCGAGGAGGTCGCCGCGCGCTCGCCGGAGAAGATCCTGCGCGAGACGATCGACCCTGCGGTGGGCTTCGCCGGTTACCAGGGGCGCCGTCTCGCCTTCGGCCTGGGCCTCACGAAGGAGCAGGTCGGCCCCGCGGTCGGCTTCATGAGCGCCCTCGCGCGCTGCTTCGTCGAGTCGGACTGCTCGCTCGCCGAGATCAACCCGCTCGTGGTGCTGAAGGACGGGAAGCTCCTCGCGCTCGACGCCAAGATCGGCTTCGACGACAACGCGCTCTTTCGCCACCCCGACATCCGCGAGCTGCGTGACGCGAGCGAGGAGGACCCGCGCGAGACCGAGGCCGCCAAGTACGACCTCTCCTACATCGCGCTCGACGGCAACATCGGGTGCATGGTGAACGGCGCGGGCCTCGCCATGGCGACCATGGACAGCGTCAAGGGCGCGGGCGGCATGCCGGCCAACTTCCTCGACGTGGGCGGCGGCGCCGACGCGAAAAAGGTGGCGGCGGCCTTCCGCATCCTCCTCTCCGATCCCGCGGTGAAGGCGATCTTCATCAACATCTTCGGCGGCATCCTGCGCTGCGACGTGCTGGCCGAGGGCGTCGTGCAGGCCGCGCGCGAGGTCGGGCTCAAGGTGCCGCTCGTGGTCCGCATGGAGGGCACGAACGTCGAGCAGGGGAAGAAGATCCTCGCCGACTCGAAGCTCGACATCATCACCGCGAGCGACATGCGGGACGGCGCGAAGAAGGCGGTCGCGGCGGCCGCGCGATGAGCGTCCTCGTCGACAAGAGGACCCGCGTCCTCACCCAGGGCATCACCGGGGCGACCGGCCAGCTGCACACCCGGCTCTGCCGCGAGTACGGGACGCAGATGGTGGCGGGCGTGACGCCCGGCCGCGGCGGCACCGACTTCGAGGGCATCCCGATCTTCGACACGGTCGAGCAGGCGGTGCGCGCGAGCGGTGCCGACGCCTCGGTCATCTACGTCCCGCCCGCGGGCGCCGCCGACGCGATCATGGAGGCGGCCGACGCGGGGCTGCCGCTCGTCGTCTGCATCACCGAGGGCGTGCCCGTCCTGGACATGGTGCGCGCGAAGCGCTTCCTCGAAGGGCGGCCGACGCGCCTCATCGGCCCCAACTGCCCCGGCGTCATCACGCCCGGCGAGTGCAAGATCGGCATCATGCCGGGCTACATCCACAAGCCGGGGCGGGTGGCGGTCGTGTCGCGCAGCGGGACGCTCACCTACGAGGCCGTGCACCAGCTGACGCTCCTCGGCATCGGGCAGTCCACCTGCATCGGCATCGGCGGCGACCCGATCATCGGCACGGGCTTCGTCGACGCGCTCCGCCTCTTCCAGGACGACCCCGGCACCGACGCCGTCATCCTGATCGGCGAGATCGGCGGCACGGCCGAGGAGGACGCGGCGGCGTTCGTGCAGCAGCACATGACGAAGCCCGTGGTCGCCTTCATCGCCGGGCAGACGGCGCCCAAGGGCAAGCGCATGGGCCACGCGGGCGCCATCATCGCGGGCGGCAAGGGGACGGCGGCGGAGAAGATGGAGGCCTTCCGGCGCGCGGGCGTCACGCTGGCGCCCGGTCCCGCCGAGCTGGGCGTCACCATGCAGGCCGTCCTGAAAGGGAAGAGATGACCGAGCGCACCCTCTGCATCGTGAAGCCCGACGCCGTGCGCAAGCGCGTCCTCGGTCGCATCCTCGCCATGATCGAGGAGGGCGGACTGACGCCCATCGCCGGGCGCATCGCCCGCCTGGCGCCGGCCGACGCGGAGCGCTTCTACGCCGTCCACAGGGAGCGAGGCTTCTTCGCGGACCTGGTCCGCTTCATGAGCTCGGGGCCGGTGTTCGTCTGCGTGCTGGAGGGCGAGGGCGCCGTCGCCCGCTGGCGGGACCTCATGGGCCCCACGGACGCGAAGAAGGCGCCCAAGGGCACGATCCGCGGCGAGTTCGGCACCGACGTCGAGCAGAACGCGGCGCACGGGTCGGACGCGGCGGCGACGGCGCGTGCGGAGATCGGCTTCTTCTTCCCGGGGCTCGAGCTGCCGGGCGCGACGGCGGCGGTGTGAGTGAGCGATACACCTATATCCGCGCGAGCGGTGCGACCAGTCCGGGGACGTCCGCGCGCGTGCGGAAGATTGTGCCCCGGCGCTCCGGGTGCTCCGTGTTCCCGCTCGTCGTGACGTAGAGATCGCGCCGGTCGGCGCCGCCGAAGCAGAGACTCGCCACGAATGGCGCGGGCACCGCGAGTACGTGATCGAGCTTCCCGCCGGGCGTGAAGCGCGCGATGCCGCCACCCGCACCGAGCGCGACCCACACGCCGCCCGTCTCGTCGACCGCGAGGCCGTCGGGGTTGCCGCGCGGCAGGCGCGCGAAGACGCGCCGGTTCCCCGCGACGCCGTCCGCGCTGAGGTCGTGCGCGAGGACGACCCCCTCGCTGTAGTTCGAGTGGTAGATCGTACGCTCGTCGGGCGAGAAGCCGACGCCGTTGGCGAAGGCGATGTCGCGGTAGACCTCCACGGCCCGCCCCGCGCCGTCGACGCGCCACAGCTCGCCGGGCACCCGATCCTCGCTCTGCAGCGCGGACGAGCGCAGCGAGCCGACGAACACGCGTCCGGCCGCGTCGGTCGTGAGGTCGTTGAAGCCGAGCGCGCCTTCGACCGTGAACAGAACGCGCGTCTGGCCGTCGCGCACGTGCGAGACGTCCCGCCCGGAGACGACCACCCCGCCGTCGGCGTGCAGCACGAGCCCGCCGACGCCGCGGCGTCTGGGCACCACCACCGACAGCGCGCCGTCGGGCGCGCGGCGGTAGACGCCGCCCTCGATCGCGTCGCTGAAGTAGAGGTTGCCGGCCGCATCGACGCGCGGCGCCTCGGCGAGGCCGTAGCCGAAGGCGAGCGTCTCCATCGCGCCGGACGTACGCCGGGCCACCGGGCGACGCAAGCGTGGCTCTTTCCGGGCCGGCCCGCTAGGATGCCGCCCCGTGCCCCAGCGCGACATCCAGGACCTCTCGCGCGCCGAGCTCGAGGCGTGGTGCGCGGCGGCGAGCGAGCCGCGCTACCGCGCGACGCAGATCCTCGCCTGGGTGCACCGCAAGAGCGCCGCGGGCTTCGTCGACATGTCGAACCTCTCGCGCGCGCTGCGCGCGGGGCTCGCCGCCGATTTCGTCATCCGCCGCCTCACGCCCGCGTTCGTCGCCGACGCCGCCGACGGGACGCGGAAGCTCCTCTTCCATCTCGCGGGCGACGACGGCGAGCGGCCGGCGGCGATCGAGAGCGTCCTCATCCCGCAGTTCGAGCGCGAGGGCGGCGCGCGCGACCGACTCACGCTCTGCATCTCGAGCCAGGCGGGCTGCGGCATGGGGTGCGGCTTCTGCGCCACGGCGCGCATGGGCCTCGTCCGCAACCTCTCGCCCGGCGAGATCGTCGGGCAGGTACGCGCCGGCCGCGCGCTGGCCGCGCCGCGCCCGCTCACCAACGTCGTCTTCATGGGCATGGGCGAGCCGCTCGCCAACTACGAGGCGGTGCGCACGGCGCTCGGCATCCTGACCGCCGAGTGGGGCTACGCCGTCTCGCCCCGGCGCATCACGGTCTCCACCGTCGGCCTGGTGTCCGTCATCCCGCGGCTCATCGCCGAGACGCGCGTCAACCTGGCCGTGTCGCTCTCCGCCACCACCGACGCGCAGCGCGCGCGGCTGATGCCGGTCGACCGCCGCTACCCGCTCGGCGCGCTGCTCGACGCGTGCCGGGCGCTGCCGCTTCCGCGCCGCAAGCGCATCACCTTCGAGTACGTCATGCTGGGCGGCGAGAACGACACGCCGGCGGACGCGCGCCGTCTCGTCCGGCTGCTGCACGGGCTGCGCGCCAAGGTGAACCTGATCCCCTTCAACCCGTTCCCGGGGGCGGGCTTCGTGCCGAGCCCGCGGGAGCGGATCGTCCACTTCCAGACGATCCTGCGCGAGCACGGCGTGAACGCGACCATCCGCGAGAGCCGCGGGCAGGACATCCAGGCCGCCTGCGGGCAGCTCGCCGCGGCGCGCGCCGCGGCCTGACGTGCCCGGCATCGGCGTCATCATCAATCCGCACGCCCGGGCGAACCGCAACGGCGGTGCGGAGCGCGTGCGGCGGCTGGCCGAGATCGTGGGCGGGGACGGTGCCGTGCGCGTGACGGAGTCGGTCCCGGCGATCCAGGACGTGGCGCGCGAGTTCCGCGCGCAGGGCAGGGAGGTGCTCGCGATCTGCGGCGGCGACGGCAGCTACCACTGCACCCTCACCGGCTTCCGCGCGGTGTACGGCGACGCGCCGCTGCCGCTCCTCCTGCCGCTGCGCGCGGGCACCATCAACTACGTCGCCGACGCGATCGGCGGCCGGCGCGGCAGGCCGGAGCAGGTCCTCGCGCGCGTCGTCCGCGACTACCGCCGCGGCCGTGTCTACGAGACCACCGAGCGCGACCTGCTCGGCGTGAACGGCGCCGAGCACGGCTTCGTGCTCAGCTTCGGCACGGCCGTCAACTACCTGCGCATGTACTACGCGCGCGAGAAGCAGGGCGTGTTCCAGGCCGCGCAGCTGCTCACGCGCCTCATCGTCTCGGCGCTGACCGGCACGCACAGCGCGCGGGCCGTCTTCCAGGCGACCGGCGCCGACGTCGAGGTGGACGGCGAGCCGATCCCCTTCCGCCAGTTCACGTTCTTCTTCGCGGCAACCCTGGAGCGCATCGCGCTCGGCTTTCGCCCGACCTACCTGGGGGCGCGCAAGCGCGGCTACATGCACGTGCTCGGCGGGCCCGTCCGCGCCGTCCGCCTGATTCGCCGCGTCGTCCGCCTCTACCGTGGCTTCCCGACCGGCGAGCCCGAGCTGTTCGACAACCTGGCCCAGCGGCTCTCCATCCGCTTCTTCAAGCCCGAGCACTACATGCTCGACGGCGACATCTTGCCGCCCGCCGAGAGGCTCGACGTGCACGTGGCGTGCCGGGTAACGCTGATCCGGGGGTAGGGAGATCGATATGGGTGGAGCCTACGAGGGCTAGCCAACCATGCTCGCCACGCGCGCAGGCTCCGGTTAGAGTCCTGCGCTAGAAAGCAAGGGGCTTGACCCGGGTGGTGAGTTCGCCTATTCTTCGCTCCATGCAGGCAGCCGCCGGGATCGTCCCTCCCGAGGTCCTCGCGCCCCCCGACCCCTATTCCCGTGGCTTCGATCGCGACGACACGGCCCTCGTCCTCGACGGCTGGCTGCGCCGTCTCACCGGGCAGGAAGGACGCTGCCGCCTGGTGCTCGGCCGCCTGGCCCACGCCTTCCTCGGGCGCCACGGGCAGCACATCCTCGGCTTCGCACGGCTCGGCGACTATGCGCGCGACCGCCTCGGGCTGTCGGCGCGCGAGGTGCAGAGCCTCGCGTGGGTGGCGCAGCGGCTCGCCGGGCTGCCCGCCGTCCGCGCGGCCTTCGCGGCCGGCGAGGTGTCGTGGGCGCAGCTGCGGCTGCTGGTCGGCGTGGCCACGCCCGGGACGGAGGTGGAGTGGCTGGCGCGCGCGCGCGGGCGCACCGTGCGGGCGCTGGCGGCCGTGATCCGGGCGACAGGGTCACTGCCGGCCGACGAGGACGGGGCCGAGGCGAGCGATCCGCCGGTGCGCTTCCGTCTTCGCTGCCCGCGGCGCGTCGCCCGGCGGTGGGGCGTGGCGGTGGAGCTGGCGCGGCGGATGGTAGGGGCGGAGCTGAGCCACGGCCAGGCCGCGGAGGCGATCGCGGCGGAGGGGCTCGCCGCGCAGCCGTGCAGCGCGGCGCCCTGGCCGTCGGCGTGGCGTGCCGCCGAGCCGCCGCCCGATCCCGACGAGACCCACGACGCCTTCGCCGCCGACCTCGACTGGACCGCCGTCGCGGAGGCGATCCCGCAGGAGGTGGAGCACCTCGTCCTCGGCGTCGAGGACCTCGACGCCTTCGCCCTCGACGAGCGGATGCGCGCGGCGGTATGCGCGCTGCAGCGGATCGACTGGCAGACGGGCCGGCTGCTCCGCCTCTTCCTCGACCGGCGGCTCTACTGGCCAATGCTGTTTCCCTCCGCCGCGCGCTACCTCCGCGAGCGGCTCGGGATGTCCGAGCGGAAGGCGCGGGCGCTGGTGGCGCTCGAGCGGAAGACCTGGCAGGCGCCGGGGCTCGGCGAGGCGTACCGGGTCGGGCAACTCTCGTGGGTTCGCGCCCTGACGCTCCTGCCCATCGTGAGCGCGACGACCGCGGGCGCGTGGGTCGAGCGCGCGCGGGCCGTCACCGTGCGCCGGCTCGCCGACGAGGTCGCGTGGGCGCTGGCCGTCCGCCGGCCGTGCGCTCCCATCCTGCCCCCGCCGCTCGGGGCCGTCCTCGTCGAGCCCGCGCGGCAAATGTGTGCGCGCGAGGCGTGGGAGCCGGTGGATGCCGAGATCCGCTTCTCCGCCCCGGCGTCCGTCGTCGGGCTCCTGCGTACCGCGATCGTCGCCTTCACCGGGCCGCCCGATGCACTCTGGCGGGGGTTCGAGAAGCTTCTCGACCACGTGATCGCCGAGTGGGAGGCCCAGCCCCGCCACCGCGATCCGATCTTCGCGCGCGACGGCTGGCGCTGCGCGGTGCCGGCGTGCTCGTCGCGGCGGAACCTGCACGACCACCACCTCCTCTTCCGCTCGCGGGGCGGGGACAACGCGCGCGACAACCGCATCACCGTCTGCGCCTGGCACCACCTGTGCGGCATCCACGGCGGCCGCGTGCGCGCCTGGGGGACGGCGCCGGACGCCATCACCTGGGAGCTGGGGGTGCGCCCCGGCCGCGAGCCGCTGCTTCGCCTCGAGGGCGAACGGTATGTCTGACCTGCCTTGCACTCGCTACGTTTTTCCTTACCATGTGCCGGCCGCGGCCGGGCCGCGGCGGAAGGCGGCACGGCATGGCGGAACCCACGCTCGGCGTCCTCGGCGGCAGCGGGCTCTACGACCTGCCCGGGCTCGAGGGCGTGGAGCGCCTGGGCGCCGACACTCCCTTCGGCGAGCCGTCCGACGAGCTGATGATCGGGCGGCTCGGCGACACGCGCCTCATCTTCCTGCCGCGCCACGGGCGCGGGCACCGCCTGCTCCCTACCGAGATCAACTTCCGCGCCAACATCTTCGCGCTGAAGCGCCTCGGGGTGGAGTGGATCGTCGCCGTGAGCGCGGTGGGCAGCCTGCGCGAGGAGATCGCGCCCGGGCACGTCGTGGTGCCCGACCAGTTCATCGACCGCACGCGGCAGCGCGCGAGCACCTTTTTCGGCCGCGGCGTGGTGGCGCACGTGCAGTTCGCCGACCCCGTCTGCCCGAGCCTCTCGCGCAGCGTGACGGAGGCGGCGCGCGCCGAGGGCGCCACGGTGCACGCCGGCGGGACCTACGTCTGCATGGAGGGCCCGCACTTCTCGACCCGCGCCGAGTCGCAGCTCTACCGGAGCTGGGGCGCGCACGTGATCGGCATGACCAACCTCCAGGAGGCGAAGCTGGCGCGGGAGGCGGAGGTCTGCTTCGCGACGCTCGGGCTCGCCACCGACTACGACTGCTGGAACACGGCGCACGGCGACGTCGAGATCGAGGACGTGCTCAAGGTGCTGGCCGCCAACGTCGACCTGGCGCGGCGCACGATCGCGCGCGTCGCGGCGGCGCTCCCCGCGCGGACCGGCTGCCCGTGCCCGACGGCGCTCGACAACGCCATCATCACCGAGCGCGCCGCCATCCCCGCGGCCCTGCGCCGCGACCTGGCGCCGCTTCTGCGGAGACACCTCTGAGCGAGAACGCGATCACGGTGGTCGGCTCGGTCGCCTTCGACACGATCGAGACCCCGATCGGCCGCGCCGAGGGAGTGCTCGGCGGCTCGGCCACGTACTTCGCGGTCGCCGCCAGCTTCTTCGCTCCCGTCAGCCTGGTGGCGGTCGTGGGCGACGACTTCCCGGACGCCGAGCGCGACTACCTGGCGTCGTGCGGCATCGACCTCTCGGGCCTCGAGGTGCAGCCGGGTCGGACCTTCCGCTGGAGCGGGCGCTACCACGAGGACATGAACGTGCGCGATACGCTCGCCCTCGAGCTGAACGTGTTCGCCGACTTTCGCCCCGAGCTGAGCGCCGCGCTCCGCAAGTCGCGCTTCGTCTTCCTCGCCAACATCGACCCGGCACTGCAGGAGAGCGTGCTCGAGCAGTTCGAGGATCCGCGCGTGGTCGCCTGCGACACCATGAACCACTGGATCGCGAGCGCGCGCGAGCCGCTGGAGGCGCTCCTCCCGCGCGTCGACCTCCTGGTGGTGAACGACGAGGAGGCGCGGCTCCTCTCGGGCGAGGTGAACGTCGCGCGCGCCGCACGCCGCATCCTCGAGCTCGGGCCGCGCAGCGTGCTGGTCAAGCGTGGCGAGTACGGCGCCATCCTCTTCTCGCCGGAGTCGGTGTTCGCGGTGCCGGCCTACCCGCTGGAGGAGGTCTTCGATCCGACCGGCGCGGGCGACGCGTTCGCGGGCGGGCTCATGGGCTACCTCGCCGCCACCGGCGAGCACTCCGAGGGCGGGCTCCGCCGTGCGATCGTGTTCGGCAGCGTGCTCGCCTCCTTCGTGGTCGAGGACTTCGGCGCGCAACGGCTGCGCACGCTGACGCGCGAGGACATCGACCGGCGCTACCGCCAGTTCGTGGCGCTGACCGAGTTTTGAGCACGCCGGCGCCCACGCTCTCGCTAGTCATCCCCGTCTACAACGAGGCGGAGAGCCTGGGGCCGCTGTTCGCCGAGCTGACCGGCGCGCTCGCCACTCTCGGTCGCCCGGTCGAGGTGGTGGCGGTGGACGACGGCAGCACCGACGGGAGCTTCGCCTGCCTCGCGGCGCTGGCGCACGGCGACCCACGCATCCGGATCGTCCGCCTGGCGCGCAACTATGGCCAGACCGCGGCACTCGCCGCCGGCATCGAGCACGCGCGCGCGCCGATCATCGTGTCGATGGACGCCGACCTGCAGAACGATCCCGCCGACATCCCCCGCCTGCTGGCGCTGCTCGACCAGGGCGTCGACGTGGTGAACGGCTGGCGGAGCCCGCGCCGCGACCCGTGGCTCACCCGCCGCGTGCCCTCGCAGATCGCGAACCGGCTGATCTCGCTCGTCACCGGCACCCGGCTCCACGACTACGGCTGCACGCTGCGCGCCATGCGCACCTCGGTCGCCCGGGAGCTCCGCCTCTACGGCGAGCTGCACCGCTTCATCCCGGCGCTGGCCGCGGACCTGGGCGCGCGCATCGCCGAGGTGAAGGTGAATCACCGGCCGCGCACGCTCGGCACCTCCAAGTACGGCCTCTCGCGCACGCTGCGCGTGTTCCTCGATCTGCTGACGGTCAAGTTCCTCTCCGGCTTCTCGACGCGTCCGATCCAGCTCTTCGGGCTCTTCGGGCTCATCTGCGCCGCGGCGGGGCTCGGCCTCACCGCGTATCTCGGCTTCGAGCGCATCGTCCTCGGCGTGCGCCTGGCGAACCGTCCGCTCGTGCTGCTCGCCATCCTGATGGCGGTGGTCGGCGTGCAGTTCGTGTCGCTCGGGCTGCTCGGCGAGATGCTGGTGCGCACCTACCACGAGTCGCAGGCGAAGCCGATCTACCGCGTGCGCGAGGTCGTGAACTGAACTGAATTGACTTCGCAGGGGGCCGCCGGTATGCGTGCCCGGAGATGAAGATCTGCGTCGTCGGCACGGGCTACGTGGGGCTCGTGGCTGGCACCTGCTTTGCGGAGAGCGGCAACGATGTCGTCTGCATCGACAATGTCGCGACCAAGATCGAGGCGCTCCGCCAGGGCCACGTGCCGATCTACGAGCCGGGGCTGGAGGAGCTGATCCGGCGCAACGTGACCGAGGGCCGCCTGGCGTTCTCGACGGATCTGCGCAGCGCCGTCCGCGAGAGCCTGGTCTGCTTCATCGCCGTCGGCACGCCCTCGGGCGCCGACGGCGCCGCCGACCTGAGCGCCGTGATGGCCGTGGCCGCCGAGATCGCGCGCGCCATGGACGGCTACCGCGTGATCGTCGCCAAGAGCACGGTGCCGATCGGCACCGCGGAGCGCATCCGGGAGACGGTGGCGGGCGCCACGCAGCGCCCCTTCGACGTGGTCTCCAATCCCGAGTTCCTGAAGGAAGGCGCCGCGGTCGAGGACTTCATGAAGCCCGACCGGGTGGTGATCGGCGCCGCGAGCCAGCGCGCCATCGAGCTCATGCGCGAGCTCTACGACCCCTTCGTGCGCACCGGCAACCCCATCCTGGTGATGGACAACGCCAGCGCCGAGATGACCAAGTACGCGGCCAACGCGCTGCTCGCCACGCGCATCTCGTTCATGAACGAGATCGCCAACCTGTGCGAGCGTGTGCACGCCGACGTCGATCAGGTGCGCCGCGGCATCGGCTACGACCGGCGCATCGGGCATCACTTCCTCTTCCCCGGCGTCGGCTACGGCGGCTCGTGCTTCCCGAAGGACGTGAAGGCCGTCATCCACACCGCGCGCGAGCACGGCATCGAGTTCCCGCTGCTCAACGCGGTCGAGGACGTGAACGAGGCGCAGAAGCACCGGCTGGTCGAGAAGGTGGCCGCCGAGTTCGGCGGCAACCTCGCCGGCCGGCGCTTCGCGGTCTGGGGCCTCGCCTTCAAGCCGCGCACCGACGACATGCGCGAGGCGCCGGCGATCACCATCGTCGAGGGCCTCCTCGCGCGCGGCGCCGCCATCGCGGTCCACGACCCCGAGGCCTTGCACGAGGCCCGCAAGGTCTTCGGCGAGCGCGTCTCCTACCACCGCGTCAACTACGAGGCGCTCGAGGGCGCCGACGCGCTCCTGATCGTCACCGAGTGGAACGAGTTCCGCCGGCCGGACTTCCCGCGCATGAAGCGCCTGCTCCGCCGCCCGATCATCTTCGACGGCCGGAACCTCTACGAGCCCGAGGTCATGCGCGAGCACGGCTTCACGTACTTCCCGATCGGGCGCGCAGCGGTGCGCGCCGCCTAGGGCCCGATGGCGCGCATCCTCATCACCGGCGGTGCCGGCTTCATCGGCTCGCACCTCTGCGAGCGCTTCCTCGCCGAGGGCGACGACGTCATCTGCGTGGACAACTTCCTGACCGGCACGCCCGACAACGTCGCGCACCTCTTCTCCGAACGGCGCTTCACCTTCATCCAGCAGGACGTGACCACCTACATCTACGTGAAGGGCCCGCTGGACGCGATCCTCCACTTCGCGTCGCCGGCCAGCCCGGTCGACTACCTGGAGCTCCCCATCCAGACGCTCAAGGTCGGCTCGCTCGGCACGCACAAGGCGCTCGGCCTGGCCAAGGAGAAGAACGCACGCTTCCTCCTCGCCTCCACCTCCGAGGTGTACGGCGACCCGCTCGTCCATCCCCAGAAGGAGGACTACTGGGGCAACGTGAACCCGATCGGCCCGCGCGGCGTGTACGACGAGGCCAAGCGCTTCGCCGAGGCGCTCACCATGGCCTATCATCGTACGCACGGCGTGCAGACGCGCATCGTCCGCATCTTCAACACCCACGGCCCGCGCATGCGCCTCAACGACGGCCGCGTCGTCCCCAACTTCATCGCGCAGGCACTGCGCGGCGAGCCGATGACCGTGTACGGCGACGGCTCGCAGACGCGGAGCTTCTGCTACGTCTCCGACCTGGTCGAGGCCCTCGTCCGGCTGCTGCGCTCCGAGCACAGCGGGCCGGTCAACTGCGGCAACCCGATGGAGGTCTCGATCCTGCAGTTCGCCGAGCGCATCAAGGCGCTCACGGCGTCGCAGAGCGAGATCGTCTTCCGCCCGCTCCCGGAGGACGATCCCAAGGTCCGCCAGCCCGACATCACCCGCGCGCGCGCGCTGCTCGGCTGGGAGCCCCGCGTCTCGCTCGACGACGGGCTGAAGAAGACCATCGACTACTTCCGCACCGTGGTGCCCGCGGCATGAAGATCCTGGTGACCGGCGGGGCCGGCTTCATCGGCTCCCACGTGGTCGACGCCTACGTTGCGGCCGGCCACGAGGTGCTGGTGGTCGACGACCTCTCGACCGGCCACCGCGAGAACCTGAACCCGAAGGCGCGCTTCCACCAGCTGGACATCACGGACGCCAAGGTCGCCGAGCTGATCCGCGACGAGCGCCCGGCAGTGCTGAACCTGCACGCCGCGCAGATGGACGTCCGCCGCTCGGTCGCCGACCCGCTCTTCGACGCGCGCGTCAACATCCTGGGCACGGTGAATCTGCTCGAGGCGGCGCGCAAGGCCAACGTGCGCCGCGTCCTCTTCGTTTCCTCGGGCGGCGCCGTCTACGGCGAGCAGGAGACGTTCCCGGCCGCGGAGGCGCACCCGACCAACCCCGTCAGCCCCTACGGCGTCAGCAAGCGCGCGGGCGAACTGTACGCCTTCTTTTACCAGGCCGAGTACCAGCTCCCGTTCGTGGCGCTGCGCTACGCCAACGTCTACGGCCCGCGCCAGGACCCGCACGGCGAGGCCGGGGTGGTCGCCATCTTCAGCGGGAAGATGCTCCGCGGCGAGCCGGTCACGGTGAACGGTGACGGCAAGCAGACGCGCGACTACGTCTACGTGGGCGACGTGGCACGCGCCAACCTGCTGGCCCTCGACTCGACCGCCACCGGGCCCTTCAACGTCGGCACCGGCATC
>WNFA01008715.1_pt1 | contig 14210 bp, 12 predicted proteins | sample 5400481 | NCBI WGS metagenome assembly WNFA01 (sample SAMN13153340, study PRJNA577476) | soil metagenome | isolation source: 120 cm saprolite under Douglas fir tree site 2 hole 1 replicate 2 | place: USA:California | collected 2015-04-18 | reverse complement strand
CCATCAGTCGCAGCCCGCGTGGACGTCGCCTGAGGGCGGATACGGAGTGCTTTGAACGAAGCGCCGGAGGAACGCGCTCACAGGGTGGTCTCTCTCTCATGACGGAGGAGCGATTGACTCCCGCGCAACTTAGGCGCGAGTTACAGCGCATCGCCTGGGGGCAAGTGCGACTCGCCCAAAAACTTGGAGTGTGGCCAAGTGAAGTCCGGGATTGGCTCGCGGGCAAGGAGCCTGTGCCGGAGGTGGTCGCTTTAGATATACGCCATCTGCCTTCTCACAATCTGCGCCCACCGCGACCCCCGTAGCGCGGCGCGTGAATGAACTCGAGTGTAGGGAGTCGCTGTGTGTTGGTCACTCGATTGGATGGCGGTGGCGGGATCGATCCGGCCGCCCTCCCGCGCGACGGCGCCCACGGCTGCACGCCGGTGTATCCACAACAGTTCCTGCGAGTCAACACGATCTTCGAAGTTGCCAAGCGCGCGGGATTTCGTACGGCGTGGTCTGACAAGCATCCCTCCTATGAGCTGGTCAAGGGGCCGTCAGGCCACGGCGTCGATGACCTGTACACGCCCGAAATTGCCTCAAACGCTCCGGGCGGAGGAGACTGGACGAGCAACGTCACCGTGGCGGAGCAGTACGACGACATCAAAGTTCAGGCGATCATCAATGAAATCGAAGGGAAGGATCACACGGGCACCGCGCGCGTCGGGGTTCCCGCGATCTTCGGCATGAACTTCCAGGAAGTGAGCGTCGGAGAGAAAACTGCGGGCTACACGGACGGAGCTGGGACGTCGACCGCCGGCGCGTAGTCCCCCCTACGGCTGGCCCGCGACCTTCACCGGTACCGCGCTCGCCGTCGTGGAGCCGTTGCCCAGTTGGCCGCTGGTGTTCCCCCCCCAGCAGTAGGCGGCGCCACTGATCACGTGGGCGCAGGTGTGGTTGACGCCTTCGCTTCCGCCCGTGAGGGAAAGGCCTCCCGAGACGGCCACCGGGGCTGGACTGTTCGTCATCGAGCCGTTGCCGAGCTGACCAAACGCGTTGTCGCCCCAACAGTACGTGATCCCACTCGTGGTGCGGCCGCAGGTGTGCGTGCCCCCCGCGCCGACGGCGGCAAAGGTGAGACCACCCGTGACGGCCAGTGGAGTCGAACTGCTCGTCGTGGTGCTGTTGCCGAGCTGGCCGCTCGCGTTCAGTCCCCAACAGTACGCCGTGCCGCCCGTGGTGCGCCCGCACGTATGGCTGCCGCCCGGGCTGATCCCAGCGAAGGCGATGCCCCCCGTGACGGCCACGGGGACCGCGCTGCTGGTGGTCGAGCCGTCGCCCAGTTGGCCGAACGCGTTGTCGCCCCAACAAAACGCCGCGCCGGCTGCCGTGTGGCCACAGGTGTGATTGCCTCCCGCGCTCACCCCGGCGAAGCTCAACCCACCTGCGACGAGGACCGGTGCCGATCGGTCGATGGTCGTGCCGTCACCGAGCTGGCCGAACACGTTGTCGCCCCAACAATACGCGGCTCCGCTGGCGACCCGACCGCAGGTGTGCGTCCCGTTCACGCTGATCGCCATAAACGCGAGTCCGCCGGAGACCGGCACGGGAGTAGACCTGTTCGTAGTGGTGCCGTCGCCGAGCTGGCCAAACGAGTTATCCCCCCAGCAGTACACCGCTCCAGCGGCCGTGCGGCCACAGGCGTGATCGCCGTGCGCGCTGATCCCGGCGAAGACAAGCCCGCCACCGACAGCCACCGGGGTCGTGCTGCTGGTCGTCGAGCCGTTGCCGAGCTGGCCGCTGGCGTTCAGGCCCCAACAGTATGCGGCGCCGCCGGTCGTACGACCGCACGTGAACTCGCGGGCCGCGCTCATCGCGGCAAACAGGAGACCGACGTTGATCGTGGCTGACCCAGTTTGCCCTTCACTTGTGGCAGTGACCGTCGCCGTGCCGGTCGCGCGTCCGGTGACGAGTCCCGTCGCCGACACCGAAGCAACGGCTGGCGCGCCCGTTGCCCAAGACACCACTCTACCAAGGAGGGGGTTACCCGCCGCATCTTTCGGGGTGGCGGTGAACTGCACGCTGTCGCCCACCACCACGGTCGCGACAGCGGGCGCGACGATCACCGAGGCCACCGGTCCCGACCCGCTGACAGGTGCGGTCGGGTGGCCACTGCACCCGACGAGCAGGAGCAGGGCCGCGGCCGCTCGCCTGTTCGCCGTCAATCGACCCCCGTCTGCAGCTCGCACAGCGCGGCGTACCTGCCGCGACGACCCAGCAGCTCCCGGTGCTCCCCCTCTTCCACGATCCGCCCGCGCTCCAGCACGATGATCCGATCCGCGAAGCGGACCGTTCTCAATCGGTGGGCGATGGTCAGCGTGGTGCGACCAGCGGCCGCGACCTGGAGCGCGGCCAACACGGTCTGCTCCGAGGCGGCGTCCAGTCCGCTGGTGGGCTCATCCAGGATCAGAATCGGCGCGTCACGCAGAATGGCGCGGGCGATCGCGATCCGCTGCTTCTGGCCGCCCGACAGCGTGGAGCCACGCTCCGCCACGACGGTGTCGTAGCCGTCGGGCAGCTGCAGGATGAATTCTTCGGCATTGGCGGTGCGGGCCGCACGACAGATCTCTGCGTCGCCGGCGTCGGGACGGCCGAACGCAATGTTCTCCCGAATGCTGCCGCTGAACAGCAGCGAGTCCTGAAGCACGAGACTGATCTGGTCCCGGAGCGACTGCACGGTAAAGCGCCGGACGTCTTCGCCGTCGATACATACCGCCCCCGCGGCGGGATCGTATAACCGCGGGATCAGGCTCACCAACGTGCTCTTGCCGGCGCCGGTCGCTCCCACGATCGCGAGCGTGGTGCTAGGCTCGACGATCAGGTCGACGTGGGAGAGCACCGGCTGCCCCGCATTGTACCCGAAGGAGACATCGCGGAATTCGATTCGCCCCGCGAACCGGGGAGCGGCGGGGGCGCCCTCCGCCTCGACCACCTCGCTGCGCACGCGCAGAACCTCCGCGATCCGGTCGGCCGCCACGCCGGCACGGGCGAACGAAGACGAGAGACGCGACAGCGCCTTCATCGGGCTGTAGAGATTCGTGACGTAGGCGAAGAAGACGACCACGTCTCCCGTCGTCAGCACGCCCGCGAGCACCCGGGTGGCTCCGTACCACATCACGACCGCGAGGCCCAGCGCGGCGAGGAAGTCCACCTGAGGGGCCACGCGGGCCTGATACCGGATCGCCTCGAGATACGCGCGTAAGCTGTCCGCGTTCTGCACCTGGAATCGCTCGATCTGTTGATCCTCCTGCGCCAGACCCTGGACGATGCGGATCGACGCCAGCGTCTCCTGGGCCACGGACGCGAGCAGTCCGTCGCTGACCCGGGCGTCGCGCGCCGCCGCCTTGATGCGGCTGGTGTAGCGGAACACCGTCCAGAAGAGCAGCGGAGCGACCGAGAGCGCGGCGAGCGCGAACTGCCAGTTGAGCCACACCATCATCGCCACCATGCCCACGAGCAGGCAGCCGTTGCTGACGAGCAGGATGGAGCCGTTGCTCACCACGTCCCGCAGCGCCTGAATGTCCGACGTGAGGCGCGTGATGAGGTCGCCCGTCCGCTGACGGTCGTGAAACCTGAGCGATAGGCGCTGCATGTGGGCAAACAGGTTGCGCCGCAGCACGAACACGAACCGCTGCCCGATGACGCCCAAAGTGTGCGTGTACCCGTAGGTCAGCAGGCCGGTGCTGAGCGCGATCACCAACGTTGCCGCGCAGGCCCCGTACACGATGGTCATCGGCGCCGGGCGTGCGGCCTCGAGCCAACCGGTCAACAGCGGCACGCGGCTGTGTCTGTGGGAGAGGACGAGGTCAATGACGACTTTCAAGGGCCATGGCCGGAGCACCGTCAGCGCGGCGTCCAGCACCATCGCCAGCGTCGCCCAGCCCATCGCCACCCGATACGGGCGCAGCAGCGGGATCAGTGAGCGCATCTGGGAATGGTCAGCCGCATCCGGGCGCCCTCGATCTCCAGGAGATCGCCGGCCGAGGGCGAGATCTCGGCGAGGTTCCGCAGCACGCGCTCCGCCCCGCGACCGCGCAGGACCTTGGGCTGGTAGCGAACGCGCGGATCCCGGTTCTTCACGTACAACGGGTAGCCTTCGATCATCGTGTGGAGCTCTTCGAAGCGCACGCCGACCGCCAGGCCCTCGGCGCGGCTGTTCCCGGAGCCGAACGCGAAGTTGCCCACGCTGTAGAAGATCGGGCGCCCGCGGTAGACCTCCGCGGGCTGCACGATGTGGGGGTGATGCCCGATCACCACGTCGGCCCCGCAATCCACCGCCCATCGTGCCTTGGCCTGGTCTGCGCCGGAGGGCTGCCGCTCGTAGGGCACGCCCCAATGGAACGTCACCACGATCCGGTCGACTTGGGGGCGCAGGGCGCCAATGTCTTTGGCCAGGGCTTCGGGAGGATCCATGGCGCTCCCGGGCAGGGTGCCTTTCGCAGCGCAGCGCCGGTTCCAATAGTACCCAAGCACGCCAACTCGCCAACGGCCCGCGGTGCTGATGACCGGGCGGTGCGCCGCGTGCTTGTCGACGCCGGCCCCGACCGCTGCCACACCTGCCTGCTCCAGCGTTTCGAGGGTCTCCAAGACGCCCGCGCGGCCGCAATCGAGCAAGTGATTGTTGGCGAGAGTCACGATGTTGATCCCCGCTCCTCGCAACGCGCCCGCGAGCCCGGGATCGACGCGGTAGGAATGGTTGCGCTCTTCGCGTCGGGCGATGCGCGCAAACGGGCCCTCCAGATTACCGAGCACAATCGGCGCCCGCCGCAGCAGCGGCAACACGGCGTCGAAGGGATAATGCGCTCCCCGCTCGGCAATGACTTTCGTCGCGCGACCATCCAGCATGATGTCGCCGACAGCGATGAGGGATAGATCCGGGGCGTTCCGCGCCCGCAGCTCGGTCTCCAACGCGGCGGCCGTGAACAGGTCCTGAGAATCAGGGATCTCGTCGCGGGCAACGTGCTTGAGCATGCCCTGCACGGCGGCCGCCAGGTCGTCGTCGATGGCGCCCTCACCTCGCTCCACCGGCTGGTTCCAGAGGCCTGTCACGGGTTGGCCAAGCCACGAGACCGGCCGTTCTCGGGCGCCTTGCCCGCCCTCCAACGCTCGCTGCGCCACGGGGTCGGGGAGGATGCCGCGCGCGGCAAATGTGCTTAGGATGATCGCGCGATGCCGGGCGGCGTTCAGCAACTCGTCGGCATACAGTAGAGCGGCCAGACCCACCTGGAAGCTGCTGCGTCGGGTGTGCAAGCGCCCGAGCAGCAGGAGCGTCTGGAGGACCAGTAAGTCCGTGGCGAGGGGCCCGTCGACCGGGCTCAACCGCGCGCGCAGCTCCCACAGGGCGGCGCCCCAGATGGTTCCGTTCGCGTGCGGGTCCGCGCCGGGACGAGAGTCGTAGTCTCGCATCGTCTTCGACGAGCCGAGGTGGCGACGGTGGGGAAACCGCTCGTCATGTCGCCGGTGCCACGCCCAGATGTGCGGAGTCTCGAGGAGCGTCGCAACCCAATAATCACACGTGCCTTCCTCGATGGCGGGCTTACGATTGCGCTGTCGATCCGAAGGGCGTCGGGCATTGGCGGCAAAGTCGGCCGTGTGCCGCGCAAGATGGTGGCCGTACTCGTGGTAGATGTGCGGCCTGGCAGGCGGTAGTGGCCGCCCTGGAACGGGAACCAGCGGCCGCTTGGCCGCCGGACACCGTCGCGGAGCCCGTCTTGCTCGGTCACCGCAGAATGAGCGGTCACCACAGCGACAACGCGGGGCAACGAGGACGCGCCGAGCTTATGCAGGAGCCCGTCCACGTAGGCCGCGATGCGGTCCACGTGGAAGTAGGTGTTTACCTCCCCGAACCGCGCCGCCTGGACGTAGCGCGAGCGAAAGTCGGGCTCGGCCAGCGCGACCTTATCGAGACGGCCGCCGCCCTTCCCCGGCTCGAACAGGAAGTCCCCGTCGGCGTTCGGCGCCGCGTCTCCCAGACGGCTTGCACGCACGCCGCCGCTCAGGGGATCCGGCTCGTTGACCGCGCCGCCGTTCCGCACGACCACGAACCGTCCCCGCAGTCGAGCGGTCCTCGCGCTGCCATTCTCCAGGCGCTCGAGCGGGACGACCGATGTCGTCACGTACCCGCCGGCCGGGCGTTCCGGGTCGGGCGTCCAGAGATAGACGCAGCCGCGGCTCATCCCAGCGTGACCGCCGCCTGTTCACCGGACAGGACCTTCAAGCCCGCCGGGGGCGCGGCCGCGAGCAGCTTGGCATTCAACGCGCCCTCCTCCAGCTCCGCCGCCGCCAGGCAGGCAATCTTCGTCGACGCCTCGACCTCTCGCCTACCCAGGGCGCTGCGGGAGACGATCCCGGAGACCGCCAGCGGGCTGATCCCCATGCCGCGCAGCATGCCGAGCGCGCCGGCCGCCCCGAGGGCATCGGTCGCGGCCAGGAGCCAGGCATCCACGGTCGTCGCGAACCGCGTGCTCGCGAGGAGCGCAGCCGTTTCGCCCTGAATGATCCCGTCCGCAATTTCCACGACAACCCAGGAAGCGCCTTTGGTGGCGGCGTGGCCGACGAGCAGGCGATAGAGCTGGAGCAGCTCCGGCAGCCCGCAGCGGTACGTGGAAGGCAGCCCCCCATCCACGAAGTCCAGCGCCACGCAAGCACCGGCGTCGAGCATCGTGAAGGTGTCTCGCCCCGCCGCGGTTCCGGTCAGCTTGATGCCCGCCACGGGAATTCCCTGCCGCCGCAGGCCGAGAATTACGCTGCGCGCAGTGTGCGTCTTGCCCGCGTCCATCGCGGTGCCGAGGACGACGGCGATGCGCGGGCGGCGGTCGGCCCGGGACGTGTCCGGGAGGGCGAAGTTCTGCAGCCGCAGCGGCTCCCCGTTCGCGTCGCCGAGCGCGCCTTCGATGCGGAGCTTGCTCGGTTCCGGCACGGTGTCGTGCTTGCTTGCGACCAGCCCGCACAGCCCGCCCACGGAGAGCAGATCGCAGCTGTCGCCGTCCGACCGCGCGTAGCCTTCGAACTGGAGCGTGGCGTAGCGATTCCCAAAGACCACGGCAACGAGGTCGCCTCGGTGCAACCCGCAGCGACGGCCCGTCGCGATGTCCATGGCCACGTTCTTCCCGATCGATTCGACGCGCGCCAGCACGATGTCCCCCACGCGCACCGGCTCGGGGCGCGGCAGCAGGATCTGAAAGTGCGACTCGGGCACCCGACGCAACGCGTACGAGACGCGGATGGCATTCCGGATCGATTCCGGCAGCGGCCTTCCGATCTTGAGGTTTTCGGTCGAAGTCATCATCCTGCCCTTCTGGAACGGGTGATCGTGCGGACTGCGTCGCTTACAGGTGATACCGCCAGCCGGCGTAGAAGCGGTTGCGCTTGTACGCGGTGATTTCGCCGGTCACGCTGGGGACGAGCGACTGGCTGACCTTCTGGGTCTCCACATCTCCGCCGACACTGAAGCGGGCATGCGGGCCCGCGCGGAAGCTCAACTCCAGACCCACAAAGTCCCGCCGGTCCCGCCGGGAATTGTTGAGCACGTCGAAGGGCTCAGCCGACGGGAAGGTGCGCCAGCGGTGCTCGTAGTGAAGACGAGCGGTGACCCGCTCGCTGACGTCGGCGCGCAGCCCCAGGCCCAGGTCCTGCTCTTGGCGGGAAAAGTCCACCAGCTGCACCGAGCGCACCCGCAGGTCGGTCGTCGTCCCATTGCCGTTAAAGTCCCGGTTGAAATCCGGCTCGTTGAGCAGCAGCACCGCCGTGTCGGGCGTGCTGTTCAGCGAGGCGTGCGTATAGTCGATGTCGAGTGCCAAAGACCGGGTGAGATCGAGTGCCAGCATGGCGTCGACGGTCGGCCCGCGATAGCTCCGATACCCCAACGGCGCCTCGTACGTGCGGACCAAACGCCCGACCTCGAGCTCGAGCGCCGCGCCGAACGGCTTGGTCTTGGTCGATCGGACCAGCGACTGCCGGTAGCCGATCAGCAGCCGGCTGTCGCGATAGGTACCGGCGGCATAGATGCGCTCCCCCGACTGAATGACGCCGTCACCGTTCAGATCGATCGCGTCGGCTAGGAAGTTGCGATAGAAGTAGCTGGGTATGAGCCTGCCGCGCAGCTGCAACCGTCCATGATGGGGAAAACTCTGTGTGATGGAGAGGCCCAGATCGACGTTCCGGCGCTTGGCATTACGCGCGTACCAGTCGTACTCACCCTCGGGCCGGATCGAGAGCGTGCGTCCGAACAGTCCGGGACCCTCGATGCCAAGGCCGGCCTGGACCGAAGTGATGAGGTCGCTCACGCTCTGCATCTCGGCGAAACGAGTCGCTGGGGACGCAGGGGTCGTGAACGTGTCCAGTCTGGCACGCATGGCGTCGCTGAGCAAGAAGACGTTGTCGTTGCGCTGCTCAGTGGCTCGGAGAGTGCCCGTGGCGTGCCAGGCATGGTTCGGCGCCTGAGCTGCCACCGGCTCGGCTACTCCGAACGCAGTGATTCCAGAGAGCGCCAGCCAACACCTGAGTGACCGAAGGAAAGCAGACATTGCCACGCAATATGGGCAAGCGCTGTGCCGCCCGTTGGTCGCGTGTCACCACGCTCGGATCGTGGAACCGCCGCTCCGAAATGACGCACGCCTGAGTCAAAACACTTCAAGTGCGTGCGTGACCTAGCACACACTGCGGCCGTCGGAGCTCCTTCCTGGCGGCTATCTGGTCATCCGGCACTCGCAAATAGAACTGGATTTCTCGAAGGTCTGCTGCCTAACGTTCATCGGGAAGACCTGCTCATTCACGACCTTCCTAGTCACGCTGATAATCGCCGAATGTGTTTGCCGAATGTTTGCCGTTCCATTGCTGCCAATGGCCACCGATGCAGTCGTTTCGCACACGTAAATGCCGATAAAACAACGGCCCCGCACGAGGGCCGTTGCATTCAAATCCCGCCGTCCTGATTGACAGACGAGTAGTGACGTGAAGCCGCTCCATTACTTTTCGGAGCGGCTTCAATGGTTTCAGGCTTCGCGCCCAGTCAGTAAGAGCTAGAGCTTGATCGAGATAAAGTGCGAGCCCCTGGATCCATATCCGCGGGGATGCACCGTGTGTCCCGATCCACTCTTACCCTCCTTATTGGATGTTCCGCCGCGAGACCCGCATGCTCCGCTGCTCAGGGGAGGGAAGCGTCAGACCAAAGCGGCAATCGTCTCGGCCGCGTGTATCGCACCCAACCGCTTGTACAGGACGACCGCCCGCTGGCGTGCCAGGCGCGCGCCGCTGAGGTTCCCCTGGGCTTCGAGCGCCGCGCCGAGATCGCGCTGGACGGCCGCCAGCGTTTCGGTGTTCCCTTGCCGGGTGGCGACCTCGGCCGCCTGTTCCAGCAGCCCGATGGCGCCCGAGGTGTCGCCCCGGGTTCGCGCCACGCCCGCCTGCAGACGCCACACTTCGGGGAGCCCCGCCTCGAACTGCACGCGCTGGTAGGCCTCCGCGGCACGCGCGAGCTCCGCCGCCGCGAGCTCCGCGTCGCTCATCAGCAAGTGGGTCTCAGCGCGGCCCGTCAACGCCAGGCCCAGCAGGCTGTCGTCCTGCACCTGCGTGGCGAGCCGCACCGCCTGCTCCGCGGCCTGGAGCGCCCGCCGGTGATCGCCGCGGTCCCGCCAGCTGATGCCGATGTTGTGGTGGGTCTCGGCCATCCCGCGCACCACCCCGGCCTGCTGATAGGCGGCGAGAGCGAGTTGATAGTTCGCGAGCGCCGAGCCGGGGTCGCCCCGCAGAAAGGCGATGATCCCCAGGTTATTGAGACAACGCGCCTCGGCGGCGTGGTCCTGCACGGCCCGCGCCACCGTGAGCGCCTCGGCGAAGCGGAGCTCCGCCTCGTCCACGTCACCGCCCCGCAGAGCGATCGCGCCTTTGTAGTTGAGGGCTCGCAGCTCCGCCTGTCCCTCGCCGCGCGACCGCGCCAGAACGAGCACGAGCTCCGCCCAGCGCTGCGCCTCGCTGTACTCGCCCAGCCGGCCGTGCGCCTCCGCCGCGAGCAGTGCGAACGCCGTCCGTCCCTCAAGGGCCTCCACCGGCAGGCCGTGCAGCCGGCCCAGGACCTCGCGGTGGCGGCCCTGCTCCGCCAGCGCGCGCAGCTCGGAGAGCAGCGCGGAGTCGTCGGCTAGCGATGTCGTCATTTAGCGGCTCGCGGGCTCACCACGCGATCGCGTGCTCCGTGAAATGCAGGACTTTGCCATCAAGCTCCTCGTACGTCTCGTAATTCGCGGCCTGGACGCGATACCACAGAGTATCGGAGGGTTGGCGCTGCCAGATGTCGAGCGCGGCCTTGATCCGGGCGTCGGCGGTGTCGATCACCCCGTCACCATTGAAATCGTGGTCGCTGTTTAAGTATTCGAACGTCAGCTCAGCCGGGTGGTCCGGGCTGAAATGCAGACCGGTGGGTTGGAAATCGAAGAGAAACTTCTTGGGATCGACCACCTTGATGATGATTAAGATCGAATCACCAGGCTGAAAGAGGCTGCCGTCGGGGCGGCTGAGCAGGCCATCGCCCGGCACCTTGAGCCGCAGAAACTCCTGCCCCGCGACGCCTGGGGCCGCTCCCTGGTAGTACATCCGGACTTCGCGGTCCTGGCCCACGACGGCGTAGAAGCTCGCGCTGTCGGCCAGCAGCGGCGGCGCCGAAGAGCTCTGGAGAACGATGTGGAGCTGGGAGTTCGGCACCGGAGCCGGCTTGGGCGGGGGGCCGTTCGAGTCGCTGCATGCCACCGCAATCGCCACAGCCACCAGGCCGCAGAACAGTCGTCGCATAGGAGTGTTTCCCGAGGAGGAGTCGCAACTCGTATGGGCAAGCCGCGCGCCACCGTAAGTCGTTGCGTAGTAGGTGATAGGCCTCATCCGCTGGATCACAGTGAAGCATCTGCCTCAATTCGTATCAAGCTCGGCTTCATCCCCCTCCGGTATCCCCTCGAGCAGTCGCTTCAGCCGCGAGCGGGAGATCCCCAGCTGGCGCGCAGCCTCGGAGCGGTTGCCGCCGGTCGCTTGCAGCATCAACTGTGCGGCGGCGCGCTGGATCTCGGCGAGGGTGGCGGGGAAGGGAACTGTCCCGGCTTGGGTCGGGCGCGTGGGTCGCCCGGCGAGTTCCGCGAGCGCGAGGCTGCCCGGCGGAGATAGCAGCACGGCGCGCTCGATTGCGTTACGCAGCTCGCGGATGTTCCCGGGCCAGGAATGCGCCAGCAGCGCGTGACGCACGTCTGGGGTGAGCGGGGGTTGCGGGAGGCGGTACTGCTCGGCGAAGCGCCGCAGGAAAGTCTCCGCTAGCACCAGGATGTCCTCGCCCCGCTCGCGCAGGGGGGGGAGTTCGAGCGTCACCACGTTCAGTCGATAGTAGAGGTCCTCGCGGAACCGGCCGGCCTGCATGGCCGTGGCGAGGTCGGTGTTGGTCGCTGCGACGATGCGGATGTCGAGGGTCCGGCTCGCGGTCGCTCCCAGGCGGCGCACGCTCTTTTGCTCGAGCGCGCGCAGCAACTTCCCTTGCAGCTCGGTGGGGAGGTGCTGCACCTCGTCGAGGAACAGTGTCCCCCCCTCCGCTACTTCGAACAGTCCCGGCTTCGCGGTCTTGGCGTCGGTGAACGCGCCCCGCTCGTGGCCGAACAGCTCGCTCTCAAGCAGCGTGCCCGGGAGGGCGGCGCAGTTGAGCTCCACGAACGGCGCCGCGGCGCGGGGCCCACCGTAGTGGACCGCCCGGGCAAGGAGCTCCTTGCCCGTCCCGGTCTCCCCCGTGATCAAGACCGTGGCGTCGCCGTGGGGGACTACCCGCGCCGCGCGCTCGAGCACCGCCGTGAGCGCCGGGCTCCCGCCCACGATCTCGCGGAATGCGTGGGCCTGCGATTCGAGATGGGCCAGCGCCGCCCGGGAGAGTGCGGCCCGGCGCCGCTGCACAGCGGCGGCCAGGGCATCCTGCAATCCGTCGCGGTCGTCGGGCAGCGCGAAATAGTCCGACGCGCCGGCCGCCACTGCTTGCGCCGCTACTCGATGGGAGACGGACGCGCCCACCGCGATCACGGGGATGCCCCCGGGCGCCGGCAGACGCTCGAGCAAGGCGCCGATCTCTGTCTCGTGCCCGCCCGCCGCCACGAGGATCACTGCCGCGCCGGGAGGTGGCAGCTCCTCAGGTGTTGGGGCCCATTCGACGAGCGGGACGCCGATGTCGCGCGCCAGGAGCGGCCAGAAGTCGCCAAACGAATCGCTCAGCCGGACGACGAGTAACCGGACATCGGCCGGCGCCGTCACTTCGGCCCCAGGTCCGGGGCCCCGAGGGCGTCCTCCACACCGACTACGCTTGCCTCAGAAGTCGCATATGGCAAGAGTCGCGAGGCAATGCGGGGCGCGGCGCCGCGACGCGGCATGGCCGTCTTAACACGGACGGGCCTGCGCCGACTTGATACAGATGCAAATCGTCACGTGTCGTGAACACACGTGAGATCTCTCACATCCCCGTGCTTACGCTCTACCACCCGCCCTCGCCCCCGTCCGGCACACCCCTTGCCCCTGTGGCCGCCAACACGCGACAACCGGGACGGCCTGCCAGATCACTGATGCACTGACCGGCTCGTATCCGGCCCACTCGAACAGACAATCGGAGGATGCTCATGCAGACCCTTGGACGCATTTCTTGGATCGCCGCCGCGCTGGTGCTGCTCGCCGCCTGCGGTAACAGTACCGGCCCCGCGGTGTCGCGGAACAACCCGGGGACGGGCTCGTCGACGTTGAAGGTCACGGCTGACATCGACGCGAACGACGACCCGACGGTGATCGGCGGGTTCTCGACGGACTACAGCGTCTCGCTGCGCGACGGTCTCAGCAATCCGGTGTCCGCGGCGACCGTGACGATCAGCAACCCGTCGCTCGGCACCATCACCCTGCCGGAAACGGCTACGGGGTCCGGAGACTACTTGCTGACGGGGAACACGTTCCACAGCGGGGACTTCACACTGAACGTGACGCGGGGAGCGGACAACGTGCGCACCGTGGTGCTCGGTGGGCCCGCGGTCCACAGCATCACCGCGCCGGTGAAGAACGCCACCGTTGCCGCGAATCAGCCGCTCACGGTGCGCTGGACGGTCCCGTCGCAGGCGAAGTCCGCCGAGGTGGAGACAAAGGACTTCGGCCCGGTGACGCTTCCCGATACGGGTGCCTACGTGATCGCGGGCGTGAGCAACCCGCCGAACGCGAGTCAGCGGATCCGCGTCTTCCGGTTTAACGAAGTGGACGTGGCGGGGGGCCTCCCCGGCTCGCGTCTCCGGGTGACGGTTCGCACCACGGTCGAGCCGGTGACCGTGCAGTAGCGCGGCGACCCATACTGGCCCATATCTGGTTAGTCCTTGGGCCGCGACGCCCTTCGGTTCTGTTGGGCGGCGTTCGTTCTCAGCTGCGGGCGATGACTTCGAAGGCAGAGGCAGGGGGTCGCGGGTTCAAATCCCACCGTCCCGATTGAGTGAAGGTCATCAGCCATCCGGAGGATATCAAGACATGCACGCGCAATTCCCCGTGCTGCATCAGTTCGCTGACACCGGTCTCCTGCTCCTGCGACTGATGGTCGCCGTCGTCTTCTTCGATAGCGGCTGGAATCACCTGAAACATCCCGCCGAGCGCGCAAAGAGCATCGGTGCGACCACGAGTTTCACCATCTTTCTGGGCACTGCCGAGGTCCTCGGGAGCGTGGGCGTCGCACTCGGCATCCTCACCCAGCTCGCCGCCATCGGACTGTGCCTCATCATGCTCGGCGCGATTCAGAAGAAGATCTTCGTGTGGAAGATCGGCTTTTGGGGCGGCCAATCGTACGGCTGGCATTATGACCTGATGCTGCTCGTCATGAACGTGGTGATCATCACAACCGGCGGCGGCCGGTTCGTGATCTTTTAGCGCCGCAGGCGCGAAGGATCTGCTCCTTCGCTACGCGCGCGTTCCCGGTGTTCGAGGTATGACGAGATGAAGGCAGCTCGGGTCTCGGCCCAGATCGCATTCCTTTTGACGGCGCTGCCCACCGCTGCGTTCCCCCAATCGACCGTTCGCGTCGACGTCACACCTGGCCATGCCATCAATACGTTCGATCCCGACAGCGCACTCGGAAGTTCGATTGACGTGCTCTCGCGGACGGACATCAACCGTGTGTATACGCCGCATATCATCCAGGA
>WNFA01002910.1_pt1 | contig 14210 bp, 25 predicted proteins | sample 5400481 | NCBI WGS metagenome assembly WNFA01 (sample SAMN13153340, study PRJNA577476) | soil metagenome | isolation source: 120 cm saprolite under Douglas fir tree site 2 hole 1 replicate 2 | place: USA:California | collected 2015-04-18 | reverse complement strand
GCCGAGCGTCAACGACTCGCCGGCATTGAAGACCTCGTACATCGGCTCCGTCTTCTCGTCGGTCGGCAGGGTATTGCACTGCCGGTCGGAGAGCTGCACCGACTGCGTGCCGATGATGTGGAACGCGATAAGGTCCACGGTCGCGCTCGTCTGGTCGGTGCCGATACCGTAGAGCGTGAACTTGCGAGCGATGGGCACCGTGAAGATGATCGCGCGCGGCGCGTCCGAGTTCGCACCGACAAGCGTGACGTTGTTCTGCGCGATGCGCAGTGGCTTGCCAGGAGATTGTTGCGCGAACAGCATGAGTCACACTCCATTACGGCGTGAAGACGCGCTCAATGACCCAAACATCCACGTCGCCGGCCGAAAGCGTACCCACTCCGACAATCACCGTGCTGATTTGCAGCGCCAGCTCGTCGTTCCCGTTGAAATCCATGTTCGGGAAGTTGTCGATGTACGGATAAAACGGGTCAGGAGCTGAGGGCAGGGCAGAGCGCACGCTGGTGTAGTCCACGCCTGCGCCGGGTATCGTGCCGATGAACGGGAAGCCGACATCGTTGCGGTCAAGGATGGTTGTCGCCGGCGCCGTGCCCGCACGCGGCCGAAGATACTGCGTACCCATCGTGTTGCCGGCAGAGATGAAGCGGCCGACTGGTTGCCCGCCGAGGAAGAGCACTGTGACGCGCTTGCCAGCCGGCACAAGCCCGGCACCGGGCGCGCCGAAGGGGAACGCAACCATCTCAACGGGGTTCTGACGGTTGTCCAGCTTGAAGTACGCGGCCGTAGAGAGCAGGCTGAGGTTGGTGCCGTAGTTCACGAACATCACATCCGAAGAGTGCGAGCCTTGTGGCTGCGAGCTGACGATGTCAGCAGCGTCGAAGGAGTCCGCGATGATGAAGATGTCGGCTGTGCCCGGGTTGATCGAAACGTTGAAGTTCTCGCCCTGCACCACAGGGTAGCCTGAGAAATTGAATTGCGTGGTCATCAGGTCGATGAGGTTGGTCATCTTCACCGTCTGATCGTGGTCGAAGAGACGCGGCTGACCTAGATGGTTGCCACCAAACCCGGCGAGGCGGAAGAAGCCCACGCGCGCTGTGTCATTGACGAGTGTTGCGAACGCCGGCGAGCCGCTGACGTTGGACACGTAAATCTTGCGCACGCGGAACCCTTCACCAGCTCGCGGCGTGATGATAAGGGACCCGGCTGCCTCAGCACGGAAGATGAGACCAGCTTGACGGAGCGCCATTAGCCCTGCTCCTTCTTCTCCGCTTCCTTCTTCGTGCGGAGACTCGCAACCCACTCGGCGTGCTTCGCGAGCATGGACTCCTCGCGCGCCAGCTCTTCGTCGATGAACGCCGGCTCGGTTGCCTCGGCAGGTGCCGGCGCACCAGTCGAGACACCGGCGGCGATAGCGTTCTCGTCTCGCAGTTGGACGTGGCCCATGCGCTGCTCGGCCATCTGCCGAGAGCGCACGTCACCTGGTAGCGAGAAGAGGTCGCGGTGCTCATCGAGCACGTGCTGCTCAGCGGCGTTGATAGCCGCTGACTGCTCATCGTGGCGCGTCTCCCACTTGCAGGGGACGCACTCTGCGAACCACTTGTTCATGGTGCGTTACGTCTTCCCAGCGGCCTTGGCTTCCGCCTCGATGACGATGCGCGCGCGATCAAGGTTCTGTGGTGACCGCTTGAGGCCGCGATCGGGTAGCGAGAGAGAGCGGAGGGCATCGAAGATTGGTGTGACACCAGCGGCCCATGCCGGCCCGGCAGCGCCGATGCCACCAGCGAAGCGGCCTTGAGTCGCGCCCTTGGTCACGGCGTTGTCGCGCCACTTGCCATCGCCGGCAGCGGTGAGCTTCGACTTGAAGCGCGAGAGCACTGCGTCGCCCTGTAGAGCTTGCTGCCAGCGCGACGCGGCGGCGATTGCTTCGCCTGATTGAGACTTCGTGGTCTGCTGTACTCCCGTCTTCCAGTCATCGACGGCAGCCTGGCCACGTCGCACGAACTTCAGCGCAAGTGAGCCAACATCACGAATCGTGATCGGTGTAGGCATACGCGCCTCCGGTGGGGTACGGTGTTCTCTTAGCCGTTGGTGGTCAAGAGGTGAAACGGTCTTGCTGTGATGACAACAGCTACAACATCACCCAGGCTTTAAATAGCAAGTTCTTAAATCTTAGGAAAAGAGTGCAGAGAGAAACCCTTCTAACTCAACAAGTTATGCACATATTTCCCACAACTCTCCCACACGTTTTCCACAGGTTTTCCTCTTCTGTAGACATAGTCTATACCTCGCGCGAGATAAAAACTTCCTCAGTACTATTGACATGGGTGGTATAGTCCTTAACTATGAACCCGAAACTGGCGCGCGCGTGGCAACGAGAAGTCACTCCCACTAGGGCATAAGTCGCGCGGTGAGTGAGTCCTATAAGCTATAGTATGTCTTACCCTAAAACAACATTACTCGAATGTTATAGTGGTCGCTTCTGGAAAATGGGCGGCACCTGGGGCGTGATTCTTCCGCCTGACGTGCGCAAATATTTTCGCCTCACACCTGGTGAGCTGATGCTCATCACCATCGACCAGTTGCAAGGCTGCATCGTCATGCGGCCGGCGCGCACGCGCATGGTCTACGACTCGAAGCGTGGCCTGCACGTGCCTGGTCCGTCGCTCACATCGCCGGCAGTGACTCCCGCGAGTGACCCATGAGCCGCGAACTCCGCGAGATTCCCATCGAGTTGATTGACGAGCCGGAGCTTGCGTCGCGCGTGCTCATCGACACCGCGCGCCTCGAAGAACTCGCTGAGTCCATCAAGTTGAAGGGTGTGCTCGAGCCGCTGCTGGTCAAAGAGGTTGGTCCCTGTACGCCAACACCAGAGGGAGACGGAGAAGCACGAGCGGATAGTGCGGGGCCTCCGTCTCTCCTGCGTTACCGCACGATGGCCGGCCACCGGCGCCTACTGGCCTCGCGCATGGCGTTCCTCAAGACTGTACCGTGCCTGGTCTACCCATCCGACTACGATGACGAAGACATGGTCATGCTCGAAGAGAACATGCACCGCGAGGATGTGACGGCCGCCGAGCAAGGGTACTGGATTCTCACGCTGGTTGAGAAGAAGAAGCTCTCGATGCCGCAGCTCCAACAAATCTTTCGCCGGTCGGCTGCATGGATTGACGAGCGCGTCGAGCTGGTGCGCACCGACGCGGCGGTGAGTGCGGCCGTGTGTGAGCGCAAGATCACGTTCGCTGTCGCGCGTCAGCTCTTGCGCGTGAAGGAAGAAGATCACCGCAAGTTCTACCTGGCCGAAGCGGTGCGCCTCGAGCTGAGCGCTGCCTCGATGCAGTACATGATCGACAACTACAAGCGCGACCAGGAGCGCGGCACCACCTTCGCCAAGGCACCGGCACCAGCGAGCGAGGCAGGGATGCCGGCCGGCATCGAGACAGGCCCGCACTGCGTGCTCTGTGGCACCCGCGACGCGAGTCAGAACATGGTTCAGGTGCTCGCGCACTACTACCACCTGAACCCTATAAAGAAGTTGCTGCGCGACGCCGGCGTCGAGTGGTACGAGCAGCCAAGAGAGTGAGGAGCGATGAAGTCACACGAGCTGCTGGATGTCTACACGATCGACCTAGCGGTGAATACCTACCGCCTGCCGCCTGGTGCAGCCGTCGAGCACCTGCCCCATCATATGATGATGGTGAAAGACAAAGACGGCGTGCGGCACGTGTGGAACTTCCGGAACGTCATCTCCTACTGCTTGACGCACCTGCCCGACACCCCGGTGAAAGGGAACTGACATGCCTACCTGGTTGAAGTGGGTGCTAGCTGGTCTCGTGTTGCTGGTGCTCGCTGCGTTCTATCCGCATCGCGCTCAGCTCGACACCATCGGTGTAATGATCGGCCTGGGTACGCTCGCGTGGTTGCTCGTCGGCGCGCTGCTTGCGTTCCGTCAAGTGCTGAGGTTCCTGCGTCGATGAGTCACGGTCCACACAACTGCTCGGAGTGCGGCGCGGCGATCGAGCCGCACCGTCGTGGCCACGGCCGCCGTCCTACAGCGCACTGCGCCGCCTGCTTCTGGCAGTTGCGCCATCGCGCGTATCGCCGTCTGCGCGTCCGGTTCGGTGGCCCTGGTGTCGAGCGGAGGGAATATGTCGCGCACCGTCGATGATGTGAGTGTGGTGAACAAGCAGAAGCTCGCGATCGCGGCGGCCTTGAAGACCGTGCGCGAGTCAACGCCACTGCCGGCACCTGGCACACTCTTGCAGCTCGGCGAGTCCGGGGAAGTGACCACCAACAGGGGCGCGACCGTGCGTAAGAAGACAGAGCAGCCGAAGTGAGGAGGAGCCTACATGGTGGTGCGGAAGCGCGTTATGACCGTAAGGGATGTGCCAACCTGTAAAGAGTGCGGGAAGCAGTACAGCCTCGTGCTAAGCAGTGGTTGTATTGTCTGCACGAAGGATGCTGGTGGGTGTGGTGCCTTCTTCTTAATAGATGAGATCGCTACGCTCTACAAACGCATGAACCACGCGAGCAGGAGGGCGGTCGTCCGCTCTCGCAAAAAGGGGTGAGCCGTGAGCACACTCAACGCGATACTCGACGGAAAACTACAAGGCGACGTGCAGCTAGCCGGTAGCGCCGTGCACATAGAGGCTCTGGTGCCTCGCCTGGTCATCTTCGTCGTGCGCGCCGGCAATCTCCACGCCGCGCTGTTCAACAAGCCCCTGGTCATCACCAGCGGCAACGATGGCGAGCACGCGGCCAGCAGCGCGCACTATCGCAACGCAGCGGTAGACGCGCGCTCCCGCGACATCACGCCGGCACAAGCGTTGCTGTTCACGATGGTGCTGGTGGACCTCGGGCTAGACGAAGGAGTGGTGGTGTTCGATGAGCGAGCAAACCCCGCAAAGCAACACTGGCACTGCGAAGTCGCCGGATAGCGCGGCACTGCCTGGCGCCGGCCGGTACGCGCTCAACCTCAACATACTGGTAGTGAGGATAGGCGACCTGCTCCTGCAATTAGGATGGCTCGCCGACCCACTCAGCCCTGAGTGGTTGACGCCCGAGGAGTTGGCGAGGCTGCGCTACCTCTTCGACACTGTGCTGCTGCTCGAAGAGGGCGCCATCAGGTTGGAGGAACAATGGAGAGCGCGACAGGGATTATCTCCGAAGATTTGATGTTTCCCACGAAGCTCGGCGAGGTCATGCAGTTCTTGAAGGACGCGCCGATCAAGGGGCACCGCAAGCGCGAGATCTTCTTCGCGTGGAGTCGAGCCGTGGGTGTGAAGCTCACTGGCTCGCAGTTCAACGCCGTGTACCTCAGCGGCATCGACATGGTCGAGCCAGCAACGCCGGCAGAGCTGGCACCAGGGAGCGGCACATGAGCACACCAGTCAGTCCGTTAGGTCCAACGCTCCCCGGTCCACCCGCCAGTTCGGATACGATCGTGTTAAGCCTGTCTATCAACAGAGCCGGTGACATCTGCTGGTGGTTGTCGGAGCAGCTCGGCCGCAACATGCAGCGTGTCCTTGCGGATGAGCTTGTCGCGACGCTAGAGCACTTCCTCAAAGACTTCATCCGCGCACGTGGATAGAGGTGAACAGTGGCCACCGTAGCACAGCGACTCCAGAGTGAACGCCTGCGGTATCCCGCCATGAACCCCGGCGAGATCGTCATCTTCCGCACCTGGTTGAAGACCCACGAAGACCTCTACGACTCCTTCGACTTCAACATCCGCATCGGCCAGGGTGAAGACCCCGGCCCCACGTTCGCCGACAACATCCGCAAGATGTGGACCATGAACACGCAGTTCAGAATCGACGCAGTAGCCTATAAAAACGGGGTTCCTGAGATCATCGAGGTCGAAGACGACTGCACCATCCGCGCGGTCGGCCAGGTGATGGCCTACAAGTTTATCTGGGTGAAGGAGCAGCGCAGCGCGGCCGTGCCGTCGATGCGAATCGTCTGCCGGAACTTCAACGCCAACGTGCTCCCGATGGTGCGCGACACTGGCATCGCCTTCGATCAGGTGGTCGTTGGCAGCGGCGAGATGCGCATCGCGCTCGGTCTAACCAAGTTCGGAGGTCGCACGCCATGACGCACGAGTCTAAGCGTTGGAACCCGTCCCACTGGTCAGAAGAGAAAGTCCGGCGCTACCTTAACCGCGTACAGCGGCACACCTATTGCGAGATGACCCTGATGATTGGACCTCATCTGAGTGCAATTGAAGCCGCCGAGTTGCGCGCTTCTATCGACGCGAGGTTGAGCCAGGCCAAGCTTCACAGTCTCGGCGTCCAGCTCCTCGGCGACACCCCACCTAAGTCCTAACTCCGCGTTTTGTCAGGTCGAGTGTGGTTTTTAACCGCAACACGTGGCGATCGCACATCTTCGCAGAGTCCGAACTCGCGGCGCCCGCGACTTGCGCTTACGCGATCGTAGTTTTTCGCGATCGAAAAATGAAGGTGTGGCAGCTTGTTCGCACCGCGTGGACAGAGGGACGTGCTCGATGCAACCTATATTTGTGGTGAACGCGGCCTAGGGTGTCGGCTTGGCCTTCGCTGCCTTGGCTTTGGCAGCCGCCTCTTTAGCTGCAGCCCTGGCCTCAGCAGCCTGGCGAGCTTCTAGCGCCTTGGCAGTCTTGAGGAGCGCCAGCAGGCGCAATATCGTTGCGTCATCCGAGCTGTAGCCCTCGCGCAGCAAGAATTCGTCGTACTCGCCGACAGTGATGACACCCTCGGTCAGAGCTGTGCCCATCTGCGCCAGGGTAGGGAAGCGGCGCGGCAGTTCCACGTGCGACGCGGCCAGCACACGGCGCAGTTGCTTCTCGTCATCGGTGAGCGGAAGAGCTTCAAGCGCGGCGCGGAGTTCGTCTGCGTCCAGCACTCCGTCCTCGAATTGTTTCTGCGCCAGGTCCGCTTGTGCACGCACGATCGAATCAAGCCGGCGCAGATCAATGACCTTTAGGTGCATCTCCGCGTCATCCGCAGAGAAGCCTTGCGCTGTGAGCTTCGAGGCGGCATCCCCGCGCGACAGCACACCGTATCGCCACAGCAGCTCGAGGTCATCGGGAGAGATGTGAGTCTTGAGCACTTCGACCAGCGCGCGGATGCGTTGCGCGTCGTAGCCCTGACGTTCCAGCTCCTCGAACAGCGTCGCCTGATCAATCAGTCCGTGATGGAAGAGGGTAACCACCTGACTCTCGTTGAGGAGCTTAGGGTGGTACTGCTTGTTCATTGCCTGAGTCAGCGGGTCTGCGATCGCGACTTGCATCAAGGGGCGTAGCGCGATGCGCATGAGTCGCCCGATCGCCAGGTTAGCGACCATGTTCTCGCCGTAGTCGCGGAAGTTCTTAAGGAACCCGAGCGACGCGACCTCACCGAGCACTCCAACGTTAGCTTCGCGCACGGCAAAGGACATGCCGTAGCCCATGAAGCGACGCGCTGCTTCGACCCCCTGCTCAGGTGAGATGGTGAAGGCTGGCAGCCCGCCCACACCATCACCGGGCTGGAACGTCTGCTTGCCAGCCTGCACGCGGCCGGGAGGCGTGAGGAACTCCTGCGCCAACAGGTCAAACACCTGCTGCCCGACTTTCTCCATCACGTTGATGCGGCCGGCACCTTGGCGCGTCTTCTTCAGCTCCTCGGCATCGACCTCGACGCCGGTGATGTCGGTAGTGACGGCCGCAACTAACTCCCAGAACTCCGGGTTCTCTTCGCCCTGAGCTGCGGCAAATGCGACGGCCACCTTAGCGAAGATGAAGTCTATAAGCCGCACGACAAGAGTGACCAGTTCGATGAACCCGATCACGAAGCCGCCCCACAGCGCCGCCCAGAACCCTGACCAGCCGCCGCCAGCCTTGCGCGCGATGAGCTTCAGCTTTTCGATAAGCTCGGCGTCGCTCTCCGGGAATGGCTGGAAGCCCTGTCCGCCTGGTGGTAGCTGGTCGCCGTTGCTCATTAGAGTTTTCCTTGTGGCACGCCGACCAGCTCATCGAGCGCCGCGCGTGCCTGCTGCTCGCGGTCCAATAGCTCGAGGCTTGCCCCGGTAGTCTTGTAGTACTGCGCGTCCGCGAGCTGCTGGTCCACCGTGTATCGCTTGCGGTCCACGTCGAGACTCGCCTGCTCTGCGGCCGTGAGCTTGCGCCCGAAGCCTAAGCCGAGCGAGTTGAAGAGCGACCGGATGGCACGCTGCGCGGAGAGCAATAGCACGTTCTGCCTGATGAGCAGGGAAGGGTCGAGCACCAGCTCGAGTATGCTCACGACCTCGTTGAGCTTGCCACGCAGCGCGAGCGTGTTCTTGATTATCTTGGCTTCGAGCGCACCGAGCAGGTCATCGAGCTTCTGTGCAAACTTGAGGTGGAAGATGCGAAAGATCGCGAGGATGGCGCGGATGCGCTGAATCATGTTCAAGATCGGGATGATGGTGTGGCGATACCAGTCATCGAACGCCTTGCGCAGTCGCAGCAGCCAGCCGAGATGGTCCTCGAACCACTTCTTCAGCCGAGCCTTGAGCTTCAGGTAGTCTTCGTACAGGTGAAGGAAGCGGCCGTGGATGATGTCCGAGAGGATGTGCTTGATGGCGCGGAGCAGGATGCCAAACGCCTTCTCTAAGAACTGCACCACGGCCACCAGCACCTGGTAGATCACCGTGACCAAGAACAGGAGGTACTGCACTATCGCCTGGATGAGCTGAATGGCGCCATTCAGTCCGTTGTAGAGGGCATCGCCGAGTGCGGCGAAGAAGTCAAACACATCGGCACCATCGGGTGCAGCTCACGCGCCGGCCGGCAGCGCGCCGATCGCGCGGAGCTGACGCACGGTGTCTTCCATCGCGCGGTTCGCGGCCTCGTCGGAGAACTCACCGACTGGTTTGGTGAAGAAGAACGGACCATGCTCACCGACGAAGTACTGCACGGTGCGCACCTGGTCTGTGCCTCCCGCGCGCTTGAAGACTGTGCCCTCGCTCACCGTGACGCTGGTCACTTCTTTAGGCTTCGCCATCGCTCACCTTCCCCGCACGTGATCCACGCGGCCGCGTGTTGTACATACAAATGCCAACGACGATAGCGTCCCACCGACCACTACAGCTTGCGGCTGACGCTGCCACTCTTCACTGCCGCGGCGATCGCAGCAACCGCTTGAGCCTGCGTTCCACCAGCGGAGAACAGGCCGCCGAAGTCGCGCAGGATGGCATCGCCATTCGCAAGATTTTGTGCAAGCTGCGCAGTTTCGCCGGCGAGCGTGTCGCTGGTCACGTCGACGGCGCCAGCGAAATGCTCAGAAAGTAACGGTTCAAGTTCTGCCACTTGTGCAGCTCCCAGATCGAACGCGGAAACGGCCGCGGCGAAGTCCTCCGCGTGCCCATCTTCCGGCGTCGCCGCATTCCCCAAAGTTTGTGCCGCAAACGTCAGCAAACCCGTCGGAACCACTTCCAGGTCGAGATCGCTGTCCGTCAACTGCGTGGGGAGTGCCACGATTTGCAGCTTTCCGCTGGCTAGGAGCGCCGCAAGGCTGGTAGCGTGCTATCCCCCCAGCATGTTTTCAGCTTCGTGCGCCTGGCCAGCCCGTAGAGCCACTGGCGTCGTTTTTGCCCTTCTGCTCGCCAGAAACGCCGGCGTTTCCGCGAATCAGAGCCACCAGGGCGGCGATCGCAGCGATTTGGGCCTCGAGCCGCCTCTGCCAACTGGCCAGCCATGCGGCGAGCAGCACCGCGCACGTTGCGCCGGTCAAAACCGCGATCAGAAATGCAAGAAAAAGCGTCATGGGAATTAGAGCCCAGATGAGCGGCCGCCAAAAGCGCGAACGCGCCAGCCCACGACTGTCCAGTTATCGGTTGCTGTACCGTTCTGGATTGATAACGCAAGAGTTTGGTCCACAGTGGCGTCAAGAGCCGTGGTGGTGTTCGACCCAGGGGGCGCCAGATTATTTTGCAGCATGGACATGTACGTGTTCTGCACGTTGGTTGCGTTCCCCGCTGCCACGACCGCGCGTAGCACGGTGCCGGTGGCGGTCGCGGTAGTGACGATCGCAAGCTGTGTCCCACCCATGCGCAGGCGGAAAGCAGTGGGCGTAACGCTTTGCGAGCTGGACGTGAGTATTACCTCAACGATGAGCGCGCCGTTCGAGCCCAGCGTGTTGGCCGCTATCACCTTGCTCTTGACCGTGTTCTCCGTGATGCTGCCGGTGTTGTTCACGGACGTGCCGTCTTGCGCGAGCGTGGTGTCAAGCGCGCGGAAGAACGCCGTGCCGGCAGAGTTGAGGATGCGTACCGACGGCGCGTTGAGCGTGTCCGTTGCGACTAACTCGGTGGCGCCGAGGCCGGTGTTGTCCCGCGTGGCCGCGTCGCTGCCCAGGTTGTAGCTCGCACCCAAGCCCGGGACCGGGTCTTTGAACAGCCGCACGAACGGAGCGGCCGCACCGATGCGGATGCCGGCATCGCTCAGTGACGTGATGGGACCGTTGACCGTCAGAGCGCCGGCAACGATGCCAGGCGTCGCGCTGTAACCGTTGGCCACTGCTACCTGCCCGCTTCCACTGGCTCGAACGGCACACCCACGACTTCGCGCGGGGAGTAGTAGCCGGTGAGGTCGTAGCGCGCGATCGACGCAACGGTCTTGTTGCGGATGCGGATGCTCTGCACCTTCTGGTCGAGCGAGAAGAAAAGCCCCGCGCTCAGCTCGCGCTCCGTCGAGTAGAAGATTCCATCCGAGGAAAACGCAATGAGGGCAGGGAAGTCGAAGATCGCGCCGTCGAAGCGCATCACTGGCGGCCAGAAGTCAATCTGCCGTGGGGTAGTGTCCGGCGCGTTGCCGGCCGCGTGGTGCGACAGCGTGAAGACTGTTAGTGGCATCGTTCATCGCCTGAACTCATCGAGCCGCTTACGCTGGCTCGTCGCTGTAGAACACGTACAGATCCGGCGTGATGCCGGCGCCGGTGCGGTTGCGGATGCCGAGCGTCAACGACTCGCCGGCATTGAACACCTCGTACATCGGCTCCGTCTTCTCGTCGGTCGGCAGGGTGTTGCACTGCCGGTCGGAGAGCTGCACCGACTGCGTGCCGATGATGTGGAACGCGATGAGGTCCACGGTCGCGCTCGTCTGGTCGGTGCCGATGCCGTAGAGCGTGAACTTCCGAGCGAGCGGCACCGTGAAGATGATCGCGCGCGGCGCGTCCGAGTTCGCACCAACAAGCGTGACGTTGTTCTGCGCGATGCGCAGTGGCTTGCCTGGTGACTGTAGTGCGAACAGCATGGGTCACACTCCGCTACGGCGTGAAGACGCGCTCGATCACCCACAAATCGACATCTCCCGCGTTAAGTTGGCCCGCCCCGACAATCACCGTGCTCACTTGCAGCGCCAGCTCGTCGTTGGAGTTGAAGTCCATGTTCGGGAAGTTGTCGATGTACGGATAAAACGGGTCAGGAGCAGACGGCAGGGAACTGCGCACGCTGGTGTAGTCCGTCGCGGCGCCGGGTATCGTGCCGATGAACGGGAAGCCCACATCGTTGCGGTCGAGGATGGTCTGCGCTGGCGCAGTGCCCATGCGCGGCCGCACATAGAACGTGCCCATCGTGTTGCCCGCGCTGACGAAGCGGCCGACTGGTTGCCCGCCGAGGTACAGCACACTGACGCGCTTGCCAGCCGGCACTAGGCCAGCACCAGGCGCACCGAAGGGGAACGCCACCATCTCGCCGGGGTTCTGCCGGCTGTCCAGCTTGAAGTACGCGGCCGTGGTGAGCGCGCTGAGGTTCGTGCCGTAGTTGACGAACATCACGTCAGAGGAGTGCGAGCCTTGCGCCTGCGTGCTTACGATGTCCGCGGCGTCGAAGCTATCGGCGATGATGAAGAAGTCCGCAGTGCCGGTGTTGACGCTGACGGTGAAGTTCTCGCCCTGCACTACAGGGTAGCCGGAGAAGTTGAACTGTGTGGTCATCAGGTCGATGAGGTTGGTCATCTTCACCGTCTGATCGTGGTCGAACAGGCGCGGCTGCCCGAGGTGCGAGCCACCGAAGCCCGCCACGCGGAAGAAGCCGACGCGCGCGGTGTCATTGATGAGCGTCACGAACGCCGGCGTGCCGCTGACGTTGTACACGTACACCTTGCGCACGCGGAACCCTTCACCAGCTCGCGGCGTGATGATGAGTGACGCAGCCGCTTCCGCGCGGAAGATAAGACCAGCTTGACGGAGCGCCATTAGCTTTGCTCCCTCTTCTCCGCTTCCTTCTTCACGCGGAGATCAGCAACCCACTTCACATGAGCTGCGAGCATGGACTCCTCGCGCGCCAGCTCCTCATCAACGTAGACCGGCTCAGTAGACTCGGCAGGTGCGGGAGCACCAGTCGAGACACCAGCGGCGATAGCGTTCTCGTCTCGCAGTTGGACGTGTCCGATGCGCTGCTCGGACATCTGCCGGCTGCGCACATCACCTGGTAGAGAGAAGAGGTCGCGGTGCTCATCGAGCACGTGCTGCTCGGCGGCACTGATAGCCGCGTCCTGCTCATCGTGGCGCATCTCCCACTTGTGGGGGACGCACTCTGCGAACCACTTGTTCATAGGGCGTTACGTCTTTCCAGCGGCCTTCGCTTCCGTCTCGATGACGATGCGCGCGCGGTCAAGGTTCTGTGGCGAGCGCTTCAGTCCACGATCGGGCAGCGAGAGAGAGCGGAGAGCGTCGAAGATCGGTGTGACACCAGCAGCCCACGCGGGTCCAGCAGCACCGATGCCACCAGCGAAGCGGCCCTGCGTCGCGCCCTTGGTCACGGCGTTGTCGCGCCACTTGCCATCGCCAGCAGCGGTGAGCTTCGACTTGAAGCGCGCGAGCACTGCGTCGCCTTGTAGAGCTTGCTGCCAGCGCGAGGCGGCGGCGATCGCTTCGCCTGATTGAGACTTCGTGGTCTGCTGTATTCCCGTCTTCCAGTCATCGACAGCAGCTTGGCCACGTCGCACGAACTTCTGCGAGAGTGAGCCAACATCACGAATCGAGATCGCTGTAGGCATACGCGCCTCCGGTCGCTGATGGTGTACTCTTAGCCTTTGTCTGTCAAGAGGTGGGTGAATCTTGCTGTGATGACAACAACTGCAACATATCCCAGGCTTTAAATATCAACTTCCTAAATCTTAGGAAAAGAGTGCAGAGAGAAACCCTTCTAACTCAACGAGTTATGCACATATTTACCACAGTTACTCAACAGGTTTTCCACAGGTTTTCCTCTTCTGTAGATGTAGTCCATACCTCGCGCGAGATAAAAACTTTCTCAGTACTATTGACATTGATGGTATAGTCCTTAACCATGAACTCGAAACTGGCGCGCGCGTGGCGGGAAAAGTCGAGAGGAACAGCAGCGCGGTCCAGGTCACGGTAGGGTCTTATAAGTTATAGTATGTCTTACCCTAAAACAACATTACTCGAATGTTATAGCGGTCGCTTCTGGAAAGTCGGCGGCACGTGGGGCGTGGTGTTGCCGCCTGACGTGCGCACGTATTTCCGACTCACACCTGGCGAGCTGATGCTGATGACGATCGACCAGGCGCAGGGTTGCATCGTGATGCGGCCGGCGCGCACGCGCATGGTCTACGACTCCAAGCGCGGCCTACACGTTCCCGGTCCGGCCCTTACCTTGCCCGCCGTGACCCCTGCGAGTGACCAATGAGCAGGGAACTACGCGAACTCCCGCTTGAGCTGGTTGACGAGCCGGAGCTTGCGTCGCGCGTGCTCATTGACACCGCGCGCCTCGAAGAACTTGCCGAGTCCATTAAGTTGAAGGGCGTGCTTGAGCCGCTGCTAGTCAAAGAGGTCGTTGCGGTGACAGCGACACCAGAGAGAGACGGCGAAGGCAGTGCGGATGCTGCGGGGACGCCGTCTCCCCTGCGTTATCGCGTCATGGCCGGCCATCGCCGGCTGCTCGCAGCGCGCATGGCGTTCCTCAAGACCGTACCGTGCCTGGTCTACCCCTCCGACTACGATGACGAAGACATGGTGATGCTCGAAGAGAATATGCACCGCGAGGATGTGACGGCCGCAGAGCAGGGGTACTGGATTCTCACCCTGGTCGAGAAGAAGCACTACTCGATGCCTCAGCTCCAACAAATCTTTCGCCGGTCGGCCGCATGGATTGACGAGCGCGTCGAGCTGGTGCGCACCGACGCGGAGGTCAGCGCGGCAGTGTGCGAGCGCAAGATCACGTTCGCCGTCGCGCGCCAGCTCTTGCGCGTGAAGGAA
>WNFA01002909.1_pt1 | contig 14210 bp, 12 predicted proteins | sample 5400481 | NCBI WGS metagenome assembly WNFA01 (sample SAMN13153340, study PRJNA577476) | soil metagenome | isolation source: 120 cm saprolite under Douglas fir tree site 2 hole 1 replicate 2 | place: USA:California | collected 2015-04-18 | reverse complement strand
CGAGAGGCACGCAAATGACCGCATAAGCTCGGCCCTGGAAGGCGGAAAGCAGGGAGATAATCCCACCGGCGAGCAATACCCCGCCGAAAACGTCGAGCGAATGCTTCTTGCGCGCCGCCACCCGCTCGTGCAGGCCGAGGACGAGCAGCGTCGCCGAGGCGATTCCGAACGGAAGGTTGATGTAGAAGACCCAGCGCCACGAGAGGTAATGGACGATCACACCCCCGAGCATCGGGCCGATCAGGCCGGCGACGCCCCAAACCGCTCCGAAGATACCTTGCATCTTGGCCCGCTCTTTGAGCTCGAAGATGTCTCCCACGATGGTGAGCGCGATCGGCTGCATCGATCCCGCGCCGAGCCCCTGGAGGGTGCGAAAGACGATCAGCTGATTCATCGACTGCGACAAGCCGCTCGCTGCCGACCCGATCAGGAAAAGAGCGATCCCCAGCAACATGATCGGCTTGCGCCCGTAGAGATCCGCGAGCTTGCCGTAGAACGGCACCGTGACGGTGGAGGCAAGAAGGTAGGCGGTGAAGACCCAGGAGTAGTGCCGGATCCCACCGAGATCGCCGATCACCGTGGGCATGGCGGTGGAGACCACCGTCATTTCCAGCGCCGCCATCGCCAGGCCGGTGAGGAGCGCCGCCACGGTGATCGGCCGGTGGGTCACTCGTTCGGTTTTCGCTCCCAGATCCCGCTCCTTGCTCGAATATCAGGCTAGTGTTTATGGGGATGTGGCGCCCGAATCGCCAAGGAAAGTTCCGCGTAAATCGAAGAAAGTAGATTCCCTGGAGCGGAGCGCGCAGCATGTGCGATCAAGGCGCTCCCCAGCATTCGTCGGAGAGATAGATGGCAGAAGCAGTTCGCTACCGAGTCTCAATGTCCCGGCCGCATTCGCACCTGTTCGAGGTGGAAGCGCTCTATCCGCCTTCGGAGGGGACGCTCACCGTGGCATTGCCGGTCTGGACACCCGGAAGCTACCTGGTTCGCGAGTTCGCCCGGCACGTCCAGCAGATGACCGCCTCCACCGAACGAGGTGAACCGCTGGCGATCACCCGGGTGGACAAGAAGAGCTTCCGCGTGGAGTCTTCGCGGGGAAAGCGGGTCCGGCTCCACTACCTCGTCTACGCCAACGAATTGAGCGTTCGCACCAGCCATCTGGATGGAACCCACGGTTATTTCAACGGCGCTTCGATGTTTTTCTACTCCGAGGCATTCCGCGATTGGGAACATCGAGTGACGATCGATGCTCCACCGGGATGGCGTGCCTTCTGCGCGCTCGACCGGGAAGGCGGAGATCTCATCGCGCCAAACTACGACGAGCTGATCGATTCTCCGGTGGAGGTCGGCCCCCAGACGCCGCTCGAGTTTCAGGTCGCGGGCGTCCCGCATCAGATCGTGCTCTGGGGCGAGGCGCAGCTCGACAGAGCCAAGCTGCTCGCCGATCTGGCGAAGATCTCCGAGACCGAGGCGCAGATGTTCGGCGGCCTTCCGATGAAACGCTACCTGTTTCTCGTCTACCTGACCGACAAGGGGCGGGGTGGCCTCGAGCACAAGGCTTCCACCTCGCTCCTCTTCCCGAGGTTCCATTTGCCCACGAGCAAGGGATGGGAGGATTTCCTCACCCTCGTGGCCCACGAGTATTTCCATCTCTGGAACATCAAGCGCATCAAGCCGAAGAGTCTGGTGCCGTTCAACTACGGGGAGGAGAGCTACACCGGGCTGCTCTGGGCCTTCGAGGGAATCACCTCCTACTACGACAACCTGCTCGTGCGCCGCGCCGGCCTGATGTCCGCGGCCCGATACCTCGCGCGATTGGGTGAAGCCGTGACCAGCCTGCACGCAACGCCCGGCCGCCGGGTGCAGACGCTGGTCGAGGCATCGCTGGCAGCCTGGATCAAGCACTACCGGCCCGACGAGAACAGCCCCAACAGCGCGATCTCCTACTACCTCAAGGGCGAGATCGCTGCGACGCTGCTCGATCTGGAAATCCGGCGATTGACGGAGAACGAGCGCAGCTTGGACGATGTGATGCGACTGTTGTGGAAGCGGCACGGGGACGAGCGCGGCGTGCCCGAGGGCGGGGTGGAAAAAGCCGCCTCCGAAGTCGCGGAAACGGATCTGTCGGCCTTCTTCGACCGGGCAATCCGCTCGACCGAGGAGCTGGACTATTCAGTGTTCCAGCACGTCGGCCTGGAGCTTAAGTTCCGGGTCAAGGAGTCACCTACCGATCGGGGTGGAAGCGGGCCGCGCTTGAAGCCGGGCGAGTTGAAACCAAAGGGATGGTTGGGAGCGGCCTTCAAGGCCGGATCCACGATCGCCTGCGTGCTCGAGGGTTCCCCGGCAATGAACGGCGGGTTGTACGCGGACGACGAGATCATCGCGCTCGATGGGTATCGCGTCGATGGAGCCACGTTGCTCGCGCGGTGCGAGGAGAAGCAGCCGGGAGAGTCGGTCCGGATCACCTTGCTGCGGCAAGATCGCCTCCTCGAGGTCAACGCGCAGCTTGAGAACAAACCGTCGGACGCGGCCTACCTCGCCCGCGTCGATCGCCCAAGCGATGCGCAAAAGGCGGCCTACTTCGCCTGGCTGGGCGTACCTTGGGACGAGCTCGCGCCCAATTTTCAATGAGCCTGCGCGCTCGATCGAGGCGCGCCGCCTGAAAGTGTGTTACCAGCGCCAGATCCGATCGTAGGGGGCGAAGAGGCCGGGCAACTCGGCGCGGGGACACTCCCGGGACGCTCTCGACCAGGTCCGTATGCTCGAGCCTGCGCGCCCTCGACGACGTCCTGCGCCACGTAGACCTCCGCCCCTTGGCGATCAGGTGCTTGATGTCCTCTTCGATCTGGGGCAGGTGCGCGCTTCGCCCTCTTTATTGTCCATTCAGGTCCGGTTTCCGAACCCTATTGTACAACCCTTGCGTTGGCGATTCCTCCACAGCTTGCGATCGATGGTGTCGAAGAAGAATTGGATGTCTGCCTCGGGCAATCAGGTTCCCGGCGCCGGTAGATTGCGCCCTCACGCGTTCGCACTTGCCGGCGCGAATGGTTCGTGTACCTTTCGCCTGCGATGCCTTCGCTGGAGAAGCTTCTACGGCAATCGGTTCCCCAGCTGAGAGAAAGGTTTTTGCGGCGCGAGGCATCGGTCCCCGAAGATTTGCTCGATGCGCTTGAGGGCGATCCACGAGACGGCGCCAGAGAGCTGGCGCGCCAGATCCGCCTGCGCCGGTACAAGAACCGCGCCGAAGGGCAGCGGCTTCGAAATCTCCTGCGCTACGAATCGGAGCTGTGGGCTCAAGGGATCACGATCATCGCCGGCGTGGACGAGGCGGGGATGGCGCCCTTGGCCGGACCCGTCATCGCTGGGGCGGTGATCTTGAAGAAAGCCTACAAGCTTCGCGGGCTCGACGATTCGAAGAAAATCCTCGACGACGAAAAAAGAGAATCATTGGCCAGGCAGATCAAGGTGGACGCGATTTGCTGGGCGGTGGGCCGGGCGGAGGTCGAGGAAATCGATCGCATCAACATCTACCACGCAGGGCTTTTGGCGATGCAGCGCGCGGTGGTGGGATTGGGTGTTTGCCCGGAGTTCACCCTGGTGGACGCCCGGAAAATTCCGTCCTGCCCTTCGCCTCAGCGCGGGATCATCCACGGCGATGCCCTCTCCTCGAGTATTGCCGCGGCTTCGATCATCGCCAAAACAACGCGGGATGCCCTGATGATGCAGATGGAGGAGCAGTACCCGGGTTACGGATTTGCGGCGCACAAAGGCTACCCGACGCCGCAGCACTGCGAATGTCTGAAAAGGCTCGGCGCAACGCCGATCCACCGGCGCAGCTTCGCGCCAGTCCGGCAGGCGCTCGGCCTGGATCCCATCCAGGAGGAGCTTTTCAGCCCGCCCGAAGCCGGCCCGTCTCCGGATGAATCTCTGGCGTAGCACCCCAAGCCGCCGCGAATCCGGACGAATCTCGGCGTAGCGCGGCGCACCTTCCCCGGCTTCCTGGCGACTCTCAGGGACCGATCTTCGGCTCTTCGTACCGCGCCGCGGGATCGACGAGCTCGGCGTAGGAAGAGTCCCAACCGTCGAGGAAGAACCGATCGAGCTCTGAGCCGATTCGCTTACTCTCCAGAAGCAGCCCAACGTTTCGACTGCGCTCGAAGTAGTCCCGTTCCCAGTTGCTCGTGCCAATCCAGCCCCGCTCGCCGTCGATGACCAGGTACTTGGCGTGGGCGACGCGAGCGAAGGGAATGAAACCGCCCGACCAGGGCGGAATGGTGATCAGCTTGACTTGAAGGTTCGGCGGCGAATGCAATCGCTGCAGCTCCTGGATCAGGTCCTTGCGCTTGCTCCAATGCGAGACGAGCAGCTGCACCGCGACGCCCCGGCCCGCCGCCCGGCGCAAAGCGGAATCCAACTCGGTGAACGGCGGACCGTTCTTCGATTCGGCGCGGTAGGTCAAGAGCTGCACCCGCACCGTCCGCTGCGCGGCGTCGATCGCCGCCACCAGCTGCGGCAAGTCCCAGAGGGATTCATCGGGAAGCCAGCCCTTCGGGCTGAACACCGGGGTGATGCCCAGCGTCTCGCCGTCGAAAGGGACGGTCGCCGGAAAGCGATCCTGGCCCCGGTGTGCCTGGACGCGGGCATCGCGGGATGCGCCACCGGCCAGTGCCCAATCGGTCTCGTAGACATCCGAAAGCGCGCCCACCACGGCGGGGATCGCGACGCGAGCCCCCAGCTCCTGGATGTGCTCGAGGGACCGCCAGTCGAAGTTCTGACTGCCGAGGAACGCCTCCTTCCCATCCACGATGAAGTACTTGGCATGCATCACGCCCCCGGACAATTTCGCCGTCGGGTAGCGGCGCACTTCGACTCCCCGATGAGCCGCGAGCCGGTCAAGGGTCTCCGGGTAGGTCTTGTAGAACTTCTCTTCGGAGAGGAACCGGACCCTCACCCCGCGCTCTGCCGCGGATTCTATCGCTTCGATGATGCGTTTCAGGGCGCTTCCGGGGGCGTTGCTGGCGTAGAACTCGGCGAAGTCGAGGGACACCGCGGAGCGCTGGATCATCGTCCACCAGACGTCCTTCGCCTGGGCGAGCTGCGGGTGACGCAATCGGGTCTCGAGCGGACTGCTTTCCACGAGCTCGAAGGGAACCTCGACCCTGCCGGCCGGCGGCATGGACGAACGCGACGGCGCGCACGAGGCGAGGGTGGCCAGCGCGGCGCAAAGCGCGAATCGAGCCCAGTTTCGCATCGCCGTCATTCGAACCATGGATCGCTCCCAGAGCGGTTTGCAGAACGATGCCACCGTACTAGCTTCGCGCGCCGATGAGGACGTTCGTCGGCACCAGCGGCTACAGCTACAAAGAATGGAAGGGCTCATTCTTTCCGGACGACTTGCCCGCCTCGAAAATGCTCGGCTTCTACGCCGCCCGGTTCAACACCGTCGAGATCAACAACACCTTCTACCGGATGCCGGCCCCAGCGATGGTCGCCAAGTGGGCCGAGCAGGTTCCGGAGGCATTCGTCTTCGCGCTCAAAGCGCCCCAGAGCATCACCCATCGGCGCCAGCTGAACGATGCCGGCGACGCGGTCGCCTTCTTCTGGAAGACGGCTCGGGAGCTGGGTCCGAAGCTTGGGCCCGTCCTGTTCCAGATGCCTCCCTTCTTCAAGAAGGACCTTGGCCGGCTGCGAGATTTTCTGCGCCAATTGCCGGAGGATTGCCGCGCCGCTTTCGAGTTCCGGCACCCGTCCTGGTTCGCCGACGACGTGTACGATGTGCTCAAGACGGCGGGCGCCCCTCTTTGCCTGGCGGACACAGACGACGAGGAGCCGCCCCTGGTGGCCACGGGCAGCTGGGGATATTTGCGGCTGAGACGGAGCGGCTACGACGCAGAAAAGCTGCGCACCTGGGTGCAGCGCATCCGCTCGCAGCCCTGGGAGAGCGCCTACGTTTTCTTCAAGCACGAGGACGAAGGCAAGGGGCCGCAGTTCGCGGCCCAGTTCAACGAAGCGCTGCAATCGTAGCCGCCGCTGCCGGGTTGGCGAGGGCTAGTCTTCCTCTTCGCGCAGCGTGGCCAGCACCGAGAGGTCTTCAAGGGTGGTGGTGTCGCCGGTGGTGGCCCTGCCCGCCGCGATATCGCGAAGGAGCCTTCGCATGATCTTCCCCGATCGCGTCTTGGGGAGGGCGTCGGCGAAGCGGATCTCATCCGGTCGGGCGATTGCGCCGATCTCTTTTCCGACGTGGGCGGTGAGCTCCTTTTTCAACGTCGCCGAGATCGCGATTCCTTTCTTCATCGTAACGAAGGCGACGATCGCCGTTCCCTTGATGTCGTCGGGCCTGCCCACCACCGCAGCCTCCGACACGCGGGGCTCCGACACCAGGGCGCTCTCCACCTCCATCGTTCCGAGCCGGTGGCCGGCCACATTCATCACGTCATCGACGCGGCCCATCAGCCAGTAGTACCCGTCCGCGTCCTGGCGCGCGCCGTCGCCGGTGAAGTACTTGCCCGGAACCTCGCTGAAGTAGGTCTTCACGTAGCGATCGGGGTCTCCCCAGATCGTGCGCAGCATCGAAGGCCACGGCTTCGCAATGAAGAGCAGACCGCCCTGTCCCTTGGGCACCTTCTTGCCATCCTTATCGAGAATTTCCGGGATGACTCCCGGCAGCGGGAGGGTCGCCGAGCCAGGCTTGGCGGGAATGGCTCCCGGAAGGGGGCTGATCATGATCGCCCCGGTTTCCGTCTGCCACCAGGTGTCTACGATGGGGCAGCGATTGCCCCCGATCACTTCGCGGTACCACATCCATGCCTCCGGATTGATCGGCTCACCGACCGTTCCGAGCAAACGCAGGCTGGACATGTTGTGCTTGGTGGGGTGCTCGTTGCCGAGCCGCATGAAGGCGCGAATCGCGGTGGGCGCGGTGTAGAAAACCGAAACTTTGTGCCGCTCGATCATGTCCCAGAACCGATCCGGCCGCGGCGTGGTGGGGGCGCCCTCGTACATCACCGAGGTCGCACCGTTCATCAAAGGTCCATAGACGACGTAGGAGTGACCGGTGACCCAACCGACGTCGGCGGTGCACCAGTAAACGTCGTTGTCTTTTAGATCGAAGACCCAGCGCGTGGTCAGTGAGACGTTGACCGAATATCCGCCGGTGGTGTGCAGCACGCCCTTGGGCTTGCCGGTGGATCCGGAGGTGTAGAGGATGAACAGAGGGTGTTCGCTGTCCACCCATTCCGGTTCGCATTCGCTCTTCTGCCGCCCAACCAAATCATCCCAGGCGATGTCTTTGGGCCCTAGCGAAAGAGGCTGCTTGGTCCGATTAAAGACGATCATCTTCTCCAAGCTGCGAACATCTTTGGCGGCATCGTCTGCGTTCTGCTTCAGGGGAACGAGCGCGCCTTTCCGGTAGCCGCCATCCGCGGTGATCAGGATCTTCGCGCCTGCGTCATTCATCCGCTCTCGGAGCGCATCCGCGGAAAATCCGCCGAACACCAGAGAGTGGATCGCGCCAATCCGCGCGCAAGCGAGCAGCGAGATGGCCGCTTCGGGAATCATCGGCAGGTAGATCCCGACCCGATCTCCCTTCTTGACGCCGAGGCTCCGCAGCCCGTTGGCGAGCCGATTCACTTCCGCCAGCAGCTCGCCGTAGGTGATCCGCCGCACCTCGCCCGGTTCACCCTCCCAGAGCAGGGCCACCTTGTCCTTGAGCCGGGGCAGATGGCGATCGAGGCAGTTGTAGGCAAGGTTGGTGACTCCGCCCAGGAACCATTTAGCGTGAGGCGGCTTCCACTCCAGCGCCTTGCTAAAGGGGGTATTCCAGAAAATCTCTTCCTTCCCGCGCTTCGTCCAGAAGGCCTCCGGATGTTGCTCGGCTTCATCGTGGAGACGCCGGTACTCGTCCATGCTCTTGATGTGCGCCTGTTTCACGAACTCCGGCGGCGCTGGGAAGACCCGCGCTTCGGAAAGGATGGAATCGATCTCGGACTTTCGAGTTTCAGGTTTCGGAACGCTCATGGCGGTACTCCCAGTCGCTCGGGTAGCTCTTCCTAGCCAGAAAAACGCACCGGCCACAAGCGTTGTCCGCGCTCTATAGCCGCTGGGCGGTAAACCGGGCCCAGAGCTGACAAAAGCAGCCGGGCTGGTCGCTGTTGAACAGAATCTGGCTCGCTCCGTGAAACGTCGATACGGAGTCCGTCGTCGCTTCCAGGTGGGCCTGGACGAGGGTGACTAAACACTCCCTGCCGTTGACCTGGACGGGGACGTTTCCCGCGCTTCCATCGAGGGTGAACCGCTCCACGTTGGCAAGGAAGTAGCCGAGCGCCTCCATGTTGTAGATCCGCTCATCCAGCTGCACCCGGATCGAGTCGCCGGAAATCCGCATCGATCCGGACCCGAGGGTGCTCCCGGACTGAATCCCGCACCCGTCGCGGATGACTTCTTGAACGGTGAATTCGTAGGTGCCCTCGTGCAGCGTGTGGTTGCGGCCGAAGCATCCAGCGCACATTGTCGCGCTGACCACGAACGCCCAAATGTGACGGACGGATCGGCGAGGCATGGCCAGCATCCTAGACCTTTTCGCTTGGGACCGCCCACATTCGATACAATGGGTTTAAGGCGCCAGACCCTTAAGCTTGCGATACCTCGGACCCATCCTTTCGCTCACTTTTGCGATTGCCGTTCATGAGCTCGGCCATGTCTCGGTCGCCACGCTGTTCGGCATCAAGCTGGAGCGGTTGGCGCTCGGCCTGGGTCCCGCTCTGTTCTCTGGCCGCCGCAGGGGTACCCAGCTCGTCCTCGGAGTCATCCCGGTGGGCGCTTTCGCACAGATTCGAGGCACCAATCCCCACGCGCTCAACTACGACCGACGCGACCCGCATTCATTCGCGTCCAAGAATCTCTGGACGCGCGCGCTGATCCTCGCCGCCGGCTCGCTGGCCAACTTCGCGCTGACGTTGTTGGTGCTCATCGGCCTCTACCTCAGTGGAACTCACGTCCCCGTTCCAATGACGCTGGGAACGGTCGCGCCAGGCTCGGAAGCGGCGAAAGCCCAGCTTCGACCCGGAGACGTCGTCGTCTCGGTCGGAGACGAGCCGGTGACCCGCTGGTCGCACTTGGCCGACTACCTGGCAGATCGACCGGGCGAGCCGCTGACCCTGCACGTCCGTCGCGGCGAAAGGACGTTCGACGTCCAGATCAAACCCCGCCCGGACGAGCACGGAAAAGGCCGGATCGGAATTACCCAGCAATACGTACTTCGCCAGCACCGGTTCGGCGAAGCGTTGCGCCAGGCGGCGGGCCAGACGGGTTCACTCCTCGTCGAAGGCGTGCGGCTCGTTCGCCGATTGGCGCGAGAGAATGTCGCTCGAGAGATGGTGGAACGGATTTCCGTGGCTTCGGTCAATGGGTTCGACGCCTGGCTGCGGACGATTGCCGCCCTCTCCTTCGCTTTGGGGCTGTTCCACCTGCTCCCGTTGCCCCCTCTGGATGGCGGCAGGATTCTCCTCTTCGCGCTTGAGGGCGCCCTAAGAAAACCCCTCCATCCAAGGGTGGAATCCGTCGTCCATGCGGTGGGAACGATCGCGCTGATCGCCGGGCTGGGTTGGCTGCTCGCCCGCGACGTGGTGCGGCTCGTCATCGAGGGAAGAGACGCAGGTGCGGCCACTCCCGCTTTTCTACCGCCGACGAGCGCCGGCCCGAACAGGTCCGATGCGGGATCATCGAAACCAGCGACGCCGTGACCGATCCGGTCACGGGGAACATCGAGGCACGCGACTCCGTGACCGATGGGTCAGGGAGTCATGCCCACCCACACCTCGCCGTCTTCGTAGAATTCCTTTTTCCAGATCGGGGCGTCGGCCTTGATCCGATCGATCGCGTACTCGCAGGCCCGAAAGGCCTCTTTGCGGTGAGGCGCCGCGGCGGCGATGACCACCGCCAGCTCTCCGGGCTTGAGCGTCCCCACGCGATGGATGATCGACGCTCTGCAACCTGGCCACTTCTGCGCGATCTCATCGCCGATTCCGGCGAGCACCTTCTCCGCCATCGGGGCGTACGCTTCATACTCGAGGCGAAGAACGCGCCTGCCTCGCGTGTGTTCTCGAACGCTTCCGCTGAACGTCACCAGGCCGCCGTACGCCTCGCCGGCCACCGCCGCGACCACCTCCGCCAGATCGAGGGGGCGATCGACGACGAGGAAGCGGCCGGCTCCGCCGGCCACGGGTGGAATCAGCGCCAGCTCGCCGCCCTCGGGAATGCGACCTTCCTTGCCGATGAACTCCTGGTTGACCGCGATTCGCAGATGGGGAAGGAGGTCTCGCAAGCCCGGGTGACGCTGCGCGATCGCCTCCGAGGCCGCTCCCACCGAGATGCCTTCCGGCAGCTCGAGCTCCTCCTGGCTCACCCCGGCGCGCTCCCTGGCCGCGGCAAAATACAAGACCTTGATTCGCATCGATCGCTTCACGGCCCAACGCGTGTACTAGAAATCCATCGCGAAGCCGAACATCCAGTGCCGGCTTGAGAGATCCAACCCACCCTTGCCGAAGGTATTGACGTTCTCCCAGACGTACTCCCCAAAAAGATAACTGTGGCGGACGCCCAGGTCGGTGAAGAAATCCTTCGCCAGCCTGGGTTCGAGGAAGTCCAGCATCAGCGACAGACCCCCGGCAAAGCTGTAGCCGAACTTCACCCCCAAGCCCCGGTGACCGTCCGCGTATTCCAGACTGCCACCCTTCTGCGTCCACCAACCCATCGCCACCAGGCCGGCCTTGCCGTACGGCACGAGGGGGACGCCGTAGCGCAGAGCGGGGTAGTCGAACCGATAGACCGCCAACAACCGGGCCGGTATTACCTTCAGCGAAGTGTTCTCACCCGATGGGGTGCCTGCGCCGGGCGACCCGGGAGAAATCAGGGCCTTCGCATACTTCTCCGCGTAACCTATCGAGAAGCCCAGGGCGATCGTGCCGAACTTCTGCCAGAGGATTTTATCGACCTCTCCCTCGAAAAGGAGCATGCGCGAACTGCCGAAAATCTCCTCCCACGGCTGCCCGGACGAGGCTCCCCGGTCAATCAAAGGCCGATAACCGCCCAGCCTGAACTCGACGGTGAGGTCGCGAGGCTCCTCGGGCAACGGGGCGCGGGGTTGTTCGGGCACTTGGGCCGCAGCCACCCCACCGCACGCACCGACGAGTGCGATGGCGAGACCTAGCTGTCGTGCCGTCATGTACGCTTTCTCCTCAGCCACCGATAGCCGCCCAGGACGAGGGGGATTCCGAGTCCCGCGGGCAGCGCGCTACCGCACCCGCCCGTTTCCGTGCCCCCGTCCCGGCGATAGGTTTGTAAAAGACCGTCGCTCGCCACTGGCGTTGCCGTGAGCGTGGCGGAATATGGGCTGTTGTTTCCCACCCCGTCGTCAACAAACACTCGCACTTCGTAAGTGGTTCCATTCGTTAGACCCGAGACCTTGGTGCTGCTTTTGTCCGGGGTAAACGTGGCGACCTCGGCGAAGTCACCCTGCCCCAAGGGTCGCATCTCGACGTGGATCAGGTTCGCTTCCGAGCTGGCCGTCACATTCACCACCACCGCCCCGTCCTGAGGCGTGACGCCGTCGAGCGACGGCGTGCTTGGAGCAGCCCCGCGATATTGGATCGTTGGCGCGTTGGTGGCGTGTAGGATGGCATCGTTCGTTCCACAGCCGAACGACGTGACGTTGTACTTCACAGTTGCGCAGACGTAGAGAGTGACATTCGCGGGAAGGTTGCCGCATCCTCCGCCGCCATCCGCCGTCTGGAGGGGTAAATCGCTCACCGCGACGGGGCTGAAGGTCCCACTGCGATCGGTGCTGGAGAACGCGGGTCTGAGCACCAAGTCTCCGATCGCCGGACCGCTCGCGTCACTGGGGCAGGTCCCGCTCGTGATCCAGAATTGCGGCGGGCTACAAACCTGTCCTGGAATCACGGCAGCCGTGGGGATCCCCCACTGAATGGTGAGCGATGAGTTGCATTGGGCGGGACCGACGCGCGTGACGCCATTCACCAGGACCCCACCGCCGATCGTGATTGGAAGCGATGCGGTTTGAGCAAAAACCGGGCGCGGCAATAGCAGGACGCAGGCAAGGATGAGGAACGCGCGCATGGTTAGGCAGCTAGCAAGCCGAAGGCCAGGGAGAACACCACGCATTGTCTCCCATTCCGAAGCGGCGTCGAGTGCCTGGCGCGCCAAATGGGCACGGCCCTCGGCCAGGCGGTGCCAAAATGTCAATGCAGTTCCTCTCGCCCGAGCAGGGCCTGGCCGATTTCGATCGCGTTCAAAGCCCCACCTCGCCGCGCATTGTCCACCGCGATGACGAAGGTGAAGCCTCCCCTCCATCCGCGCAGCTCGCGAACTCGACCGACGTGGACAGTGGGATCGCCGGACGCCAACATCGGCATCGGATAAATGCGTTCGATCGGAGCATCGAGCAGCTTGAGATGCGCGGATGACTTGAGCGCCTCGCGCACGGCCTCTACGCCGGGGGCGGATGCCAGCTGTATTTCGACATTGAGCAGGTGACCATAGAACGTGGGAGCCTGGAACGCGGTTCCCACGATTGGCGCCAATTGAGGCAAGGACCAGATGCGAGCGGCTTCCTCGCCCCAGCTGAGCTCTTCGGAGCTCCACTCGGGGCTGCGGCTGAAGTCGCCGACTTGCGGAGTCAGGTTGAACCCAATCCGGTGGGGAAAGCGCACGACTTCTGGCTCTCGTCCGGAGAGCATGTCCGCCGTCTGCCGCTGGAGCTCGTCGAGCCCATAGGTGCCGGACGACGAAACTCCGAGCATCACGGTCGCAAAAACGCGCTCGAAACCAAACTGCGCCCGAAGTGGCTCGAGCGCGGTGACCAGCGCGGTGGTGATCGCGGAGGGGCAACTCACGATCCGCCCGCGAATTGGCGCACGCAACAGCGCGAGATTCACCGACGGAAGGACCAGAGGAACGCCCTCCTCCAGGCGAAATGCCGAGCTGAGATCGACTGCCCAGCTCCCCGCTGCCTGCGCTGCTTTGGCGAGAGTCTTTGAAACCTCCCCCGGCGTCGCAAAGTAGGCCACCGTCACCCCCCGAAAGCTTTCCTCGGTGGCTGCCTCGACCTCGATCATCTCGTCGCCAAATTCCAGCTCTCTTCCGGCTGAACGCTCAGAGGCGAGCGCGGTGATCGAATCAGAGGGGTGCCCCGTGGAGGCGATCGCCGCCAAAAGCTCCTGTCCAATAACGCCGGTCGCTCCGACGACCGCGATCTGCCGGTTTTTGCTCATCGAGTGCTCCTGCTTTCGAAATTCGGGGATCAGCGATCGAGGATTCGAGCGGACGGTGGCGGACCAGGAAGTGGGGGAAATGCCGGGTTTCTTTCCGCCTCCGAGCTGCGGATGTAGTGCGGCTCCAGGGCGAAGAGCTCTTTGAGATCCTGCGCCGCGGGGAAAACGGTCAGCTTCGCAATCGCGAGCGCGGACGGATACTCGGGCTCGAAGAGCAGCTGCGTCGCCGGCGCACCGAGGGATTCGAGCTCGGCTTGGTAGGAGCGGATCGCCGGTCCCAGCGCGATCCGGTCCGCGCTCGCCGCAAGTAACCCAGCCAGCTGGGCGGGAGTCATCGTTCGCTCCGGTTCGGTTTGCTCGAGCGCATCCTTGTGCCGGCGATAAAAGCCCACGTAGAGCTCCCCTCGCCGCACCACGCTGCACGGGAGGAGCAATGCTCCCTCCGGGCCCTCCATCGCAATCGCGGCAAGCGAGGACGCGCCCGCGATCTTGAGATTCGCGGCGTAAGCCAGTGCCTTCGCGGTGGCAAGCCCGATGCGAAGACCGGTGAAAGAGCCGGGGCCAAGGCCCACCGCGATTCCCTCCAAGGAGTTCAACGTCAGACCATGGCGCTGCAGAAGCTCGACGATCGCCGCCGGCAACATCTCGCTTTGCTTGCGCGGCGGGCCAAGCGCCTGCTGCTCCACGGCTACCAGGCGCCCATCGGCGCGCTCGACCAGAGCCAGGGAAAGGGTCAGCGTGGAAGTGTCCAGGGCGATCAACACGGCGCGGTTTCTATCGCAATCGGGTCAGTGCTGGCAGAAGTACAGCCGGACGCGTATCACGCCCGATGCGATCATCCCAAGCTGCGCCGCCGCCGCTTGCGACAAGTCGACAATCCGATCTCCGGAGTAAGGCCCCCGATCGTTGATCCGGACGTCCACG
>WNFA01002907.1_pt1 | contig 14212 bp, 10 predicted proteins | sample 5400481 | NCBI WGS metagenome assembly WNFA01 (sample SAMN13153340, study PRJNA577476) | soil metagenome | isolation source: 120 cm saprolite under Douglas fir tree site 2 hole 1 replicate 2 | place: USA:California | collected 2015-04-18 | reverse complement strand
ACGTAGGCGCGGATCCCCGAACTTAGGCTGGAGGCGGTGCGCCTGCGGTTGATGTCCGAGACCAGATCATGCAGCGTGACCTCTTCCTGGCGGGCGATGCTCTGCAAGGCATCCCAAATCGCCGGTTCGAGGCGAACGGTGGTGCGGCGGCCGTCAACGACGATATTGTGCATCACAAGCGAGGACGGGACGCTCTCGGGCTCGCTGCGCGAGCGCCGGCGCAGTACCGATCTCGCGCGCATCGAGGTTGACCGATCCGGCTCGGTAAACAATCCCGATTCTTTCGTCCTTACATAGGCCATGGGACTAGGTCCTTTCCCGGAAACCGACATATTTTCTAGCAAAACGAGACGATTTGGCATTCATCACAATTTTTTGGTACGCTTCCGTTGATGCAGCGTGAATTATCCGTGAAAAACGTGTTTGCCATGGTGTGCCCGGCCGGCTTCACCGAAAACACACGAGATGCCCAAATCTCCGACGGAGCGGGTTGTTAGCGAAGGTCAGGGGTGGCCACCCCCTTGCCGATCCGCGGGCATTGAGTGGCACGAAGGCAATCCCTCGGAGCCGTCCTGGGGCCAGCGCCGCTCCACCCGGTGCCGGTGCACTCTGAGCAGCGGTGTCGGGTTCTCCCGAACCCGGTTGGCGTTGTAGCGGTGAGGCGACGTCGCGGGTGATCACGTGGCCTGTGTGTTGCTCCGGACAGTGGCGGCGGGCGGGCACCATGAGGACGGGCGTGGCCGAAGACCGAACGCCGGCTACGGCTGATCACCGGCCATGCGTGAATCCAGCGTGAATTATCCGTCGGTTGGAGGTAAAAGTAGAACGGGCGGCGCCTGCCTTCGGCGGCCGCTCGCGATGGAGTCGCTCGCGATGGCAAATTCGATCACGAACATTAGATCATTTCCTGGTGGCCAAGTAAAAGTTTCCCGTATAAAGGCAGCCTCCGAAATAAAGTCAAAGATTTATCTGGTCGGCGCGATGCGAGCCGTGGCTCCGGGCGGCGAGGACATCCTGCCACGCTCACGAAAAACGCGGGCACTGCTCGCATGTCTATGCCTGGCGCAGGGCGAGCGCGTGTCGCGCAGCCGCCTGGCCGGGCTCTTGTGGGATCGGTCGGGTGATGCGCAGGCGCGGATGAGCCTGCGGCATGCGTTGTCCGAGTTGAACACCATCGTCAACGGCCGGGTCCCCGGCCTGATCGAGATCGATCGCGATCTGGTTCGTCTCGACGCCGGGGCGTGTTGGATCGACGCGTTCGCAGTCCCTGAGCACTCCGAACGCCTGCTGGAAGATTTTGACGGGATCTCGTCTGCTTTCGATCATTGGTTGACGATCGAACGAGTTCAATTCGAGGATCGCTTGCGAGCGACTTTGGAGAAGGAGCTTAACCGGCTGATCGAAGAAAATGCCGCCCCCGAACTGAGGGCGGCCGCCGCGCGCAGGCTGATCAACTTCGAGCCGACGCATGAGGGCGCCGTGCGCAGCCTGATAACGGCTTTTGTGGAGATGGGCGATCGCGCGCAAGCGGTCCGAGAATACGAGCGCTGTCGCACAGCGCTCCACTCGATGCTCGACTTGACCCCATCGAAGGAGACGGTGGCTTTGTACGAGGCCCTGCGCCTGATGTCGCAATCGCGGAGCACGGCGCCGAAGCACACGCAGCCGGCGAGCGTCGAACCCGGCAAGCCACGACAACAGGGTGACTTGCACGCCGGTCTGCCGAATGGCCGGACCGAGATTCGCGCGAGCAACTCGGCGCGCGGACCGTCAATTGCGGTGCTGCCGTTTCGGGATTTGTCGGCCGAGACCCGGCATGACTATGCCGCCGACGGGTTGGTCGAGGACCTCATCGAAGCGTTATCGCGCATTCCCACCTTTTTCGTGATCTCTCGATTGTCGACGTTGACCTTCAGAAACCAGGATCGCCTGCCGCAGGAGGTCGGAGAGGTGCTGGGCGTTCAGTACATTCTGTCCGGCAGCATGCGGGTGATCGGCGACCGGCTGCGCTTGACGGTCGAGCTGACCGACACTCATAGGGGCGCGGCACTGTGGTCGTCAAAGCTCGACGAGCAGTTTTTCGACCTGATCGAGGTTCAGAACCGCTTGGCCGAAGCGATCGTTGGGCGCGTTGCCCCGTACCTGCATGCGGCGGAACTAAAGCGCGCGCGAATCAGGGGGCCCGAACACCTCGATGCCTACGATCTTTTTTTACGCGCCCAAGAGAACATGCACAACTCGTCGCGAGCGGTATTCGAAAGCTCGGAGAGAATCTTCGACGAAGCAATCGCACGTGACCCGCATTATGCGACAGCACTTGCCTGGCGAGCCTATTGGCACGTCTTGCGCGTCGGGCAGGGCTGGTCGCCCGACCCGGCGCTCGACACGGCGCAGGCCAATCGATTTGCTCGACGGGCGGTCGATTGCGACGCGCTCGAACCAATGGCGCTCGCAGTCCAGGGTCATGTGGCGTCCTACCTGCACAAGGATTTCGATTTGGCGTTCCAACGGTTCGAGGCGGCGTTGCGGGTCAATCCGAATGCCGCCCCGGCCTGGCTGTGGAGCGCGGCATCACATTCCTGGATAGGCAACGGGTCCCGCGCAGTCGAAGAAATTAACCGGGCGAGGGCGCTGTCGCCCTACGATCCGCTGATGTACGCCTATAACAGTGTCGCGGGTATGGCCTACCTTGCCGACGGCCAATTCGAGCGTGCTGTAGAATTCGGCTTGCGCAGCATCGGGGAGAACAGGACCTATACGTCGTCGTACAGATTGCTCGTATTGGCATGCATGCTGGCGGGACGCGAGTGTGAAGCGCGGGCCCATCTGTGCCAATTGCTGAAACTTGAGCCAGACCTCACGGTAGAGCGTTATCGGCGCCGCTTTCCTGGCAGCGCAACGCCGACGGGCCAGCTTTATTGCGATACTTTAGCGCGAGCAGGCGTTCCGTTGTTCGACTAAAAGAGGCTCGAGGGAGCGACCGCGGATAATCGAGCGCGGACCCGGCCAATGGTTGCCGCGATGCGCCGGCTCCGGGGATTAGATCGGCGCCGTCGCTGAGCTATGCTAATAGGTTTCACTCCTTATTCACGCTGTCGAGGCCGTGTTTTTCACGGCAGGTTCCCACCTGTCTTGCCAACCTTCTTTCTGACAACAGGGCAATTCTGCCCTGGCGCTGGAGGAGGGAAAGATGACGCAAGCGACCGAATGCGGCATGCCGGTTCTGCAATCGCCGAAACCGGAAATCGCCGATCGCGGCACGGTGCGGCTCGGCAGCTCCGGGATCACGGCGAGCTTCCCGCCGCTGCGGCTTCCGGAGCCGAAAATCGCCGATCGCGGCACGGTGCGGCTCGGCAGCTCCGGGATCACGGCGAGCTTCCCGCCGCTGCGGCGTCCCGATCCGAAGATCGCCGATCGCGGCACGGTACGGCTCGGAAGCTCTGGAATCACGGCGAGCTTCCCGACCCGCTAGATCTCTCGGCCTCGTTGCGGATCATCCGGAGGATCAAGGATGACTGAGCTTGCTGAACCGGTCATTTGCCAGTTTTACCGGCTCATCCCTGATGCTCCGGAACCGCTACGGGCCGACCGCTCCGCTGATGGCATGCTGCCTACTCGCGCGTATCGTTATTGCGAGTCGGTTGCGAGCGCTTCGGGGTTTGGTTGGTATATTTACCCGCCGCTGAACTTCAGCCTGATTTGGGATGGGGTCGAGATCGCCTGGACCTATGAAGGTGCTGAAGGGTGGTATCCGCTCCGCGGCGCTCAGTTCCCGGGTTTTCGACAGATCTTCGAAGAAGTGGCGCCCGATGCGGTCAAGCCGCTCGCTCCAACATTCCTCACGCAAGCCAGAGAACCCGGCGTTGTACAGATCTGGAGCGGATATCTGGCTCGAACGGCGCCCCGTTGGGCGTTGCTGTCGCGCGGGCCTGCCAACATTCCCAGAACGCAGGGATACGAGCATTTCGAAGGCATCCTCGAATCCGACACGTGGTTTGGTCCACTCTTCACCAATGTGCGGCTGACCCGCACGAATTCGCCGGTCGAGTTTCATGTCCGGTATCCGCTCTTCCAGGTGCAACCGCTGCTGCGCCAGTGCTACCGGGATCCATCGTTCGAAATCCTCGATCTTGCCGATCTGGATGCGGCCGATTGGCAGCGCTTCGAGGCGACGATGAGGCCGAATACCGAGCAAATGCGGGCGCTGGGGCACTACGCGGTCGACACTCGCAAGAGACTTAGAGCGAAATCCACGCACTGAGCGCACGACGGCTCGGGCCGTCGCCTCAGGGTTATCCATCATTCATGTGTCACATTGATTGGGGGCGCGCCCGTGTTCGCCGAAACCGACCGCAGCGACGCTTCGCGATCTACCGGGGTCGCGGTGGACAGCACCCCGACCGTGGGCTGGCTGGCACTCTTCAGCAACGGAAACGCGGCCATCTCCGTCATGCTGACCGGCGGCGTCGCGATCCATGCGCTGTCGCTGCGGGTGGTCGCAACGGTGCTGCCTTCGGTGGTGCCGGAAATCGGCGGCCTGCGCTTTTTCGCCTGGACAACGACGGTCGCAGTCGTCAGCGCCATCTGGGGCGCGGCTTTTGCTGCGCCGTTAGCCAGATCGCGAGGTCTCAGAGGTGCGTATCGGGCGAGCCTAGTGCTGTTCGTTGCCGGCAGCATCGTCTGCGCAGCAGCCCCCAACATGGGGGTCTTCCTCGCCGGACGACTATTCCAGGGATGGGGCGGCGGATTGCTGGTGGCGCTTGCCTACACCACAATTCAGCGCGTCTTTCCGGAGGGCTTGCGAACACGCGCCATGGTGCTGGTGCCTGGGATATGGGGCGTTGCCGCTCTCTGCGGACCTCTGCTCGGCGGAGCTCTTGCGGAATGGGGCTTTTGGCGTTGGGCGTTCTGGATCGATGTCCCGGTCGCGGCCGTGGTGGCGTTGTTGGCCGAATGCTCGCTGCCAAGATCGGCCGAGCGGGATGCGCCCGGTGTCGCCACGCAGGCCAGGGCGGCTTTCGGGCGGCTGGCGCTCCTTGGCGCTTCGGTGCTTGCGGTGGCGATCGGCGGTGCGTCGGACGGCGCGCTATCAAGGTGTGCCGGTCTGGTGATCGGCATTGCGCTGCTGATGAGCTTGCTGAAAATGGAACAGACCCCGGATGCCGGCGTCGCCCGGTTCCGTCTGCTGCCGACCGGGGCATACCGCGCTGGCAGCGTCCTGGGCGCGGCATCCCTCGCGCTGGCGCTTATGATGGGTGGCTCGACCGCAATCATCTTCTTGCCGTATGTGGCGGTGGCGATCGGCGGGTATTCGCCGATTATCGGCGGATATCTGAGTGCGATCGCCGCTTTGACATGGACCGTTGCCGCGTTGGGCAGTGCGTCTGCCGGGCACGAGTGGGCCCGGCGGTCGATGATATTCGGGCCGGCGGTGCTCGCGCTCGGTCTGTTCCTTACCGGCTGCGGGCTGATCATCGGATCGTTCGTATTTATGGCGCTGTCTGTCGGTTTGCTGGGAGCCGGGATCGGGGCCGCCTGGGCACCTCTTGGCAACCTGATGATTGCCCACGCGAAGGAGACCGAGCGCGATGTCTCCAGCGCCTTTATTTCGACCAATCAGATGATCTCGCAGGCCTTCGCCTCGGCGCTCGCCGGGATGATCGCCAATTTCGGGGGCTTCGCCGATCCGACGCTTGGCTCGATCGGGGTTGTCAGAGGAGTCACCTGGCTTTTTCTGGCGTTTACGCTGGTGGCTGCGGCAGCGCTGCCCTTCTCGGTGATAGCGGTCCGGCTATCCGCGGCGCGGCAACCCGCAAGACCGCTCGCGAACCTGGTTGCCCTGCCGCGGCGCGGCGGGATCCGGGTGCTCGCTGGCGGGAAGGCCACCTCCTCAGCATCGCCTGCGCTTCCTCGCAAAATCGCAAGGATACAAGAGTCCTGAGACATGCCGGGGATGCGCCGTCCAGAACTCCCCCATTCGGCGATCGATCCCGAGTCGTTTTTGCCGGCACTTGCCGCCGGGGCGCTGGATTCATGCCTTGCATATCTCAATAGAGCGGACAGAAGCGAACAGTCAGACGCCGGACTGCATTGTCGTCTAGCGGAAGCGCTGCTGCACCAGAGCCGTCGCGACGAAGCGGTCGAATGCATTCGGCGCGCTTTGCCCTGGGTTGGTAGCGATGCGGCGATGCTGCGGATTTGCGCCTGGGTGTTCAGCAATTGCGGGTGTCACGCCGAAGCCGCCGGCGCCTATCGCGGCCTCGTCGAGCTTTGTCCGGACGGGATCGAATTCTATCGCCACGCCAGTGGGTCGCTCGCCGCGATCGGGCAGCTTGACGAGGCCATCGCCGACGGCAAGAAGGCGAGCGATCTCGCACCGCAAAGCCCGGAATTCGCGCTCCACGTCGGATCTCTGCTGCTGAGGGCGGGGCGTTGCGATGAGGCCGCGCTTTATCTCGATCGCGCGGTGGCGCTGGAGCCCGACAACACGAACGCCTTATGCGAACTCTCCGCCGCGTGTCACGCGCTCGGCCGGAACGAGGCAGCCATCGCGCTGGCGCTGCGGGCCGCCGCGCTGACCCCCGGCGATAGCCGCATGGCGATCCACGCGGCGGAATTGCTGATCGGCTGCGGCCGCGCCAACGAGGCCGCCGAAGTGCTGCACGGCGCCGCGGCCGATGCGGCCGACCCGCGGCTCTTCCGGGTGCTATCCGCCGCGGAGATGGTGCGAGGCCGCGTGGAAGCGGCGCTTGACGCGGTCGAGCGCGCCATCGCCGGCGCTCCCGATATTGCGGAGTTTCACATCCATCGCGGGCATTTGCTGTGGCGCCAGGGCGACATTGTCAGCGCTGCGATGGCGCTCGATCGCGCCGCCGCGCTCGATCCGGCGAGCCCCGAGCTGAAGCGCGCCCAAATGAACCTCTATCTCGCCGCCGGGTTGGTCACCGAAGCGACTGCGGTCGGCGGCGAGTTGCTGCATCGCTTCCCCGACGACCAGATTTCCGCCGAAGCGGTGATGCACCTCTTGACGCACCGGCTGGACACGATCGACGGCGAATATGTGGTGCTGAACGATGGCCGCGGCAGGGGAATGCGCAGCCGCCGCGCGCCGCCCAGAATGCTTGAGCGGCTGCGCAGCCAGCGCCGGATCATCGGAGCCTTGATCATTCGCGAGACGCGGACCCGGTTTGCCGATGCCAAGCTCGGCTATGGCTGGGCACTGATCGAGCCCATCCTGCACATCACCCTGCTCTCTGTGACCTTCGCAGTGCTGATGCACGGCCAGCCGCCGATCGGCACTCAGTTCTTCATTTTCTATTATACGGGCCTGGTTCCCTATCACATCTTCGTTCACACCAGCAGCGGCATGAGCCATGCCATCACCGGCAACGGCCCGGTGCTGCAACTGCCGCCGGTCACGACCTTCGATGTGATTGCCGCGCGCGGTCTACTCGAAATCATGACCGATGTGATTGTCGCGGTGATCCTCCTCATCGGCTTCGGGGCGATCGGGCTGGCGGCCATGCCTGACGATTTGTGGGGCCCGTCAATCGCCCTCCTGGTAACGGCGGCATTCGGCTGTGGCTTTGGCTACGTCAATGCCGTCCTCACCGTGTTCTTCCGATCGTGGGACAAGATCTACGGCCAGGTGACGCGAATCTTGTATTTCATTTCCGGCATCTTCTTTGTGCCGGGAATGATGCCGGACTGGGCGCGCGATAGCCTTGCCTGGAACCCGCTGCTGCATGCGATCGACTGGTTCCGCGCCGGGTTTTTCGCGAGCTATCAGCCGCATTGGCTTGACCGCTCCTACCTCGTCATTCTCGCAATCCTGTCGCTCCTGGGTGGGTTCTCACTCGAACGCGCGCTGCGGCGCAAGCTGAGCGCGCCGCTGTGATCGCCCTCAACGGGGTCGCCAAGGCCTATCCAACCGCCGCCGGCCGCAAGATCGTGCTGGAGGATGCGACGGTCGAGTTCGCGCCGGGGCATAATTTCGGGATCCTGGGCGCCAATGGCGCCGGCAAGTCGACCTTGATCCGGCTGCTCGCCGGCTCGGAGATGCCCGATCGCGGGACGATCCGCCGCCAAGCCCGGGTATCGTTTCCGCTCGGCTTTGGCGGCACGTTCCACGGCGACCTCTGCGGTCGCGAGAATGTCGCGTTCATCGCCCGGGTCTACGGCGCCGGCCTCAGGTCGACGATCCGCTTCGTCGAAGAATTCGCCGAGCTCGGTGAGTATTTCGACATGCCGGTCAACACCTATTCCGCCGGGATGCGCGCGCGGCTCGCCTTTGGCACCTGCCTGGCGATCGACTTCGACGTCTATCTGATCGACGAGGTCACCGAGACCGGCGACGAGCGGTTTCGCCGCAAATGTGCGACCGCGTTTCGCGAGCGCCTGCGCCGCTCGGACATCATCCTTGCGACGCATAACAGCCAGACGATCCGGCAGTATTGCGATCGCGGCGCGATCCTCGCCGGCGGCCGCTTGGAGCTGTTCGATGACATCGCCAGCGCCTTCGAGCGCTACCGGCATATGCTGGCGGGACCGGTAGCGTGAGACTCGGCAGCCTGACCCGCGCGCTGCCCATTGCGCGGCCGCTCGCGCCGGCGGTTGAACACCCGGTTGCCGTGTCGGTGGACGGCCGGCACGCGCTGAGCGGGCTGACGCGCCTCGGCCTGGTCCGCGCCGGAACGCCCGCCATCCGGCATGCAAGGCCGTCGCTGCGCAGATTGTCCTTCGCGGCGCTGGTGGTGATGCCGATAGCCGTCGCCGCCGCCTATTATTTCGCCGTCGCGGCCGACCAGTACGTCGCCGAGTTCCGCTTCACGCTCAACACGGTCGACCCGCCGCGTTTCGACCCGCTGTCGCTCTTCGCCGGCAACGCGACCCGTTCGCCGGCAGCATTGGAGTCGCAGATCCTCGTCCAGTACATGAGCAGCCGGGCGATCGTCGATGAGATCGGCGGCTCGCTCGACCTGCGCCGGCTGTTCGCGCCGCCCCAGGCCGATTGGTGGGCACGGCTGCCGCGGCCGGCCTCGATCGAAGAGCTGGTGCGTTATTGGCAGGGCCAGGTGGATCCGTCTCACGACCCGGCCAACGGAACCGTCACGGTCCGGGTTCGCGGCTTTGCGCCGGCCGATGCGCTGCGCCTGTCGCAGGCGATTGTCGCGGCTTCCGAAAAACTGGTCAACGACCTGTCGCTGCGGGCGCGGCGCGACACGCTGGGCCATGCCGAAGGCGAGCTGGCGCAAGCAGAGAGCCGGCTCAAAGCGGTGCTCGGCGATATCCGCGCGTTTCGCGACCGCGAGGGGCTGATCGATCCGGCGCGCACCGCCGAGGGTACCGGGGTCCTCGCGACCCGGCTGCGCGACGAGCTGGTCAGGACGACCGCCGAGCTGTCGACGCTGAGGGCCTATATGCGCGACGACGCTCCCTCGGTCAAAGTCCTGAAGGCCCGCATCCGCTCGCTCGAAGCCCAGCGGCGCGGCCTTGCGCAGGAAATGACCGATCCGGACAGCGCGCGCTCGGACACGCTGTCGCGCGTCCTCGGCTCGTATGAGCAGCTGGAGAGCGAGCGCAAATTCGCCGAGGCCGCCCACCAGCACGCATTGCAGAGCCTCGACCAGGCGCGCGCCAATGCCGATCGGCAGCACGTCTTTATCGCTAGTTTTGTCCCCCCGAGCCTGCCGGAAGAATCGCTCTATCCCCGCCGCTGGCGTTCGCTCGGCACCATTGCGCTGATCGCGCTGGCGGTCTGGGGCATCGGCGGTCTGACCGTGCAGTCCGTCCGCGATCACCTGGCGTGACCGCCGCTTGTCCCGCCGCCGCATCTTCATGGAGAGCACTATGGCGATGGCTGCGTTCCGCTCCCCCACCTCGCCGCGCCAAGAGGGCTTCGGCCAACTCGCGACGGCGCCGTCGCGCAAGGAAAGCCTCGCGATTGTCTCGACCGGCAGCAGGCTGTGCGGCGTCGCCGCCTACACCGCTGCGTTGCGGCGCCAGCTGAGCGATGCCTTCGACATCACCGTGTTCGATCTCGACCAGTACCTGCTGCGCAGCCCGCATCGCCGCGTTCGCAAACTGGCAGACCGGCACATCAAGGAAATCTGCGACGCGATCGGGCGGTTCGACGTCGTCAACCTGCAGCTCGAACATGGCACGCTGGGCCGCCATGGCCGCGACATCTACCGGCGGTTCTGCTGGCTCTCCGCGGCGGCGCCGCGATTGTCGGTGACCTTCCACACCCTCTTGATGCCGCCGCATTTCGACGTTACCGGTTTTGTGAAGGCGCTGGCGACGGGCAAGTTCAAGACCGCCGCCCGCCTGCAAGCGGACTTCAATCGAGCGGGTCTGCTGTCCTACGGGATCGCCCGCCAACTGCGCCGCATGCAGCGCCAGAAGCAGGTGAGCGCGATCGTCCACAATCGCCGCGACCGCTATGACGCGACGTGCCTCTATGGCATCAGGCTTGTCTTCGACCATCCGCTGTCCTTTCTCGGGGCTGGCGAGGTGGAGGCCATCCGCGGCGGCGCCGCGCGGCGGCGCTTTGCGATGCTCGACGATTGGCCGCCCGACGCCACGCTGATCGGGGTTTTCGGCTTTCTCAACGAATACAAAGGTATCGGGACCGCGATCCAGGCGCTGCACTATCTGCCGGACAACCATCATCTGCTGATCTTCGGCGGCATTCACCCGCGCGAGATCGTGCCCGGTCAGCCGCGACACCCCTACATCGCGTCGCTGTTCGACGATGCTTACATGGATACGACGCTTTATGACCGGATGAGCGCGATCGGGGCGCAGAGCGAGGCGGCACCGCTGGTGGTTGCCGCCGAGCAGGGGCTGCGTGAGCTGCTGGGGGCGCATCCGCGCGACCTTTCGGCGCGCATCCACTTCATGGGAGCGCTTGCCGAAGAGGATTTTCTCAGCGGCATGGCGGTCTGCGATGCGGTTGTCTTCCCTTATCTCGAAGTGGGGCAGTCATCATCGGGACCGATCAGCCAAGCCCTGGAACTCGGCTGCCGGATCATCGCCTCGCGGACCCATACGTTTATGGAATTTGCCGAATACCACGACAACGCGGTCGAGTTCTTCGACATCGGCAACCATCTCGAATTGGCTGAACGCCTGCTCGCCCGCCGGCAATTCACCCCGCGGGCCGGGCTTCCCGAATTCAACATCGAGACCAACAAGGCGACCTATCTGCTCGCCAACAGCAAGATCACCGGCCCGTCGACCGACCATGGCCGGTCGGGCCGCCTGCTCAAGGTGCGTCGAGGACAGCCGGTAGGGAATTGACCCGCGCGGTCGTTCACCGCGATCCCGGCTCATCCGGCTTTCCCGAGAATTTGCTTGCTGGCACTTCAGGTCGGCAGCGTTTGATCCTCAATTAACATAAAATCCCAAATAATTCGGAATTTAAGCGTATTGACGAACCAAGTGTAAATAATAAATTGTTACGGTGCTTCCCGGACGCCTGATCGGAATCCGTCTGAGCAGCATATTAAACGTTCGCACGACCGATCCATAACTTTGCTTGGTCGAGCGGATAGTCAATCCTGACGATCGATGGGTGTTCAGATGTGGGATCTTCTAAATAAAGCCGACATCGAGCAGGCAAAACAAGACCTGAAACTCCGTCGTGCCGAAATTCTCAGGAGGCATGCAGTAGAGAACCAAAATTTGGATGCCGATCGGCTTGAGTCGGAAACATTGTACCGTTTAGTAGATATGTTCGTACAGAAGTTCATCAAGCCGCCGATAGTGTCGCATGCGCCAATCGCCGCACCGGTTGCGCATCAGAATGTTGGCGTCAAGACTTCTCACGAACCGCGACATCATCAGCATCATCAGCATCATCGGGATACGCATCGGGACTCGCCTCAGACCGTTTTTGCCACATTCGTGCGCGCGCAGTCGCGTCACCACTAGCCCTTTGCATCGCCCGCCCCCCTCAGCAATCCCGGCGCGGTATTTCGTCTGCCTTCGTTGAGCGTGACCGTCCCGTCCGCGCTCAACGCTGCGCCGTGGGCCTTTAGCCCACGGGCTTGTCCCGTGGGGGCGCCCAGGGCTCGGGAGCGCGCGGCTCGAGATCGGTGACGACATCGACGAGGACCGGCTCGTCGGCGGCGAGCGCCTGTTGCAGCGCCGGCGCGATCTCCTGCGGCTGCTCGACACGGATGCCGCGCACGCCAAAGCTCCGCGCCACGGCGGTAAAATCGGTCGGGCCGAAGCGGATCAGCTCCTCGCCCCTTCCCGGCCTGTTGCCCGAGATCCGGTGAACCCCGGTGAGGTTCTGGCCAAACCCGGAATTGTTGTTGACGATGATTGTGACCGGGATGTTGCAGCGGCGGGCCGTCTCCAATTCGGCGAGGTGGTAGTAGAACCCGCCATCGCCGGTGAAGCACACGACCTTGCGCGGCCCGGCGGCGCAAGTCGCGCCGAGCGAAGCCGGGAACGCCCAGCCGAGCGAGCCCGCGGCGCGCTGGTAGTTCTGTCCGGCGCCATTGAGCTCGATCATCGTGCCGGTCCAGATCCCGGAATAGCCGGTATCGGCGACGAGGATGCCGTCCGCCGGCAACGCGCGGGTCACCTCGGCGCAGAGCCGCTCGACGCTGATCGGCGCGGTATTCTTCTCGGCGAGTGGGGCCATGCTGGCGCGCCAATCGGCGACGATCCTCCCTGCCTCCTCGGCAAATCCCTGGTCGCGCGCGGGATGGCCGATCAGCTGGTTGAGACGGGCGAGGGTCGCCTTCGGGTCCCCGACCAGGCCGGTCGTGTTCGGATAGCTGCGGCCGATCTCCAACGGGTCGGCTTCGATCTGCACAATCTTCGTGTCGATCGGCGGGACCCGCCAGTTCAGCGTCACCTGGTCTCCACTATCGCAGCCGATGAACAGCACGAGATCGGCGCCGCAGACGATGCGGTTGGCGGGCGGCGCGGAATAGCTGCCGGCGACGCCGGCCGAGAGGCGATGCCGGGTCGGGATGATGCCGCGCGCCCCGAGCGTCGTGGCGACCGGCGCGGCGAGCGCCTCGGCAAGCGCGAGCACCTCCGGGCCGGCGGCCGACGCGGCGGCGCCGTCGCCGGCGGCGATCGCGACCCGGTGCGCGCCAGTCAAGAGCGCGGCGGCGCGCTCGATGTCGCGCTCGTCGGCGACCGGCCGGTGCACCGGGATGCGCCGTGCCTCCGCCTCGATGACCGGCGGCTCGGCGGTCTGGCCAAGCTCGATGACGTCGCCCTGCAGCCCGTTGAAATCGAGATGGGTCGGGCGCGGGGTGTCGGCCAGGGCGGCGCGCCAGGCATGGCGCAGCAGGCGCGGCAATTCGCTGGTCGCGTAGACTGGGCTCGAAAACTTCGTCACCGCCGAAAACAGCGGCGCGTGGGCGATCTCCTGATAGGAATTGCGGTGCTGGAACGAGGGCTCCTTGTGGCCGGTCAGGGCAATGACCGGGCTGCGGCCGAGCCAGGCATCCTGCAGGCCGGAAGCAAGGTTGGCGGCGCCGACCGACTGCGCCATGCACACCCCCGGCCGCCCGCCGACGCGAGCGTAGGCGTCGGCCATGTAGGCCGCCGCTTTTTCCGAATGCGCGAGGATCGGCTTCACCCCGAGATCGCCCAGGTGCAAGAGGGTGCGGCGCATCACCGACTCGACAAAGAAGACGTGGCTCATGCCGGTTCCCGCCAACGCCCGCGCCAGCCATTCCGCACCGTTCATCATGCCCTGGTCGCTCATCCCGCTTCCTCCCCGCAACTCGTTGCCGCCAGTCTAATGATCGGATACTGCCGAGTGCAAACGGGCGGTTGCGCCGCCCTACCATAGGCGACTGGCGGTGTCCTCTTGACGCTCAGCCGGGTGGAAGCCTACACAGCACGATCTGCGCTTTTGCCAGGCATGCAACCGAGGGAGACGGCGAATGGCCCGCATCAAGCATATCGCCCTAGTGACCGATGACCCTGCGAAGACCGCAGAATTCTACAAGGAAAATTTCGGCCTGACCGAGCTGTACCGCCGGCCTACCGACACCGGCGCCAAGGGTGTCTGGCTCAGCGACGGCTATATCTACTTCGCCATTCTGAAATATGGCGAAGCGAATGCGCCGAAACTCGGGCCCGGGCAGTCATCCGATCTGCGCGGCATCCACCATATCGGCTTCCAGGTCGAGAATCTGGACGCAACCGCGCAGGCCCTGGAGAAGGCGAAGGTGTC
>WNFA01002906.1_pt1 | contig 14213 bp, 6 predicted proteins | sample 5400481 | NCBI WGS metagenome assembly WNFA01 (sample SAMN13153340, study PRJNA577476) | soil metagenome | isolation source: 120 cm saprolite under Douglas fir tree site 2 hole 1 replicate 2 | place: USA:California | collected 2015-04-18 | reverse complement strand
AGCACTTGTCCGGGAATCCGACTTACCAGGAGTTAGCAGGATTCTCTAGAATTACGCGTGAGCAGAGCGAGTCGGGTAATTCGCGCCCACGGCGGGCGCCGGAAAGTCACGGCCACCTTCTGGTCCCGTGCATCGGCTGGAGCTGTGCAAATTAATCTAAGGTTTATGTTCAGTTTGTCACCGTTGGGGCAAAATTGGCTCTCTCCCTCGGTTCAGGGCGTTCTGGCAATGCGAAACAGAGTCTGATGAAGCATTTCAAGCACAAAGGAATGAGTCTGAGACCTGCTTCATTGGAACTTTGCACCAGAAAACATAAGCAAGTGCAGATACCCGCCATGCCTAGCGTCTCGGATTCGAGGGCGTGGTCCAGCTTCAGGGGGACTTCCTTTTTCTCTAAGTAACGGAGAAAAGCAGGTAAGTGAGTTGAAGACGTTCGAGCTTGTCCAATTTTGGAGGCTTTAGAATGTTCATACGCGGGAATTCGTGCGCTTCGATTTTGGATTTGACGTTGCGATTTTTCTTTGTGTTATTCCTTTTTGTTCTTATTTGCCCAGTGGGAAGCTACGGGCAAGCAGCTTCGACGAACGGGCGTCTGGAAGGGCTGGTGCTGGATTCATCGGGTGCAGGAGTACCCGGCGCGACGGTGGTCATCACCAACAAGAGCACGGAGGTGTCCACAACCCTGAAGACGGATGAATACGGGCATTTCGTGGCGCTCTATCTGCCGCCAGGAATCTACGAGGTTTCGATCGAGAAGGAAGGGTTTCAGAAACAGGTGCTGCAGGATACGACCGTAGCGGTGGGAACGACGACGGCGCTGCATCCTCGTCTGACGGTCGGAAAGGTAGAAACATCCGTCACGGTGAGCGCATCGGCTGTGGCCGTCGACGCGACGCAATCATCACTGGGAACGGTGGTCGACAATCAGAGCATACAATCGTTACCGCTGAACGGGCGCAACTTTACGGACTTTGCGCTGCTGACGCCTGGAGCGACGACTGACGGCGACTTCGGGATGATCAGCTTCAACGGAATCGCGGGCAACTTCAACAACTACACTGTGGATGGCGGGAATAACAACAATGCGTTCTTCGCGCAACAGATCGGGCGGACGAGCATCCCCTTTCAATTCAGCGAGGATGTGATCCAGGAATTTCAGGTAACGAGCACCGGATACGAAGCGGAGTTTGGCCAGGCGGGCGGAGGGCTGGTCAACTCCGTCACGAAAAGTGGCGGCAACATGGTGCACGGAGATGGCTACTACTACATACTCGACTCGGCCTTCAACGCAAACGATTCCATCAACAACAGCCAGGGAATTGCGAAGCCACCAAATCGGCGGCAACAATTTGGCGGGACGATTGGCGGACCGATCAAGAAGGACCGGCTGTTCTACCTGGCGAACTATGAGGGACAGGTCCGAAACGAACCGCTGACGGTAAACAATGCGCCTGCCTTGGTTGGTGTGTCACCCACCTTTTTCCAGGACAACCCGGATATAGCTGCACAGGTCGCGGCCGCGTCGGGTTTGTTTCCACGCAGTTTCAACCAAAACACAGCCTTCGGAAAGGTAACGGGAAACATCAACGACAAGAATTCGTTTGCGGCAACTTATAACTTTCAGCGCTATCGCAGCCCGCACGGCTACTTCAACACTCCGACGTCAACGGGTGACGGGTTGGCATTGACGGATGGGGCGACAAGTCAGTTTTTCCAGTTCTCGTTGCAGACCGCATTCAGCACATCGAGCGTCAACGATTTTCGCTTTCACTTCGGCAGCGATTATCACTTCGATCTTCCGCCGTCTCCGGTGACCTCTCCCGCGGTAACCATCCAGAACCCTGATAGTGGCTTTGTTTTTGGAGGCGCGCGCTTCCAACTGGCGACAACCGACAAGCGCTACCAGTTTGTGGACACGTTCACTCGAGTATTTGGGCGGCATACGGCGAAATTCGGCGTGGATATCAATATCAACCATGATTCGGACTACTTTGTTTACGGACCAAAAGGAGAATATCGCTTTGGTAGTCTGACGGACGTGGCCACGGGAAATTTCGAGCTGTATCTCCAGTCGTTCGGCCAATCGACGGCGCTATTTACTTCCCCCACTTACTCGTTGTTCGCCCAGGACCAATTCCGGGCGACGCGGCACTTAACCTTGAATTACGGCCAGCGGTATGACTTACAAGTCCTTCCGCAGCCAAAACCCTGCAATCCAGACTATGTGGCCACCTGCCACATTCCCTACAGCAAGAATATGCTCTCTCCGAGAGTGGGATTTGCGTATTCCTTGGATTCAAAGAGTGCCACGGTTGTGCGTGGGGCGTTTGGCCTCTTCTACATTCAAACAGATCTGCTCGACGTCTCGACGGCGTCGATTTCCAACGGAGTCAGCCGGCAATTTCTTGCCGCCACCGGTCCTGCGTTTCACAACTTCAACCCAATCGTGACGTATCCGAATAGCCTTAGTTCGTTCCCATCCGGCGCCGGAGGATCGCCCTCCATCGTGGTGTTCGCGCCGAACTATCGCAACCCGTATGTAGAACAGGCGAACATCGCCGTGGAGCACCAATTCGGCACGACCACTGCTCTGAGCGTGGGCTACGTGTATAGCCACGGCCTGGCGCTGCTAGGCAATTCCAATGGAGTCACGCGCCAAGCTAACGGCAATTTTGGTTTGGATCTAAACCTGGTGCCGCCCGACCAGCAACCAGCGTTCGGAGGTTCCTACGCTACAGCAACGGTCACGTTGCCAAACGGGAAAACATACGTCACTCCCGACTTCAGTGCGATTGATGGTTTCGCGAATCCGAATTTTGGAACAATTAATGCCGTGGATAATTCCGGTCACTCCGTTTACAACGGATTGTTGATTTCGCTGCGTCACAACGAAAAACAATTTTTCGGGTCAGTGGCGTACACCTATTCGCACGCGACGGATCAGGGGACCGGCTACTTCAATCAGTTCGATCAGAAATCGCAGAAGGGTCCTTCGCAACTCGATCAGCCGCAAAGGTTTGTTGCGACTGGTGTTTGGACACCGACGCAGCACTATGTGAAGGGGTTCGAATTTGGGGCAGTCCTGAATTTTGCCAGCGGTCGGCCTTACACTGCGGTGTTTGACAACCCAGAAGTCAATTTCTCGATGGTGCCGGGCGAGAAATTCAATGGGTTCCGGGGACCGGGGGTAAGCAACGTGGACCTTAATTTGTCACGGACGTTTCGGATTGGAGAACGCTACAGCTTGAAGTTTCTCGCGGAAGTATTTGACATTTTCAACCACGCAAATTTTCAACAGGCCAACCTGGACAACGTGCAGTACACGCTGACGCAGCTTGCCGATAGCGGCGTCAATAACAGCAACTGGAGCGCCGATCCCAATCCGCATTTCGGCAGCCCGCTGGCGATGGTGCCACGATTCGGGGCGAGAAGCTTCCAATTCTCAACGCGGTTCAATTTCTAGATAGAACTGAGCGAGCGATTCGCTTGTAGGGCTGGCAGCGAAGACTGCTCCCATAGACTACTTCACGGTAAAAACGTCCGACGTTGAAGGAATACGGGGTAGGGCGTAGTTTGTTTTGATATACGAATTAGTTGGCAATTTTCGACGAACCAGGCGCGGACTCAGCCCTGCCGTTACTCGTGTAAGGCGACTACAGGCCCGTTTCTACGCGCACGCGCTTCTCGCCCGTGAAATTGGAGACCGTTTCGAACCGCGCGACCACCTAAGCCGGTCCTTCCAGTAGGTAACCGCCCTAGAACTTGTGAGGTATCTACTGCATCAGCGTTGCGCATGAACCCAGTGCCTGATTAACGCGGTGACCGGACAAATGAAAACGGACTGACTCCCCAGAAGTCCCGATCTGGGAAGTTACATCGCCAATGATGATCACCAAGAACCGCCCTGCTAAGATGTCGGTGTACCCGACATGTACCTCGTTTCGACGTTTTTGCGGGCTTTCCCCTTTTTGCAGTTTCGTAAAATCAGTAACTTACATCCGATCAGATCCGCCGGGGAGTTCGATCCCCGCCGCCCCCACTAAGCATCAATTTTTCCTAACAACAACCTAGCGATTTGTTGAGGCGGCAAGAGGCGGCAATAAGAGCCTCAAGGGTGGCACCAATGGTTCTTTTGGCTCTTTTGGGGGGATGCTTATTATCGTACAGTTTGAACCCATCCGGAAAATGCCAGAGAACTTGAATGTCTTCCACTGGCACGACGAGCGTGTTCATCCGCTTCGGAACTTCGCCTACAGGGATTACCGCGACTGTCTTGAGCGTTCTTGCATCTATGGCCGAAACTGAACGGGCGGCTGAATTCGCAATGTACACTCGCTCGCTATCGGGTGTGAACGTGATCCAGTCGGGAACCGCGCCCGAGGGCAGGCGGTTCGCCGGGAATACCAAAGGCAAAGCGCAGGACCCCAACAGTTTGAGATCGGGCAGCGAATATTTAAAGACCACGTTAGCTGCGGTGCTGTTGACCCAGAGTGATTTTCCATCCGGGGCGACACCGATGCCATGAGAAGGCGTGCCCAAGCGTCCTTCCGAAGCGCCAAATCCACCGAGTTGCTCCGGAAATTTCACTCTGCCAACTTCTGCACGCTTGGCAAAATCGACCACGGCAAATCCGTTTAGTTCGCTGAGTTGGACGAACATTCTGTGCGTCGAGCCATCCGGATTCTTTTCAAAAGCCATCGGACGCACTCCGGCCTCGAACTTGATTTCCCAGGCGATCTCCAGGCTGCGCAGATCGATGACGGTGGCGATCTTTCCCTCAATCGAGCCACTCACCGCAAAGAGGCCATCCGGGGTAACGAAGATATTGTGGACGCTTCCGTGCACCGGAATATTTTTCAATCGTTCGAGTGTGTTAGCGTCAATGACATCGACGGAACCGGAACCCGCGCGTATGCCAACGAGGATGAATTTCCCGTCCGGGGTGACCGCCAGATTGTTGGGACGGCCGGTGAGAGCGACCCTCTTGAGGAGTTTCGTGGACTCTCGATCAATCACACTCAGGACATACAGCGACTCGTCGCTTACATAGACGCGAGAGCCGTCGTGTGAAAAACCCACGCCGTGGGGCAATTCGATGTTGCGAATAACCTGAACGACTTGATTCACGGAAGGATCGATGACGTCGATGGTGTTGCCGGCGCTGTTGGTGACGTAAACGCGGGTGATCGGCCTGGACGAGGCTGCTGGGGAAGGTGCGGCGCGCGCGGAACGGACCCATTCGGCCATGGCGATCCAGTCGGGATCTTCGTAAGAAGCAAACTGGCGCCCTCCGGAATGGAAGGAGTCACCACCGGCTTCCGGGGCCAGAGGGTGGAGCAGAAATCTGCTGGCTTCCGGCTTTCCGGGAACCACCAGCTGTTGAACGCTTTCAAAATTTTGCCGCGATTGGTCTTCGGTCCAATCCAGAAGGCCCGGAGACAATGTGGCGAGGTGGAAAACTCTGTTCGATAGGATGTGACAGCCATAGCACCGTGCATGGCCGGGCCGCTCTTTCAGAAAAATGGGCTGAATCGTGGATTTGAATGTTCGGAAATTGAGAGCGTCTTTCGCCTGCGGACTTGAACTTGCTTCGCGAGGTCCAGTCTTATTGCCGGCATGGCCTACCCAGTCCGCAATCATTTGCCACTCAGGGTCGCTTTGGGTTTGCCAGAATTTGCCGCCGGTATGCGCGGGGTCCCCGCCGGCTTCGGGTGCAAGGGGATGAAGTAGCAGCCGGCTCTTGGCGAGCTCGCCGGGTGTAACCAATTGCCGCACGAATTCGAAATTCCTTCGAGATTGTTCCTCGATCCAGGACGAATTGCCGCCCGAGAGCGGCTCCAGGCGGAGGCGCGTGATCATGGTTGAGTGGCAATCGTAACAACGCACCCCGTTCGCCCGGCGCTTCAGGAAAAGCGGCTCGATGCGGGTGCGATAGGTTTCGAAGTCGAGAGCCGCGTCTTGTGCGATTGCCTGTGCCTGCTGGAACGACTCAGGTCTTGCATCCTGTGGCGGCCTCGCAGGCGATGCGGGCAGTAGGAAGATGATGGCCGCGACGGCCAGCTTTGCCGCCAAGTCTTGGATCATGCGCTCTTCCTCGCAGCGGACGTATCCGGGCTCAGCGGCCGGAGACTAGCAGCCGGAATCGCTTCTGCTAGAAACTGACTTTAAGAGCGAACTGAATCTGCCGCTCGGCGATCGTTGTTCTTAGCAACTGCCCGGCAGTACCCGATGGTGGTGTGAGTGAATTTCCAGCGGGATCAAAGATGTCGGTATTGCCGTCGCCAGGCCCCGGCGGCGCAAAGTTGGGGTGATTCATGATGTTAAATATTTCCAACCGGAATTGCACGTTGAAATTCTCGGAGATTCGGGTGATCTTGTTGTTCTTGAATACCGAGAAATCGAGGCTGGTTATGCCAGGGCCGATGATCGTGTTGCGGCCGGAATTACCCCGCAGATTGAAGCATCGCAAGTCGCCTGCCGGTAGTGGACCTCCAAACGTCGGAGGCGCTGGATCGCAATTGGCATCGAAAAAGGCTTGGCTAGGTGCGACGGGAACTCCAAAGCATTGGGTCCGAATGTAATTTCCGGCGTTACCTGGATTTGTCGCAGTGCCACAACCCGGGCCGCTCAAACGGTTTGGATAGGCGAAATCATCGCTGCTGAGCGTTCCCGCGGGGTCTCCGCCGGTGCCCCACGTTGCAGTCGTCGGCACTCCATCGCTCACCGTCATGATCAGCCCTAGTTCCCAGCCATTCGCCAGCCAACTTGCCGGCCCGCTAAGTGACTTGGCTGTGGGCAATTCCCAAGTCGCATTAACCACCAGCGTCCGACCGACGTTGTAATCGGATAGGCCTCGTGTCAGCTTGGGATCGAAATAGTTCAGGCTGGAAATGGAATTAGCGAACGCGTCACCGGCCAGGGTCGCTGAGCTTGTATCGATGCTCTTACCCCAGGTGTAAGTGCCTTGCACCTGAAACCCATGGCTCAAACGTTTGGCCAACTGCAGTTCCAGAGCGTTGTAGTACGAACGGCCCTGATAAAACATTCCTCGTACCGAACTGTACGCCGGGTTAATAGGGTTCGGCGGCGCGCACTGGGCAGGATCGCTGCCGTTCGGATCAGTTTGGTTACATTGGGGAGTATAGATATTTCCCAGCACATCCACCTTGGGCCAGAGATATCCGGCGGGGGTCTTTGTCGGTATCACGAGATTGGCTTCATCGACGCGGAACGGTTGATGCACGCCGCGAGATCCGACGTAGGCGATCATCCCCGCCAGAGTGGGCGTAATTTGATATTGCAGATTCAGATTCCACTGGGTTACGTAGTTTCGGTGTGGATGCGATTCCACAAAAGTGGAGCGCAGCCGGTTGGCCGTGATGTCAGCGGGATCCACGAAGGGGAAAGTCAGAGGTACAGCGAGACTTGGATCTCCCACTTTAAGTGCAGTGTATTGAAAGAAGGGAGCCGCTTGCGTTGTCAGCAGAATGAATTGGTAAGGAAGGGGGAGAACGTCGTACAGTCCAACACCGCCGCGTATTGCCAACTTGCCCGTCTTCAGCGGATCCCACGCGAATCCAATGCGCGGCTCAAAGTTGTGAAGCGTTGGATTATAGAAAAAGGGGCCGGTGCCCGTGCAACTTCCCTGTACCAGAGTGCCGCAGACGGGAAGGGGATCGGATATGTTGCGGAGATTGGCGAGCTTTCCGTGAATTTCAGTTGGAACCGTGGACATTTCGTAGCGCAATCCCAGGTTCAGTGTGAGGTTCGATTTCGCCCGCCAATCGTCTTGGATGTATCCGCCGAAGATGGACTGCCGCAAATCGCGCGGCGTGAGGGAACTGGCAACGCCTCCCTGAAACTTGTTTGGGGAATTAGTTAGGAAAGACTGCAGATCATTGAAAAACCAGATTCCATTGGCGTCGGTGAGCGCGGTGACCTGCAGCAACATGCGCTCAAAGGCGCCGCCAAATTTGATGGAATGTTTGCCTTTGTTCAGGAACGCGTCGTCGTAGAGCTGGACAGAGTTCCAGCGATACAAATAAGTGGGCAGTCCTCCAACTCCCCCGGTCATCTGACTTAACACTCCGTTTAGGTTAACCACCGAAGCGTTTCTGCCCGCGAAAGCGCCGAGGGAAGGGTCCGCAGCGGCGGGGTTCAGGGCCGTTGCGCTCAGATCGTTGTCCACATGTTCCCGATTGAAGCCAAACCGGAAGGCGTTCACGAATGTTGGCGTGAAACTGTGAGTCTCTTCCGCCGCGACGATCTGTCGGGTGGATTCGGTCGTTAACCCAACGTTCCCGAAAGGGTCGGGAGAGCTGTAGGGGGTCTTGTCGTAAAGGTATGTGCCGAACAAACTATCTCTGTCCGAGAACTTATGATCGATCCGAGTAGTAAAGAAGTTTTCGTTCACCACTTGCTTGCCGCTGAAGACGACTGGGCAAACGTCGGGGCTGCCTCCGGCAGTACACTCGGAAGCGGTGGGTACGGGATAAAGTGCCAGATACTTTAGAATGGCCGGGTCGGTGACCGTCGCCCGGGCTGCTGGCGACGGCACGAAATTCAGGTTGGCGATGCCCTTTGCCTGCCGGATGCCTTCGTAATCAACAAAGAAAAATGTCCGGTTGGGAACGATGGGGCCACCTATGTCGCCGCCAAATTGATTGCGCTTGAAAGCCGCCTTTGCCGTCCCTGGAGTCTCAAAATAATTCTTTGCATCCAACGCACTATTGCGCAGGAACTCATACGCGCTGCCGTGGAACTGGTTGGTCCCCGAACGCGTGATGGCATTCACTACCCCACCCGATGTTTTTCCGTACTCAGCCGAATAATTGCTGGTAAGAACGGAAAACTCCTGAATCGCATCGACGCCAAGATTTCCACCCAGCACGCTTCCAGGCGCGCCATTTGCGTAATCGTTCAGACTCACGCCATCGAGGCGGTAATTGTTCTGCTGTGGTCTAGCCCCGGAAATCGTCAGTTGCTGCCCAAACCCGCGATTCCCCCGGTCCGAACCGGTCGCGAAACTCGGCTGGGTCTGAATCGTGGAGACTCCAGGCTGCAAAGCGGCCAGATCGGTCCAACTGCGCCCATTCAGGGGCAACTCCCGCACTCTCGTTTCATTAACGACCGCGTTGATGTCCGAACTCGTCAGTTGCACGGCGGGGATTTCGGCGGTTACCTCGATGCGTTCTGACACTTTTCCCACATGCAGAGTGGCGTCAAATGTTTGCTGGAGCCCAACACTCATGGTGATACCGGTTGCCGTTGCCGCCACAAACCCTGTCGCTGAAATTTTTACCTGGTAGCTACCCGGAAGCAAGTTCACGGCGGTATAGAAGCCGTCCGAATCGGTGGTCGCGGTGTGTTCGACACCGGTGGCTACGTTCTTAATGACCACTGTGGCTTTCGGAATGCCGGCCCCCGAAGGATCAGACACCGTGCCGGAGAGTGTTCCGCCGGCAACCTGCCCCCGCGCAGGAGCGGAAAAGACAATAGCTAGAATCAACAAAACGGCTATCGTGCAGCCATATGCATACACGCTATCGAAAGTTTTGCTGGACACAGCCCCACCTCCACAATGTGGCGGAGCCTAGTGTATGGGGCCAAAAGGTGCCTTAACCTAAGATTAATTTCTGTTTAGACGCCTCAAGGCCGTCAAGTTTGCCGGAGTTACTTAGCGGAAGAATGACGGTGAAAATGGATCCTACCCCAATCTCGCTGGCGCATTCGATCGTGCCGCCCTGAGCCCGCGCGATGGCTTGCGCGATCGCCAAACCCAAGCCGCCGCTATGCGAATCGCCTGAAGCGGATGTCGTCGCCCTATAAAATCTCTCGAAAATAAACGGTAGGTGCTTCGCGGAAATCCCGATTCCTTGATCCTGAAAACACACGCGAATCGCACTCTTGCTTTGTTCCACGCTGACGTGAATCAGCGCGTTTGCCATCGAGTATTTGATCGCGTTATCCAGAAAAATTAAGAACAATTGATGCAGGAAGGCTTCGTCACCATGGTACGCGATCTCTTCATCTAATTTCCTGATGATCGCAATTCCTTTTTTGCGCGCGCGAGAGTAGACCAGGGCGCACGTCTCTTCCAACACTTCGTTGATGTATAGCGGCTCGCACTGCAAGTGCAATTGTCCGGCATCGGCGATCGACAAGGTGAAGAGCCCCTCCAGCATGCGCGTCAATTTTTTGAACTCATCGTCGAAAACGGACAACGTCTTCTGGTATTCCTCCGCCGTTCGTGGCTTGGACAACAGAAGTTCAGTTTCCCCATGGAGCACGGAGATGGGGGTGCGCAGCTCATGGGATGCATCGGTCACGAACTGGCGCAACTGGCGAACCGCGGAGTCCACGCTTCTAAACAGGTGATTAAAGGTCTCCGCGAGCACACCAAGTTCATCATGTGGCGAACTGACCGGAAGCGGCTCCCAGAATCCCTGACGATGAGTCACTCTCTCGGCCATCCCCGCTGCATGTTTGGTAAGCGCAGCAATAGGGGCGAGGCTGCGGCCCACGTAGATGGTCGAAATACCCGCAGTAAGTAACAGACTGATCGGAAAGAGAATGAGCGCTACGCGGCCAAAGCTGTCCAACACCCGGTTGGTCCCCAGCGTCGGAATGGCGACCGCAAGATAGCGCTGCCGGTTTGCCTGCTGGAAGGGAATCACCGCCACCCGGACCGACTGTCCATCGCCGATGTCCACCACCTGAAAAGTGGGATGCGCATCGGTCGAATCGAATGGCTGCAGTTGGATTGGCACGTTCAGATTCTTTGACTTCTGCAGGATATGGCCGTCTGAATCTACGAGTTCAAAAAACTCTCCGGGAATATCCAGGCGATCGATATCCTGAGCGTTGGGTTCCGCGGAAATGTCAGCAATTAATGGCCGGCCCGTTTCCAGCAACTGGCGATTGAGTTGCAAGGGAATCGCGCGGGATAAAAGAAGGAAAAAGGCAAGGTAAGACGCGCCCAGCAGCACGCCAACGACGGTACAGAACATCAGCATCATACGAAATCGAAGCGTTTTCCTCTTCATGGCTCCAGCGCTCCCAATCGATACCCTATCCCTCTCACCGTATGGATAAGCTTCACCGGACGGTTCTGGTCGATCTTCTGGCGCAACCGGTTCACGTAGACCTCTACAAGATTCGTCTCGCTATCAAAATGACGATCCCAGACATGCTCGATGATTTCCGTCCGCGTCACCAACTCCGGTGCGTGAAGCAGGAAAAGCTCAAGCAATGCAAACTCTTTCGAAGTTAAGGGAACAATTTCCTTGCCACGAGTGGCGCGCCGGCGGTGACGGTCCAATTCGAGATCCGCGTACTGCAGTTTGGCGTTCCCGCTGTGCAACCCGCGCCGAACCAACGCCCGCACACGAGCGAGAAGTTCCGCAAGTACGAAAGGCTTGGTTAAATAGTCGTCGGCTCCCGCATCGAGGCCCTCCACCCGTTGTTCCACCAAACTGCGGGCCGTTAACATGAGCACGGGCGCTTGCGTTCCTTGTTGCCGCAATTCACGACAGACCTGAATGCCGCTCAGGCCCGGCAGCCGGACATCCAAGAGAATGGCGTCGTAAGTTGTGTCTATCGAAAGTTCAAGGGCCTTCTCACCGTTTTCCGCAATATCCACCGCGTAGGCGTTCTCTCGCAGGGCCCGGGCGATGAAACTGGCCACTTTCTTTTCGTCCTCGACCAACAAAATGCGCATAAGTTGCCGTTCCTGGTTAGCGCTGCCAGTGGAAATCATAGCACCGCCGCGCACGGAGGCCTTGCAGGGGCGCAACTCACTCCGTGTCGTCACGAATCACCTGGCCGCCTTTCATAACGAATCTTACTCTCTGGAGTTCGGTGATGTCCTGCAGCGGATCGCCGGAAACGGCAACGATATCCGCGAATTTGCCCTTTTCGATGGACCCTATCTTGTCCTGCCAGCCCATCATTTCCGCTGCTACAATCGTGGCCGACTGAATGGCCTGGCTCGGCGACATTCCGTATTTCACCAGGTAGGTGAACTCGGCCGCTTGCGTCCCGTGCGGGAACGGGCCGACCCCGCTTCCAAATGAAATCTTGAGGCCGCGAGAAATGGCGAGGCGGCCGCTCTTTTCCCGCAACGCTTCCAGGCTGTATTTCCCACCAGTAGACTTTGCATCCCGCGCAGTATAGTCACTGAGGGAGTAGTGATACGCGGTAAGCTCAAGGTAGATTCCTTTTTTCTTGATCAGGTCCGCGGTGGCTTCATCCAGCTCGATGGCATGCTCAATTGTGTCTACCCCTGCGTCCACGCAATTACGCAGCCCTTCACCGCCGAATGCGTGGCAGGCCGCCTTTTTTCCGTGGCGGTGCGCCTCATCTACGATCGCCTCGACCTCCTCTTTCGTAAACGTGGGATCGCTGTTCAACTCGCCATTCGGTTCGAACTCGTAATCAGCCGTGGAATGAAACTTGATCCAGTCCGCGCCATAGTGAATCTGTTCGCGCACCGCCTGCCTCGCGGCCCAGGGTCCGTCAACGGTCTGGTAATTCCTGGGCAAATTCACTTCCGGAGAGCCGAGCATGCCTTCGCCCGTGGCAACCAGTCCCATGGTTGAGACCTGCATCCTAGGGCCGCTGAAGTAACCGCGATTGATCGCCTTCTTGATATCGACGTCCGCGTAGCCGCCGGCATGGCTCATCAGGTCGCGCAAAGTCGTGAAACCTGCGCGCAAATCCTTCTGCGCGTTGGCAAGCGCGAGCAAAGTGCGATATTCGCGGGTGTCGTTAATCGGGTTGGCAAATGGAGGGCCGCCAGGCTTGATTCCGTCGAGTCCGAACCCGAAAACGTGCGTATGGCCATCAATCAGCCCTGGGAGGACAGTGGCTTTACTCAGATCAATTACCTGCACATCCGGTGGAATTTGGACAGCTTCGGGCGGACCGACTGCTGTGATTTTGTCTTCCTTCACCAGGATGATTTGATTGGTCAGGATCTTGCCGGACTTGCTTTCAAACAGGTGTCCGGCGCGAATAGCGATAACAGGCGCGGTTTGGGCGTTCAATCCGCTTGCTGATATGACTTGCACCAAGAGAATTGCCCCGATACCTCTCGGAAGTCTCAAACGTGCCTCCAGGTCTGGTGAACTGACTCCATTAATGCATGAACTGAGGAGCTTCGCGTTGGTCACTCAAGCAAAAGCCGCGCCTAAGTCATGGGTCAACGCGAAGCGTCCCTACCCTTGCGATTCATTCACGGCAACTAGTGGACCTCAAAGACTTGAATCTCCGCGCTGCTGGCTCCGTGCTGAGGTACGGCAACGAAATAGCGATTCAGTTGCGGTACCAGAAGCGCCGTTCTGGCGAGCGCGCCGGTGGCAACTTTGCCGAGCGATTTGTAAGTGTCCGCGTCGCTCTGCTCGTACACATCCACATTCCCGTCGCATGAGGCGTACAAACGCTTTTTTCCCGGGTCAAACACCAGGTCGTCCACTCCTTTGGTGATCGGCAACACGGTGATCTCTTTCCCGCTTTGCGTGTCCAGGACCACGATCCCACCGCCGCGGCAGGCGACGAACAAGCGATGGTTGGCTTCGTCATAAGCCATGGCTACGTTGGTCTTCGCTTTTGTGATCGGCCAACTGGTGATGAGCGTCCGCGTCTGCCGGTCGATTACGTCCACCTGGCTCCTTGCCTTGTTGTTTAAAAAGATTCGCGGGGTCGACTTGTCCAAGGCCATAGCCTCGAGCGTGTCGCCATCCACTTTGATGTCGGCCAATTTCTTGCCTGCGGAAGTATCCACGACGCTGAGCATCGAATACGTTTGGTGGACGTCGCCGCCTCCGTTATCGATGTACAAGTATTTGGTGCCGGGGTCGTAGCCGATCGAGTCAGCGTCCTCCAGCAGTTTGACGCTGGAAAGCACCGCGTAGCTGTCGCTGTCCACGATCTTCAAATCTCCAGATTCGCCATCGGTGACGTACAGCCGCTTCAGGTCCTCGCGAAAAAGGATGGCGTGTGGCTTTTCGATACCCGTTATTTTGTGAATCAATTTTCCGGACTTCAAATCAATCACCAGCACCGCCTTGTATGCTTCGGGCGTGGCGAATAAGCGGTTACCGGCCAAGTCGATGGCGAAATGATCAAAATTACCTTTCACATCGGCGGGTAGCTTGTACGTTTGAACCAACTTCAGCGGCGCGGCCTGCTGACCTTGCGTGTTCACCACGAAA
>WNFA01004621.1_pt1 | contig 14228 bp, 9 predicted proteins | sample 5400481 | NCBI WGS metagenome assembly WNFA01 (sample SAMN13153340, study PRJNA577476) | soil metagenome | isolation source: 120 cm saprolite under Douglas fir tree site 2 hole 1 replicate 2 | place: USA:California | collected 2015-04-18 | reverse complement strand
GCGGCAAACCAAGCACTTATGGCGCCGCGACCACAAGCGGCGTTTCCCCGATGATTCGGGCATTGAGGAGAAGGACAGTTCCGGCGGGAACCTACAGACAATTCAGCCAAAGCGGGAAAGGAGGATAGGGGGAAAAGGACGAGTTGACAACGGAATGAAAAGAAAGTAAAAGAAACAAATCGAAACTAGCGGCGAGGCGCCAAATATCCTTCCGATTTCATTCGCGCGCCGCGGGGGTGGTGAATGCGCTTGGCACTTCGAAGCTCTCGTATTTCACAAGCTGTACTGCTGGGAATCTTCCTTTTGATCTCATGGCCGGGAACGCGGCTGGCCGCCCAGTCAACGTACACCGCGCAATTAACCGGCGTAGTCACTGACGCTTCGGGAGGTGTGGTACCCGGCGCAAGGGTGACGCTCACCGATGAAGCCACCAGCGTGAGCCAATCGTACGCCACTGATGGCCGCGGCGTTTACGTGTTCACAGGCATTCGGCCGGGAACGTACACCATCCGGGTGGAGGCGCCGAATCTCGCGCCACGCGAGCGCAAGGGCATGGTCCTTGCGGTCAGCCAGCAGGCCACTCTCGATTTTACTCTCTCTCCCCGCTCTGTTTCTGAAAGCGTGACGGTGACGGGTGAAACGCCCTTGCTGGATACCGGCAATGCCAGCCTCGGCACGGATGTGACCAATGAATATGTCCGGGACATTCCGCTTCCCGATCGCAGCTTTTTCGGCCTGGTGTTCCTCGCCGGTGGCGTGACGGAAACCGCGGGCCAGGGCACTACGGACTCATATCCTACCGGAACAAATTTCGTATCCAACGGCCAGCGCAATGCCACCGCAGAAATACGCGTCGACGGCGCACTCACCAGCGCGCCAGAGCAAGGGGAAGGGGCAACGACCAACGTCTACTATCAGCCCTCCGTCGAAATCGTCCAGGAATTCAAAGTGGAGAATAACAGCTTCTCCGCGGAGTTCGGCAATAACGGCGGCACGGTGGTCAACATTGTCTTGAAAGAGGGTGGCAATAAATATCATGGCAGCGGCTGGTGGTTTGGCCAGCGATCGGCGCTGGACGCCAACGACTTCTTCAATAACGCGCAGGGAACTCCCCGTCCGGACCATTTGCGGGATCAATATGGCTTTTCTCTTGGCGGACCGATCAAGAAGGAAAAAACATTTTTCTTCGTTGATTTTGAGAAGATTCGTGTGCAGGACCCCGTGGAAATTAACGCTTTCGTACCCACCAGCCTGGAGCGCTCCGGCGATTTCCGCAATACATTTGTACTCTGCACCGATCCGACCCAGGGTTGCACGGTGGGCCAGCCCGTCCAGCAGCAGATTTTCAACCCGTTCAAGGTGGACACCAACGGCAATCGCCAGGACTTTACCGTCCCGAACATGATCGACTCCAATCTCATCGACCCGATTGGCCAAAAGATCATCAATCTCTACCCGCAGGCGACCATCGATAACGCCGCTCCCGGCACTCCCAATTTTCATAAGGTCATTCTCAGCAGCACGGACGGCTGGCAGTTCGACGTCAAGGTGGACCACCACTTTAACGACAAAAACCATCTTTCCGCTCGCTATAGCCAGGTGCACAGCACCAATGACGTTCCTACAGTTTTGGGAGACGGAGACTTCAACGACGGCTTCAACAGCATCACCGACGTCCACAACGCAGTCCTGGAACACAATTGGAGTCCGACGGTAACCACGGTTTGGACCAACCGCTTTGCCATCGATCGCGCCGTCTCTCCGGTTACGGAGAACTATCCCAAGCTCGACACTGTGTTCAATGCCCCTGGCGACGCTATCCTGTCCAGCGTCAACAATCTTGGCCGCTTCCCCGTAATTCAGATGGACAACAACGCCACTTCCCTTTTCAACCAGTGCTGCACAGACACCAGTTTCGCCCACACGCTTTTTTCCTACAGCTCTGCCTTTTCCTGGGTGCGGGGCCCGCACATATTGAAATTTGGCGGCGAGCAAAGAATCTTCTTTAACAATTTCTTTCAGCCCAATCCACCGACAGGCTTTTTTCATTTCACGCAGGGGGAGACCGAGCAGATGGTCGGCATGGGCAATTCGCTGCAAGGAAACTCCTTTGCCAGTTTGCTTCTCGGCTATGGAGATCCAGGGACCAGCAGTCTAGCCGAATTCAAGTCCGTCGCTAATAAGTCGAAGGAAACAGCTTTTTTCGTTCAGGATGACTGGAAAATTAATCCAAAGCTGACGGTTAATATCGGTTTGCGCTATGAGTGGAGCACCCCTTATACGGAACGGAACAATCTGATTCAGTTCAGCAATTTTACGGGCAACAGCAATATCCCCGTGCCGATCGATATTCCAGGTCTGATCAGCCGGACGGGCAATCTTGCCGGCATCACTAATTTTCCTAAGTCCGGTAATCGCAATGCCCCGGTAGACCGCAACAATGTCGCCCCGCGTGCGGGATTTGCGTACGCGCTCAACCCCAACACGGTCGTTCGCGGGGGAGCGGGAATCTACTATGGCTTGAACGTCGCGACCAATTTTCAATTCACGGGGACGGCCTTCGGCAATTCACATCCCATTCTGTTTACGAAAGACAACTTCCAGACGCAATCCGCGACCCTTGAGAATCCATTTCCGGATGGCTATGCGCCTCCGCAGGGGAACAAATATGGCGGCCTCGCTCTCTGGGGTTTCCCGGACAACAACAGCCTGGACACCGGCGAAGCGCGCAACGCCGAAATCTACCAATGGAACCCTACAGCTCGTTTTCGGGCACCGCGAATCGCAACTTCCTGCCGTCTTCGATTCGCAATCAGATCGTCGCGCAATACAACACCTGCCTTGCGGGACCAAACCCAGACAATTGCATGACCCCAACTAACACGTTGGCTACGCTCACCGACAACCCGTTCCTGCCTCTTTTCGATGTAACCAATCCAAGCCACATATTTAATGAGAGTGAATCGATCTATAACGATCAGCAAATTCCGCTCATCGACCTTTTGCGCCCCTTCCCGCAATTTGACGGCGCCTTTGCCGGGCTCACGCAGCTCACTGCCAGCGCATGGTACAACTCTCTTCAGGTGCGCTTCCAGAAGCGCCCGAACCACTACATCAGCTTCGAAGGCAACTATACGTTTTCCAAGGCCACTGACAATTCCTCCGCGGGCGCGAATTCGTTCATCACCCCCAGCCTGAGTTCGGGCATCCCGCAGGTCTACGACAATCTGAAGGCCGAAAATTCCATCAGCGCCAATGACGCCACACACCGCTTCGTTATCGCGACCATTTTTGATGTTCCCGTGGGAAGAGACCGGTGGATCGGCCGGGACATGAATCGCATCCTCGATGACGTGATCGGTGGCTGGCACATCTCCGCCTTCGTCACCTTCCAGACCGGTACCCCGATCAGCATTGTCATGGCCAGCCCTCGCTTGGCGGACGGCAATCAGCGTCCCAACGTGGTCTGCGGGTCGGTCTCCTCAGGTATCAGTTACCACCAGGCCGCTGCCAATGGCCAGGCCATTGCCAACGGAGCAAACCTCGACCCCAATTCCGCCTCTGTTTTTAACGCGAGTTGCTTTGGCGACCCCGGCGACCAGATTGCCGGAAGTGCCCCTCGTTATTTCTCCGCCTTGCGCGGTGACGGCATCCATAACGCCGATCTTTCCATCAGCAAGGAATTCATCATCCGTGAAGGAATGAAGCTTCAGGTCCGCGGAGAATTCTTTAACTTTACCAACACGCCGAGGTTCAATTTCCCGAATACTTCGTTTGGCGATTCCGCCTTCGGGCAGGTGACTAGCACGCTGAACACCCCGCGGCATACTCAGATCGGCCTCCGGTTCGAGTTCTAGGAGAAAATACATGCCCGTGCGTTTAGGTGTAGTCGTTTGTCTGTGCTTCCTCGGCTGCGTGGGCAGCGCGCCGGGTCTATACGGGCAAGAACAGAATTGGACCAAGTTCGTGCGCATCGGCGCGTACGGCTTGCAGGCGGACAATGCTGAAGCGATTGTTCGCGATGCGGAGAAGAGTCGCGTCTTTGGTATTGAAGTCGATAACGATATTCCCGGGCGGTACGAGAGTTTCCTCGATCCAAAGGAAAAGCTAAAGGCGATCCGTGCTGTGGCGGATGCCGCGCACAAGGCGAAAAACCGCGCCTTTGTGTACATTGCCGGGACAGAATGCATCACCGCCAACGCGGATAGGTCGCTCCATTCCGTGCAGAAGGATCATCCAGACTGGCTGCAACGCAAAATCACGGGGGAACCCGCGGTCTTTACCTCCGGCGCTGCGTTCTGGATCCGTCCCGGAGACGAGGACGTGTGGATCAGCCCGTATGCAAAAGAGTGGCGCAAAACCTACATGCAAAGAGTCCGAGAGATTGCCGCGACGGGAATCGACGGAATTTACGTGGACATTCCTTACTGGATGACACACTTTGACGGCTGGGAAAACACCTGGGCGAGTTTTGACGATGCCACCGTTGCGGCGTTCCGTGAAAAAACCGGGCTTGATGCGAAGAAGGATCTCAAATTGGGCGATTTGCAAGAGGCTAACTTCCGAAGGTGGATTGATTTTCGCATCGAGACCATGACGGATTTCGTCAAAGAAATTCGGCAGAACGCCCGCAGGGTGAACCCGGAAATCATGCTAATCCCCGAAATCTACCCCGGTATCGAACAGGAGGCCACCCGCGTGGGCGCCGACGTCTACGAAATGTATGGAGTGGTTGATGCCATCGCCCACGAGTATGAATTCGGCGAAGTGGAGCACCTGGCTTCCTCGCGCTCGCAACTGGACTGGTTCCTGTATCAGGCGGGGATGTTGACGTTTCGCGCTTTAGCCGGGGGAAAGGCAACCTGGATTCTGAATTACTCTTGGGATGGCGACAAGAATGTTGACCCACGCGAGGCGATGAAGAACCTGGCGGTCTCGCAAGTTGTAGCCGGTGCAAATTTCTGGGACGCACCGGGGCATTCCATGGCCGGATCCAATGATGAATTGACGCGCGCAGAAATCTTTCAGTGGATCGAAAAGAATGAAAAGATCCTCTACTCGCCGCGTCTCCCGATGCATCCTGTGGGCGTGTACTTCTCGCCCAAGAGCCGTGACTACGATCCCAGCGGATTTCTGCCGTCGTATCGGGGACTTCTGGTGCTGATGTTGCAAGCGCACCGCGAATTTCAGGTGGTTACGCCGAAGACGCTCGCTGAGTTTCGCGGCCAGATCCTGGTGTTGCCGGACGTCACCGTTTTGCGCGACTCTGAGAAGCAGGCTCTGAAGGATTTCGCAGACCACGGCGGTCGCATCGTCATAACGGGTCATAACGTAACCGGTCTTGCTCCCTCCGAGCGCATTCTCGCCTTTGGGAAGTGCCCGGCGAAGATATATTTCGAAAGGCTACAGAGTGACTTTTCCGGGGCCGCCAAGGAAATGCCGGAAGAGTTTCTGCAAGTATTAAAATGAAAAGTGACATGGAAATTGAAGCGCCCCCGACAATCGCCGCGAATTTCGGTCAAGTAGATGGCTCGCCGCGCCTTTTCATTACAAACTTTAGCGGATTGGTCCCCGGGAAAATCGCGACTCCCACTCCCGTAGCCGGAGCAAAAGTCCGCCTATCGGCCGCTTTGGGAAATTCTCTCGCCTATCTTCCGTTCCTCGGCCAGACGCAAATTCTCCATGGGACAAAACGCGGCGACACAATGCAATTTGATCTCCCGGCCATCGAACGCGGCGCGGCCGTCTGGGTAGTTGGGAACTGACAAAGGAAACGAATGCCATCTTCACTTAGCGCTGGAAAGCAGAGAGGGCTGGCGGCGATCGCCGATTCACGCGGAATCATCGCCGCCCTGGCGATTGATCAGCGCAGCGCGCTTCGAGGCCTGTTTGCCCGGGCGATGGGTGTCGAAGCAGCGGACGTTCCGCCGGAAAATCTATCGCAATTCAAAGAAGCGGTGAGTTCGCTGCTCACGCCGCACGCAAGTGCGATCCTTCTGGATCCCGAGTATGGTTTACCGGCGGCCGGGAAGCGGGCACCTGGCGTCGGGCTTCTTCTGGCATACGAGGAAACGGGCTATGACAAGGGCGTGCCCGGACGGCTCCCTCGTCTTCTCGATCAGTGGAGCGTAAAACGTCTTGTCGACGCCGGGGCAAACGCGATCAAACTTCTGCTGTATTATTCAAGCCGCTCGTCCGAGGAGATCAACGGTTTCAAATACGCCTTCGTGGAAAAAGTCGGGGCGGAGTGCGCCGCTTCAGATGTGCCGTTCTTCCTGGAGTTGGTTAGCTACGCAGATGGAATGGACGAAAAAAGCATCGACTTTGGGCGCATAAAGCATGAGGTCGTCGCCGCTGGCATGAAAGAGTTTTCGAAGCCGCAGTACTGCGTGGACGCACTGAAAGTCGGCATGCCCGTCAATCTTTCGTTTGTCGAAGGATCACCGTCACCTGGCGGAGAAATTCTTCATACCAGAGAGCAAGCGAAACAACATTTCCTTCGTGCCGCAGCCTTAGCCTTGATTCCGTTCATTTATTTGTCCGAGGGCGTGAGCAACCCCACCTTTCAGTTTGGATTGGAGCTCGCTGCCGAAGCCGGCGTAAGGTTTTCGGGAGTACTTTGTGGAAGGGCCACGTGGAAAGACGGCGTGGAGATTTTTGTGAATCGCGGGCCTCACGCTCTGCAAGATTGGTTAGAGCTGGAGGGTGTGCGTAACATCAAGAACGTAAATAAGTGGCTGGGCAGCGCGACACCATGGTTTGCCGCCGGCGGTGTAGCTTGCCCGAGATAAGGAATCGTGATGTTTCTGTGCGTCAGCCTCAACCCCGCGGTGGACAAGAGACTGCGGCTTGAGCGGTTACGGGTTGGACATGTGAACCGTGCGATTGAGGCCAGTCCCGCTCCGGGAGGCAAGGCGGCTCATGTTGCCATGGTGTTGCGAACTTTGGGAGCGGATCCTCTGTGGTTAGGTTTTGCAGGCGGAGCGACTGGTAAACAACTGATCGAAGGACTCCGCGGACTTTCCATTCGAGTGGAGCACATACCGACAAGTGGCTGCACGCGAACGAATCTGGAAATTGTCGAAGACGCGGGTGGGGTGACGGAAATTCTGGAGCCGGGACAACCCATCGCCGCCGAAGAACTTCAGCGGTTTGGGGAAACCTTGACCCGGTTTTTGAGCGAGGCCGGCGAGCATCCAACGGTGATTTTTTCGGGGAGCCTTCCGGAAGGAGTGCCACCCAACCATTACAAGACGCTCATCGAATTGGCCCATGAGTTTGGCGGTCGCGTGTTTGTGGATACCAGCGGTGACCCATTCAAGTTCGCTTTGGCGGGCAAACCGGACTTTGTAAAGCCCAACCGAGGAGAAGCGGAGTCCTGGAGCGGACGGGCGATCGACGGGCCGGCCTCCGCAAAAGAAATTATGGGAGCCATGTTGGAAGCAGGTGCGGCAGCAGGTGCGATTAGTTTGGGTTCGGCTGGATTGCTTTGGCATTCCGCGAACGGACCTGCGCTCTTTGCCAATGCGCCCAAATTGTCCGCCCGGTCATGTGTCGGCAGTGGCGACTCTACCCTGGCGGGATTCGCCTTTGCAGCACAGCAGGGACTGCCTCCGGCGGAAGCTGTGCGCCTTGCGGCCGCCTGTGGATCCGCCAACTGCCTCGCCTTAGGGCCCGGTCGCGTCCGCGCGGCAGACATCGCCAGTTTAAAGGACCAGATTCATGTGGAAACTTTGGCGTAGCTTGGAAAGAAAGGTCAAAAACACTGTCACATGCTGAGTGAAGAACGACGTCGCGAAATCCTCGAACTCTTGCGCACAAATGGCCGCGTCCTGGTGCGGGATCTTTCCAAACACTTCCGCACCTCGCAAATTACGATTCGCAAAGATTTGGAATCTCTCCACCACCAGGGCCAGCTGGAGCGAACCCATGGCGGCGCGCTGCCCAAAGTGACCGGCGCGCTCAAGGATAGCCCGCTGCAAGAGAAAGAACGCCAGCATCGCCAGGAGAAAATTCGGATTGCCGCGGCCGCGGCGCGCAAGATTCGTCAGGGGCAGGTGATCATTCTGGATTCCGGCACCACCACCATGGCGATCGCGCGAGCCTGCAGGAATATCAAAAATCTCACGATCATTACCAACGCCACAAACATCGCCGCGGAGCTTGCGGACTCTCCGGTCGAAGTAATCCTTACGGGAGGCGTCTTGCGCCAGAACTCGTACTCTCTGGTAGGCCCGCTGGCCGAAGATTCCCTCCGGAAGCTGAGCGCGGACTTGTTGTTCCTGGGGGTAGACGGGTTTGACGTTCACTACGGCTTGACCACGCCCAACATTTTGGAAGCGCGCGTAAATCGAGCGATGGCGGAAGCGGCGCGGCGCACGGTCATCGTCTGTGATTCCAGCAAGTTTGGCCGCCGGAGCTTGTCGCTGATTATGCCCGCCTCGTCCGTACACGAAGCAATCACCGACAAGAACATATCAAAGCAGGACCTTAAGGCGCTTCGCGAGGCGGACATTGAAGTGACGTTGGTTTAGCGTTGAAAATTCATCATTCGGAAAGAACATCCATGGCGATCAAACCAACCGAGTACCCCCAGTCGGAGACCTACAAAGAGATTCTGTCGCAAAGTGAAGTCTGGCAATCCGTTTTGCAGGAACTGAAGCAGGGCAAGTCCGTGGAGAGGCTGCCGGGAGGGAAAAACCGCAAACCGTCGTGGTTGTTTGTCGGTTGCGGCACCAGTTTCTATCTCGCGGAAGCTGCCGCAAATTCGTGGACGCTTCTCACCGGTGAGCCGGCACGCGCGCTTCCGGCCTCGGAGGTCTTGCTCTATCCCGGTTTGACCCGCTTGGACGCGACCGATGTGCAAGCAGTGGTGATCTCCCGTTCAGGACGCACTTCGGAGGCTGTTCGTGCTGCCCAGGTCCTTCGCAAGGAAATGCACGTGCCCACCGCGGGGGTCACCTGCGCGGAGAAAACTGCGCTTGAAGCCGAGTGCGATTCCACCCTGGTGCTAAGGGCAGCGGACGAGAACAGCATGGTCATGACGCGCTCTTTCACGTCCATGCTGATCAGCCTGCAGTGGCTTGCGGCGGAGCATGCCGGCAACATGGCATTTAGCCGCTCACTGGAAATCATGGCGACCCAGTTTGCCGCTCGCATACGCTCATTGGCGGAGCAGGTGGAAGATTTTGTTGTCGGGCATTCATTCGAGGATTACGTTTTTCTTGGTCAAGGACCGTTCCACGGCGTTGCGCGAGAAGCCGCCCTTAAAGTAATGGAGATGTCCTGCTCCTACAGCCAGTCTTTTCATACTCTCGAATTCCGTCATGGCCCGAAAGCGATCGTAACTCCGCAGACCGCGCTGACATTCTTCGTGAGCGACACGGGCCAGCAATCCGAGGTGGAAGTCATGGAGGAAATGAAGGATTTGGGCGGTGTGACGATTGCCGTTTGCAATAAGGCAAATGAAAGCATCCGCAAAGCGTCCGGCCTTGTTCTCGAGCTGAATCTGCCCGGCGATGAGTTGGCGTTGCTGGCACCGCACATCGTGCCCAGCCAACTGATGGGCTTCTTTACAGGCGTGGGCAAAGGACTCAACCCGGATCAGCCCAAAAATCTTACCCGCGTTGTGGTGCTGGACTAGCTGCAGGAGGAGACCATCTCTTGGCCCCATTCGACGTCAGCGTAATCGGTGAATTAAATCTCGATCTGATTTTGTACGGGCTGCCGCAGACCCTGGTCCTGGAACGCGAGCACCTGGCTATGGACTTGAGCATCACTCTGGGCAGCTCGTCGGCGATCTTCGCCCACAACCTCTCGTACCTCGGGAACCGGGTGAGCTTCAGCTCCTGCATCGGAGACGATCCCTTCGGCGATATCTGCGTGCAACGCCTTTCAGCAAGCGGCGTGGATGTTTCCCATATCAAAAAGTTGCGGGGGAAAACGACCGGACTCACCGTCATCCTACCGCAGCGCAAAGATCGCTACATCCTGACTTATCCGGGCGCCATGTATGAAATGACCGAACGGGAATTGGACCAAAGCTTTGTCTTCCATGCCAAGCACCTTCACTTGTCGTCCTATTTCTTGCAAAAAGGGATCCGGCCGCAACTGATCGATATTTTCCGCAAAGCAAAAGAGGCGGGCCTGACCACGTCGCTGGACACCAACGATGATCCGGAAGACCGCTGGAGCGGCGACATTCAACTGTTACTGCGATACGTGGATATTCTTCTGCCCAATGAGAGGGAGCTATGCAAGCTGGCACAGACAAAAGACGTCGAGCAGGCGGCAGAGTCTCTTTCGCAGAAAGTACGCATCCTGGTAATCAAACGAGGGTCGCAAGGCGCCGTGGTCCGGGTTGGAAAAGAAAAGTATGTGGCGTTTCCACCGGTAGTCGATGTCGTGGATCCCGTGGGAGCGGGAGATACGTTTGACGCGGGATTTGTCCATCAGTTCATTCGCGGGGCAAAAATCGAAGACTGTTTAAAATTTGCCAACTGCGCCGGGGCGCTTTCGGTCACCCGCGCGGGGGGCACGGAAGCATTTCGGGACGCAAACCACCGGGAAGCATTCTTGCGCAAACATGCCGCGGGCCTTGGCCAATCAGGGAGCATGGCTTTCAAACCAACAAGCTAGGATTTGCAATCCCCTCAAGGCGCTGGCGCGGCCTCCAGCAACAAACTGCCAGTGAACTCGACATTTAACTTGCCGATGGGGCCCGTCACCGTTCCAAGCTCTTTGTGATGAACGTAGTCGGTGACTCGATAGTTTCCGGCAGGCAATCCTCTCAACTCTACCTCGCCCTTCCACACTCCCGGATTTGCGGGATCCGGTTTCGCGCCATAGCCTTTTTCAGGACTATAGAAGGCATAGTAAAAATGGTGATTCTTTTCGATGGCATACGCTTCTGGAAAATCAAATCCATAGACATACAAATCCAGAAAATTGCCCTTGGAAAGCATTTTTTCGTTGTACAGGCTTATCCATTCCTTCCAGTGAGCCTCCTTTCCCTGGTTCAAGTACACGGTCTTGAATTTCGCTCCGTAATCCGGCCAGGTAAACTTAGTGCCAAGCACACCGCCGGTACCCATGGTCGAGGCGAAATCCTCGCCGAGATCCTGCTCCCGATCGCTGGACGCATTGGTCACTCGCGTAAGCTCCACATGATCGCCATAAACCGCCCCTTCAGGCCCAAGCAGCGCCTTGTACATTTTCACGCGGCGGCGCACTTGAATCGACCCCACCGGGTCGGCCGTTACGGCCTGATCCATGTAGCGAAGCCACGCAAGATTGGGCGGTGTGCCACACGGACAACTTTGCGTCACGCTGTCCGGTTTTATTGCCCGGGTGGTCTCGAAAATAATCTTATAAACGTCGGCCATCGCATACACTGAGTCGTACGGCGACTTGTGGTGATGTTTGGGGTTGTAGCAGAGCGGCGTCGACCAAATATTGTCCAGTTTGTGGCCGTCGAATCCCCAATCGCGAATGAAACGTTTGGTCACCCCTTTGTAGTATTCCTGCACTTCAGGAACCGCGGGGCAGAGCGTTGCCAGATTTCGTGCCATTCGCGCGGGCTTTCCGTCTTTGCCGAGAATCAACCAATCGGGATGTTGCTTCACCACGTCGGAAATGACATATTTTCGCCCGCCATAGCCAAAATGACCATCTTCCACGCCCAGCGGCAGCCACCAGATCTGCATCTTGACTCCCTGCTCGTGAAACTTCTTGACCATGTCGGGAATCGCATCCCCGGCAAACGCAACGGAATTAGGCCGCCAATCCCCGTAGTTGTTAAACCACCCATCATCCAGCGTAGCCCAGCGGATGCCCAATTCCTTCAACTTGGGAACAGTGTCGAGCATCTGCTTCGGCGTCACACCGAATTCGTAGCCCCAGCCGCACCAGCTCACCGCGTAGTTCTCATCATTATTGCGAGGCTTTTCCAGTCCTTCCTTCGCAAGTACTTTCGACCAGAGACTCAGTGGCTGATAGAAGTCGCCCCGATAGACGGCAAGAAACGTACGTGGAGTGGAAAAAACGTCTCCCGGCTTCAGAACCGTGGCGGCCGGAACGCGCACTCCGGCTTCGACTTTTCCTGCCATTCCTGTCTGCACGGGAATCGACAATGTAAGTGGAAGTGTTTCGACGTGACCGATGGCCTCGCCAACCTCGCGGCTCCAGAACGCAACAACGGGAATACCCCCGCCGACGTACCCGAGGTCATCCTTCGTTGGGACCGGAGCGCCAAACGGATTTTCCTGGGAAAACTTCGCGGGCATCGGGAAAATTTCGTCTTTACCCCACTTCAAGCTGGCGCCTTGAAACGTCCACAGTGGATTCGAGTGAGACTTGGAGTCGGGCGAGGCCGCAAACTGGTGTCGCTGCAGCGTGACCCAATCCAGCGGGACATCCGACTGTCCCTCGTTGCGAATGCCAAGAGACAGGAGCGCAAGGTTGGGAAAATCGTCGTAAATCTCCAGATCGAACGTTTCGGTCAGGTTTGTTTCCGGAATCTTTCCGGTTATCTCGATGTGCTTTCCCAATGCGCCAAGTTTGCCAGAGGTTTCACGCACTTGCGCCTGGGCCAAGTCAAGGAGCACTCCCGGATGTTCCTTCTTTGACGACGAGACAATCTGCGAGAAATCGAGCGATTTTTCATCCAGTGAGGCCCTGCCGTTCGCTCCCACAAGCGTTGCCGTCAGCGCGCCGGAAGGGGTCAGCCGAAACTCGGCGGATGGCGTGCTTGCTGTGATGCTTTCCTTCGAAATCTTCACCACCACCGCGGATTTGGCGGCAGGGACAACAGGCTTCGTCTCCTCCTTCCTCTGGCACCCTGCTGCGGAGAGACCAACGATAAGCATGAATAAAAGGTGGCCAAAAAAAGGCAAACTCCGGCGATTGCCTGGTATCAACGCAATCCCTTCTCGCGAGTCACGATGAAGTCCCCGCATTTCAGTGCCATCCTTTGAACTGCGCAAAAATCTTGTCCGCATTCTTGTGGTACACCTTTTCGAGCACCCTATCGGGCAATTCCATTCCATAAATCTCCCACCGCCCCTGGCCGGGATAACCCCAGTAAGGAAAATACTCGTCGCCCGTTTCAAGCCACCGGAAATAGTTCGCATACATTGCTTCCTCCGGCTCGCTATCCGTTCCGAAGAGGATGCGGTCCTGATAGTCCACAAAAAATCTGCGCGACCGCCGCGGTTGCCTTCCAAGTTCCGCCTGGCGCGCCCCGAACTCCACATACATGTTCGGATATTTGTCTAGCCACGCGGACACGGCATCCAGATTCTCCGGCCAATTGGCAACATGCAAAGCGATAAACGTGGTTCGCGGGTGCTTCTCGATAATGTGATTCCGTTGCGCCAACAGCGTTTGCTTGGATGGAAACTGCGGCCCGTAGAAGCTCCACGAAGGATTCGAAATCAGCTCTTCGTAGCGCTCGTTGTGACTATCCAGTGGCGTGAAAAATGCCTCCGGGTCCGTCGAATGGATGGCAACGGGAATACCCAGTCTTCCGCATTCCTCCCAAACCGGATCGAGCCGCGGATCATCAATGGGAATCAGCTTTCCCGTCCGGTCGCGCACTCCCAGGCCCAGATCCTTTAACACTTTCAGCCCGCGTGTCCCGCGCCGCACAGCGTCATCCAGTTGAGCCACAATTTCCGCGCTGAAATTCGCATCGTTGATTTTGCTCCAATCATATTGAGCAAACACGATAAAGCGCCCGGGATAAGGCTTCACCATTTTGTCCAGAACGCCCTGTAATTTGACTCCCCACATGCCGGTGAGAATTACGATTTTCTCCACATTGGCGCGATTCATCCTGCGCACCAGCTCCTCGGGAGGAACTTCTTCTCCATGAATACCCCCGGCGTCGTTGACGTGATTGTGGACGTCAATCACCGGAAACTTTGCGCGTGGCACATCGTGGGCTTCGACATGTAGCATCGGCTTCGGGTCAAAATCCTTGAGCAGCAAGGTCATGTTCTTGGAAGCATTCGGATCCTGGCTGTACTCGATCTCTTGCTGTGAATTGCCGCCCTGTGGCTGGCTTGTGTCCTGGGCGCGCGAGAGAAGCGGCGAACAAGCCGCAACAATGGCAACCGCTGCGAACTGGAAGAAAACTCTTTCGAACCAGGGAACTGATCCTCGCATTTCGATGATTGCCCCCCTTCGGGAATAATCCAACAAAAGCCCCGCGGAAGAGCGCAGGGCTC
>WNFA01012806.1_pt1 | contig 14229 bp, 25 predicted proteins | sample 5400481 | NCBI WGS metagenome assembly WNFA01 (sample SAMN13153340, study PRJNA577476) | soil metagenome | isolation source: 120 cm saprolite under Douglas fir tree site 2 hole 1 replicate 2 | place: USA:California | collected 2015-04-18 | reverse complement strand
GCCGGGACAGGAGCGGCTCCGGCAGCACCGGCGGCGCCCAAGGCATAAGGAGGAGACGCAGATGGAATTTCGAGCCGAAGCACGTTACATGCGCGTCTCGCCGCAGAAAGCTCGCCTGGTCTTGAACCTGATCAAGGGCCGCCGGGCGGAAGAAGCGCGCAATACGCTTGCGTTTACGAAAAAGCGTGTTGCCGCAACCGTAGGCAAGCTGCTGCAGTCAGCGCTCGATAATGCGAGTTATCTGAGCAGTGAGAAAGGCATCGACGTTGACGTCGACAACTTGTACGTGAAGAGTGCGGTCGCGAATGACGGTCCGCGGATGAAACGTATCCGTCCCGCGCCGATGGGCCGCGCTTATCACTATGTGCGGCGCATTGCGCATATCGAGATTGTGCTCGCCGAGCGTGGAAAAAATGGACAGTCGATGGCCACGGTGGTAGGTGAGGAAGCAGCAACCACCAAAGCTCCAGCAAGAGCGAAGGCCAAAGCACGAGCGACAAAAGTAAAGACTAAGAAGACTCAGCATAAAAAGACGGCAGGCGCCAGATAGAAGCAGGGGATTTAATAGGAGCAACGATGGGACAAAAGGTTCATCCGTACGGTTTTCGCCTCGGCTACACCAAGCCGTGGAAGTCGCGCTGGTTTGTCGAGCGTGATTACGACAAACTGCTGCTCGAGGACGTCAAGCTGAAGAACGAGCTGAAAGACAAGCTTAAATCAGCCGGCGTGAGCTCGATCGAGATCGAGCGTCCGGGTAACAAACTGCGCGTCATTATCAAGACGGCGCGGCCCGGCATCATCATCGGACGCAAGGGAGCCGAAATCGACAAGCTTAAGCAGGATGTGCAGAAACGCACCTCCCGCGAGGTCTACATCGATATTCAGGAGGTGCACAAGCCCGAGCTCGATGCGCAATTGGTATCCGAATCCATCGCGCTGCAACTTGAAAAGCGTGTCGGATTCCGCCGAGCCATGCGCAAGGCGGTCGATTCCGCGCTGCGCTTCGGCTGCAAAGGAATCAAAGTGCGCGTCAGTGGCCGCTTGAATGGCAACGAAATCGCTCGCTCTGAATGGTACCTGCAGGGCCGGCTGCCGCTACATACTTTGCGCGCGGACATTGAATACGGTTTTTCGGAAGCCAAAACAACCTACGGTGTGATTGGCGTGAAATGCTGGATTTATCGCGGAGAGATTCTGCCTCAGAAAAAGCGGGAGACGCAACCGGCAATCGCAACGGGGGCGTTTTAGTAACAATAATTAAGAGCTGACCTTATGTTGATGCCAAAGAAGGTGAAGTACCGCAAGCAGCAGCGCGGACGCATGACGGGCAAGGCCTGGCGCGGTTCCGAGCTGGCTTTCGGAGACTACGGATTGAAGGTCCTCGAACCCGGTTGGATCACCGACCGGCAGATCGAAGCCAGCCGTGTCGCCATGACGCGTTTCGTCAAGCGCGGCGGCAAAATCTGGATCCGTCTTTTTCCGGACAAGCCGGTCACCAAGAAGCCTGCCGAAACCCGTATGGGTAAAGGGAAGGGCGCGCCCGATCATTGGGTTGCGGTGGTTCGTCCGGGCAAGATTTTGTTCGAGATGGAAGGCGTCACTCCAACCGAGGCCGCTGAAGCCATGCGTCTAGCGTCGCACAAGCTGCCTCTGCGCACCAGTTTCGTAAAGCGCGAAGGAATGCACTAGAAATACTGAATGACAAGCGGGAATTGAGAACATGAAATCGGAAAAAATTCGCAACCTGACTGACGTCGAGCTTCGCCACCAGGAGCACGACCTCGCTGACCAGCTCTTCAAGCTGAAGTTCCAGCTCAATATGGGACAGACCGAGAGCCTGAAGAAAATCCGCGGCCTGCGCAAAGACATCGCCCGCGTCAAAACCATCATGCGACAGCAGGAACTTGGCAGCCACAAGACGGAGAAGAAATAGTATGCCCGAACCAACTGCACAACCAGGCCAGAACCAGACGGAGCGCGTAGGCCGCCGCAAGGTCGTGGTCGGAGAGGTCATATCCAACCGTATGCACAAGACCATCGTCGTCGAAACCATTCGCAAGAAGTCGCACCGGCTCTACGGACGGGTGGTGGCGCAAGGCAAGAAGTTTTACGCGCATGACGAGAAAGACCCGGCCGCTCTCCAAGCTGAAGCGTTGGCGCCTTAAAGAAATCATACGCAAGACCGCGCTCGTGCCCGAGATTTCGGTTGCCGAGCCTGGCCAGTAGCTGGTTGTCGTCGGGGGGATGCCATGACTGTAATGATGAGAAGCATGCTTGAGGTGGCCGACAATTCCGGCGCTCGCAAGCTGCAGATGATTCTGCCGCTCGGCGGCTCCACGGGTCTGCGCGCCGGTCTGGGTGATGTCGTGACCGCCAGCGTGAAGGAAGCAGCTCCCGAAGGACAGGTTCAAAAAGGCAAGGTCGTCAAGGCAGTGATCGTGCGCACGCGCAAGGAGCATCGCCGGCGCGATGGTACTTATATCCGCTTCGATCAGAATGCTGCCGTGCTCATCAACGATGTAGGAGAACCGGTGGGCACACGCGTATTCGGCCCCGTAGCACGCGAGTTGCGCGAAAGAAAGTTTTTGAAAATTGTCTCGCTGGCGCCGGAAGTACTGTAAGGGGTTTCAAAGTTTCGCTGCCTTCAATCGTGAAGTCAGAAAAGAAGGCTGGCACTGGAAAAGGTTTTTTTGCTATGGGAACATCTACAACTACGTTACACAAGCGGGTTGACATCCGGCGGAATGACACGGTGAAGGTTATTACCGGGCGCGACAAAGGCAAGGAAGGCCGCGTGCTTCGCGTCTTTCCCGACGAAGGCAAGATCCTTGTCGAGCACGTCATGATCGTAAAGAAACATGTGCGGCCTAACCCGCAGCGCAATGTAAAGGGTGGTATTGCCGAGCAGGAGAGCCGGATCGCCCTCTCCAACGTGCAACTGGTCTGTCCCACGTGCGGCCCGGTGCGCATCGGACACGAAGTACGCGGCGAGCGCAAGGTACGCGTCTGCAAGAAGTGCGGTACGACGTTGGACAAGTAGACTGCGCAATTTAGTAATCGGTAACAGAGCAGTTCGACGAAGCCTTTTTCGCTGACTCGAAAGCATAAAAGAAAGTAATTCAAGCAATGGCAAAAGAAAAAAAGGACAAAAAGTCAGACAAGCAGGAAGAAGCAAAGGCGCCAGAGCAGGCGCGCCACAGCGCTAAAGAGACGCCGCGTCTCCGAGCCAAGTTCGATAAGGAAGTGGCGCCCGCGCTGATGAAGGAATTTGATGCCCATAACCCAATGGCCGTGCCCCGTTTGCACAAAATTGTAGTCAACATGGGAGTGGGAGAGGCCACGCAAAACGCCAAGGTACTCGATCCGGCAGTACACGAACTCGGCCAGATCACGGGCCAGAAACCAGTGGTCACGCGCGCCAAGAAGTCTATCGCGGCCTTCAAAGTGCGTGCCGGCATGCCCATCGGCGCCATGGTCACGCTGCGCGGTGACCGCATGTATGAGTTTTTCGATCGTCTGGTAAACGTAGTTCTGCCGCGCGTGCGCGACTTCCGCGGCGTCTCGACTAAGTCATTTGATGGGCGCGGCAATTACACGCTCGGCTTGCACGACCAGTTGATTTTTCCGGAAATTGATTACGCGAAAGTGGACAAGCAGAAAGGCATGAACGTCACGATCGTGACCACCGCGCGCAGCGACGATCAGGCACGGGCTCTGCTTCGCCACCTCGGCATGCCGTTCCGACCGTAAGAATTGAATTACCGGATCGGGTGACTCATTGAGTCATTCTGGCCGGATAGAAACAAAACAGTGAGTCAATCAATGACTCAATTTGAAAGGGTTCATGGCCACAACAGCAAAACGAGTAAAGGACGCACGAAAACCAAAATTTTCTTCACGTAAGCACAACCGCTGCCAGATCTGCGGACGTCCACGCGCCTTCCTGCGTAAGTTCGGCCTTTGCCGGCTCTGCTTCCGCGGATTGGCGCTACGTGGAGAGATTCCTGGTGTTTCCAAGTCGTCCTGGTAATAGGTGCGTTTCGAGCAAAACGCAAGTTGAGACAACGTCGTCGCAGGTTCTTCGGCTAAACGAGCGCAATCAGGCGGAGCAAACGGGCGACTTAGGAGAAGCAAAACATGAGGTTGACCGATCCGGTCGCAGACATGCTGTCGCGAATCCGTAATGCCATTCGTTCGCGCCACCAGAAAGTGGATGTCCCGGCTTCCAAGTTGAAACTGGAGATTGCCCGCATTCTTAAAGAAGAGGGCTACATCGCTAACTATAAGGCCACCGAAGAAGAAGGCCACAAGGTAGTTCGCATTTATCTCAAATATGGGAACAACAATGAGGCTGCGATTTCGAACGTCGCCCGCGTCTCGAGTCCCGGCAACCGGGTGTACGTACGCCGCAGCGAGATTCCACGCGTGCTCGGTGGCATGGGAATCAATATTCTCACCACGCCTCGTGGTGTGATGACTGGGCGCCAGGCGCGCAAAGAGGGCGTCGGCGGCGAACTACTCTGCGAAGTTTGGTAAGCAAACGCTAGTTTAGAAGCTGGATTTAAGAGCTCATCTTATGTCACGAATTGGAAGAAAACCTATCGCTCTCCCCAAAGGGGTCACGGTTAAGATCGAGGGCAATACCGTCGCTTTGCAGGGCCCCAAGGGCAAGCTGGATACGTCCCTCCCGCGCGGCATCCGCATGGAGCAGCAGGACGGCCACCTGGTCGCTATCCGCGAAAATGATTCGCAGGCTGCGGTGCACGGACTCGCACGTGCCCTGGTGAACAACGCCGTAGAAGGCGTAACCAGGGGCTGGACGAGAGAACTGGAAATCGTCGGCATCGGCTATCGCGCCGAAATGAAGGCCAAGAGCACAGTGGTGTTCAACTTGGGATATTCGCATCCCATAGAGTACCCGCTGCCCTCAGGAATTGAAGTCGCGATTGACCCGAAGCAAACCAAACTGACCGTCAGCGGCATCGATCGTCAAAAGGTCGGCCAGGTCGCTGCCGAAATGCGTTCCCTGCGTCCGCCGGATCCATATAAAAATAAGGGTGTCCGCTACGCGGGAGAGCGTCTGAAGAAGAAGGTTGGCAAGACGGGTGCGAAATAATCGCCCCTGGCGGGCCGAGTCCGCCAATGATCGATGATTGAGGACTTGAAGAATGTTAACTCGAGCAGGAAAGAACATCACCCGGCAGCGCGTGCACGACCGTATTCGTAAAAAGGTCATGGGCACCGCCGAGCGGCCACGCTTGAACGTCTATCGTTCGTTGAACCACATCTACGCCCAACTGGTGAATGATCTGGAAGGTGTAACCATCGCTTCCGCCAGCACCGCCGAAGAAAAAAAGAGCGATCGCCGTACTGGGGGGAATGTCGCGTCTGCCAAAACAGTTGGTAAAACCATCGCAGAGCGGGCCAAGGCTAAGGGAGTCAGCAAGGTCGTTTTCGATCGTGGTGGTTATCTTTATCACGGACGGATAAAAGCTTTAGCTGATGCTGCTCGTGAAGGCGGTTTGCAATTCTAGGCAGCGTGTCGAACGGGCCAGTGCCCGCTGAATTTAGAGATTGTAGTTAGTTCTCTGCCTCGAGATACGAGAGCAGGGGCGAAGGAAACGAGAGTAAAGGATGCCAACAGTCACAAAGAAGCTGGATGCGGGACACTTTCAACTCAAGGACCAGGTTGTGTCCATCAATCGCGTCACGAAAGTGGTCAAGGGTGGAAAGAACCTATCCTTTGCCGCGCTGGTCGTGGTCGGTGACCCAAGTGCCGCCGTGGTCGGTTTCGGCTCCGGCAAGGCCAAGGAAGTTCCACAGGCGATCCGCAAAGGAATTGAGTCGGCTAAGAAGAACCTGTTTAAGGTTAATCTCACGCAGACAACAATTCCGCACACTGTATTGGGACGATTCGGTTCAGGCATGGTACTGCTCAAGCCGGCGCCGGAAGGTACCGGCGTAATTGCTGGCGGCGCAGTGCGCGCGGTGATGACCTCGGCTGGAATCCAGAATGTGCTCACCAAGTCGATTGGCACAACCAATCCGCATAACGTCATCAAGGCAACTTTCGACGCGTTGAAGAAGTTAAAGAACCGGGCTGATGTCGCCGCGCTGCGGGGCAAGTCGGCCGAAGAATTGTAGAACAGCCACGAATTTGATTTCGGGGTTAACCGGCCACTGACAATTGATCGCTGGCCACTTATTTACGAGGCTCGTAATCATGGTAAAGACATCGCAAAAAACCGGGGGCGGCAAACTTCACCTGAAATGGGTGCGCTCCGCGATCTGCTCTCCGGTAAAACATAAGCTGGTGATAAAAGGCCTGGGCTTTACCCGGCTCAACCAGGTAATCGAGCGTCCCGACAACCCCAGCATTCGCGGCATGGTAGCTAAGGTTCCTCATTTGGTTGAGATAGTTCAGCAATGAAGAGGTCTGCGGCTTAGGAAAAAGACTTATGAATCTTTCGAATCTTCGGGCGCCAAAAAAAGCGACAGCCAACAAGAAACGCGTAGGCCGCGGTATGGGATCGGGTATGGGTAAGACTTCCACTCGCGGCCATAAGGGCCAGCGTTCACGCAGCGGTTCGCGCATGATGCGCGGTTTCGAAGGCGGCCAGATGCCATTGCACCGCCGCATGCCCAAGCGCGGCTTCACCAATATCTTTCGCAAGGAATTCAATATTGTGAATCTGGAGAAGCTGGCGGCACTCGGCGAAACCGCTATTACGCCGGATGTGCTGCGGAAAGCCGGTATCATCAAGACGAAACATCCCGTGAAGGTCTTAGGTGATGGCGAACTTACAATCGCCATTACCGTGCAGGCGCACAAGTTTTCCAAGTCCGCTCAGGAAAAGATCACCAAAGCCGGCGGCAAGTTCGAGCTTTTACAATAGAGGTTTTGCGGTAATGTTTGAGAAATTTGCCAACATCTTTCGTATTCCGGACTTGCGCCGGCGCATCCTATTCACGCTTGCGCTGCTGGCGGTGTACCGTCTGGGCGGCCACATCCCGACCCCAGGCATCAATGCGGATAAGCTGCAACAATTCTTTGAGCAAAATCGCGGGACCATGTTCGGTTTCGTAGATCTTTTTTCCGGCGGCCAGCTTCGCCGCATGACCATCTTCGCCCTCGGCATCATGCCGTACATTACGGCGTCGATCATCCTGCAACTCTTGACTGTCGTTTATGAGCCCCTGGCCAAACTGCAGAAGGAAGGCGAACTGGGCCGCAAGAAGATCACACAGTGGACCCGCTATCTCACCGTGCTGCTGAGCGCGATTCAGTCGTTTGGTATCGCCATTGGTCTGGAAAAAAGTGGTGGCGGCTTCGTCATCCATCCAGGCCCTGGTTTCATTCTGATGACCATGCTTACTCTCACCACCGGCAGCGCATTCATCATGTGGCTGGGCGAGCAAATTACCGAACGCGGGGTCGGCAATGGCATGTCACTGCTGATTTTCGCCGGCATCGTGGTCGGCCTGCCGCGGGCGGTCTTTGACCTCTACGATAAAGTCAAAACCGATGCCTGGGGCGCTTTCACCGCTCCGGCAGTGCTCATGCTGATGGCATTGATGATTGTGGTGGTGGCTTTCATAGTTTATGTGGAGCGCAGTGAGCGCCGCATTCCGGTGCAATACGCGAAACGTGTCGTCGGACGCAAGGTGATGGGCGGGCAATCCACACACTTGCCACTCCGCGTGAATGCGGGCGGCGTCATGCCCGTGATCTTCGCCTCTTCGCTCCTGACATTGCCGCAAACCATCGGATATGGGCTGCGCGACAACCGCTATTTTGGTGGACTACTGCACGCGCTGGGCTGGGGCGAGCCACTTTACACGCTGCTCTACGCGGTCGGCATCATTTTCTTCGCTTACTTTTATGTGTCCATCATCTTCAACCCCAATGAAGTTGCGGACAATATGCGCAAGTACGGCGGATTTATTCCCGGTATCCGGCCGGGCAAGCGCACTTCGGAGTACATCAACGACGTCTTAACCCGCATCACTTTAGTGGGTGCGTTGTATCTGATCATTATCTCTTTCATTCCGGAGTGGATGATCGCAGGCATTCACTTGAACCACCTCCCCGGCGCGGTCGGCGGATGGTTCGAACGATTGCCTACCTGGATGACCAACGGCTTGGGCGTGAATTTCTATTTCGGCGGCACGTCGCTGTTGATCGTCGTCGGAGTCGCCATGGATACGGTGACGCAAATCGAGGCACAACTGATCATGCGCCACTACGATGGCTTCAGTCCGCGCAGCGGCCGTATCCGAGGCCGCCGCACCTGGTCATAATGGCTGCATTAGTGAGTGCTTTGGAGCGAGCAGGAAACTAGTAGGAGAAGAGGCGGGGCATGAGACCCTGGAGGCAGCGCTAGTAAATGGCCCAAGACACTTCGCGCAATGTCGGGCCGTTGATCCTGGTCGGGCCACCGGGCTCTGGTAAAGGCACCCAGGCAAAACGAATTGCCGAGCGTTACGGTATCCCACAGATCTCCACTGGAGACATTCTGCGTGACAACGTGGCTCGAGGCACGGAGCTGGGTAAGCAGGCCAAGTCCATTATGGCCCGCGGTGAGTTGGTGCCTGACAACCTGGTTTGCGACATGGTCGCTACCCGGCTGCGGCAGGCTGATTGCGATCGCGGTTTTGTGCTCGATGGTTTTCCGCGCACCGCGGCCCAAGCCGGTTGGCTCGACGCTTTTTTCGAGCATGAGCTCTTTGACAACTCCCATGGCAAGTGCCTGCCGATTGTGATCCTTATGGACGTGGACTATAATCTGTTAAAGGCCCGGATCACCGGACGGCGTTCCTGCCCAACCTGTGGACGGATCTATAACGTCCACTCCCAACCACCCCGTGTCGACGAAGTGTGTGATCTTGACGGGTCCAAGTTGGTCACTCGTAATGACGATCGCGAGGAAGTGATCGCCGAACGTTTGGCCGCTTACGAGAAGCAGACCCGGCCCGTGGTGGACGGAGACGGTAGGACCTTCTTCCGGCGCATAGGAGCATGGCGATCGTCTGCAAGTCGACGGCTGAAATTGAGAAGATGCGCCGCAGTGGTCATATCGTTCGCCAAGTGCTCGATCACGTACGCGATCTGATCGCCCCCGGCGCAAGCACCATGGATTTGGAGCGTGCCGCCGCGCAGAAGATGAAAGATCTGGGCGCGAAGCCCGCATTCAAAGGGTACTACGATTATCCCTGTGTGCTGTGCACTTCGGTGAACGAAGAGATTGTTCACGGTATTCCTTCGGAAAAGCGCTTGCTCCAGACCGGAGATATTGTCTCAGTCGATTGTGGAGTGGTGCTCGACGGTTATTACGGCGACGCGGCTATCACCGTTCCCGTAGGCGAGGAAGTAACGCCGCAGTTGCAGAAACTGCTCTCCGTGACGGAAGCGTCGCTTTATCGCGGCATTGATCAGGCGCGTGTGGGCAATGCCATTGGCGATGTCGGCGCTGCGGTGCAGGAATACGTCGAGGCTCACGGGTTCAGTGTGGTTCGTGAATTCGTAGGACACGGCATTGGCACGCGCCTTCATGAAGAACCGCAGGTGCCGAACTTTGGTACGCCCGGCCAGGGTGCGCGTTTGTTGGAGGGCATGGTAATTGCCATTGAGCCGATGGTGAATTCTGGAAAGCCGGAAGCGCGGGTGTTAAGCGACAAGTGGACGGCTGTCACCGCTGATGGAAGCTACAGCGCGCACTTTGAACATTGCGTCGCAGTGACTAGAAGTGGCCCAATGATATTGACGCAATGACGATGGCCCGGCCGTTATTGAACGTTGTAGGCATTGAACGATGTAGGCGCGGGCGTCTCGCCCGTGCGGGGTGGACCGGAACCGATGGTGGCGTATTTAGTGGGTCTCAAAACATAAGGAGTGCATGAGTAAAGAAGACGCGATTGAAGTAATGGCCGTGGTCGTCGAACCGCTGCCCAATGCCATGTTCAAGGTGGAACTCGAAAACAAACACCAGGTGCTGGCCCACGTCTCCGGTAAGATGCGCAAGAACTTCATCCGCATTCTTCCCGGCGACAAAGTAGCAGTGGAGCTTTCGCCCTACGACCTGAACCGTGGGCGCATCGTTTATAGATACAAATGATCTGGTGGCGCTGGCGCCGCGATCTTGGAACCGAGAGCTGAGAACTGTATGAAAGTACGAGCTTCCGTAAAAAAGATTTGTGACAAGTGCAAGGTCATTCACCGCAAAGGTGTGGTGCGCGTGATCTGCGTAAACTCAAAACATAAGCAACGTCAAGGATAAGGGATAGAGGAGCAACATGGCACGTATTGCAGGCGTCGACCTTCCGCGCAACAAGCGCGCGAATATCGCGCTCACTTACATCTATGGAATCGGCCACGCGCGCGCTGCGCGCATTCTGGATGCCGCTAAAGTCGATCCCATGAAAAAGGTTCAAGATCTGGGCGAAGATGAGGTAAATCGCATCCGCCAGGCGATCGAGGCTGAGGGCGGTGTCGAAGGCGATCTGCGTAAAGATGTTTCGATGAACATCAAGCGCCTTATAGAAATCGGCTCCTACCGGGGATTTCGCCATCGCCGCAACCTGCCGGTTCGCGGTCAGCGCACTCATACCAACGCTCGCACCCGGAAGGGCCCGCGCAAAGGATCAGTCGCTCAGAAGAAGAAGACTGCGACAAATACGTAAGCAATCTGGTGGCGTTCGTCCAGTGGTTAGTTGGTCAGCTAACCCTGGCGTGGTTACCACGGATCCCTGACCACTGGACACTAAACTATGGCAAAACCAGCAGCAGCAGCACCCGGCGCTGCGGCGCCCGAAAAAAAAGGCAAGAAGAAAACGTTCAAGAAGAAGGAGCGCAAGCACGTCCCGCATGGTGTCGTGCACATTCAAGCGTCCTTCAACAACACCATCGTGACTATTTCCGATCCAGCGGGGAACGTCCTCTCTTGGACATGAATGCCGCCAACCTGGCCCGCGATCATGGCGTGCGCAGTGTGGAGGTGCGTGTCAGTGGACCCGGTTCCGGACGCGAATCCGCGATCCGTGCCCTGTCCGCCGCTGGTATCGATGTGCGCACGATTCGCGATGCGACACCTATCCCGCACAACGGCTGCCGTCCGCCCAAGCGGCGGAGAGTGTGACTGAAGGAGGAGGAATATGGCCCCCCAGCTAAGTTATGTGATGGAGTTCGTGAGCGACATGGAACGCGCGGTGAAGTTCTACCGCGACGTGATAGGACTCCCCTTGAAATTTCAATCGCCGGACTGGAGCGAATTTTCAACCGGAAATACGACGCTCGCCTTGCATCCGGCTTCTGAAAAGAGCCCAGCGGGCAAGGTCGAAGTAGGATTCACCGTGGAGAACCTCCAAAACTTTTATGAGGAGATGAGCGCCCGGGGAGTGAGATTTCCCATGCCGCCAAAGCAGCAGGATTTCGGCGGGATGTTGGCACAGCTTGAGGATTGCGAGGGTGCCCACGTAAGCGTGGGCGGCAAGTAGAAAAGTGGAAGGTGGGCCAAGCCGTTTGGAACTCGCCCTTCGCTACTTGAGATAACTTACTGATCATTAGATTTTCGTCCGGGAAGAAGGGTGAAGCCAAACCCGTAAACCGGTCATCTATAAGGAGAACACAACTTGGCACGTTATAAAGATGCAGTTTGCCGTCTGTGTCGCCGTGAGGGCATGAAGCTGTTCCTCAAGGGCACTAAATGCTTTAGCGACAAATGTCCGGTCGAGAAGCGTAACTTCCCCCCCGGACAACACGGGAAGGACCGCAAACCGAAAATCGTTGGTTACGGTCTCCAGTTGCGCGAGAAGCAGAAAGCTAAGCGCATCTACTTTACCCAGGAAGGCCAGTTCCGTAATTACTTCGAGAAGGCGGCCCGCACCAAGGGCGTGACCGGCGAATTGCTCCTGCAGCAACTGGAGCGTCGCCTGGATAACATTGTCTATCGCCTGGGCTTCGCCTCTTCTCGACGGCAGGCGCGGCAACTGGTGCGCCATGGCCATGTTCATGTTGACGGTCGTAAGGTCAACATTCCTTCTTACCAGATAACTGTGGGCGAGGAGATCACGATTCGCGAAAGCAGCCGGAAACTGGCGATCCTGGAGCTGGCGAAGGATTTTGCCAGCCACCAGAACGCGCCCAACTGGCTTGACATCGATCGGGACAATTACAAGGGACGTATTGTCGCCCTGCCCAAACGGGAAGACATTCAGTTGCCCGTCAATGAGCAGTTGATCGTCGAACTTTATAGCAAATAGCCGACGTGATGTAGACGCGGGCGTCTCGCCCGTGTTTGCGAACAGCTTGATTGATTTTGGCCCGTTTTTCGTGCCAGATCCGCCTTTTACAGCGCTTGACCCAGAGCGGGGCCTTTTCTGGGAAGCTGTGACTGAGCCACATGGCCGAAGGAGAACACAATGCTTTGGAAAGGCTTTCAGAAACCGAAACGTCTCGCCGTTGATACCGAGAACTTAACCGATAAACACGGTATGTTCTGGGCACAACCCTTTGAGCGCGGCTTCGGTACCACCATCGGCAACGCGCTGCGCCGCGTGCTTCTCAGTTCCATTGAGGGCGCGGCTATTACTGCGGTAAAGATCGAAGGGGTGCTGCACGAATTTCAGTCGATCCCCGGCGTGGTCGAGGATGCCACTGACATTATCCTCAACCTGAAACAAATTCCCTTTAAGTTGGCGGGTGATGCGCCAAAGGCCATCTATCTGCGCTCCGATCAACCCGGCGTGGTTACCTCGGGCATGATTGAGGCTGACGCCGACGTCGAAGTTCTCGACAAGGACGTCTACATTGCCACCGTCAGCGAAGGTGGCAAGCTCGATATGGAAATGCGTCTGAAGCGTGGCCGCGGCTATGTTTCCGCCGACAAGAACTTCGACGAAGATCTCGGTCTCGGTTTCATCCCTATCGATTCAGTGCACTCGCCGGTTCGCAAGTGCAATTACACAGTCGAAGCAGCTCGTCTCGGCCAGATCACCGATTACGACAAACTTACTCTCGAAGTATGGACCAACGGCTCTATCACTCCCGCCGACTCCATCGGCCTTGCGGCCAAGCTGATCAAAGATCACATGAACATCTTTATCAACTTCGAAGAGGAGATCGAGACTTCCGGTTCCAGCGAAGAGCGCAAGCCGGAGATTCGTAATGAGAATCTGAATCGCTCGGTTGAGGAACTCGAACTTTCTGTGCGCAGTTACAACTGCTTGAAGAATGCGAATATCCAGAGCATCGGAGAACTCGTCCAGAAAACCGAAGCGGAAATGCTGAAGACCAAGAACTTCGGTCGCAAGTCGCTGAACGAGATCAAGGAAATACTGGCCTCTATGGGCCTGAGCCTGGGTATGAAGATTGACGAGCACGGGAATGCCGTGCCTGGCCCAACATCGAACCAGGTTCTCCCCGCGTCAGCCTACGGTGACGATCACGAACTGTAACAGCAAGTGGGTGGACGGGCCGTCGCCCGTCCCAACCACCTAATTCTGGAGAAATGAAACCCAGAACTGAACTGAGGTCTTCCCATGCGTCATAAAGTTGCAGGATGGAAATTAGGTCGCAACACCAGCCATCGGCGTTCTTTGCTGCGCAACCTGGTCACATCGCTGATCCTGGAAGAGCGCATCGAAACCACGGTGCCTAAAGCCAAGGCAATGCGCCCCCAGGTGGAGAAGATGATCACCCTCGGCAAACGGGGCGATCTGGCGGCCCGTCGTCGAGCGGCTGCCTATCTTATGACGAGCGCTGCCGTCGATAAACTTTTTGACACCATCAGCCCCCGCTTCGGTGACCGCGAAGGCGGATATTTGCGTATTGTTCGTAGCGGCTGGCAAAAAGGCGACGGCGCTGAGAAGGCGTTTATCGAACTGCTTGGCAGCGAGAAATTGCAGGAAGAAAAACGTCAAAAGCGGGCCGAGGTACGCGCCAAGCGCGCCGAAGAAACCAAGAAGGCCATGGAAGAGGCGGAAGCCCAAGCCAATGCCGAAGGTGGCGTGACCACCGAAAGCGGCGACGCCAAAGAATAGGCCAAAGAATCGAAAGAATAGGACGATTCAATCTGACTTCCGATCAGGACAGCCGAGCACGCGCTCGGCTGTCCTGCGTTTGGTGCCTTCGTGGCCACCTCAACTCCCTACGTACATGTCCTCCGGAGTCCCGTAATCTTGCAGCACTCCAAGGTAAACTGAGGCACGTATGGAGTTTTCCCGTAATCAAAT
>WNFA01004528.1_pt1 | contig 14240 bp, 15 predicted proteins | sample 5400481 | NCBI WGS metagenome assembly WNFA01 (sample SAMN13153340, study PRJNA577476) | soil metagenome | isolation source: 120 cm saprolite under Douglas fir tree site 2 hole 1 replicate 2 | place: USA:California | collected 2015-04-18 | reverse complement strand
GCATCGGCAATCTTGGATACATCACCGACGCGAAGGAGCTGCCGGAAGACGCGATGCGCGCTTTTCGTGGGGTCGATGTTCTCGTCCTCAACGCCTTGTTCCGCAAGCCGCACCCGACGCATTTGAGCGTGTCAGAGGCTGTAAGCGCCGCGCAGAAGATTGGCGCGCGAGAGACCTGGCTCACGCATCTCACGCATCGCACGGGTCACGCCGAGCTTGAGGCGGAGCTGCCGCGCGGTATCGCTCCTGCATTCGACGGACTGACCGTACACGTCAATTGAGATGACACTGAGAATCGATTACTCCAACATGATGATCTCGCCCGGCGGGATCGACCAGAAAGCGTGGACCGCTGCCGGAAAGCAGTTCGCGCACGCAAAAAGGGCTTTCGATTCGCTGCGAGCAACTGGCACGGTTGGATTCGTCGATTTGCCGGCCGATAAGCCGTTGCTCGACCAGGTCACGAGATTCTCCGCGACCGCCCGCGGGAAGTACGACGACGTGGTGATCCTGGGCATCGGTGGGTCGGCGCTCGGCCCCATTGCCTTGCGCACTGCTCTCCGGCCGAGTGGCTGGAACATGCTCGATGAAAAATCGCGCGGCGGTTACCCACGGCTTCACGTCCTCGACAACGTCGATCCGGAGACGATCGCCGCGCTTCTGGGACATCTTCAGCTCGCGCGCACACTGTTCATCGTCACATCCAAATCGGGTGGGACGGCCGAGACAATGGCGCAGTTCCTCATCGTGCACGATCGAATCACGTCGGCGAAACTGGATATCGTGCAGCACCTGGTCTTCGTCACTGACCCCAAACAAGGGGCGCTACGGCCGTTGGCCGAGCGCCTGAGAGTGCCGGCGCTTGACATTCCACCGAGCGTGGGCGGCCGCTTCACCGTGTTGACGCCGGTCGGGACGTTGCCGGCAGCGCTGATCGGCATTGACGTGCAGTCTCTTCTTGCCGGGGCAGCTGAGATGGCAAGGCGATGCGCCAATGCGGAGCTGGCGGCCAACCCCGCTGGCGTGTACGCGCTTCTTCAGTGGCTCTCCGACACGAAGCTGAAAAAGTCGATTGCCGTCTTCATGCCGTACTCGGATCCATTGCGTGATTTTGCCGCCTGGTTCGTACAGCTCTGGGCCGAGAGTCTGGGAAAGAAGCGGCCCGACGGCACCGCCGTGGGATCCACGCCGCTTGCGGCGCTCGGTGCGACGGACCAGCACGCACAGGTGCAACTCTTCATGGAAGGGCCGGCGGACAAGACGGTGACGTTCGTCGCCGTGAAAGAGCGGTCGACAGACGTCAAGATTCCATCAGCTTTTCCCGACGTGAAAGAGCTCGGCTATCTCGCCGGCCATTCGCTGGGCGAGCTGATCGACATCGAGCAGCGCGCCACTGCTGGGGCGCTGGCGCGGCGGGGAAGGCCGAACATGACGATTCATCTCGACCGCGTGGATGCAGCCCACGTCGGCCAGTTGATGATGCTCCTCGAGATCGCAACTGCATACGTGGGGCAGCTGTACGGGATCGACGCCTTCAACCAGCCGGGCGTGGAGCTCGGAAAACAGTTCGCCTACGCCCTGCTGGGCCGGCCCGGCGCGGACGCGGCAAAAAAGGAGTGGGAGTCGCTCCCTAAGAGTGATCCCCGCTGGACAGTTTAAGAAAACTGAAGGCTACCCGAGGTAGTCTTCAGTAGATTTCGTGGACCTTGCGACGACCGTAAACCCAAACGAGTTTGTGACCTACATGTTTGCAAATCCATTCAATAAGGCGGTGACCGTCCTCGACGGTCGCGTGACCGTTCACGACGAGTCTGCCATCGCCTCTCCGGCGATGGACAAGCTGGTGTACACGGCGGTATTCGGAGAGCCCGACGACCGTGAGGACGCGCGCTGGCTGATCTGGGAGATTGGACAAGCCGTGGGCGTCCGGCCCTCGTCGATTCACGATCTCTATCTCGCCCGCGGCCGGGGACTTACGGGCGGCTTCACGGTTCCCGCGATGAACATTCGCGGAATGGCTTACGATACCGGCCGCTCGATCTTTCGCTCGGCCGTAAGGCTCAAGGTCGGAGCGCTCATCCAGGAGATCGCCCGGTCGGAGATCGCGTATACGGATCAGCGTCCCGCGGAATACGTGGCCGTCATGCTTGCGGCCGCGCTGCGCGAGGGGTTTCGTGGGCCGATCTTCATCCAGGGCGACCACTTCCAGGTCAACGCCAAGAAATTCGCCGTTGACCCCGTCACCGAAGTGAACGGCGTGAAGCAACTCGCGCGCGAAGCGATCGCGGCGGGCTTTTACAACATCGACGTCGATACTTCGACGCTCGTGGATCTCTCGAAGCCCACGCTAAAAGAGCAGCAGCGCACGAACTACGAACAGGGAGTCGAGCTGGCGTTGACGGTGAGAGGGCAGCAGCCGCGGGGCGTGAACATCTCGATCGGTGGCGAGATCGGCGAAGTCGGTACCGAGAATTCGACCGTCGAAGAGCTCGTGACCTACATGGACGGCTTCAACGAGACGCTCGCGAAGCGCGCGCCCGGCACCGAAGGACTGTCCAAGATCAGCGTTCAATCGGGAACGACACACGGCGGTGTTGTGCTCCCGGATGGCAGCATCGCCGACGTCAAGATCGATTTCGACACGCTGGCGCGCCTCTCGAGGATCGCGCGCGAGAAGTACGGATTGGCCGGCGCGGTTCAGCACGGCGCCTCGACGCTCCCCGACGGCGCATTCCACCATTTCCCGCGCACTGAAACTGCCGAGATCCACCTGGCCACGAACTTCCAGACGATGTTGTTCGACAACATCCCGGACGCGCTGCGCAAAGAGATCTACGAGTGGCTGCACGTGAACGCGAAGGACGAGCGCAAGCCAACCGATACCGACGAGCAGTTCATTTACAAGACCCGAAAGAAGGCGATTGGCCCCTTCAAGAAGAGGTTCTGGGATCTGCCGGCCGACGTGAAGGCCCGTCTTGCCAAGGCGTATGATGAGAAGTTCAGCTTTCTGTTCACTCAGCTGGCGGTGGTCAACACCCGCGAGACCGTCGATCGCTTCGTGAAGCCCGTCGAGCAACACAAGCCGCAGCCGCACCCCGATCTCGTCATGGTCGAGGCGGCGCCGGACGACGCGGATCTGAGTGACTGACACTCGTCGCAAGCCAAAGGAAGCTCCTCAAGCGGTTCGTGAGATAATCCGGAGGGCGGGGCACGAGCTCCGTAACGCTCTCAACGGTGTTGCGGTAAATGTCGAAGTCGTGCGCAGCAGGCTAGGCCGCGAAGGATCGCCGTTGGAGCTCACATCCTTCGCCGAGCGCGCGTCGGCTCAGGTGGGAGAGGCGAGCGCGCTGGCGGATGGATTGCTTGCCCTGGTCGGTCCGTTGCTGGCTTCGTCGCCGCCCGGAACATTGAAGGCTACCGGTGGCGGCCATGGCGCTGGAAGTCGTATAGAGCTAATGATTTATGGCGATGGCGCGGCTGCCGTTGTGTCCGATATCGAACGCCTCGCGAGCCGCGTCGGCGTAGCGGTCGAGCAGCGTGGCCGGAGCGTTATATTAACAATCTTGCCCGAAGGAAAAAGCCATTCCAAAGACTGAGATCAAGCAGCCCAAGGTTCTCATCGCGGACGACGACCGTTCTATCACAGAGGGGTTGAGCGCGATTCTGCGCGATGAGGGGTACGAGGTCGCGGTTGCCGTCGATGGCCAGAAAGCCCTCGATGCCCTCGGCGCCGAGGCCTTTGGTGTCGTACTCGCTGATCTCAAAATGCCGAAGGTGGATGGGCTCGCGCTGCTCAAGGAGCTTCAGCTCCGCGCGATTCCGACGGAGTGCATCATCGTCACCGGTCAGGCGACAGTCGATTCGGCCGTGCAGGCGATGCGCGAAGGCGCTTACGATTACGTCGAGAAGCCACTCACCGCCGACAAACTGAATCGCCTCAAAGCGCTCATTCCGAAGGCGCTCGAGAAGTTCAACGTGCAGCAGAAGAATCGCGAGCTGTCGTCCAAGCTCGAGGGACTCACGCACTTCGGGGAGCTTACCGGGCAATCGGAGGAAATGCGCGCGGTCTATCAGATCATCGAAGCCGTCGCTCCCTCAACCGCCAGCGTGTTGATTTTCGGTGAGTCGGGAACGGGCAAGGAGCTTGTCGCGCGCGCGATCCACGCCAAGAGCGAGAGAGCGAAGGGTCCGTTCTTCGCACTCAATTGCGCGGCGCTTCCCAAGGACATTCTCGAGAACGAGCTATTCGGGCACGAGAAGGGAGCGTTCACCGGCTCGACGAACGAGAAGCCGGGCGCGTTCGAGATGGCCGACGGCGGGACAATCTTCCTCGATGAAGTGGCGGAGATGCCACCCGACATCCAGGTGAAGCTCCTGCGAGCGATCGAGTCGAGAACGATCAGACGACTCGGCGGCAAGAAGGAGATCGAAGTGGACATTCGCATTCTTGCCGCGACCAATCGCGATGTGCAGAAGGCGCTGGCGGACAATGATCTCCGCGAGGATTTGTACTATCGTCTCGCTGTTGTCGAACTGTTCCTGCCGCCGCTGCGTGAGCGCATTGGCGACGTCAAGCTGCTAGCGAATGAGTTTCTCGTGCGCTTCGCGGACCAGAATGGCAAGCCGATGACCGGGTTCGACGATGAGGCGTGGGAATGGATTCTCTCGCACAACTGGCAGGGCAACGTTCGTGAGCTGAAAAACGCGGTCGAGCGAGCGGTGATCATGAGCCGCACCGACAAGATCAAGGCGGCCGACATTATGCCGCGACACCTGCGTCGCGGCCACGAGGTGAATACGTCGATGACGGTTCCGCCCGGAGCGACGCTGGCGGATACCCGTCGCCAATTGGTACTTCGCGCTTTTGCGTCGACCAACGGCGACTACGCGCGCACGGCCACCATGGTGGGAATGGCGCCTTCCGACGTTCGCGCGGAGATTGCGTCGCTCCTCAACGGAAAGGCCAGCGAGGGACAAGCGGCGAGCACCGCCAATGGCGCGCAACGTGCCGCCAAACCCGCCGATTCTCCGGCACCGGCCGGGAAAAGTGCGAAGGCTCCGGTCAGAGCATCTGCGAGCCCCGCCAAGGCCAAGCCCAAGAAGCGTTAACGATGCGGAGGAAGGGAATGAGCGAGAACGACCGGTACGATGACGACGAGCCATACTACCCTGAGCCTTACGTCATCGTCGAAAGACGTGAAGCGGGAATCGGTCCCTTCCTTATCGGGCTCGCTCTTGGCGCCGGAGCTGCACTCCTCTTCGCTCCACAGTCAGGCGAAGAGACTCGTCGCGGGATCGCGCGAAGGGCGCGCCGGGCTCGTGAAGCTGCCCAGGATCTCGTCGAGGATGTGAGCGGTACGGTCGCGGACAAGTTCAACGAAGTCCGCGAGACCGTCGGGGAGCGCATCGACGCGACGCTCGATGCCGTTGACGACAAGAAGCGACGGGTGTCGAACGCGTTCCACGCCGGGCGCGCTGCGGCTCGTGAAGCGCGCGGCGAGCTGGAGCAGCGCATCGCCGAAAGCAAAGCGGCGTACAAAGACATCTAGTGCCTGAGCGCGGGCTCGCGGCCCGGCTCGGTTGGCTCCTTCGCGATTACGCGAAGCGGGTCTGGGACAACAGCGGCGAGGACAACGTTTTTTTTCTGGCGGGCGGAATTGCTTTCAACATTCTCCTCGCCGCCGTCCCATTCTTCCTGCTGCTTGCGACTGCTCTGGTTTATCTGCTCAACCAGTCGGCCGACACGACGTCGGCGGAAGTACTCACCATCGTCGACAAGTTTCTTCCACCGCACCCGCCGGGGGACTCCGGTCCCGCCGCGCTGATTCTGGACGAAGTCATCAAGCGGCGCGGCTCGCTCGGGGTGTACAGCGCCATTGGCTTCATCTGGTTCTCGACGCGACTGTTCGGATCGCTTCGAACGGTTCTCGCCGCGATCTTCGACATCGACGCTGATCGTGGCATAATTGCCGGTAAGATCTTCGACATTGAGATGACGCTTGTCTCGAGCCTCCTCCTCGTCGCCTATACCGTACTCAGCGCCTATCTCGCGATCGCCACCACGCGCAGTGTGGCGGTTCTAGCCGACCTGGGCATTCGCAAGGAGCTGATGGGACAGCTGGAATACAATCTCGGCCAGCTGCTCGCGTTCTCCTTCATAGCGACGATGTTCTTCTGTTTGTACAAGTTCCTGCCGCACCGAAAAATACGTTGGAAGACCGCGCTCATTGCCGCGCTGTTCACGAGCGTCATGCTGGAGGTGGCAAAACGGGCTTTTTCGGCCTATGTCCGCTCCTTTAACCCCGGATCCTTCTATAGCGGCACGGTCGCTGCATTGGTTTTAACCGTTATCTGGGTCTACTACGCCTCCTTCATCTTCATCATAGGCGGTGAAGTGGCACAGGTATACGAGCTTCGACGCGTGCGGAAGAAGCAGCGTGAGGCGTTTGAGGATTGAGTATCACTGGCGATGTTGCCGGATCGTCCGGCGAACACCTTTTCGAGGGGGAGGGCGTATCGTGCGCAAGGTAGCAGTTGTCGCGGCCGTGCTGGCCGTTGTCTCGATCTCGGCTTGCAAGAAGACGGGAGAAGGCGAGTACCAGGTTGAGAAGCCGGTCGTCGGAACACAGACGGACACGATTCACACACCGACAGTCGACGTCGGCACCCAGACCACAACGGTTGCGGTTCCGAAGGTCAAGATGGATTCCGCGAAGATCAAGACCCCGACGGTCAAGATAAAGAGGTAACTCACCTACCGGGCACGGGCGCCTCCGGTGATGTGATCCAGGGCCCCGCCAGCAATGGCGGGGCCTTTTTGCTGGTTACCAACTGCTGAGGACTGCGGACTAACTGCAGAGGATTTCGGACCAACTGCTACTGCGAATCGCAGACTAATTGCGGATTGGGGCACTAACTTCGGAGTGAGGACTCAGCCCTAAAAGCTGCCAGCGTTCCGATCGTAGTCCGCAGTAAGCAGTAGCTGCTGGTCCGAATTTCCTCAGCCGTTGGTCCGCCGTCCGCAGTTAGTCTCCCAATCCGTAGTCAGTCTGCGATCCGCAATTGCTGTTGGTTCGCAGTCCTCAATCCTTAGTTCTCGTGGTATATTTCAGGTGCCCCAGGTCCCGGAGGGCGTGAGCCCGCTAACTCCGTCAGGACCCCGAAGGTAGCAGCGGCATGCGTGTCTAACGTTGCTCCGTAAGACCTGGGGTACTCCCGCCTAGCAATGTCTCTCGCACTCGCCCGCAAATACCGCCCAAAGCGCTTCGCTGACGTAGCTGTCCAGTCGCACGTGTCGAACACGCTGCGTGGCGCCATCGCCAGGGGACGAGTTGCGCACGGCTACCTTCTCTGCGGACCGCGCGGAGTGGGCAAGACGACGCTCGCCCGCGTCCTCGCGATGGCGCTGAATTGCGAGAACAGGCGCGACGATGGCGAGCCGTGCGGAGAGTGCATCTCGTGCCAACGCATCTGGAGCGGATCGTCGAGTCTGGACGTGGTGGAAATTGATGCGGCATCGAATCGCGGTGTGGATGATGCGCGCGATCTGCGCGAGCGGGCGATGTACGCTCCTTCCGGCGATGATCGCTTCAAGGTCTACATTGTCGACGAGGCGCACATGCTGACGCGAGAAGCCTGGAATGCGCTGCTCAAGATTCTGGAGGAGCCGCCACCACGCGTCGTATTCGTCTTCGCGACGACAGAGCCCCAGAAAATCGCCCAGGCAGCGGCGCCCGTTCTCAGCCGCCTCCAGCGCTTCGATCTCAAGCGCATCGGACTCGCCGACATCACCAGCCGTCTCTCGACCGTCCTGGAGAAGGAAGGAGTGAAGGCGTCCGATGATGCGCTGTCGATGATCGCGCGCGCCGCCGATGGCTCCATGCGCGACGCTCTGAGCCTCACCGATCAGGTGATATCGATCGGCGAGGGAGAGGTGAGCGCCGAACGGGTCCGCGAAGCTCTGGGCCTCGTGCCCGAGGATGAGATTCTGGCGATCGTCGACATTATCGCCGGACATCGTGCGGGCGAAGTCTTCTCCGTGGTGAACAAGCTCGCCGACGCGGGCGTCGACTTCGGGGTGTTTCTCTCGGGCTTCGCCGATATCCTCCGCGCTCAGCTCACTGTCGTCCTGAATGGGAAAGCCGAGGGCGTCTCGGCAACCGCCGCGGCTGCTCTCAGAGAGAGACGGGATCTCTTCACCGCTGGCGATCTGCTCCGGATGCTCAGCGCTGTCAACGCGTTGGAGCCGACGTTCAAAAAGAGCTCGCAGCAGCAGCTTCTCATCGAGATGCTGCTGGTTCGGATGGCGCTTCTGGATCGCACCGTCGCGCTCGAGGATCTGCTCAAGGGCCTGGGCGGGGAATCGACGCCGGGAGCCCAAAGAGCCGAGGTACCCAGTGGATCCGTGCGGACCCAGCCGTCCCAAGCGTCGGTTGCGCGAACGGCTCAGCGTCCTTCGACACGGCCGGGATATCCCCCTCAGCTTGATGCACCCAACGCGCTTCCGCCAGCCGTCGCTCCGAAGCCGTCCGCTTCGCCCGTCAATGAGGGCCAGCTCCGCGAAATGAAGCGCGCGATGGAAACCACGGCACAGGATTCGAATCGAAGCCGCATGACACCGGAGGCACTGAAGGAGGAGCGCATCGGCATGCTCCGCCAGAAGGATCCAGCGCTTGGCGCGGCCATCGACGAGCTCGATCTCGAGCTCCTCGATTAACTAACAATCCTGATTCCTGAGCATGGCAGACTTCACGAAAATCTTCGAGCAGGCGCAGCAGATGCAGGCGCGGATGCAGCAGATGCAATCCGAGCTGGAAAAGCAGACCGTTTCGGCGGCAGCCGGCGGTGGGATGGTAACCGTCGAGGCCGACGGGAAAGGCACCATCACCCGGGTCAGGATCGATCCCAGCGTTGCCGATCCGAAGGACGTCGAGATGCTCGAGGATCTGGTTCTGGTGGCCGTCAACGAGGCGCAGAAGAAGGCAGCCGAGCTCGCACAGGGAGAGATGAGCAAGCTGACCGGCGGCCTGAACCTCCCCTTCAAGCTTCCGTTCTAGCGTGGGAGCTATCGACGATCTCGCCGCCGAACTTTCGAAGCTGCCCGGAATCGGGCGGAAGACGGCGCTCCGCCTGACATATCACCTTCTGAAGCAGTCGCCCGAGCAAGCCACGCGCCTGGCCGCGGCGCTGACTACGCTGGCGGAGAAGGTCCGACCGTGCCCCCAGTGCTTCAATCTGACAGAGGAGGATTTGTGCTCCATCTGCCGTGACGCGCGCAGGGATACGGGAGTCATCTGCGCAGTAGAGGAAGCATCTGATATCGGGGCGATCGAACGGTCTGGCGAGTTCCGGGGCGTGTATCACGTCCTGGGAGGTCGCCTGTCCCCGTTGGATGGCATCGGACCCGAAGATCTCACCATACCGCAGCTGGAGACGAGAGTGTCGGCTGGAGTCGTCCGCGAAGTGATAATTGCCACCAATCCGAGCATAGAAGGCGAGACCACGGCGCTGTACGTACAGCGCAAGCTGGCCCGCTATCCCCTCACGATCTCCCGAATTGCCAGGGGACTTCCCGTCGGGGGCGATCTCGAATACGCGGATGGCGTGACCATTGCCCAAGCGTTGACCGCCAGGAGGGCAATGTGAGCAAACAGCGCGTGAGCTTCGTGGCGGTGGGATTTCTGGGCGGAGTGGCGGCCGGGACCCTGATCTGGAGCCGTCTGCAGCGGCAGTACCGCCGCAACCTGTTTTCCCCCCACATGTTCCGGCGCGTCGCCGCGCTCGGATACCTTCGCGCGCGGCCGTCAGTGAATACCGCTCAGCTGCTTCGCGAATACGTGGCCTGGGAGCCGCGCTCCATACTCCGCGGGCGCGGAGTGAGGATGCTGAAGCGGCTCGAGTCGACGCTGTGACCGGGGGACGATGACCGCCAGCACGGCCAACTGGTCGTTCACTCAGGACGACTTCACCGGAATAACTGAATCCCTGAACCGCTTTCTGGGCGAGACCAAATCGATCTGCGCGCTTCTGGTCGATCGTTCCGGCCAGCTCGTGACGACTGTCGGTGATGCGACGGGACTCGACACGACGGCGTTCGCAACCCTGACCGCCGCGGACTACAGCGCCAACGACCAGCTGGCGAAGCTCGTTGGCGAAAGCGATTTCTCGAGCCTCTTTCATCAGGGTGAAAAGGAATCCATCTATGTCGCGGACATCGCGCGGCGGCTGCTGCTGGTAATAATCTTCGATTCGCGCACGACTGTCGGGCTCGTCCGCCTGAGGATGAAGGGCGAGATCGAGGAGTTGACGCTGTTGATCTATCGTGTATTCTCTCGCGGACGAAATGGCGCCGCGCCCGAAGAGCATCTGCTCCGCGGCGCGGATGACGAGATCGACAAACTCTTCAACTGGTGAGGAAGAGCTAGCCGTGTCGATGATCAACTACGCCTCGCGCGAGATCAACTGTAAGATCGTTTACTATGGTCCCGGGCTGGGCGGCAAAACGACGAATCTCGAGCACGTCTACGGCAAGGTTAAGCCGGAGACGAGAGGAAAACTCATATCTCTCGCGACCGAGACCGAGCGCACGCTCTTCTTCGATTTCCTCCCTGTTGATCTGGGAACCATTCGCGGGTTCAAAACACGCTTCCACCTCTACACCGTGCCGGGTCAGGTCTACTACAACGCCAGCCGCAAGCTCATACTCAAGAACGTGGACGGCATCGTCTTCGTGGGTGACTCGCAAGCCGAGCGCATGGAAGCAAACCTCGAGTCGATGCAGAATCTCTACGACAACATGGCTGAGTACGGATACGACCTGACCCAAATGCCGTTCGTGATACAGTACAACAAGCGCGATCTGGCCAACGCCGCTCCGATCGAGGATCTCCAGGCGGCTCTCAATCCTGGTTGGGAAGTGGAGGACGCGAGCAAGCATCGTGTCCAGCCCGACCCGTACCACGCCGGGCAGAATCTCGTCGATCAGGTGTCGGGCGGTGAATGGGTGGAGAGGGCACCGTATTTCGAGGCGATCGCGGTAAACGGAGATGGCGTGTTCGACACGCTCAAGGCCGTGAGCAAGCTGGTGTTGAAGGCGCTCGCCTAGCGGCCCGGGAACCGGCGGGTGAACCTCAACCTCCCGAACACGATCACGGCCGGCCGGATACTCGCCGCGCCATTCATCGCAGCACTGCCCTTCATTGCGTCGCCTGGCGCAAGACTCGCCGCGTTTGTTCTTTATATCGTAGCGGCGGTGACCGACTACTACGACGGGAAGCTGGCGCGTACGCGGAATCTCATCACGGACCTTGGCCGGCTTCTCGATCCGCTCGCTGACAAGCTGCTCCTGTTTGCCACTCTGATTCCGATGTTCGTGCTGATGGCGCCGCCCAACGACCCGTTCGTTCCCACGCGCGCGGAGAGCATTGATGCTGCCCGACTACAGTTCGCAACTCCATTTGGGCAGGTCGGGTTGCCATGGTGGATAGTCGCGATCGTAATCGGCCGCGAGATATTCATGACCCTTTTCCGCCATGCCTCCGCGCGTCGCGGGGTCGTCATCTCGGCGATGGGTTCCAGTCGGTTTGGGTCGGCTCGGCCTACTTCTGGTTTTTTGCGGCGACGCTTGCGAGAGCCGAGGCGTGGACCAGTGCTGCCTGGCGCGCCTTCGCTAACTTCAACGGCATCGTCGGAACGGTCACGATGGTCGCATCGGTATTTCTCACGCTCTACTCTCTCGGCATTTATCTCCGGCGCTACGCCGGGGTATTCGCACCTTGAACTCTCTCCAGGTCGAGCTGATCACCATTGGTGACGAGCTCCTCCTCGGCTTCACGATAGATACGAACGCCGCGCATATATCGCGCACCCTCGCGGCAGCCGGTGTCGAGATCGTTCGTCGCACCACCGTTGGCGACGAGGCCGACCGGATCGCGAGTGCGGTGCGCGAAGCGCTCGACAGAACCGGTGCCGTGATAACGACCGGTGGCCTTGGACCCACGAGCGACGATCTCACCAAGCCCTCGATCGCGAAGATCTTCGGCCGGAAGATGAAGCTGGACGAAGACGTCATGGCCGCGCTCGAGCGACGGTGGAGAACGCGATTCCCCAACAGCGTTTTCCCCGCGACGAACCGGACGCAGGCGGAGATCCCCGAGGGCGCGCGGATTCTCGCCAACCGTCACGGTACGGCGCCCGGGATCTGGCTCGAGGACGAAAAGGGTCGGTGGGTTGCAATGATGCCGGGCGTTCCGCGAGAGATGCGCGGAATGCTCGCCGAGGAGCTCGTGCCGGCAATCAAGTCGCGGGCAAAGGGTTCGGAGAGCGTCGTTCTTTCCGGTACGTTGCGGACGACCGGCATCGCTGAGTCGGCGATCGCGGAGTTGCTGGGGCCGAATCCCCTGGGGGAGGCCGGCACGGAGCTGGGATCGCTTCCCCTTGCCTACCTGCCTGGAGTCGCCGGCGTCGATCTTCGTGTCACGGCGAAGGGATTGCCCCGTGCTCGCGCGGAAAAACTCGTAAAAGAAGCAATACTGAAACTACGGGGCAGGGTGTCGGCGTACGTCTATGGAGAGGACGACGCGGACCTCGCGGCCGTCGTGCTCGACAGATGCCGTTCTCTCGGGCTCAAGCTCGCGGTCGCCGAAAGCTGCACCGGCGGAATGCTGGGCGAGAGAATCACGAACATTCCAGGGTCGAGCGATGTCTTTCTGGGCGGCATCATCGCCTATCACAATGACGTGAAGCGGGACGCGCTCGGCGTCCGCGGCGAAGATATCGAGCGCTACGGAGCTGTGAGCGAGCAGGTGGCACTGCAAATGGCGTCGGGTGTTCGCGAAAGAATGGCTGTCGACATCGGGGTTTCGGTGACGGGGATTGCCGGGCCCGGTGGTGGTACTTTGGACAAACCCGTCGGGCTCGTTTGGATTAGTGTACATGGATCCGACGCAAAGGCACGGCGCTTCCATATGGTTGGAGATCGCGCGGAGATCAGGCAGCGGGCTGCCCAAGCCGCGCTGGAGATGGTGCGGCGCACTTTGGAAACGCCCTGACTTTGGATTAGCTCCCTGCGCTATTGCGTTTGCACCGTTAAGCGCATCCACGGATGGATGCAGCACTGAAATCGTTGCGTGCCGGCTGCATTGAGGTTCTCCTCGTACGTCTTGCCTGGCGCGACGAAATCGTCGGGCTCCAATGCCAGGCATTCTGGTGCCGGGACGGGGTTGCCGGACAGATTGTTGAGCGGCGGGACAATGCCTCCGCCGAAGGCTGCGACATGTGTGAACGTATGAACTTCTCCGCCACGATTCACCGCAAGGAGCGTCTGACCGACGGTGGCCGAGGCCATGGACGGCGCGAAGTGCCACGCGCCAGCTTGTTGGTTCCGGGTCAGCTGGGCGATGAAGTGGGCGAAGGTCACGCCACCTTGACGGACGCAGGTTCCTGGTCCGACAGCGGCGTTGAATGTGGAAGGGTCGCACGCATCGCTCACGTCAACGAGGCTCTGCGAACCGCTTGCGTGGGCATCGCTGATGCTGGAACGCGCAGCGAGCGTTGATGATGGGTCGGTCGGTCGACTCGCGTCGCCGCAGCCGATGAGAAGGGGTAGGAGGATGGTGAATACTGGGGATGCTAAGTGAGGACGCATGATGGCCTCCGGCTGAGAGTAAGAGCGACCGAATGTCGAACGCCGCCTCGTATGCGTCCTCGTCACGCATCCTTCTGGCGTTGCGGACGACTACTGCAGCAAAGACCGAGCCTTTACAAGGACCGAGCCTTTAGGTTTGGTCCGGACTACCTAAACGGTTCCGACGCGGAGGCACGGCGCTTCCATGTTGTTTGAGATCGAGTCGAGATCCGACGGCGCGCGGCACAGGCCGCGCTGGAGATGGTGCGGCGTTCTCTCTCAAATGGTTAACTTACACACATGAGTAGACACTCGAGAAAGAAAGGCGAGAACCCCTCACTTCCGGATCAGGATGCGATGGCCTCGGCCGACGACTATCCGCCGGGAGGATCTGCGAGCCAAGGTGACGGCCAGGGCGGCGATCCACCGTTCAACGGATCGTCCGATCCCGCCGCCGACTCTGGCGCCGCAACCGGTGCGGCCGAAGCCGCCACGGCTGACACCAGCCGAGAGGAATCTGATCTACCGGGTGAGCGCGACAGATACCTGAGGCTTGCGGCCGAGTACGACAATTATCGAAAGCGCGCGGCGAAAGAGCGTCAGGATGCTGGCGCCC
>WNFA01002897.1_pt1 | contig 14242 bp, 12 predicted proteins | sample 5400481 | NCBI WGS metagenome assembly WNFA01 (sample SAMN13153340, study PRJNA577476) | soil metagenome | isolation source: 120 cm saprolite under Douglas fir tree site 2 hole 1 replicate 2 | place: USA:California | collected 2015-04-18 | reverse complement strand
TCCGACGTTGCGTAGGGTACAGCCGGATGGCAGAGCGGGGCGGGTCTTCCGGCCGGACACAGGGCTATGCGGGCACCTGGCCGCCGCGCACCGCGGCGCAGGCTGGCGGTTTTGCGCCATCCGGATTCGGGGCGTGGTCGTCTTTCATCGAGAGACTGCGCGCGTGGGTTCGCGCCGAAGCCGGCGCTGGCCGGCTGTTGCCGTGGGTGCCGGTGGCCTTCGGCACCGGCATCGCTTTCTATTTTGCCGCGGATCATGAGCCGGTGGCGTCGGTTACCGCGGTCGCCGCGACCGCGTTTGGCGTGGCGGCGTTCTTGCTGCGGCGGCAAAAAATATTTCCGATCGCTGTGATGATCGCCGCCATGGCCGCGGGTTTTGCCACAGCGACCTGGAAAACCGCGCGGATCGCGCATGGCGTGCTGGCACGGCCGATGTATTCGGTGTCGTTGTCCGGCTTCGTCGAAGCCCGCGACATCCGCGAGCGCACCGATCGTTTTGTCTTGCGGGTTTCGCAAATGCAAAGCCCGCGCGGACAGACAACACTGGAGCGGGTTCGGCTGTCGGTGCGCAAAGGCACAGCACCAGCGGTCGGCAGTTTTGTGGAATTGAAGGCGCGGCTGCAGCCGCCGCTCGCGCCGTTGCGGCCAGGCAGTTACGATTTCGGCCGCGACATGTATTTTCAGGGCATCGGCGCGTCCGGTTTTGTCACCGGCGCGATCAAGACCGTGGAACAACCGCCGCTCTCCGGCGGGCTGTCGCTGCGCTACGCCGCATTGATGCAAGACTTGCGCGATGCGATCGACGCGCGAATACGCAACGTCCTTGATGGCGACCGGCGCGCCATCGCCACCGCGCTATTGACCGGCCGCCGCGACGCGATCACGACGCCGGTCAACGATGCCATGTTCATCTCCGGCCTCGGTCACGTGCTGTCGATTTCCGGGTACCACATGGCGGTGGTCGCCGGCGTGGTGTTCTTCGCGGTGCGCGCGCTGCTGGCGCTGATCCCGGCGTTGACGGTCGGCTTTCCGATCAAGAAATGGTCGGCCGCCGCGGCCCTTGCCGCCGCCGCGTTTTATCTTCTGTTGTCCGGCGCCGAGGTCGCCACGCAAAGATCGTTCTTCATGACGGCGGTGGTGCTGATCGCCGTGATGGTCGATCGTCGCGCCGTCACCTTCCGCACGCTCGCGGTGGCGGCGATGATCGTGCTGGCGCTCGCGCCGGAAGCACTGGTGCATCCGAGCTTCCAGATGTCGTTCGCGGCGACGCTTGGCCTGGTGGCGCTGGTGCAGATCGGCATGCCGCGTTTGTTTGCCTCGCCCGACAATTCGGCCACCGCTCGCGTCGCGCTATGGGGCGGACGGGAGATCATGACGCTGGCGCTGGCCTCCTTCGTCGCGGGACTGGCGACGACGCCCTATGCCGCCTTTCACTTTCACCGGGTGACGCCCTATGGCGTCCTCGCCAATCTGGCGGCGATGCCTGTGGTGTCGGCGGTGGTGATGCCGGCCGGGCTGCTTGGCCTGCTGGCGATGCCGTTCGGGCTCGACGGCGTGTTCTGGCAACTCATGGGATGGGGCATCGACTGGATGATCGTGGTGACGGAGTGGGTCGCAGCACTACCCGGTGCCATCGGCCGCATGGCCGCATTCGGGATCGGCCCGCTGATCGCGGCGAGCGCGGGGATCGTTCTGCTCGGACTATTGCGCACGCCGCTGCGCTGGGCAGGCTCAGCCGTGCTGGTGCTTGCGGTGGTCTGGGCGCTGGCGGTGCCGCAGCCGGATATCCTGATTTCCGGCGATGGCCACAATGTCGGCGTCCGCGGTCGGGATGGGCGGCTGCATCTGATGCGGACGGCCAAGGATGCGTTCCTGGTGAAGGAATGGCTGGCTGCCGACGCCGATGCTCGGCAGCCTGGGGACGCCTCGCTTGCAGACGGCGTCTCATGCGACGAGGCTGGTTGCGTGACGCAGCTGGCCGATGGCGGGTTGGTGGCACTGGCGTTGCGGTCGGACGCCTTGAGCGACGATTGCGAGCGCGCGGCGCTGGTGGTGGCGGCGAGGCAAGCGCCGCCTTCATGTCCGTCCCCGGTGATCGGGCAGGATCGTTTGCGACGACAGGGTGCGATGGCGCTGCGGCGAACCCGTGACGGATTTGCGGTCGATGCGGTCAAACCAAAAGGCATCGATCGTCCGTGGTCGCCGGCGACGGCAGGCGACACGGAGGCCGAACTAAACCTCGCGACACGCCCCGCGGCGCCGCGTGCCGTTGACGCGACGCCGGCGGAAGCCGACCAGCAGACGGAGGACTGATTGCTCATTTCGGTCGCGGCAAACCCGGCGCCGGTTCGTGCCATCGGCGTGTCTGGGCATTGCCGCAAATTGCAACGGGGGCAGAGCAAAAGGCGTTCAACCTGAGGGGTGTCTTGAAAGGTAACCTGTGCCGATGTTAAATCTAAACGATGGACCCGATCAAGCTTCGGATGAGATACCTGCTCGGTATTTTCCTTGCGGCGGTGGTGACCGCCGCCGCGTTACGCCATGTCCTTCACGTTCAAGTCGGCCTCGCCCGCGAAGATATTCGCACCGGGGTTTTGATAACCGCTGGGATCGGCATATTTCTCATGATCGCGTTCTTCCGATGGAGCAGGCGTCTGTGAACGGCTTTCATTCCGCGGGAACGTCGGCCTCTGCGGCGTCGGGCTCCTCGTACTCCACCATGATCGAAACGCGCGGGACATGCTTGCTGCCGATCAGCGTCAGCAAGGTCTGCGGCTCTCGCTTCACGCGGTGAATCTTCACGACTTTGATCGATGGATTTTCTGACAGCCAGAGGTCTCTTTGTTCTTCAGCATCCCGCTTGTCGGTGCCCAAAATCAAATGCTCTTTCACGATCCTGCCCGAACGATCGACCTTATTGGCTGACACGATAACGTCCATATTCATTATTGGTTGTCGCGATGTCGTTGCATGTATTTCGGCATGTATTTCGCGCGATAGAACATCTGCGATAGCAGCCATTTGCGACCTCCAAAGCTCGACCCCCCCTGCATCAGGCCCAGTTGAGCGTTGGTAACCGAGTCCGCGCGCGGCAAATGTGAACTGGGTCACTTACCGGACAAATCTCGGCCGACCGGAATTGCACATGAACGATGAGAAGCGACGACGCCCATTCATGCCGGCTGGCTTCGCTGGCATGTGTCTCTCGGCAGGAGCGACGCGGGTCGAAAGCCGGCCTGCAGGAGGAGGATGGACGCGGTGTTGAACCGATATTTCCCGAAAATGCTTCACTTCTCACTGAGCCAGGGATTTTCCCGCAGTTCGAAGGCGCCCAGCCGAAACTCCTCAGCGTCCGTTGCCGTCCTGACCAGCGAAAACGCCGCATTCGGGAGCTTCTCCCAGACCGCCAGATCTTCCGCCGTAACCGTGAGCCACCCGAACCGGAACATGTACCGGCCCGGCTCGGTCACTCGGCCCACTTGTTGCCAAGTGACTTTATCGACCAATCATCTTTTTCCCTGTGAAGTCTGCAACCGACTCGGGCGGCGGAACGGGGATTCGAGGCGTCATGCCGGCCTTGAACGGTCCTTCACGCGTCCGCATTTCGAAGGCGTCGAGCTGCAACGCGAACGTCGCCAGCGCCAGCCTCAGATTATTGAACTCTTCGGCTCGCGCGTCGTCGCGATGACCCGTAGCGCTGTCGCGTGCGGTTCGATGCGGGTCAATATTCATTGACGCTGCTCGCGATCGCCCCGCCGGGCGCAACCGGCGGGGGTCCAAACGGATGTTTCAATCAACGGAGACGCGCGGCGTTGCGTTGGCAGCGGACTGCGCATGCTCCGTAACCCGATCAACCACCGGCAATTGCAAGACCGTCACGCGCTGCCCTTCGCAGAGCTGCGTCACCAGCACATGGCTTCCATCTGGAAATTCGATCGCATCATGGTGACGATGCGGAACATCGGGGTCGATCTCGCCGAATTTCCCAACCCGGAAATTGACTGATTTCGTCCAGATCCATCTGTTGTCGTAGCGGACGTTTTCGGCGAACGCCAGTTCGGTCCCGGGAAGCATGCAGACCGCCACCGCGGGCGCACTTTCCGAGGCGAAACCACGAGTCGAGGTTCCGCGGAATGTCGTGGAAACGAGCGTCTCGCCAACCTGGGCGGGGCGCGTTGCTACAGCGTGCAGACTATAGTCACACATCGGTTTGCTCCTCTTTCGAGATAGCCGACCGGCGCCGCCTAGAGGCGCAGGCCTCTATCAGAGTGGACAGTAGCACGTGAGCCTTTGCCCGGTTGTGGGCAAATGTGCGGCTCCGGCCGACGAGACTGATCACAAATATGTTTTAAGAGGCTGGACCGACGCGGGCAGGTGATGGATGCCAAGCTGGAGCCTGTCATCGGGCTCGCCGAAGGCGGAGGCCCGGTGGCGGGGCGCGACGGCAGAGGTGAGTGGCGCGACGATCAGCGAGACGTCAATCCCCGACCCGCAATCGGCCTGTCCCAGGTCTTTTCGGGATGGGTCTTTTCGGGATGGGTCTTTTCGGGATCATGCCCGCTCAATACTTCCGGTAAAGCCCGATCAGCTTGCCCTGAATCTTGACCCGGTTCGGCGGCAGGATGCGGACTTCATAGGAGGTGTTGGCGGGCTCCAGCGCGATCGAGGCGCCGCGGCGGCGGAAGCGCTTGAGCGTGGCTTCCTCTTCATCGATCAGCGCCACCACGATGTCGCCGGTCTCGGCGGTCTCGTTGCGCTGGATCAGCGCCATGTCGCCATCGAGAATCCCTGCATCCACCATGGAATCGCCGCGCACCTCCAGGGCGTAGTGCTCTCCGGAACCGAGCATGTCCGGTGGCACGCTGATGGTGTGACTGCGGGTCTGCAACGCCTCAATCGGCGTGCCGGCGGCGATGCGGCCCATGACCGGCACGGCAACCGGACGATTGCCATCGTCCTCGGAACCGATGCTGGAGCTGCTGCGGACCCTGCCGAGCGTGCCCTCGATGACACTGGGCGTAAAACCGCGGCGGCCGTTGCCGCCACTGCCGGCCGAAAGCTCGGGCAGCTTGATGACCTCGATGGCGCGGGCGCGATTGGGAAGGCGGCGAATGAAGCCGCGCTCTTCAAGGGCTGTGATGAGGCGATGGATCCCGGACTTCGAACGCAAATCCAGCGCATCCTTCATCTCGTCGAAGGAGGGCGGAACGCCAGATTCCTTCAAGCGTTCGCTGATGAATCGCAGGAGTTCGTATTGTTTGCGCGTGAGCATCTCGACCAATCCCCAGGTTTGATGTCGTTCGATTCCAAGACGCGGGAGTTAGCTATTCCCAATTCCAAGCGTCTGATACTCGAAACAAATCATGAACAGACCCTATATGTTCCATATGTGTTCCGCAACCACTTAATTTTGCGTCAACGAACCAGTTTTGCGTGAATGCGCCGCCTAAAGGGAATCAGTCCGGAAGCCGAAGCAGTTCGCAGGCCGATCCGGCGGCGGCGGCGGCGGCGAACGGCGCACGGATCACAAGCGCCCGTGCCGCAGCGAGATTTCCCAACAACGAAGAGTCCTGATGGTCGACCGGCGTGGCGACCAGGACGCCGTCGCGGCGCAGCTCGAGGCGGGCGCGCAGATAGTCTTCGCGCAAATCGTTGGCGGCGACGCTGCGTCCGAGCAGCGCCGTCTCGCTTGTGTGGTGGACGACGCTGCGGCCCGAAAGCTTACGAATCAGCGGCACCAGGAACAGGAATCCGCAGACGTAGGACGATACGGGATTGCCGGGCAGGCCGATCACCCGCATTGCGCCCAGCCGTCCATGCATCATCGGCTTGCCCGGCCGCATCGCGATCCGCCAGAACGCCATGGTGACGCCCTCGGCTTCCAGCGATTGCTTGACGAGGTCGTGATCGCCGACCGAGGCGCCGCCAGTCGTGATGAGGATGTCGGCGCCGCTGTCGCCGGCGCGGCGGATGCCTTGCGTGGTGGCCTCGACGGTGTCGGCGGCAATGCCGAGATCGATGGTCTCGGCACCTTCGGCACGCGCCAGCGCCCGCAGCGCGTAGCCGTTGGAATAGACGATCTGCCCGGGGCCGGGGGTCGAGCCCGGCATCACCAGTTCGTCGCCGGTGGCGAGGATCGCGACCTTGGGTCGGCGGCGCACCGCGAGTTCGGGATAGTTCATGCCGGCGGCCAGCGACAGATCGCGGTCGGTGAGGCGTATTCCGCGTGCCAGCAGGACATCGCCTTGGCGAAAGTCGACGCCGGCCGGGCGGATATGCCGTCCGGCGACCGCGGCTTCGGTGATGGTGATGCCTCCCCCCTCGGCCACGGTGTCTTCCTGAATGATGACGGCATCGGCACCTTCGGGGATCACGCCGCCGGTAAAAATCCGCACCGCCTCGCCGGCGCCAACGGTCTTGTCGAACGGACGGCCCGCCGCGACCTCGCCGATCACCTTGAGCCGCGCCGCAACGTTCGACGCGTCGGCCGCGCGCACCGCATAGCCGTCCATCGCCGACATCGCCTGCGGCGGCTGGGTGCGCCGTGCCGCGACGTCCCGTGCCAGCACGCGGTGATGCGCCGCATCGAGCGCGACCATCTCCTCGGGCAGCGGCTCGGCGCCCGCGAGAACCGCCGACAGCGCCTCGGTAACCGGCATCAGTGCCAAGATAAAACTCCTAAAGCGAAAACTCCTAAAGCCAAACCTTCTAGATACCGAGCGCGGCCAGCGCGTGCGCTACATCGTCAGGTGATGTCACGTGAACGGCGGTCAAGCCCCGCGCCCGCGCGCCTTCGATATTCTCGGCGAGATCGTCAAAGAACACGATGCGGGAGGCCGGTACGCCGATGGCTTTCACCACATGATCATAGGCCGCCGCATCCGGCTTCCGAAGCCCGATCGTGGACGACAGGAACATTTCGCGGAAATGGCTGAGCACATCGGCATAGGCTTGCGAGAAATGTTCGACATGAGCGCTGTTGGTATTGGAGAAGGCGTAGAGCGGCAGGCGCTGCGATGCCCGCGCCAGCAGCCGCGACATGCCGGGCATCTCGCCGACAAAGATGGCATTCCAGCCTTCGAGAATTTGTTCGTTCGAGGCGTTGATTCCCAGCGACGCCCGCAGGCTTGCAAAATACTCATCATCGCCGATCTTGCCGATCTCATGATGCTTGTAGGCCTCGTCGCGGACAAAGCGCGCAACGATGTCGTCGGGCTCACAGCCGGCATGACCGGCCCAGCAGGCCAGCGTCTTGTTGAAATCGATATCGAGCACGACGCGGCCGAGATCGAACAATAGCGCGTCGGCCGAGCCGGGGGAGAGCAGGGGGCGGGTCATGGGGGTTGTGTACGAAAATCAGGGGAGAGGAGCAACGGTGTGGCGATGTGCGCTGATCCAATTTGCGGATTCAAGTCAGACGTCTCGCCAGATCCGAAAAGCAAAGATATGGACCGGCCGGTCGCGCCGGCGCATCGGCCTCGTCGAATCTGATACGGCGCAGAGAGCGCTGGCTCGCGCGTCGGCGCGATAGGCAAACGATGCCCGTGCGGGCGGTTCCCGCTCTGCTGGCGATGGAGATGGCCCGCTTTCCGACGCCCAGTCATCGGCGCAAACGCACCCTGCCGGCATCCAACAGCCCGCAAGGCTGGATACCGTTACCAGAACGCGCGCGTCGTCGTCCACACGACAGGGCTGTCAACGCGGTGCCGCGCTAACCAGGGGGTGTGGGGGACGTCGACTGTCGCTTTATGACAGAGCCGTTAGCCGGCCCGACGCTCGTCGGCCTGGCGCGCTTCCGGCTTTGGATTCAACTGAAACCCGGTCCTCAGCAGTTGTTGCTGATAGGCCTTGCCATCCTCGGCAAACGCTTCCATCGCTCCGGTGAGCCAGGTCTGATATTCCCGCATGATATCGAAGTGCGTCGAGGCATCGCCCATACGCTTGGCGGCTTCAAGCCCCGCCTGCGTGGTCTTGTGACGCCGGGCGAACCAGCCATCGGCAAATTCTTTCATGCCTTCGAGAGCGCTTCCCTGGTTTTCCCAGAACTTGATGCTCAGAGGCGCATAGGTCTTCAAAGCCACATCCGGCTGCAAGAGATTCGGAAACAGTGTCACGTTATCGCTCATGACCATCCTCCGTTTGGGGTTTCCTGCCACGCCGACACAAATAGCCGTTCAGGTCCGGACCGGATGTTCAATATCGCACAGTCGCAACAAAGATTCGGCGCCGCCGGTTCCCCTGTCAGCCCTCCGGTCATGACGCCCCGATCGCGCCCAGCGCCGCCATCAATAGCGATACGGCTCGATCTCCAGCAGCGGAAACGCGCTGAATACATGGGGCAGGTTGGTCGGCGTCGCCGCGTGCAGATAGGCTTTGTCGAGTTCCGCGAAATTCCTGACGCCGAGCAGACCCAGGCACCGGATTACCTCGTCTTCGAGCAGTTCCAGCATCCTCAGGACTCCGGCTTCGCCGGCAGCGGCAAGCGCCCAGCATTGCAGGCGGCCGATGCCGACGAGATCGGCGCCTGACGCGATCGCTTTCACGATATCGGTACCGCGGCAGAACGAGCCGTCGACCATGATCTTGGCACGGCCGGCGACGGCGGCCACGATCTCCGGCAGCACCTGCATCGAGCCACGGCCTTGATCGAGCTGGCGTCCGCCGTGGTTTGACACGTAGATCCAGTCTACCCCGTGATCGAGCGCGATCGCGGCATCTTCCGCGGTCGCGATGCCCTTGATGACCAGCGGGATTTTATACTTGTCCTTGATCAGTTTTACCGTGCGCCATTCGAGCCCCTTCTGGAAGTCGCCGCCGGTGGCGCGCAGCCGGCTGGCGCGGACGTAACGCTTGGCGATGTCGCGCTCGCGCCGGCTGTAATGCGCGGTGTCGACGGTCAGGCAGAACGCGGCATATTTGTTGGCCATCGCGCGACTGACACAGTCCTCGACAAAGGCGTCGTCGCCGCGGACGTAGAGCTGATAGATGCGCAACGCGTCAGGCGCCGCCTCGGCGACTTTCTCCAGGCCAGGCTCGGTCACGGAGCTCAGCATATGGGCGGCGCCGAAGGCGCCCGCGCCACGCGCGACGGAAGCGGCGGCGCCGGGATCGAACAGCTCGAGCGCGCCGACCGGCGCCAGCATCACCGGCAGGCGCAATTTGCGGCCGAACGATGTGATCGACGCATCGACCCTGGCGACATTGCGCAGCACCCGCGGCCGGAACGCGATCTCGTCCAGCGCCATGCGGTTGCGGCGCATCGTGGTCTCGGTCTCGGCGGCGCCGACAATGTAGTCCCAGGCGTTCTGGTTCAGGTTGCCGCGCGCTTTGCGCACGAACTCGTGAAGGTTCTGGAATTCCTCGCCGCTTGCGCCGAGTTCGCCAGCCGTCGCCGGCCGGATGCGGGTCGCTTCGTTCATAGTATCCTCTCCCGGAAAACGCGTGGGTTGTTCTTGGGCTTGGCCTTTCGCGTATCGCTTCCGGAGCTTCCGCGCCATCGCAAAAATCGGTATGGCTGGTATCAGCGGGACCCAAGCAAAGAATCCCGGCCTGCCCGAAGGGGAGGAATTGCCATGTCGCGCAGCCAGTGGCCGGCGATCATCGGTCGCGATGGCGCACATCCAGTTCGGTTAGGGCCGATTACAAATTGGACAGCAAACGCCCGATTTCGGGCTTTGCCGGCGTCGCGGAGCACGTATATCGTCTCGCTCTGGAAGACCGGCCGGCCCGAAGCCGGGATAACGGGGTTATCCAGAGATAGGTCCGACGCCGAACGGGGAAATGATAAGAGGTCTGAGACGTTGCTGTTTTCACCTTTGACTATCCAGGAAATCGAGAACCCTCCGGGGGATGCCGCGCTGAAACTTAGCGGCGACGGTCCGTTCCGCAACGTTCCGCCGCAATTCGGCTATTGGCTGGGCACCTGCGCCAGGCGCGGTTTCGGCACCCAGCCCTCGACGCGGCAGAACGGCCTCGATGACATCCGAAGGGCACTGTGAGTTAAAGGCACTGTGAGTTAATGGGTCGAGTTGAGCACCGCGTAAGACACCGATTTCTCCTGCCCGTGGCGGGCGGCAACTGACAGCAAGAAGGTTTGGCGAACAATGCGCAAGAACTCTCTCTTTTTCCTCGGCGCGGCAACCGGTGCATGCCTGACCTTTCTGGTCAGCGGGCCTCAGGGCGCGCAATTGGTTGCGGCTGCCAGGGCTGCCGCCGGGACCGACACCTATTCGCAGCTCAATCTGTTCGGCGACGTATTTGAGCGGATCAGGACCAACTATGTTGAGAAGCCCGACGACGCCAAGCTGATCGAGGCGTCGATCAGTGGCATGATTGCGGCGCTGGATCCTCACTCGCGGTACATGAATGAGAAGGCCTGGCGCGACATGCAGGAGACCACCAGCGGCGAGTTCGGCGGGCTGGGCATCGAGGTTACGATGGAGGACGGCCTCGTCAAGGTAGTTGCGCCGATGGATGGAACGCCCGCCGCCAGGGCCGGCATCCTGTCCGGCGACCTGATCACCCATATCAATGACGAAGCGGTCCAAGGGCTCAGCCTGGAGGAGGCTGTCGGCAAGATGAAGGGGCCGATCGACACCAAGACCCAGCTTAAGATCGTCCGCAAGGGTGTCGACAAACCCATCGACCTTTCGATCGTGCGCGAAATCATTCGCGTGCGCCCGGTCAGCTACCACGCCGACGGGGGTGATATCGGCTATGTCAGGATCACCGCATTCAACGAACAGACCACCGACGGATTGAAAAAAGCGATCGCCGAGATATCGAAACAGATCCCGCCGGAAAAGCTGGCGGGCTACGTCGTCGACTTGCGCAACAACCCAGGCGGACTGCTCGATCAGGCGGTCTCGGTGTCCGGTACATTCATGGCGCGAGGCGAGATCGTCTCGACGCGGGGCCGCACCGCCGAGGAGACCCAACGTTTCAGCGCGCGAACCGGGGATCTCATCAAGGGCAAACCGCTCGTCGTCCTGATCAACGGTGGATCGGCATCCGCATCCGAGATCGTGGCCGGTGCACTGCACGATCACAAGCGCGCGACCCTGATCGGGACCCGCTCGTTCGGCAAGGGCTCGGTACAGACGATCATCCCGCTCGGCACCGGCAATGGCGCATTGGCGCTCACGACCGCGCGCTATTTCACGCCGTCCGGCCACTCGATCCAGGCCCAGGGCATCAAACCCGACATCGAAGTATTGCAGGAAGTGCCCGACGAGTTGAAGGGCCGCGCGGAACTCAAGGGAGAAGCCTCGATGCACGGCCACCTCTCCGCCGAAGGCGCAGAGCAGGCCGGCTCGCAGTCCTACGTTCCGCCGGCAGAGAAGGACGACAAGGCGCTTGCCGCGGCCTACAACCTCCTGCGCGGTGTCACCGTCAATGCCGGTGTGCCGTCATCTCCCAAGACCGCGGTGCCGAACTAGATTCACGCAGGGTTTGGAATTTGCCGACGCTTTCGGCCCGGGCTCAGGTTCACGGCCGCCGATCGTGCGCGGTGGAATAGCTGCCTGATTTCGGCTGCCGGCTTGGCCGGACTGAACAGGTAGCCCTGCATCTCGGCGCAGCCGAGCGCGCGAAGCAGCTCGAGCTGCTGTTGCGTCTCAACGCCTTCCGCGGTTGTCGTCATGTGACGCGCCGCGGCGATGTTGACGACCGCCTGCACGATGCAGGATGACCCGTCCGGCTCTGCGATGTCGTTGACGAAGCAGCGGTCGATCTTGATCTTGTCGAACGGAAAGCGCTGCAGATAACTCAGCGAGGAATAGCCGGTGCCGAAATCGTCCAGTGCTATTCTGACGCCGATAGCGCGAAGCTGATGCAGAATGGCGAGGGCTGCCTCGTCGTCGCGAATCAGCACCGCCTCGGTGATCTCCAGTTCCAGCCTGCTTGCTTGCAGACCGGACGCCGCGAGTGCGGCGACGATCTTCAGCGCCAGCGTGCCGCTCTTGAACTGAACCGGCGAAACGTTGACCGCGATCTTGATATCGTCCGGCCACGTCGCCGCTTCCGCGCAGGCGGTCGTCAGCACCCATTCGCCGAGCTCGTCGATCAGACCGGTCTCTTCCGCGACGGGAATGAACTCGGCGGGAGAGATCATGCCGCGTTCGGAATGCCGCCAGCGCAATAGCGCCTCGCAGCCGACGATCTTGTTGTCTTTGAGACTGACGCTCGGCTGGTAGTAAACCTCGAAGGAGCCATCGATGATCGCCTGGCGCAGATCCATTTCCAGTATGCGGCGTGCTCTTACCCGCGCGTCCATCTCGGGCTCGAAGAAGCGATAAGTCCGGCGTCCGGCGGATTTGGCGGCATACATCGCCAGATCGGCATTCTTCAGAATTTGATCGAGATCGGCGCCGTGCTGCGGAGCCAGCGCAATGCCGATGCTGGCATCGGTAGTTACCTGATGACCGAGACATTCAACGGGCTTGCGGATCGCATCGAGGACCCGCGTCGCCAGATCGGTGACGTCATCGACAGTCTTGACCGCGGTCTGGACGATGGCGAATTCGTCACCACCCAGTCGTGCGACGAAGTCGGTGCCTCTGACGCAATGGCCGAGACTCACGGCGACGGATTTCAGCAATTGATCGCCGATCAGGTGCCCGAGCGTATCGTTGACGCTTTTGAATTCGTCGATGTCGATATAGAGCACCGCCAATTGCTCGCCGGGAACAATGCGAGCCAGCTCACGCTTCAACTGCTCGTGGAACAATGCCCGATTCGGCAGGTCGGTCAGCGCATCGTAGTGCGCAAGGTGCGTGATCCGCTCCTCGACGCGCCTGCGCTCGGTGATATCCTCCAGGGTTGTCACCCATCCACCACGGCGTAGCGGCCGGTACGAGACCTGGATCGAGCCGCCATCCGCGGCGTCCAAAATCTTTTGAAAGACCTTTCCTTGCGCCAATTTACCGTAGAGATTGGAGCAATATTCGCCCACGTCGCCTGCGAACGATCCGGTTTCCTTCCGATGCTGGAGCAGTTGCGGCAGGGTGCAGCCGGGCTTCACCACATCGGTGGAAACGCCGAACATCTCGATATAACGCTGGTTGGCGACGACGAGCCGGCGCGATGCGTCGAACATCAGCAGGCCTTGCGTCATATTATTGATGGCGGTGTCGAGGCGCTGCTTTTCCAATTGATGCTGCTGCGACAGCTTGTGAACGACGAGAAACAGCAGGGCGGCGATCGCGAGCACCGAAAGTCCGGCCACCGCGATCAGAGATCTGATTTGCTGCCGCCAATCGGCGAGCGCCGCCGCAACCGTCGTCGTCGCAACGACCGAAATCGGAAAATGGCTCAATATGCGGGCCGAGGCCAGCCGTTTCTGGCCGTCGATGGGGCTGATTATGCGTATCGTGCCGTGATCCGATTTCGACAAAACTTGCTGATGAACCGGACCGGTACTGAAATTCATCCCGATCATCGTATCGACGTGCGGATGACGCGCCAGCAGCGTGCCGTTGCGATGGTACATTGAAATCGCCGCGTCATCTCCAAGCGCCAGGCTGGCAAAGAATTTTTCGAAGTTGGCCGGCTCGATGCCTCTTCCGCTGGTACCGAGGAACTCACCGTTCGGTCCGGTCATCTTGCGGGCGAGGACGGTGGTCCAGAGGCCGGTGATACGGCTGTACACCGGTTCGACCAAAAGCGATGGTGAGCGGGGGTCCGATTTGAAGGTTTTGAAAAAATCTCGATCGGCGATGCTGACGGCCGGAACCGGCCAGGCGTTCGCCGAGTTGATCAGTGCTCCGTCGGAATCGAACAGGTTGATGCCGCCGACATAGGACAATGCACCGATCTTGGCCTTGAGCATCACGTGAATGTCCTGGCCGGACATCCGACGCCTGTATTGCTCGCTGGTGTCGATTCCGGCCGATTTCACGTAAGCGACAAAGTCTTCTTGAATCGCCCCCAGATCCTGGAATTGCTGGTCGAAATGGCGGGCCAGCAGCAGCACGGTGTTTTCCAGCTCGCGTTCGCTGCTTTGCAGCGCGCGCTCGCGAAAATTACCGGCCATGATCGTCGCGCCGACCGTGATTGCCGCGATCAGGAATACGCCGCCAAAGACCAGCCAGCGGATCGGACCGCCGCGAAGGAAATGTTTCAAGCTGAAGGGCGCGGTCCCGTTTACCGTCATGGTTTGAATGCTGCCAAGCCTGAATGCCAGAGGCAGTGTCGCGCGCCCCCAACCCGCAACAGTAGTACCGCGCCGAAATGGAGGTGGCGTT
>WNFA01002891.1_pt1 | contig 14253 bp, 9 predicted proteins | sample 5400481 | NCBI WGS metagenome assembly WNFA01 (sample SAMN13153340, study PRJNA577476) | soil metagenome | isolation source: 120 cm saprolite under Douglas fir tree site 2 hole 1 replicate 2 | place: USA:California | collected 2015-04-18 | reverse complement strand
AAACCAGTTCGGAGGGACATTCGGCGGACCGATCAAGAAAGACCAGACGTTCTTTTTTGCTTCCTACGAAGGACGACGCATTCGTCAGGGGATCCCCTCGCCAGCGGTGACGGTTCCTACCATAGCGGAACGTCCCAACCCTTTAAACCCAACAGTGAACGACGGACAGAGTGGGATCGTGGCTGATTTCTCGGGCGGCACTCCTTTCGCTGGAAGCCTGACTGACACCTACGCGCTGCTGCAGCGCCCGAAATGCGCAGCCGCCATTTCGAGCCTGTCAGGAATTGCATTGCCGCCAGCGCACACGGATTCCGTGCCCTATGGAGGGACATACGATCAGTCTGGAAATCTCCTCAGCCCAGGAATTTTTACCGATGTTGCCGACGGTCGTGACAATGTCATTCCCCTCGAATGCTTGGATGCCACCGCCGTGGATCTGCTTAAGCTAGTTCCGACTCCTCCGGCAGGCACCAACCTTATTCAGACTGTACCTGTGCAACCCGAGCGCGGCGACCAGTTTACGGTCAGGCTCGATCACCGGCTCAATGCCAAACAAAACCTTAGCTTCTACTACTATTTCGATGATCACCACGTAGTCTCACCTTTTGCGCAGTTCCAAGCTGCCGGCGCGAACGTGCCCGGTTTTGGATCCATTACCAACGAGCGATTCCAGCAGTGGAACCTCAGCCATACGTGGACCATCAGCAACACCACAGTGAACGAGTTTCGTTTCAATTACAATCGCGAAGCGCAGAAAACTTTCCAACATCCGGTGAGTACTTCTACGGTGCAAGACTCCTGCCCAGCAGCTCCTTCGTGGCTAACCGATGCACTGGGTCCTGTGCCTTGTTTCTCGGATGGCACCGCAACGAACGACTTGGGCATTCATCCTAATCTGGGCCCCACACGCGAGGGCGTTCCCTTCGTTCAGGTGAGCGGCGGATTCACCATTGGCAATAACGGTGAGGGCGAACTGCCTCAGGTTGGCAATTCATTCCAATGGTCGGACAGTATCAGCAAAATTCTTGGCAAGCACTCCCTCAAATTTGGTGGCGACGTTCGCCGCCAGCGCTTTGACCAGATTCTGTATTTCGATGTCAACGGCGAATTCTTTGTCGATGGTACTTCGACCAATGCCACTCTTGGGGATAACGTGTTTCCCGATTACATGCTGGGATTCCCCGGTTCGTACGGGCAAGGCTCCGCCCAAGTGGAAAATGTCCGCAGCACTGGACTGTATCTATTTGCCCAGGACAGTTGGAAGATCAAGCCAAACCTGACCCTGAATTACGGTCTGCGCTGGGAACTCAACACCCCGATTGCCGATATCAGCAAGCACGTGCAAACCTTCCGCCCCGGGCAGAAGAGCACGGTCTATCCATGCCTAGACACGGCCAACACCGACTGTTCTTCAATGACTCCGGTCGGCTTGGTTGTGCCGGGAGACGCGGGCATATCTAATGCCATGACACAGACCTACTACAGAGCCTTTGCTCCGCGAATCGGAATCTCCTGGAGTCCGGGCACCTCAGGTAAGACCAGCATCAAAGCTGGTTGGGGACTCTTCTACAATCCGATTGAGCAGTTGGTGCTGGAACAGTTCAGCGCCGAGCCACCGTTCGGTGGAAGCACCTTCCCCTTCAACACTTTCTTCAACACTCCTTTTCTCGACCAGAGCGGAGGCTTTTCTTATCCCAATCCATTCGGCCTGCCCTCGCTGGCCGGCGTCAACGGTATCCTGAATCCGCCAAGGAACAAGCCGGTGGACTGGGGGCTGTTCCGTCCCATTCTGCTATTCGGTCAATTTCAGCCAAAAATGCGAAGTCAGTATTCGGCGCAATACAACCTGACGATCGAGCGTGAGCTGGCCAGGGACTTGAAACTGCAGGTTGGCTATGTAGGGTCACAGGGACACCGCCTTCTGGCAACGCACGATCTGAACTACGGTAATCCGCAGACTTGCTTAGATCTGAACGCCGTGCTCGGCGACGGGACGTGCGGCCAGTATTTTGCCGACAGTGTCTTCTCGATTCCGGGAAACACCGTCCTTCCAGTCGATTTTCATCTCCCTTATGCCCAAAATCATTCGGTTATCCCAGCTGGGACTACCCTTGGTCCAAACGGCATTACTCTGGTGGGGCTACGCAAATACTCGTCTCCCCAATGCGATCCGCTGACTGGCACTGGCTGCCCCGCTGACGGAATCCCCGTCTTTAGCAGCATCTTTGCCCAGGATACGATTGCCAGTTCGGCGTACAACTCTTTGCAGGTATCCCTTGATAAACGCTTTGCGCATGGCCTGCAGTTCACCACTGCTTACACCTTCAGCAAGTCCTTCGACCAAGCCTCCAGCTTTGAGGGCATCTTAAATCCGATCGACCCCCGCATCAGCCGCTCGCTCTCCAACTTTGACGCACGGCATCGCATCGTCTTCAGCTATTACTGGGAATTGCCGTTCCAACATTACAGCGGCGCCCGCGGCAAACTGCTCAACGGTTGGGCGGTCTCAGGGATTACTACTTTTCAGACCGGATTTCCGATTCGCATCCAGTCGTTGGCCGATAATGAGTTGATGTATAGCTTCGATTTCGAACTGCCAGGCGAACCAAACCAGATTGCCCCATTCCGAACAATGAGACCGCAGTCGCACGGCAACTACTTTTTCGACCCTAATAGCTTCACCGAGAACGCTAGCACTCCCAACGACCCGACCAATCCTAACTCGCCTCCGAACTGCACCGACCAGAAAGTATTCGGATGCTACGATCCGACCTTGTTTGGGAGCCTCGGCAACGCCAAGCGCACCATCTGCTGCGGGCCGCACATCAGCAATACCGATTTTGCAATTCTGAAGACTATCGCGCTGTCCGAAACCAGGCGCATTGATTTCCGCGCCGAGTTCTTCAATATCTTCAACCATACGCAGTTCTTTACCCCGGACGGCAATACCTCGGACGGCTCGCAATTCGGCCAAGTCGTTCAGGCTCGCGACCCCCGGCTGGTACAATTTGCTTTGAAGTTCTTTTTCTAGTCCATGTCTTTTGCCCCATCCCCGGGCGGCTTTGCGCCGCCCGGGAACCAATCTAATGGCCGATCTGGCCTGAGTCTTATTGGAGAATCACGATGTACCCCGCATTGCAAAAAGAGCTCGAAACCTTCGAGCGCCGTACTCCGAAGTCCGCCGAGGCGCATAAGAAAAACCTGAAGCGCCTGCCCCTTGGCGTAGCCAGCAATTATCGTGCTTACGATCCGTATCCGATCTTCGTGTCGGAAGCGTCGGGCAGCAAGTTTCGCGATCTCGACGGCAACGAGTACCTTGACCACAATTTATGTTTCGGCGCGCTCATGGCCGGACACTCGCATCCGGCGGTGATTAAGGCGGTGGAAGCGCGCCTCCACAAGGGCACCATGTACGGTATGCCGCACAACATGGAGTGGGAACTGGCAGAGGAAGTCTGCACGCGGTTTCCGGTGGAGATGTGCCGCTTCGGCAACAGTGGTACCGAAGCAACCATGCATGCCATTCGTCTCGCCCGCGCCGCTACCGGACGCGACAAGATCATCAAGTTCGAGGGCGGTTATCACGGCCTGCATGACGCGGCGCTGGTTAGTGTGAAGCCGCATCCTCCGGCGGACGATTTCGGCGATATCAAGAATCCGAAACCTGTGTCCGCTGGGGCAGGCGTGCCGAAGGCGAGTATTGCGAACGTGCTGATTGCGACGTTCAACGACCTCGAAACCGTGGAGCACCGGTTCAAAGAAAATCCGAATGAGGTGGCGGCCATCATCCTTGAGCCGATCATGATGAACGTTGGCCTGTGCATGCCGCAGAAGGGATTTCTGGAAGGTTTGCGCGAACTCTGCGACAAGCACGGCGCGCTGTTGATCTTCGACGAAGTTAAGACGGGCGCGAAGCTCTCCTGGGGCGGAGCTTCGGAATACTTTGGCGTGACGCCCGATATGATCTGCCTGGCGAAGTCGATTGGCGGCGGATTCCCTCTGGCGGCGTTTGGTACGCACAAGCGGGTCATGAAGTTGATTTCGGACCACAAGGTTTTCCACGGCGGCACTTACAACACGAATCCGATTTCGATGGCCGCCGGCATTGCGACTTTCCGCGAGGTACTTACTCGGGCGAACTACACGCACATCGAGAAGCTCAGTAACAAGCTGGTGGACGGATATAGAAAGACCATCGCGAAAGTTGGCATACAAGGGTACATTGCGAGCGCGGGGGCGAACGGCGCGCTGATGTTGTATCCGAAGGAGATCCGCAACTACCGCGACTGGCTGCCGCTGGACGTCGACCTGTGGCGGCATTACTGGTTCGGCATGGTGAATCGCGGGGTGATGTGCCAGCCCTACTGGTGGGACGAGCAGTGGACGATTTCCGTGCAACACACCGAGGCCGACATCGACAAACACCTGGCGGCATTCGCGGACGTCGCCGAGTCGCTGGCGACGGCGCAGCACGAGCGGATGGGAGCGGTGGTGGCACACTAAGTCAGATCGGGTCATCTTACCATCGGGTCATCGGGCCATCTGAAACCGATCACCGGATAGCACAATGATCCGATTACTTCGCAACCTAGACGATGTCCACGATAGAAGACAACCAGCCGCACTTAAAGCGCGTCCTCGGACGCTTTGACCTGGTGCTGCTCTTTGTCGTCGCGGTATTCAACCTCAATGTCGTCCCGAGCATCGCTGCCAACGGGGGCGTGACCGTCTGGCTTTGGATCATTTCGCTGCTGCTGCTTTTCTGGCCGGAGGGGATTGCGGTGATCGAACTCTCGCATCGCTACCCCGGCGAAGGCGGCGTGTACTTGTGGGCAAAAGAAGTCTTCGGCGACTTCCACGGCTTCCTCTCCGGCTGGTGCTACTGGACGAACAACATGCTGTACGTGCCGACGGTGATGCTGTATTTCGTGGGCGTATCGGCGTTTGCGATGGGCCCGGGCCATGCCGCGCTCGCCGACAACAAGAATTTCGCCATGGCTGCTTCGGTGGCGCTGCTGGTGCTGCTTACGGTGTTAAACATTCTTGGACTGGGAGTGGGGAAGTGGCTTAATAATGCCGGCGCCATCGGAACGTTTGTAGCGGCGGCGGTTCTGATCGGTCTGGGACTTACGGTCTGGTCGCGTTTTGGCTCGACTGTAACGGCTGCTGATTTTCGGATTCCACCGAATCCCAGGTTCGTTCTGAATTCCTTCGGCGTGATCTGTTTCGGCTTGCTCGGCCTTGAACTTGCTTCGGTGATGGGCGACGAAATTCGGGAGCCGCGGAAAATATTGCCCGGGGCGGTGACCTGGGGCGGCGTGATTTCCGGGTTCCTTTATGTGGGAGCGACGCTGACCCTGCTGGTGGCGGTCGGCAAGAACGACATTAGCGTGCTGCAGGGCATCGTTCAGGCGGTCAGCCATATGGCCGGGAAAGTTGGCTTGGTGTGGATCGTTACGCCGTTTGCGTTGATGCTGAGTATTTCGATCGCGGGAATTGGCTCGGCCTGGATGGGTGGCGCGGCGCGCATTCCGTTCGTGGCCGGGCTGGATTCCTACATGCCCGCGTGGCTCGGCAAGGTTCATCCTAAATATAGGACGCCGCATGCGGCGCTGATCGTGCAGGCGGTCGTATCGCTGGTATTGATCGTCATCAATTTCTATGCCTCGGGCGGAGTGCAGGAAGCGTTTCAGACGATGTTGTCGCTGGCGGTAGTGCTGAACCTGGTGCCGTTCCTGTACGTGTTTGCGGCGCTGCTGAAGTTTGGCTTCGGCGGCGACCTGGCCGGCGGGCGCTACAGCCGCGGCACGCTGATTGTTTCCGGATTTTGCGGCTTCGTGACTACGTCGCTCGGCATCGCATTGGCGTTCTTTCCGGCCAAACAGATTACCTCGCTCTGGCGGTATGAAGCGAAGATGTTCGGCTTCACGTTGTTTTTTCTGGCACTGGCCGCGTTTTTCTTTTTCGTGTACGGCCGGCTGAAGGAACCGCAAATCCCCGGAGTGGAACCGGAGAACCTGGGAACAGCAAGGTCCACGTAGGGACGGACGCCCTCGTCCGTCCAGTCGAGCGTAGCTCGACCGACCTTGGAATAGCGAAAAACGGCGAGCTGCGCTCGCACCCCGGACGAGGGCGTCCGGGACTACGTAATTCGTGGAGGATTTATGCCTGGTGGAGTTACGACTGACGTTAAGACTTATTCGATGCTGATCAATGGTGAGTGGGTCGCAAGTAAGTCGGCCAAGACCTTCCCTGTGTACGATCCCTCAACCGAGGAGGTGATCGCACAGGTTCCCGACGCGAATGCGGACGACGTGAACCGCGCGGTCGCGGCTGCCAAGGCCGCGTTTGAAGAAGGTCCGTGGGCGACCACTACGGCGCAGGAGCGTGGCCGCGTTCTCTTCCGCCTGGCCGAAAAGGTGCGCCAGAACCTGCCTTTGCTCGCCGAACTCGAATGCCGTAACTCGGGCAAGCCGATTGTCGAGGCGGAGTACGACATCAACGACGCGGCTACGTGCTTCGAATACTACGGCGGGTTGGCCACGAAAGTCGTCGGCTACGTAAACCCCGTCCCCGACAACGCGATGAGCCTCTCGCTGAAAGAACCGATGGGCATCGCCGGGCAAATCATCCCGTGGAATTATCCGTTGATGATGGCCGCGTGGAAACTGGCTCCGGCACTGGCAGCGGGCTGCACTTGCGTGCTCAAGCCAGCGGAGCAGACGCCGCTCACGGCGCTTGAACTCGCGAAGTGGTTCGACGAAGTCGGACTGCCGAAGGGCGTGGTGAACGTGATCACCGGTTTCGGCGAAAGCTGCGGCTCGCCCTTGGTCAAGCATCCGGACGTGAACAAGATTGCTTTCACCGGCTCGGCTGCGGTCGGCAAGACTATCGTGAAGGAAGCTGCCGATACGGTGAAACGCGTGACGCTCGAATTGGGCGGCAAGTCGCCCAACATCTTTTTTGCCGATGCCGATTTCGAAGCCGCCATCGATGGAGCGCTGTTCGGCGTCTTCATCAATCAGGGAGAAGTCTGCTCGGCGGGAAGCCGCATCCTGGTGCAGAAATCGATTTACAACAAGTTTGTTGAAGCCATGGCTGAGAAAGCGAAAAAGATCAAGATCGGTCCGCCGCTCGAGCGTGAGACTAAGATGGGAGCGCTGGTCTCGAAAGAGCAATACGACCGCGTCTGTTCGTATCTCGATATCGGCAAGAAAGAAGCGAAAGTAGCCTCTGGCGGCGGGCGGCCTGACAAGTTTGCCAAGGGTTACTATGTACAGCCGACCATCTTCTATAACGTCGATAACAACGCCCGTATCGCGCGCGAAGAAATTTTTGGCCCGGTCGCAGCCGTAATTCCGTTCGACGACGAAAAGGACGCGCTGAAGATCGCGAACGACACGCCTTACGGGCTGGCCGCCGCCGTCTGGACACGCGATATTTTCAAAGCCATGCGCGCGGTGAAGGCGCTCCGCGCTGGCATCGTGTGGGTCAACCACATGCAGCCGACTTATGTGGAAGCGCCGTGGGGCGGCTACAAGCAGTCGGGCTTTGGCCGCGAACTCGGGCCGTGGGGCATCGAGGAATATCTTGAGACCAAGCAGGTATACATCAATCTGAACGAAGCTCCGATCGGCTGGTACTAAGAACCGTGGTCAGTGGTTAGTGGTCGGTGGTCAGTAGAACCGACCTTCACGCAAGCAGATATTAAAGGCCATCTCGTCATGAACCGAAACAGTAAACCGCCGGGTCCTCAGGGGCTAAAGCCCGTGTCTCTATTGGCTCCGGGCGGCACGGCTGAAGCCGTGCCCTTCCCGAAACCGTTTATGAGATAGCTTTTAGTAACTGAGAACTGACAGCTGAGAACCTGAGAACTGACTTATGTCGTCCATTCAACTGCGCACATCCATTCCCGGACCGCGCTCGCTAGCCCTCATGAAGCGGCGCAATGCCGCCGTGGTGAAGGCGGCTTATCACGCTACGCCGGTCTTCGTTGCCAGGGCTGAAGGAGCCGTGGTCGAAGATGTTGACGGCAACCGCCTGATTGATTTTGCCGGCGGCATCGGATGCCTCAACACCGGACATCGCGCGCCGGCTGTGATCGAGGCGGTGCGCCGCCAGCTTGATCGCTTCCTGCACACCAGTTTCAACGTGCTGCCCTATGAAAGCTACATCGCCGTTTGCGAGAAACTGAACGCGCTGGTGCCGGGCAGGGGACCGAAGAAAACCATACTTGTGAATACAGGCGCGGAAGCGGTCGAGAATGCCATCAAGATCGCGCGCTGCTACACGAAGCGGCAAGCGATCATTAGCTTCGAGGACGCGTTCCACGGCCGCACTTATATGGCGATGGCCGCGACCAGCAAGACGCATCCGTACAAGGCGGGATTCGAGCCGTTTCCGAGCGAGGTGTACCGCATTCCGTACGCGTATTGCTTCCGCTGCTCGTACTCGCTGACGTATCCATCGTGCGAAGTGCACTGCGCGCGGCACATTGAAGACACATTCAAACGGGTGGTGGCAGCCGAATCGGTGGCGGCGGTGATCGTCGAACCCATCCTCGGTGAAGGCGGATTCGTTACGCCGCCGGCGGAGTTCTATCCAACGCTCGGCGCGATCTGCCGCAAACACAGCATTCTGCTGATCGCCGACGAAGTGCAGACTGGGTTCGCGCGCACTGGCGCGATGTTTGCCTGCGAGCGGCTGGGATTGGAGCCCGATCTGATCACGATGGCCAAATCACTGACGGGCGGGCTGCCCATGGCCGCGGTTACGGGACGCGCCGACATCATGGATGCGCCCGGCATCGGCCAGCTTGGCGGAACGTTCGGGGGCAATCCCGCGGCGTGCGAAGCGGCGCTGGCTGTGCTCGACATCATCGAAAAAGAAAACCTCTGCGCCCGCGCCAACGTGTTGGGCGAGCGTTTCCGCAAGCGTGCGGCGAAGTGGCAGGCGCAATGGGAACTGGTCGGCGATGTCCGGGGACTTGGCGCCATGCAGGCCCTCGAGCTCGTGCGCTCAAAAACAACCCGCGAGCCCGCTGACGAAGCGACCAAACAAGTGTCACAATATTGTTATGAGCATGGCCTGGTGTTGATCACTGCCGGATCTTACGGCAACGTGATTCGTCTGCTCATGCCGTTGGTCGTCACCGACGCGCAGATGGACGAAGCCATGGATGTGCTGGAAGCCGCGCTTGCTCATGTTGCCGAAAAGAAAGGTATGCTAACGGCACAGCTCATGTAGGGACGGGCCGCCCGCGTCTGTCCGGACGGGCAAAGCCCGGCTCACCCGTTCAGCATGGATGAAGACTACCGAGCTGCGGTGGACAGGCGGCTGTCCCTACGTACTTCTTTGTTCTTTGTCTCCGCGATCGCGAAAGGTCGTTATGAATATGACTGTAGCTGCGCCTCCCGCCCACAAGATCCCTCAATTCATTAACGGCGAGTGGATCGACTCGCAATCCTCGGAGTGGCTGGACATCGTCAATCCCGCGACGGCTGAGGTTCTTGGCCGCGTTCCGGTTTCCGGTGCCGCGGAGGTTACGCGTGCGATTGATGCGGCGCAGGCTGCCTATCCCGAGTGGCGGCGCACTCCTGCCGAAGACCGAATCCAGCCGCTGTTCAAGCTGAAAATGCTGCTCGAAGAGCACCTCGACGATTTCGGGCGCATCATCACGCAGGAAAATGGCAAGACGTTCACGGAAGCGAAAGCGGAAATGCGGCGCGCCATCGAGAACGTCGAAGTGGCCTGCGGCATTCCCATGATGATGCAGGGCTATAACCTGGAAGATGTGGCGCGCGGTATCGACGAGACCATGATTCGCCAGCCGCTGGGAGTGGTGGCCGCGATCACGCCGTTTAATTTTCCGGGCATGATTCCGTTCTGGTTTCTGCCTTACGCAATCGCCTGCGGGAACACGCTGATCGTAAAGCCCTCGGAGCGCGTCCCGCTGACCATGAAGCTCGCCTTCGAGTTGCTGGAGAAGACGGGGCTGCCGAAAGGCGTCGTGAACCTGGTCAATGGCGGCAAGGTTGCGGTCGACACGCTGATTAATCATCCGGCGGTGCGGGCCATCAGCTTCGTCGGTTCGACGCCGGTCGCGCGCTACATTTATGCGCGCGCGGGTGCGAATGGCAAACGCGCGCAATGCCAGGGCGGCGCTAAGAATTACGTCATCGTCCTGCCCGACGCCGACATGCAGATGGCGACGCAGATCATTTCCGACAGCGCCTTTGGATGCGCGGGACAGCGTTGCCTTGCCGTCTCGGTCGCGGTGACGGTGGGCGAAGCGCAAAAAACGTTTCGCGACTCGATCACCGAAGCCGCCGCGAAGTTGCGCGTGGGCAATGGACTCGATGAGGGCGTTCAGATGGGGCCGGTGATCACGCGTCAGAGCAAAGAACGGGTACAGAATTTGATTGGCGTCGGCGCGCGGGATGGGGCGAAGGTCGTGATTGACGGGCGGAATCCCAAGGTGGCGAAATATGAAGCCGGAAATTTCGTGAAGCCCACGGTGCTTGACGGCGTGCCGGCGAGCAGCGAACTGACCAACACGGAAATCTTTGGCCCCGTGCTCAGCCTGGTTCATGCCGGCGGAATGGACGAGGCCATGGACATCGTGGCCCGCAGCCCGTTTGGCAACCAGGCATCGCTGTTTACATCGAGCGGCGCGGCGGCGCGGCGTTTTCGCTATGAAGCGCCCGCGGGGAATATCGGCATTAACATTGGCGTGGCCGCGCCGATGGCATACTTTCCTTTCAGCGGATGGAAAGACAGTTTCTTCGGCATCATGCACGGGCAGGGACGCGACGCGATCGAGTTCTATACCGAGAAGAAAGTTGTGGTCGAGCGCTGGGCGAAGGAGTACTCGCGCAAGTTCTGAGCTTCATTGAGGGTTGCTATGAGGGGCTTCACCACAGAGTCACAGAGACACAGAGAAGACGAAGAACAGCGAGACCCTCGAACCAGTGCCATCATCGGAGCAGCCATTGAAGTCCACCGGCATCTCGGTCCTGGGTTGTTGGAGTCCGCTTATGAAGAGTGTTTGTGCCACGAACTGCATCTGTGTGGGCTGTCCTTTGAGCGTCAGGTTGACCTTCCAGTTTCTTACAAGGGCCTCAAGCTTGACTGCGGTTATCGGATCGACCTGATTGTGCAGAAGGAAGTGGTTTTGGAGCTAAAAGCGACCGAGAGGATTCTGCCGATCCATCAGGCACAGTTGCTTACGTACATGAAATTATCGGGAATGAGTGTTGGCCTCCTGATTAACTTCAATGTGCCGCTACTGACTCAAGGAATTGTCCGAAGAGTTTTGTAGTTGTCTCTGTGTCTCTGTGACTCTGTGGTGAATGCGAGTTTGAAAAGAGGAAGCAATGACGACGGCTGTAACGAACCCCACCATGACCGGCCAAGAAATTGTCGATCTCGCGAAGAAACACACACTGTTTGAGTGGTCGGCGCAATCCAAGGTCGATCCCATTCCGGTGGCGCGGGCGAAGGGCATTTATTTCTGGACGCCGGAAGGGAAGCGCTTCATCGACTTCAACAGCCAGCTGATGTCTGTAAACATCGGACATGGCGATGAGCGCGTCATCCGGGCTATTACCGAGCAGGCGTCGGTACTGACCTATGCCAATCCGTTTATGGCGACGGAACCGCGGGCGCGGCTGGGGGCGAAGCTGGCGGAGATCGCTCCGGGCGATATTGATACGTTCTTCTTTACAAACGGCGGCGCTGAAGCCAACGAGAACGCCATCAAAATCGCGCGCTTTTTCACCGGACGCCACAAGATCCTCGCGCGTTATCGCTCGTATCACGGTGCCACGGCCGGCGCTATCAGCCTTACCGGCGATCCTCGCCGATGGGCCGCTGAGCCTGGAATTCCGGGCGTGGTGCGCGTGCTTGATCCTTATCATGGGATCGAACGCGGATGGGAGGCGGCGGAAACTTCGCTGACCATGATCGAAGAAATTATCCAATTGGAAGGCCCACACACGATTGCCGCGTTCATTTTGGAAACGGTCGTCGGGACGAATGGCATTCTTATTCCGCCGGATGGATATCTTGAAGGGGTTCGGAAGCTATGCGATAAGTACGGAATTCTGATGATCGCCGACGAAGTAATGTCAGGCTTTGGCCGCACTGGTGAGTGGTTTGCGGTCGATCACTGGAAAGTTGTCCCTGACTTGCTGTGCATGGCGAAGGGACTTACGTCGAGTTACATTCCGCTGGGCGCTGTCGGCATGCGGCGACATATCGCAAAGCATTTCGACGACAAAGTGTTCTATGGAGGACTTACTTACAACAGTCATCCCATGGGATGCGCGACGGCGCTGGCGACCATTCGCGTTTACGAGGAAGACAATTTGATCGAGAATGCCCGGAAGATGGGCGCAATCATGAAGACTCTGGGCGCGGAGTTGCAGGCGAAACACCGGTCGGTGGGCGCGGTACGCTCGATTGGCCTCTTCGGCATCGTCGAGCTGATACGGGACCGCAACACGCGGCAACCCATGGCTCCGTTCAACGGCACTTCGGATGAGATGGTCGCGCTCGGGAAATTCTTCCGGGAGAACGGGCTCTATACACTCGTTCGCTGGAATACCTTCTACACCAATCCTCCGCTGTGCATTAATGAGCAGCAACTGCGGGAGGCGTTTGCGATTATTGACAAGGGGCTGGAGATTACGGATCCGGCGGTGAAGGGCTAGAAGCTATCGCAAATGTCCATGACTTGTTCGATGCGGAACGACTTCCGACCCTAATTAGCGCCAGGTGCGCTGCTGACTATCGGAGGGAGAGACTACCAAGGGCGCGTGGTGCGCTTGGGTGGCGTGAGCATTGATCACGGTTGCGGCCTGGGTGCGGAGGTTGCCGGCTTTTGCGTCGAAGTCCATCGTGCTGACACTGTGGGCACACTGCGCGCAGGTGAACTTCATGCCGCCTTTGATGCGCTGGATTCTGTAGGCTTTCACTGCCTGAATTGTAGTCCTTTGCACGCGACAGCGGGAACGCGTTGGTGGGGCAGCGAAAGTAACGATAAGGAAAGCGCCGGCACAGCCGAGAGCCCGACCGGGTCGAAGACCCGGCTCCACACGAGCATTACTTTACCAGGCGGTTGTATTTTTTTAGCACCTCGCGCAGGCGGTCGTGCGGGAGGGCTATGGCGGTGTGGCCGTCTATGCCGGTCATGGTTTCAGCGGCTACCATGGCGTTCACTACGGCTTCTTCGGTGGCTTGGACCGTCGCTAAGAACAAGGGATCGAGGCTGTCGTTGGGCATCATTTTCAGGTCGCGGACACCCTTGGGAGCCGCCGCTCCTGGATTTGCGGTGGAGAAGGCGACGAAGATGTCGCCCGAACCGTCGCCGGAGTAGCTGCCGTCGCGGCCCAGGCCGAGAGAAGCTTTGCGGGCGAGGCGCCGCAGTTGCGTGGGGATGAGCGGCGCGTTGGTGGCGACGACGAATGATGATTGAGCCGACGTCGTCTTTCCAGACGGTATGCTCCGGAATTTCGCGTCCCACGGGAACGCCCGCGATGCGCAACTGGTCGCGCTGTCCGTAGTTGCACTGCACCAGCACGCCGACGGTGTATCCGCCCGCTTTCGCATCGAGCACGCGGGAAGAAGTTCCGATCCCTCCCTTGAATTCATTGCAGATCATGCCTGTTCCGCCGCCAACGTTGCCCTCTTCGACCGGGCCTCCGTGGGCGGAATCGAGCGCGCGGAAGACATGCTCGGGCTTTACGTGAAATCCATTGATGTCGTTAAGATAGCCGTCCCAGGTCTCTGCGACTACCGGCAATGACCACCAATAGCCTTCCATGTCGGGCTCGCCGCGCTTCACTTTCCAGGCGATGACGGCGTCGCGCACCACGCCGACGCTGTGCGTGTTGGTGATCATGATGGGGCCGTTGAGGAAACCGGAGTCTTCAAGCCAGGTGGTGCCGGTCATTTCTCCGTTGCCGTTGAGCGTGAACCAGGCGCCGAAGACAGAGTCGTTCGCGTCCTTGCCCCGCGGATGGATGGCGGTGACGCCGGTGCGGACCGGGCCTTCTCCTACTTTGAGCTTCCCGCTGCCGGAGATCAGCGTGGTGTGTCCGACTTCTACGCCTTTGACGTCGGTGATGGCGTTGTTAGTGCCGCGCGTGCCGTCGAAAGGGACGCCGAGGTCGCGGGCACGGGGCTTGGTTTGGGCGAAGGCTAGAGAACTGAGAGAAAGAATCGCGGCTAGGAACGGGAGCGTTAGAGATC
>WNFA01015309.1_pt1 | contig 14264 bp, 13 predicted proteins | sample 5400481 | NCBI WGS metagenome assembly WNFA01 (sample SAMN13153340, study PRJNA577476) | soil metagenome | isolation source: 120 cm saprolite under Douglas fir tree site 2 hole 1 replicate 2 | place: USA:California | collected 2015-04-18 | reverse complement strand
AATCTGCCGCTGGCCCAGGAGGCGCTGCGGTCGCGTGCCTCTAGGACCACGCATCCACTGGCTCTGCATCTGTTGTCCAGTCTCTGCGCCGCAATTGTTGAAAACGATTTCGCCGTCGATAATCCCTTCCTGTTCAAAACCAAAACGGAAGTGGTGGCAAGTCTCGAAACCCATAAGGCTGTCCAGTTGATAGGGGATACCTGTTCATGTTCGCACTCGATGTTTCAAACGAAGACCCAAAGGCACTGTGGCCGTTGCAGCCAGTGCATTGATCGCAGAGTCGCAACGCTGGCGTCGAAACTACAATCGTGTGATTCCTCGAAGGACTACGTGTCCGACGTTTTCATCGGGCAGCGGGAGGATCCACTCGAAAGAGCGATTGCGATCGACTATCTACGCCACGGACTTGAGCTAGCTCGAAAGCCGGAGAACGAACTCGCCGCAACCTTCAACACCGAACTTAGTCGGGCCGTTCGTCATGTCGAAGGCCGCAGCCAGGCCGCTCGCGAAATTATCTCTATGCATAAACGGCACGGTGAAGCCGTCAGGCGTGTCTTAGAGCAGCAATTACGCGCAAACGCGGCTGAGGTTGTTAATGGGACCCTGCATCTGACATCTCTGCTGGCCATGGTGACTACCAGAGAGCATTTGGTCGCCAACAATCGCTCCTTGGCCCACAAACCCGAAGAGGCCAGGGTGAAAGTAGAAAACGCACCTTCCCTTTCAGATCAAGTTTCTGCTGCGGCGATCTTGAGGGTGGAGGCGTTGCTCCAGAATATCGACAAGAAAATAGACTTAAAACCCGCCCCAGCAGCCGCCAAGAGAAGAAAGGCAAAGCCCAACCGCCGCGACTCAACAATCTTCGCGGCCATTCTCCTTGAACTCAGGGGTATTAATTACTGTTCCTTCCTAAAGGATCATGGCGTAAAGCCAAAGTGGCCGGAGCCGTGTCCCCTCGGCTATTACGCCGGTTATCGGGCTGGCAAACCCTGGCAGAAGAAGATTCAAGACGAAAAGTCCCGTGCAAAGGCGCGAATGCAAAATTACCCAGATCCCGTTCTTGCCGATGTGTTCAACGCTTACTTGCCGGAGCAATTCCTGGAACTGAGCGGCCTGCTCAACTCGCGCAACTCGCGTCTCGCGAGTAAAACTCCGGCTTCCTCGAAACCTGATAAACACTAGCCAATCGACAGGTTTTCACTCGCGCCCAGTCTTATGCCATTTGTGTCCAGCCTCTGCAGGCGTCAAGATCGCATCAAATTCAACGGTTCCTCCTATGAGCGGCGGTTCGCCACACCGCTAGACCCGACAGCTTGCTGAATCGAAGGAGCGAAATATGAGTGAGGAGCATTTGGGGAGCGAAACGCTGAGTAGAGAAGCCCGGCGAAGACCGGCAGAAGCTTATGGAGAGTGAGAGGAAGAGGGGACTCTGGGAGTAGCATTGAAATGACCCACAAGCCGGATATGGCGGAGGCGATCGGCTCAGCACTTGAAATTGCGCGGCGCAGGGCGCAAACTCTTGGCCGCATCCGGGCGGCGCTGGAATCCAGCGACGATGCCACGGCTATAAAACTCATGCGTGTTTATTGCGGACTGGACGATGAGCAAAAGAGTCATTCAACTCCCGTCACTCAGCGCACGGCGGCAACCTATGGCCTAGAGATCGTCAGGACCATTGAGATGTCTGACGTCAGTGGCACTGCGGTGCTTCGCGCGCCTGAGATGCAGGAGCTTTTGCGTCTCATCGAAAGCCCGGACATCCACGGCGTGATTGCGAGAGAGTTTTCCCGGCTGATGCGCCCCGAAAACTTCAAAGACTACGAGCTGCTTCAGGCTTTTGTGGACACCCACACAGTGCTGTACCTGCCGGATGGTCCTATTGATTTTTCTTCTTCAATGGGCGGTTTCATGGGACTGATTCGTGCCGGCATGGCCAGGATCGAGCGCCGGGAGATTCTGGCGCGCATGAATGACGCGAAGGAAGCCATGCGGCTGGCCGGCCGGAACACCGGAGGCCAGTCTACTCTGCCCTTCGGTGTGGACTATTCCGACGCCCGCGGGTGGTCTTACACCACCGAAGCTGAGAAGGTCCGCACAGCCTTTGACCTGGTACGCAGCACTTCACTGCCCTACGCCGAGATCGCGCGCAGGCTCAACATCCCCAGAACGAACCTTCGTTTCATCTTGCAGAATCCGATCTACATGGGCATCAGGCAGTATGACCAACGCCGGGACCCGAGCACCGGGGGGTACACGCCAGGGAATGATGGACGTCAAGGCCACCGGCGAAAGATTGTGAGAGCCCCGGAAGAGGTGATCAGGCGCAAGGTCATGGACGGGCTGGTGAGCCAAGAAGTGTTTCAGGCGGTGCAGCACATCCTAAACTCCAGGGCTACGCGAGAGCAGGCGGTCAGGACCAAGAACGCGCCGAAATATCTGTTCAACGGGTTTCTTTATTGCGGAGTGTGTGATTCAGCCATGTACAGCCACACAAACCAGAAAGACAGGCACTACTACTGCAAGCTGAACAGCACCAGGGCCAGGAAGCTCAACCCAGGTAGCGTCTGTCCAACGCCCTATATCCGGGCAGCGGTCATCGAGCCGAAAATCGAAGAACTGCTTTCGGTGCGTCTTCAGCACGATGGCTTTCTGGGCGGAATCGCGGAAGCGTACATTGAGCAGCAGTCCCAAGAAATGCCAATTGGCGTCTCTGACTCGGCGGCCATCCAGCGCCAGATCGAAAGCGTCACCGCGAAGCGTGGCCGGATACTGGAAGCATTTTTTGACGGAACCATTGACCGGAGGCAGCGGGACGAAGAACTGGCCAGAGTGGATGCGGAATTGAAGGCGTATCAGGGCATCGTTGCGACGTCGACAGTTGCCGGACCCTCCGTATCCGCTGCCGACCTAGCCGACCTGTTTTCAGCGTTCGTCGAGATGCCCTTTTTGCAGAGAGACGATAAGCGCTCGCTGCTCAGGGGTTTAGGCGTTGGAGTCTTCGTAAGTGGGTATGAAATCCGTGCATTGGCGATGCGGAATCTCGCCGGGCTTGATTGCAACACTGACAATCGTTCGAGGATGGCACCGTCTGTATTGCGCGGGCGTCCATGTCCCTGACTTTTCCCGCCCGCTTCATGTTGGCCGCCGCCATGAACCCCTGTCCTTGCGGTTACTTTAATGACCGTTCGCGCGAATGCCATTGCACCCAGCCCATGATCCAACGCTACATGGGTAAGATCTCCGGACCGCTGCTAGACCGCATCGACATCCATATTGATGTGCCGGCGGTGAACTACAAAGAACTGAGAGCTGGCAGCGAACCGGAAAGCTCCGGCAAGATCCGCGAGCGGGTGGTGCGCGCTCGGGAAATCCAGTTGCAAAGATTCTCGTCGTCGCGCTCGCGGCTTTACTGCAACGCACAAATGGCCCCGCGCCACATCCGGTCTTCGTGCGAGCTCTCCGCCGACTGCGAGCGTCTATTGGAGCGCGCCATGACCCAACATGGCATGACCGCCCGCGCCCACGACCGCATCCTGAAAGTAGCCCGCACCGTCGCCGACCTGGAAACCGCGCCCGCAATCCAACCCAAACACATCGCCGAAGCCATCCAATACCGAACGTTAGACCGGACGTTCTGGGCGTAGAAAATAATGGAGGGCCGGGCGTCCCGCCCGTCCGTGCAGGCCGAGCGAAGCTCGGCAAAGGCAGCAATGGTGAGCAAGCAACCTGAGAGAGCCGCGGAGCGGCGCGATAATGTAGCCCACGGCGCAAGCCGTGGGTGAACGGCAAAGGACAAGCCAGCCCCGAAGGGGCGCAAGAAACAATGCCACACACAGCCACAAATCTGCTGGTGCATTTCATTTTCAGCACGAAACAACGCTGCGCTCTAATCAAGCCCGATTTCGAAAAGGATCTGCACGCGTATCTCGGCGGGATCATTCGCCAAATCGGCGGCACCGCTCTCTGCGTCAATGGAACTCAGGATCACGTACATCTTCTGGTTCGCGTTCCGGCCAACCAATCCGTTGCCGATGTCGCAGGTCTGATCAAGACGAATTCTTCGCGGTGGGTCCACGGACGCTGGCCTGAACAGCACCGGTTTGGTTGGCAAACGGGTTATGGCGCGTTCACCGTCAGCGAGTCGGGAGTGGAGGCGGTTCGGGACTACATTTCAAACCAGCGGGAGCATCACAAGATAAGGTCGTTTCAAGAGGAGTTCCTGGCATTTTTGAAGAAGAACAAGATCACGGTGGATGAACAATATCTCTGGGATTGATGGGCTCTTTCGCCCCTTCGGGGCTTCACCTCGAATCGGTACAATACCCACGGCTTGCGCCGTGGGCTACATTCTTTTGCCGCTACGCGGCGAAGCTTGCTGTCCTCGAAACGAGCCGGAATTCCCACCATAGACAACGTTTGACCATCCCCCCCTGACATGCTATAAAAGCTGGTTTTGTATCGGGCCTCCGGCAGTAAGTTCAGCGTCAAACCGGCGGCCTCTGCGGTACGAAACATCCGACGCGGCCAAGCTCAACACTCCTGGTCAAGCCGTGTAGTGGAAGCGTGTTCGGAACTCCGGCAATGCGCTCCCCGGCGCTCTCACTCAGAGCGTCCGGCTGGTGCTGTTCGCTGGGTGGCAGTGCCTAAACACGTGATGGTCCCGAAATAGTCTTCATACCGGAGGAATTCCTATGCGCACCTGGCTGGCGAAAGCTGTGTCTAAAGGATGCCAATTCGCCCCAACCTTTATTATGAGGACGGTAGCAGCCACGATTGCCGTCCTGAGCCTGGGCGCGACCGCCGCCTTGGCGCAACCTGCTCACGAAGTCGGCGGTGAAGCCAGCCTGAAACTGCCCGACCTCTCCCAGGTATTGTTCCTTGGAATTGATGGTCACCGGTTACTGATGATCGGTATTCTGTTTTGTATCTTTGGCCTGGGTTTCGGCCTGGTCATCTATACCCGCCTGCGGAAAATGCCAGTGCATCGCGCCATGCTCGAGATTTCCGAACTCATCTATGAGACCTGCAAGACCTATTTGATCACCCAGGGAAAATTTCTCCTGGTCCTGTGGCTCTTCATTGCGGTAGTGATCGTGCTTTATTTCGGGGTGCTGTCTCCCGTGCCGGATAAGCCCATCGCCGTCACTCTCCCGATCATTTTGATTTTCAGCCTGGTCGGGATCGCGGGCAGCTACGGAGTGGCGTGGTTCGGCATCAGGGTGAACACATTCGCCAACTCGCGTACCGCTTTCGCAGGACTGGCGGGCAAGCCTTATCCCATCTACAACATTCCGCTGCAGGCCGGTATGAGCATTGGCATGATGCTGATCAGCGTTGAACTGCTGATCATGCTCTTCATTCTGCTCTTTGTCCCTGCGGATTACGCCGGACCCTGCTTCATCGGTTTTGCCATCGGCGAATCGCTGGGCGCAGCCGCGTTGCGCATCGCCGGTGGCATCTTCACCAAGATCGCCGACATCGGTTCCGACCTGATGAAGATCGTCTTCAAGATCAAGGAAGACGACGCCCGCAACCCCGGAGTAATCGCCGACTGCACCGGCGACAACGCCGGAGATTCGGTGGGACCGTCCGCGGATGGATTCGAAACCTACGGCGTCACCGGCGTCGCCCTGATTACTTTCATCCTCCTGGGGGTGAAGGATCCGACCGTGCAAGTGCAACTGCTGGTGTGGATTTTCGTGATGCGTATCGCCATGCTGGTGTCGAGCGCGGCCGCCTACTTTATCAATGGCGCCATTGCCAAGGCCAGGTTTGGCTCCGCCGACAAAATGAATTTCGAGACGCCCCTGACCTGGCTGGTGTGGCTCACTTCACTAATTTCGGTCGCTGTCACGTTTGTTATTTCCTCAATCATCATTCCGAGCCTCGGCGGAGATACCACGCAATGGTGGAAACTTGCCAGCATTATCTCTTGCGGCACGCTGGCAGGAGCCATCATTCCGGAACTGGTCAAGGTGTTCACCTCAACCGAGTCGCGCCACGTGAGGGAAGTTGTGGTCTCGGCCCAGGAAGGCGGCGCTTCGCTCGGCATCCTCTCTGGATTCGTGGCGGGAAATTTCTCCGGCTATTATCTCGGGCTTTCGATGGTGGCTCTGATGTCCATCGGATATTACTTCAGCACCATGGGGCTGGAAGGGCTGATGGTCGCGGCTCCAGTCTTTGCCTTCGGCCTGGTGGCGTTTGGTTTTCTGGGCATGGGTCCGGTGACCATCGCCGTCGATTCCTACGGACCTGTGACCGACAACGCACAGTCGGTTTATGAGTTATCGCTGATTGAGCAGGTCCCCAATATCAAGCAGGAACTCAAGAAAGATTTCAACATTGACGTGAACTTCGAGCGCGCCAAAGACTTGCTGGAGGAGAATGACGGCGCCGGCAACACCTTCAAGGCCACAGCCAAGCCAGTCCTGATCGGAACCGCCGTGGTGGGCGCGACCACCATGATCTTTTCCATCATCATGGCGCTCACCAACGGTCTCACTCAAAACGTCAACAATCTTTCGCTTCTGCACGCGCCGTTTATGCTCGGCCTCATCACTGGTGGGGCCATGATCTATTGGTTTACCGGCGCGTCCACGCAAGCGGTGACCACGGGCGCATATCGTGCGGTGGAATTCATCAAGGCCAACATCAAGCTTGAGGGTGTGGTGAAGGCCTCCGTCTCCGATAGCAAGAAAGTGGTTGAAATCTGCACCAAGTATGCGCAGAAGGGGATGTTCAATATTTTTCTGGCAGTCTTCTTTGCCACCTTGGCATTTGCTTTCGTCGAGCCCTTCTTTTTTATTGGATACCTGATCTCGATTGCTATCTTCGGTCTTTATCAGGCGATCTTCATGGCCAACGCCGGCGGCGCCTGGGACAACGCCAAGAAAATCGTTGAAGTCGAACTGAAGCAGAAGGGCACTCCCCTGCACGATGCCACCGTCATCGGCGATACCGTGGGTGATCCGTTCAAAGACACTTCTTCGGTTGCCCTGAACCCGGTGATCAAATTCACCACGTTGTTCGGCCTGCTGGCGGTCGAACTGGCGGTGAAACTGACCGCGGAAGCCGGCAGCACGCTTGAACACGTTCTTGCCCTTGGATTCTTTCTGGTGTCGTTCTTCTTCGTGTACCGCTCGTTCTACGGAATGCGCATCGTCAAAGAGGCAGCTGCGAAGGCGTAAAAATGGAGGACGGGCGTCCCGCCCGTCCAAAGCCGGCAAGCGCGGAAATGCCAGGGGCGGCATCCGCCCTTCACGTAGCACCGGCATCTTGCCCGCTGGCCGGCGGGCCTCCCGCCCGCCGCGGTGCTCTCAGAGATGTGCTGCGGTGCTGGAAGAGATGTGATCGGGCGGCGGGACGCCGGCGCTACGCAAGCTCGTCGAAGAGACCGCCACCTTGGGGACGGCGGCGCTAGGTGGAAGTCCACTGTCATGTTCATCGGTCATTTCGGCGTCGCGCTCGCTGCCAAGAAAGTAGCGCCCAGGGCTTCGCTCGGCATTCTGATTCTCGCCGCCCAGTTCCTCGATTTTCTATGGCCTCTGTTTCTGCTTCTGGTATCGAGCACGTGAAGATTGCGCCGGGAATTTTTGTCGCTTCTCCTCTCGAATTCACTGACTATCCCATCTCGCACAGTCTGTTGATGGCACTGGTGTGGGCGCTTCTCTTCGGCGGAACCTACTACATGCAGCGGGGCTATGCGCGGGGCACCTGGGTGGTTGCTGCAGCTGTGCTGAGCCATTGGGTGTTGGATTTCATCGTGCACCGTCCTGATCTTCCGTTGCTTCCGGGAGGGCGCTTGCGTGCCGGTTTGGGATTGTGGAACTTCTTCCTCGGATCGATCGCGGTGGAAGCACAGACCAGCATCGCGCAATTGTTTACTCGCCTCAGTAAGCTCCCTTCATCTTGTCTTTCACGCTGTGGGCCAGCTTTTCTATCTCCTCCGCCTTCTTCACCACATCCACGGACAGCGTGCCCTCGTTGGTCTTGTCCACAGACTCTTTTAGTTCCGTTGCCAGCTTAAGCAGTTTCTCGGTGTCGCGCTTGAGATCGGCTTGCCGAGCCTGGTTGGCCTTCTTGGCCATATCTTTTTCCATCCTGATGCGAGGCTCGTCTTCGCGACCGGGTTTCTGCTGGAGTGGAGGGACCTGGGGAAATTGCAGAGGATTACTCTGGGACGCGGAAGGCAAAACGCCCGCGAGCAAGAAAACGAGAGTCAGTCGTAACAGGCTCTTGAATCGCAAAGTCCACCTCTCAGGACCAGATAGTAGAGTCATTATACGTTCGGTCCAGTGAGGGATACGTTCGGTGCAGTGAGGGTTCGTAGAAGATGGAAGGGGAGGGCACGAGTTCACTGCCGCAGCACAAGGCCTGGATCAGACTGCGGCTTTAGCCGCTGCGGTGTGCTGTGAACCGCTCTGCGATGTTCAGAAATCCTTGAAGGGGCGTGCTGCGTGTACTGATGATCAATCCGTGCCAGTTGACCTCAGCGGCTGAAGCCGACATCGCTAGTCGCGGTTTCGGACGACTGAAGTCGTGCCCTTCCCATCGTGCGCTACGCGTCGTTTCCATCCCGCATTTTCCTACAGCGAGCTCATATTCGACAGAAACTCGCCGTTCGATTTCGTCTTGCTCAACTTGTCGATCAGCAGTTCCATCGCTTCCACGGGCGAGAGCGGGTTCAGCACCTTGCGCAATACCCAGATCCGCGTCAGATCTTCCTTCGGGATCAGCAGCTCTTCCTTACGCGTGCCTGAACGTTGGATATCGATAGCGGGGAAGGTTCGCTTGTCCACCAGCTTGCGGTCCAGGATGATTTCCGAGTTGCCGGTGCCTTTGAATTCTTCGAAGATCACGTCATCCATGCGCGATCCGGTATCGATCAGCGCGGTCGCAATAATGGTCAGCGATCCACCTTCTTCGATGTTCCGGGCCGAACCAAAGAACCGCTTCGGACGCTGTAATGCGTTCGAATCCACGCCGCCGGAAAGGACCTTGCCGCTAGGCGGAACGATGGTGTTGTAAGCGCGTGCCAGACGTGTGATCGAATCCAGCAGGATTACCACGTCGCGCTTGTGCTCGACCAGGCGCTTGGCCTTTTCGATCACCATTTCCGCGACTTGCACGTGGCGCGCGGCAGGCTCGTCGAAGGTCGAAGAGATAACCTCGCCTTTCACCGACCGCTGCATGTCAGTCACTTCTTCCGGACGCTCATCGATCAGCAGCACCATCAGCACAACTTCGGGATGGTTCGTGGTAATCGAGTTGGCCACGTTCTGCAACAGCATGGTCTTGCCGGCGCGGGGCGGCGAAACAATCAGGCCGCGCTGACCTTTGCCGAGCGGAGTGAGCAGATCCATTACCCGGGCGCTGACGTTCTCGCGGGCCGTCTCCAGCTTCAGGCGCTCCTGCGGATACAACGGCGTCAGGTTGTCGAACAGGATCTTGTTGCGCGCCTCTTCCGGCGATTCGAAGTTGACCGCTTCAATCTTGACCAGGGCAAAGTACTTCTCGCCCTCGTGCGGCGGACGGACCTGGCCGCTGATGGTGTCTCCGGTCTTGAGGTCGAACTTGCGAATCTGCGACGGCGAAACGTAAATGTCGTCCGGGCCGGGCAGATAGTTGTAGTCGGGAGAACGCAGAAAACCGTAGCCGTCGGGCAGGATCTCCAGCACGCCCTCGGCAAAAATGTGGCCTTCTTTTTCGCTCTGGGCCTGGAGAATCTTGAAAATCAGGTCTTGCTTGCGCAATCCACTAGCTCCGGGCAGGTCCAAAGATCGGGCGATCTTGGTTAGCTCGGTAATATTTTTTTCTTTGAGTTCTGCAATGGTCATCAATCACCTGCGAGAGGATTTTTCAAAGGGGGGTAACACAAAAGAGAAGGATCCATCCGGCGGGGCAGGAAGGCGGGCTAAACTACGCAGCCCGCCGTTGTGCCTCAGCGAAATGTTCCGGTTCGGCCAGAACCGTCTGCCGCTCCGAACTTGCAATCCGATCCAGGACCTCGTTCATGGTCTCCTGGATTCTGGTGTTGGGCTTGTGAAACTTACGGGTAGCCTTCGATGCAAGCTGACAGAGCATATAACGGTTCCGCAAAGTATGTAAAGCATCAAAAACTCGATCAGAGCGCTTCATTATTCTTTCTCCTGACCCCACCAAACTGGCGAAATTCTCACTCTTTACGACAGGGCAAATCCCGGCCAGATTCGTAAGTCCTTCAGTTCTTATGGGTTGTACGGGAATGCACTGGCTACTTGGTATAGATGCTCCGCCCGAGCCGAAAGTTTCTTCAATTCCGGAATCGGTCCCACTTGTCTGCGGAGGTCCCGGGAACAGCTAAAAACCGTTCCCCATGTCCGTGGAACCTAGTAATTTAGCGGGGAAAGAGCGCTGGGTCAAGGGAATTGTTCGGAATTGTGCGCTCCGCGAGCCCGCCCCGACCCGAACCGGGCAGGCTTTCGCGTCGTTGGGTGGTGAAATTACAACACTAGCTCGCCGTTTCCCCGGTTTCCCCCGCCCAAAAAGCTCGTATACTGCTCAGTTCCCCAGGGGGTCCTACCATGAGCGAAAATTCAACGACACCGAGCGATAAGCCGAGTACCACCTTGCCGGGCACGGTCGAAAAGATCGTCAAGTCCGCCGACCCGCGCTTACCCGAAAAGGCGCAGATCGGCATTGAAGGGGCCGAACATCTGTATCGGGAGATTCGCATCGATAATGTCCTGAAGGACCCGGACGGTGGGAAGGTTGCCCTCAAGCAGGGTGCGGAGGTGGAGGTCACGATCGAAGCCGAGCAGGAAGACACGGTCAAGAGGAGGGACTAGATAGACCTCCCGAACCGGTTCGTGAGGTTTTGACTCGAGCCGTGGTCCGGATTTTGTCGATATCGATAAACTGCACTTTTTGCGGGGCATCCCTCGCCATACCAGTTTCGCTGCGTAGTCGCCGGACACGGTTTAGAGCACGGTCGACGACGCGAGCCAGTTCAGCTCCGAAGTCGGGCTCCCGGTCCTCGCGTAATCGCCGCTTCGCCTTGTCGGCGGGAAACCACGTTGGATTTCGATTGAACTCCTGCGGCGGACCCAGCCGCAAGACCTCGCAAAGATGAGCGGAGACGGCAAGTTCGGTCACCACCGAACCCTGCATGTTGCCGCGCTTGGGTTGAATGTAGCGGGTGAAAGAAGCTTCTTCCATTCGACCGTGAACCCCGGCCTCTTCGAAAGCTTCAAGAGCCGCCGCCTGCGCATGGGTTAGCCCGGGCATGGCGCTCCCTTTGGGGAAAGTCCAGCGTTCCTTGCGAGTTTGTACCAGCAGGAACTCGATGTTCCCGCCCCGGACCCGATAGCAAACCGCAGCCACCTGCTCGCATTTGCGCAGTCGGCGAAGTTCCGCCAGCCGCAAGAATCGGGCGGAGGGTTGATCGACACGGGTTCGTGACAAGCCGGCAGGCAAACGCGAGTCTGCAGCACTCATAACAGCAGAGTGCATGAGACCATCCGCTCCTGACTAGAGCACAGCTTGGTTCGGGGAGTGATTTTGAATAAAGCCGGGTGCCCCATTTCTCGCACAAACCGCGAGAAATGGGGCACCAGTTCCCTGGAGTTGGATCAGGGATGTGACAAATTTACTTCTTGTCGTCGGCTTTACTTTGGATCGACAACAGTTCCACTTCAAAAATCAGCGTGGAATCGGGAGCAATTTCGGGTCCGGGAGCGCGCTCGCCGTAGGCCAGGTCTGAGGGAATGAAGAGTTGCCACTTCGATCCCACCGGCATAAGTTGAAGCGCCTCTGTCCATCCTTTGATGACTCCGCTTACCGGAAAGGTCGCGGGCTGGCCGCGCTTGTAGGAACTGTCAAATTCCGTACCGTTGATGAGTGTGCCCCGGTAATTGCAGACGACGGAATCACTGGCAGTCGGCTTCGGCCCGGTGCCCTGGGTCAGGATCTTGTATTGCAGGCCGCTGGGCAGGGCGACCACGCCGTCTTTGCTTTTGTTGGCAGCCAGAAATGCTTCTCCTTCTTTCTTATTTGCTTCACCGGCTTGCTGCGCCTGCTCCTCATGCTTCTTGCGCAGATCGTTCTGTACTTCTGTCAGCGCGGCTTTCGCCTGATCATCCGTCAGTGCCGTCTTGCCGCCTGCCAAGGCATCTTTCATGCCACGCGCCAGGATGTTCGGGTCAACGGGTACGGACTGTTTGCGCAGGTTCGTCCCCAGGTCCATTCCCAGGGCATAGCTGAACCTGTCTTTCTGGGTTGTTAGTGGCGGGACGACCGCGCTTTTTGCAGCGGGTGCACGCCGGGTCTTTGCAGCCGGAGCCGCTGGAGTCTTTGCCGCCGGAGTCTGCTGGGCAAAGCTATTGCCAAGCAGCAACATCGCAGCCGCCAATATGTTTACTGTCAAAGCGAAAGTTTTGTGCATGTACTCATTGTCCCATTGCTCCAAAGAAATCGGCAAACTGGGTAGTGAATCGGTTTGAGTGCGCAGGGGCCAGACGTCATTTGTGCAGTTGTCACCTAAGCCGCGCCCTTAGACCCGAACGCCCCGTCCGGGTGGGCGAGCGTAGCTCGCCGGATTTTGTTTGCGGAGTGCGACCTGCCGGCCTTTGCCGGCTGGGGGCGGGGCACCCGCCCCTACGTAGATCGTGGTAGCTTCGGGAATCCTTCTACGTACTTGCATCCCACAGGACTATAGCGACAGTATTTTCTTTTGGCCGAAATGGCCGCCAGGAAGGGACCCTTGGAAAATTTATTTTGCCTTCGCTGCAACCGGGAACTCGAGTTAGGACATAAGTCCGTCGCTGTATACATGTTCGCGCAGACCGTCGGCATCCGACCGCGGCAAAAATCCTCGGCCCAACGGATCTGCTTCTGCCCGCAGTGTTCCGTCTCCCTGGCCATGGGACCTCCCCCCGAAGGCGCCCTCAACATCGCGGCCTGGAACATGATCCGCGACCTGGTCGGCTCCGACCCGGCGCTGAACCAGGCCGCCTGGGAAAACCTGCGAGGAATCGTGGGCCTGCTAACAGCAGGAGATACCGAGAGCCGCCCTCGTCGAGCTGCCGCCGGTGGAGGCTACTTCGAGTTCTGACGAGGCGGTGCTGCGATCCACGTAGGGGCGGGCGCCCTCGCCTGCCCAGGCGGGCACAGCCCCGGCAGGTCTCAATTCGGCAGGTCTCAACTCGCTAACCAAATCCGGCGAGCTGCGCTCGCCCGCCCGGACGGGGCGTCCGGGCCCACAGGTCGCAACCTTGACGAAGCGCGTCCCTTTCTTCTCACTTACGCGGAGTGAGTACCGGCCATGCTGCATCTCGTGACGGTACTGTCATGGTCGCCAGTTCCACCACCGACATCTTTCCGTCGGTGACGATGTCGTCACCCGTTGCATTCCCTGCTTTGCGCGGAGCGGCGGGGCGTTCCACATCCGCATACGCCGTGGCACTTCCCACAAAGAGCAGATCGGTCTCTATCCAGTCGCGCTCGCGGTCAATGTGCGGATCGATGCGATGCGACCACTTCGTCCCTGCGCGACTGTTGCTGGTCGCAATGTCGTGCGTCGCGGCCCCCACCCACAGCCCCCGCCCGTTGTACTTCTTGGCGAGCTTCCAGATGCGAATGTGATGACGTTTCGCAAAAGTGTTCAGGGATTTCTGAAATACCAGGTCGGGCGGGCGATCATTCAATCTCAATTGCGACACTGGAGCGCCGGTGTAGCCACTTTGGCGCATTGTAGCCTGCATCGCCTTCAAGGCCGAACCTGCGTTCAGAGTGTCGGCTTCATTCGATTTAGGATTCGGTTCCTGGCTGTTCGCCACCTGCTTACCCGCAGGAGTAGCCTGCGTCCGGTAAGCACGTGCCCCACCAGTGGCCGGAACTGCAACAGAAATGACCCAGAGTGCGAGAAGTAAAGAGCTGAACTTCGATGCAGCTGGCATGAGCCGGTACCTTCCTGGAGAGAGCACTTCCGCCTTGCTCATTTTTGTGCCTGTAAGACTACCACTACACTTTGTGGCTGGCCCTTGCATCCTCGAAGGGTGTGTAGATGAACGGGGTGCCCCGCCCTTGTCTCTCCGTTTGTTGGAGAGACAGGGCGGGGAATTTCTCACCGGAGAGATTTCCCGCAGATGCTGAAGCCTGGCTTCAGGCCGCTTTCCCCACCGACCGCGACCCTTCCACCTCGTTCAGTTTTCCGCTGTGGACGTCGTACATGAAGCCGTAAATCGGGATCGAGTTCGGCACCAGCGGATGATTACGGATGCGCGCTA
>WNFA01007315.1_pt1 | contig 14264 bp, 13 predicted proteins | sample 5400481 | NCBI WGS metagenome assembly WNFA01 (sample SAMN13153340, study PRJNA577476) | soil metagenome | isolation source: 120 cm saprolite under Douglas fir tree site 2 hole 1 replicate 2 | place: USA:California | collected 2015-04-18 | reverse complement strand
CTGAGCCAAGCAAGCACTTGCCAAGGTTTCGAATTGGAACCCCGTCGTCGCACAGCAGAGCCTCGGCGAGTCCACGCTGCGGAAAAACGTCCTGCGCATCAAAGAAAACGACACGCATATGTGGCTCCACTGGTCCGCCCGCATCGTCATACAGCAAGTTGCGGACGTCGTACCGTATCGCGCAGGAGAGGTCAAACAGTTCTAGACAACCTACCTCCTCCGAGGTCCCAATTTCCCTTCTAAACGACCGAATCTTGGTCTGTCCTGCTATAGGGATCAAGGCGGGTTTAACTGTAATCTTGAATAAGGTAGTAACCCGATGTGTGCAATATCGGGGCAGTCGTATCTGATCAGCAGTGTCCTTAATTTACGAGGCTCAACTCTTGGCCTCGCCAACATCGTCACCGTACCCTATAGCGTTTATCGCGAGCAATTCATCTCATCTAAGGATTCAGATCTCCAAGTACCGCCATGTGTCGGGCAAAGGCACTTCTATCCTGTTCATAGCGGGTTACACGCATTTAACATCAAGTTGACTCTTTTATCGCCAGCCCAGCCGTGACGCAATCGGTTCAGCGAGACCGCGAGCGCGAAAGGAGTTTTATGCTCGCCACCGTCGGCTATCATGGCTAGCTTCAACCTTTCAGAAACCCTTTAGGGGAGCCCGGATTCCCACCGGTATATTTTTTTACTACCTCTTTGCCCTTCTTCGGTGGGGGGAATTGATTGCTGAGAATCGTCCACAAAGTGCTGAACTTTGCCAGATCCTAAGAATGTTGGCAAGCAAAGGATGCCAACGACTTGGGCAGCTAAGTATGTTGCTATCTGCGAGATAGCGCGGCTCTGAGGCGGCTGCAATGCCAGTGGGCCGCAAATTGCTCGCAGACTCTTGAATTTACAGCCCTAAGTTTGTCCCCCATACGGCAAGTGAACAGGAAGGCTTGGGTATCAGTACGGGAAAAGACCTTCACGTACTTTGCTACCAGCATCACACGGAGATGCTGCTGAGACGGCTCAGCGAGAATGCAGAGAAGCTGCCGTACGCCTGCCAGGAACCTGGTTGTCTAGTCCGGTACGATAGCCCGCATGGATACTTCATCGACACAGAAGACGCAGAAACCATCGAGCAAGAAACGACGCCTCACGTCAGCTGTTCCAATGATGGGCAACTGATGTATTTAGCTGAGGTTATGCCCGAAAGAAGAAGCTTCCGCCTGTGGAAATGCCCAGAATGTGACTTGAGCTGCATTAATGATGAGGAGACCTCGTGCGGGCTAGGGAAAGTTTTGTGGCAGGGAAGCCACAAAACCTGCACAACGAGAACCGACGGAACGTGAAGATTTGGCTGAGTTCTTACAGTTTCACTTCGTAAGTACTGTCGTTTCCGCAACGTGCGAGCATTTATGAGATGGCTTCTAGTAAGGTTTTGCCCACAACTCCACCCTGCCGGAAAGTTCCAGACCTACAGCAAACCTTCCCGTGGCCACATGCTGGCAGTAGACGATCCTTGCATATGACCGCACACCCTCCTTTGGCGAGTTAACCAGCACTCGCTGCCCTGGCTGCAACTTCTGCTCTATGAGAACACGCGCGCCGTGGGCACTCACGTTTTCGGTCAACGAGCTTTCATTAAGCTTTAGTTCATCCTGCAGACAAACTTCTAGGCTCACAGTCCTCGCCATCCGCTTCTCGGATCGGCCACTCGACATAGTCCTCCTGGTGCCAGAGAGCTTGCGGGCCCTAGGCAGCATGTTCACTGTTGGGTCGTCCCGCTTTCCGATGGGCACCTTTGTGGGCTTAAGTAGCGTGATCTGCTTTAGCCTCAGACTCTCTAAGAGAGGCGTATCCTTTCGCACCTTCGGATCGAAGAATTCAGTCCCGGCGCTGCGGCGCTTCCTCCCTGTCGCATCTCAGTACTTGACTACCATCGTCCAGCCTAGCGGACAAGCGGAAGAAAACCGCAAATTCCCAGCGGGTGAACTCCTTAGTACGCTTTAGTACTCGGCTTATTTTCTGTTTCCAGCAATTCCAGCCCTGGCAGAAGAAGTTACTTCTGCAGCGCCGCCGCTAGCTCCAGCGGCCTTGCGTGTCTGAGTTGAGACTAGCTGTGGTTGTGGCACTGTCGACTGCAGCGCTTCGTCTTCTTTCCAAAACACCAGGCGTCCCACGCGCTCGTCCCAGTCAATACACAGCATGTCGCCTGAGTTCACCTGCTGGGTGGCCAGCAAGTTCGCCAATGGGAAAACCACGTGGCGCTCGATGGCGCGCTTCAGGTGGCGAGCACCGTAGCGCTGGTCCGTTCCTTCGTGCAAGATGAACTCGTGGCCCGCATCGGTTACTCGGAACAAGAACTGCCCTTTCGCTGTCTCCAAAACGCGCTGCTGTACTTGCGCTAACTCGATTTGTAGCACTTCGGCGAGTTGTTCGCGATTCAAGGAATGAAACACCACGATTTTGTCGAGGCGGTTCATGAATTCGGGCGAGAACTTTCTCCGCGCAGCTTCTACCGCTGTGCGCTCCACCTTCTCGTCAACATTCGTCAGGGGCTTATCTTCGGGCTGGATGAATCCCATCCCGCCATGCATCAATTCCGTGATTTCGGTGCCGCCCAGGTTCGAGGTCATGAAGATCACCGTCTGGGAGAGGTCCACACGACGGTTGTCGCCGAGCGTGAGCGTGGCCTTGTCCAACATACCAAGCAGCAACTGCCACAGTGCGTCGCTTGCCTTTTCAATCTCGTCGAAGAGCAGGAAGCTGAGCTTCAGCTTCTCAGTATAGCTTGCCGCCAGAGACTCCTGGGTGATCAGCGGATGGGTCTCGCGGTGCCCCAGGTAGCCCGGAGGTGACCCGATCAGCTTCGAGATCTCATGCGAATGCTGAAATTCACCGCAGTCGACCTTGATTACCGCCCGCGAGTCCCCAAACAGAATCTCCGCGGCGGCTTCCACGATGCGCGTCTTTCCGGACCCCGTGGGACCGAGGAACAAGAGACTCCCTACCGGGCGCCCCGGCGAGTTCAAGCCGGCACAGAACACCTGGTACAGGTCCACCATTGCCTGCACCGCTTCCTCCTGCCTGACGATCTTTGCGCGCAGCGCCCCACCAAACTCCACCGCCTCCGAACTGCGTAGAGTCGAATCGAGAACCACCGGTTGAGTACACATGGCGAGCTCCTAGTGAACCTTCTGCCAGGCGATGGGCGGGGCGATAGAAAACTGATTAAGTTGGTGTGGCTTCAACTCGACATACAAGAAATAGTGCTTGCCGAGGGCTGGTAGTATCAGTGCCCCGCGGTCGTGTGGTTGGCCTTCCAAGCGGGCCAGGCACAGTTGTTCGGTGTGATTTGGTCGGTGAATCTTGCCTTGTTCAAGCCGTCGCCACATGTAGTTGAACCAAGTTAGGTCGGACAGAGCGGCGGAGGACGGTGCGGCCAAATATGTCTAGCGGTCTAGACTGCGGGCCGGAGATCCTACATCCGTGGCCCTTGTCGCCTGACGCTAAACTATCTTTAGGAAGAGGACCAAACAATCCGGCCAAGCCATGAATCGAGCGGTTGAAGATACCCGGTTTTGATCGATACGGGTACCGCATTTTTGATGCAGGTTAATTCCTGATGGCTCAAGATTCAGATAACTCGAAAGTTTGTGGTAACCGAGTTTATCAGCCACAATTCTGATGGTTGGCGCAAAGGCTGCCACTTAGACTCATCGCGTGTATAAGCAAATGCCAGGCGACTCACGACCCGCCCCTGCTATGAAAGAACCGCCCGGCTCAGATCTGCTAAAGCCCAGTGTTTCTCTGGGCGCGCCTGGACAGCGCGATCAATCAGAGGCGTTTCATGGCGGCACGGGCCAGGTCCTTCGATTTTTCGATGCGCGCGGATTCTTCGCGAACCCCTCCAACGCTGATGCGCAGGAAGACTCCGCCTTGAAGCACGTAAAGAGCGCCAGCGACCGGATTGCCGACCCAGTAGGCTTCCTCACCAAGCCCGCTGATCGGCCGCGCCTTGCTTCCCTCCTTCTCGCGTTCCGGCTCTGACTCTTTCCCGGCAACGCGAGTTTCTTCTTCCTTGACCTCGGCGGAATGGAACTGTCTTTGCCAAAATTCATGCGGAGTGAGTTCCGACTTTCCCGTACGATCCGGGGTGACCAACGCCACATTGACCGATTTCGCGAAGGTGGCAGTATGGAAAACGCATTGCGACATCAGCATCCCCCCACTCGGCTGTGCGCTCGCTTTGGTCTCCTTGATGGGCTCTCCCTGGACGGCTTCGATCTCCGCGCTGTTGAGGAGCATGCAAACATCAATCTTCTCCTTTGCCGAAGCGGAGACGCTGCCAGCTTTAGCCTTCTGCGGCGAGCCGCCGTGCACCTGGCCAGCGGCCAGTGGCGCGGCAGACAAGAGAAGGCCGCAAAACAACATCCGGATCGCGTGACTTTGACTCATATGTTTTCCGTTTACGAAGAGAGATTATCCCATTTGAAAGCAGATCCCGCGCGACTTTCAAGCCGCACTGGCCGCCGCCGTATTCTTGCTCAATGTGCTGCGCAGATCCCGCCTCTAGTGTCCGTTATGTGCATTGCAGTCCGGACCACCGCTGACACCGCTTGCCGGGTCACCATAACAAAGCTGGCCGCCACCTTCGTAGTCACCGGTCCTGGTGCCGAATTGCGTGCCGTCGAAGGAGGCAAACAGTCCTCGGCCGCCCACTTGCCGCGCGATGGTGGCCAGTGCATCCTGCGCACTGGCAGGGCCGGTGGAGGCATTTTGCGTGGCATCGTTCACGCACGTGCCGGTGCACCCGTCGGCGTAGCCCACCAGTACGCGCCCGAACTTGTCCACGGTGATGTCGTTGAAGTCGAGCAGATTTCGACACGGGTTGCTGCCGCCCTGGTTCCAAATGCAGCCGCGCTGCACGGGGTCCGCTGGTGTCGCGTCGGCGGTGGTCCATGTCCGGCCACTGTTGTAAGTAAACGCAAGTAAACGCCACATACAAATGCCAAATGCCAAGGAAATCAGCCGACTGCGTGTCGCCTGCCGTAGGCGTGCCCAGAAATGCATAGGCCGCACGATTGTCATCTCCGGCGATGACCTCGGCGAACTCCGCATTCTGGACTCCGAACGGCGTGCCGGCGTCTTTAGACTTGGACCAATGCAAGCCGTGGTCTTGGGACACGGCGATCTTTGCGTGGCCATCCCCGTTGACGTAACCGAAATAGATCGTGTTGTTGCTGCCCGCCGCAACCGATGGGTCACTGCCGGGGCTGATGCTCTTGGCGTCGGGTACGGTCCGCACGACCCAGCTCAGGCCGTTGTCGGTGGAGACGGCCACACCGGGTCGGCTCACGTTGTTGGCGTCAAAGCAGTTCTCGTTTGGGACGTAAGTGGTGCCGTCCGGCGACACGCGGACGTGGCCATGCAGGCCGCCGCAGGTGCCAGGGGCGACCGGCCGGTCAACGCCATTAATCGTTGCAAAAAAGTAGATAGGAATACCCGGCCCGAACGTGAGGCCGCCGTCATCGCTGCGCGAGCAGAAGGCGGTTACGATGTCCTGCGAGCAGTAAAAAATCGCATGGGGATAGGGAGTGCGCGTCAGCGGTGCAGGAGAAGCGTAAGGGCCGCCGCCTACGGTCTGATGGTCGACCCCAGCAGGCTGGCCCGAACCTTGCGTCGGGAACCAGGTGTCACCATCATCATCGGTGAAAGACAGCTCGCTGGTTACAAGGTTGAGTTGTGATGAAAAGGTCCGGTTCGGGCCGCCGAAGTGGCCGTCGTCGGTGAACAGGATCGGATCGAGGCTCACTCGCGCAAACGGTGAGCGCTTGTCTTCCCAGAACGCAGTTGCAGGTGTTAATGAATCGTTGAAAGTCACCCTTAGCGTGTGATTTCCAGCTTCAATGAAGACCTTACCCGTGTTCCAGTCGACGCCGATCGAAGGCTCCCCAGCGCCGTGCGTGTTGGCGGTGGTGGAGTCCAACGACGGCTGGATGCAGCTCGGCGGCTGTTGCGTTCCTGTGCAGTCATTCGGGGCGGGATAGTTGATGAAGGAGGGCGCTCCGGGAGCCGGCGGCGGCGGTGGCGGCGTCGTTGGTCTCGGAGCAGTGGTTAGCGTAAACACCGCGTGAGCGGAGGTGGGAATCGGTGCCAGCGAGGCCACCGAGCGGATGTGCCAGACTCCATCGAGGGGATCGGTAACAGTTAAATCTTCTTCGCCCGGCCCGGTCGAGGTGTCGTCGGGCGAACCCGGGCCGTGGTCAGCTCCGCTCGGGCTGATGGCAAAGATGTCCAGGTCCGTGGGCAACGTGCTGGTCCAGGTATATTTGATGGTTAACTGTGCCGTCATCGTCTGGTAGAAAGTGGACGCCGGCGCAGGGAGCGCCACGGTCAAATCGTGATCGTCACAAATACCGGGCGGGCAGACATCCTGCACGCCTACGTTGATGACCGTGCCGCCGCCCACGGGAGCAAAGTCCCACGACACCGGGCCCGAAGTGCTGCTGATCGTACTACTGGGAGGTGTTCCAGTCTGGGCAGAAACGGAGGGCGTGTCATGAAACAACACTGCCAAGGCCGCGACAGAAAGCAGACTGAGAAAGGTAAACCATCCCACAGATCGAAGGATTCGCATTCGCTGACCTCCACAGTGGCTTCTCGCCGAAGGGAGCTTTCCCGTGATTTCTCCAAAACTTCTTTTCGGCAGATTTTGCGCCACCCTTGTTCATTCATTTCGATTCGAGCGTGCAGACACACTAGGTTCGGCAGGTTCTTGCAGAACGGGGTAAATCTCGCTCTCAGACAAATCTTTCTCCACCTGGTACGCAAATCCCGGCATGCGTGCCATTACTAGCGGAACTTCCAGCCTTGTGGAAGCGGGTTAATCCTGCAAAAAGGTCTACAGGAATTACCTGAGTCGCTGTGCGAGCGCCGCTTTGGCCGTCCTGTCGTCAGTAAAATGCGCTGTTTCGTCTGGCCGTTTTCGTAGCCCGAAGTAGCGGCCCGACCCGCTTCATCCAAGTGCGCGGAGCATTCTCAGCCGGCCCGCGTCCAGCCGCCATCGGGTTTTTCTGTCGCCTCGCCTGCTCCGGGCGGAGCGCCCTGTATTGCACGCGTGCGTCCTTGAGTCCTGCTACAGACACCCTCGAGAATTAAACATCAGGTCACTGCAACATTCGTTGGAAGAATCGATGGCGTCACACCAGGGATCCATGCAGCCCACCTGAAGCGATCGCCTATGGACCGTGCTGACTTTTTAGGCTTCGTTCAAATGGGTCTCTTTGACGCCCAACTGGTTGTCCAATCTGTGAAGGGTGACGCGGTCTTGAGTGTGGAAAAAGCTCGCTCAGACTCGGGAGCATCAAAATAGGCGCCAGGTCCGAGGGCATCTTGTGGTTCGCGTCGTCGGGAACTGCAAGGTCGCCTAGCCGAAAGAAAGATTTACCGAATACCGGTCAACTCGTAACTGCAAATAAGAAGGGCGCTTAGAGGATTTTCCTCTCAAGCGCCCATGGTTGCGGGGGTCAGATTTGAACTGACGACCTTCGGGTTATGAGCCCGACGAGCTACCAGGCTGCTCCACCCCGCACACTAACTATAGCGGACGCCAATGCTTTCGTCAAACAAGCGCGGCTCGGCCCGGCGAGAAATTTGTGATGGACCGCGAAGCGGGGCTCAGTTCCGGGGGAAAATCTCTACCAGGTGTTATACGGCGTTCCTTCGAAAGGCGAAACTGTGCTGGAATTCGAATGCACGTCTACCATTCCTGTCGTCGTTTGTTCCGCGCTCATGACCAGAGTATCAAACTGCGGCACCCAATCTTTTGCATGTGTTATCGGATCAACCGGAACTTCGCGCAGATACCCTGCCTGCTGAAGATCATCGAGAGATTGCGGCGCAGCTATTTTATCGAGCGTATAACTGTCGATCGCCTTGCGCATCTCCTGCAGGTCCTGCTTCAACACCGCTTCCCGTGCGCGTATGATCGAGCGGTCGTAGCGCATCGCGGCCATCCCCAGCAGAATTAGGATGATTGTGATTACGATCATCAGCTCGATGAGCGTAAACCCCGCCTTGAAGAGACGTTTGCGGCGCCTTTCTCGTGCAAGCCCCCCATCATCCCTGCGTATCCGTTCATTCATTTCAGGCCTCGGTCAATTTACCAGTCGGAGTATTTTGTCCCGTCCAGCGCCGTTCCTTGCGACTTGGTATACACGTCGAAAACGTTTTTCCCTCCCCAGCTTCTAGAGTCAGGATCGTCCTGCACCGCGCGCAATCCCCAATCCGTTTGCCCGGTCATCGGGTCTTTGAAAACCTGTCGCAGAAAACGAATCTTCCTGTCGCTTCCAGCCCCAAGCTGCACCCCCTTGACCAATGTCTCGAGGTCGGGTGGATAGTTCTCGCTACCCAGTTCCGTGCGGATCAAGTGCTGGTCGGCGAGGTCCTTATACCGGTCGATCGCATCCCGCATCGTTCGCAGGTCATACCGCAACTCGGCTTCCTTCTGCCTCACGATCGTGTAGCGCGCCACGGGCAGCGCAGCAGAAGCCAGGATCAGCAGGATCGAGCAGGCAATAATCAGTTCGAGGAGCGTCAGACCTGATTCTGGGAAGAGGCGCCGTCTTCGAAATCGCCCGTTCCTTCGATTGTCGCGCAACATCGGTCTCTCTCAATGGGGCTAGGGTTGAACTTGCACTGTCGCTTCGCTCGTTACCAGCGGAATCAGTTTTTGTTGGGAATCCTTCGCGTTGACCTGCACGATCGACAAATTGCTGGTGCCCGGCGCAAGAGCTTTGATTACAATCCCTAGAAGTGTTCCGCTCCCGCTCACTCCCGGCGTATTGGGCTGCCGGGTGGCGGAGATGATCACCTGGCCTTTCTCTTTATTCACGTTCTCGACGATCGCGATCTCCTGCGTGCCTCCCGACAAGAACCCTCCGCGCTGCCCTCCGCTCACCGCGTGCTGGACTTCTTCCACGCTGATGACTGCGGGGTTGTACTGCAGCAGCAGCGGAATCGAGAACAGGTCCGTAACGTTCTCCACCACCAACCCAACGGTCCTCGACTCGCCCGCTTTCATCGTCACCGTTTGTGGTTCAATGCGCAGTTTTCCTGCTTGCGCCTCCTGCGGAGCATTTGGCGCTGGAGCCGCGGTTCCCGGCACATTCGCTCCCGGTGCCGCTGGCGCCGGCGCTTGGGTAACGGGCGCGCGAATTTCTTTTTCCCGCTTCACCTGCGGGAGCTGATCGGAACCCGAAAAAATTGGCTGCAAGTTCGCTCGCGTCCACTCCGGCAGTCGCACGATATGCGGCACCAGCACGATCAGCACTTCGTCTTCCTGGTGGTCCACTCGGTCATCAGAGAAAAAATAGCGCAGCAGGGGGATCCTCGCGAACCCTGGCCAGCCATTCAAAGTTTTCGTATCGGTCCTCTGGATTAGCCCGCCCAGGACGTTGACTTCGCCCTCTTTCAGCCGGATATCGTGTTCAATTACGCGTTGGCTGATGATCGGCTGATTGATCCCGCCGATCGGAGATTGTCCCGTGACAGATGACACCTCGATTTTTGCTTTCAGGCTGACTTCATGATTCGGGTGCACCCGCGGCGTGATGTCGATGTTTACGCCCACCTCCAGGTATTGGAACTGCGTATTTACCAGCGGGCTTATCAACCCGGCTGCAGCGCTCCCGCCGCCTATGGCCCCGGTCTGAAAACTCCCCGTCGCGACCGGAACCTTGTCGCCGATCCGCAGCTTCGCGATCTGCCCGTCTATCGATCTTACCTCCGGGTTCTGGATAATCCTCGTGTAGGAATCGGTCAGGATGGCAGTCGCCGTCGCGCCCGGCAGGTTGACGTTGTAATCCTTCGTGCTCAGACGCTTCAGTTGATTGAGCGGCAGTCCCGTACTGGTTGTCGTCCCGCCCGTCGTTGTAGTCGTTGTGCTCGAGGTTGGCGGATTAAACGTCAGACTCGCGGATTGTCCTGGCAGCACTCCCAGATCCCTTAGCCGGTCCGTGCGCGCCTCAAGGATTTCCACCTGCACGACCACTTCCGGTTTTGCCTTGTCGATGTCCCGGATGATTTTCCCTACCAGTGCTATTTTGTCTGGCGTATCCCGGATGATAATCGCGTTCTGCGAGTTGAGCTGTTGGATCCGCTTCAAATCCAGCAATTGCCGCAGCCCGGTCACAATTTCCGTCAAGTCCTGTGGCTGCACCGTGTTTGCCAGATAAAACGTCTTTACGATCTCCTCTTCGTAATCCCGCCGTTTCTGCGGCTGGTCGGGAACGACGAAGATGATGTTTTCCGTGACCGCCTTCCAAAACGCCTTGCTCTGCAGCGAAACAATGTCCAGCGCTTGTTCCAGTGTGACGTTGTTCAAATCCGTCGTGATTCTCCGGGCGGGGAAGTCCGGGTCATAAATCACCGTCAGTCCTGCCAGTTTCCCGATCGTGTCAAAAACGATTTTGGCGTCGTTCGCCATCTTTAGATTAATGGGATAATCCATCACCGGTTTAATTACTGCGGGCCCCGACGCCAGCTTTTGCCCCTCTGGTTCATCCGACGGCTGCGCGGGCGCATTTGCGTCGTGGCTCTTCTCTCCGATCATCTCCAGAGTTTTCCGCAATTCCTGGTCGGCAATTGGGCTGGAGGGATCCACCGCCTGTGCTCGCTGGAACTGCGCGGCTGCCCCTTGCAGGTCGCCGTTCGCGCGGAGCTTTACCCCCTGTTTGATGTGCTGCTCCCCGGCGTCGAACCGGATCTGGTTCAGCTTGATCTTGAAGCTCGCGTTGTTGGGATCGGCCTTGAGCGCCTTCTGGTAATACTCGAGCGCGGCGTCGTAATCCTGCAGTGTTTCGGCCTTGCGTCCGTGGTTATACTCGGTTTGACCCTTCGGGCAGCCCCCTGCGAATAGTGCCGAGACCAGACATAGAATGACGCTGCCGCTACGGCGCATGGACTCCCCGGTTGCTCGATGCAAAGCTGGTGCAGTCTAACACTCGGCTTAGAACACAGGCAAGGCAGGTAAGGTTGGCTGTCCCAAATCGGGTAATACCCTGAACCCGCGCCCGTAGCCAAGTTTTAACACTCCAGTTATCATTGAGGCTTGTGTCTAAGCCCGCCAAAAAATCCGAGAAGGGCAGCAAGCCCGCGGAGCAGATAGTGGCGCAGAACCGTGCCGCTTCCTACCACTTCCTTCTTCTCGAAAAATTCGAAGCCGGTCTGGTCCTCCACGGCACTGAGGTCAAGGCTCTTCGCGAAGGAAAAGCGAATATCCGCGACGCCTATGTCGATTTCAAGGCCAGCGGCGCCTGGCTCGTCAACGCCCACATCGCCCAGTATCTGCCTGGCGGCCCCTGGAATCACGAACCCCTCGGTTCGCGCAAATTGCTCCTTCATAAAAATGAAATCTATAAGCTGGCAGGCCGCACCCAGTCCAAAGGTTTGACCGTCATTCCTCTTCGGATCTATTTCCGCAACGGCATCGCCAAAGTTGAAATCGCCCTCGCGCAGGGCAAAAAATCTTGGGACCGCCGCCAGGACGAGCGCAACAAGGAAGCGCGCAGGGAAGCCGAAGAAGCCATCTATCGCAACCGGAGGCGATAAAGCACAATGCAAATCAAGCTCGGAACCAAGCCCTACGCAGCAATGCAAACTGACGCGCTCGTCTCGTATCTATTCGAAGAAACCGATCCAGTGCAAGGCCGCATCGCGGAAATCGATCAGGCTGCCAATGGCCTGCTTCGAAAGCTCTCAAAGAGCGGCGAACTCACCGGCAAGACCCTGGAAATGACTTTGATCCACGCTCCCGCCGGGCTCAAAGCCGCCCGCTTGCTTCTTGTCGGAGCAGGGAAGCGCGAGCAATTCAATGGCGCCACGCTTCGAAAGATTGCAGGAGCCGCCCTGCGCTACCTCAAGGGGCGCTCCGTGAAGAATTTCGTCTTCCTCGTTCGCGAAAACGAGGCCACTGAGGAGTCCGCGCAAGCCATCGCCGAGGGCGCTCTCGCCGCCGACTTCGAAACCGACAAGTACAAGACCGACAAGAAGAACGACAAGTCTATCGATTCGGTTTCGCTCGCCGGCTATTCTGACGCCGCGCGCGCGGCCGGAGAAAAGGGTCTCGCCCGCGGCTGCGTCATTGCCGACGCTCAGAATTTCACGCGCGACCTCGTCAACGAGCCCTCGAACAAGCTCACGCCGCGCATCCTCGCCGAAAGGGCCGAAGCCATGGCTCGCGAAGCGGGCCTCGCCGTTGAAATCCTCGACGAAAAAAGAATCGCCGAATTAAAAATGGGCGCTCTGCTCAGCGTCGCCCAGGGCAGCGTCGAGCCGCCCCGCGTGATGGTCGTCACCTACACGCCGGCGAATCCCAAGCCTGGCGCTCCCGTCATCGGTCTCGTCGGCAAAGCTGTCACCTTTGATACGGGCGGCATCTCCATCAAGCCCGCCGAAGGCATGGAAAAAATGAAGTATGACATGGCCGGCGGTGCGACCATGCTCGGCGTCATGCGCGCCCTCGCTGCGCTAAAGCCCAGCGTCAAAGTTATCTGCGTCGTGCCGTCAACCGAAAATATGCCCGGAGGCAAGGCACAAAAGCCGGGCGACATTCAGACCGCGATGTCCGGCAAGACCATCGAGGTCCTTAATACGGACGCCGAAGGCCGACTCATCCTTGCTGACGGCGTCCATTACGCCAAGCAGCTTGGCGCCACCCATCTCGTCGACGCCGCCACGCTCACCGGCGCCATCGTCGTCGCTCTCGCCAACGTCAACGTCGGCGTCTTTGGCTCCGACCAGCCCTTCACCGACAAGCTCCTGGCAAGCTCGAAAGCCGTCGGCGAGAAAATGTGGCACATGCCCATGGACGACGAATACCGCGAATTCATCAAAGGCAGCTTTGCCGACATCCAAAACATTGGCAGCGGCAAAGGCGGTGGCGCGATCACCGGCGCCATGTTCATCAAGGAATTCACCGGTGACAGTCCGTGGATTCACCTGGACATCGCCGGAACCGCCTGGAACGACGAGGCCAAGCCCTGGCTCGCCAAAGGCCCCACCGGCGTCGCGCTTCGCACCCTGGTGCACCTCGTCATGTCCTATTAATCTCTGCTTGCTCCTTGTAGGGGCGCAGCATGCTGCGCCCCTACTGGCGACGGCTCACATTTTTTCCGGGGCTTCAATCCCCAACAAATCCAATGCGCGCACCAACTGTGCCTCCACCAATTCCGTCAAGCACAATAAAAATGCGCGCTTCTGCTCATCGGCTTCCGTGAGGATGTGGTGCTTGTGATAAAAATTGTTGAACGCCTGCGCCAGTTGAAACGCGTACTTCGCCACAAATGCCGGCTCCTGCGCCCCGATCGCCGCGTCCACTGCATAGTCCAGCGATCCTGTCTGCAGCAACAGTTCCCATAGCCCGTTCCCGTCCGGCCCCGCGAACATCTTTGCGGCCGTTTCCGGCGTCAGTTCAACCCGCGTTGCCCCCGCTTCGGCGCCCTTCCGGCGAATCCCACGAATGCGCACCACGGCGTATTGGCAATACGGCCCGGTCTCTCCCTCAAAGCTCAGCGCATCCTTGAAATCAAACGCAATAATCGCGTTCCGCGTAAACTTCAACAGAAAAAACCGCAGCGCGCCGACCCCAATCTCATGCGCCGTCCGCTGCTGCTCTGCCGCGCTCATCTCTGCGTGCCGCTCTTCTACTTCAGCCAACGCCGCAGCCTCCAGCTTGTCGATCAGGTCGTCTGCTTTGACTCCGAGCCCTTTGCGGCCGCTCACCTCGACGTGCGGCTTCTTCGCCTCTTCCGGCGTCAGCTGGTACCGCATGTCCGCCGCGCACCGCGGCGTCAGCGCGACAATCTCATACGAAAAATGAATCGACTGCTCGGCTTCTTGAGCGTGTCCCAGCCTGCGCAGCCCCTCCGCCACCACGTCCTGCAAATACGCTTGCCGCGCGTCGATCACGTTGTAAACCGTGGTTGCCGCCGCCCCAAAATGCGGCACCGCGGGATCATTCTCGCCGCTCGTGGTCGCCCAGACCGTGTGTCTCCCGGGGGCATTCGGCCACTTTCTATAGTGAAAATCCTTGCCGAGAAGCCCAAATTTCCACAATTGATAGGCAATGTCCTTCCCGACGTACGTCACCGTCCCATTCGACCGCACAATGATCTTGTCTTGCGTATTTTCGTCTTCTTCCGCGAAGGCTTTTTCCTCTCCTTCCTTAACATCCTTTCCCTCCTCTTTCCACGGCATGATCCAGCAGCCCGCCA
>WNFA01002885.1_pt1 | contig 14269 bp, 13 predicted proteins | sample 5400481 | NCBI WGS metagenome assembly WNFA01 (sample SAMN13153340, study PRJNA577476) | soil metagenome | isolation source: 120 cm saprolite under Douglas fir tree site 2 hole 1 replicate 2 | place: USA:California | collected 2015-04-18 | reverse complement strand
CACCCTGGTCGCACCCCTCACTTTCTTCGGCCTGGCCCTCGGTCAAACCGCCCTGCTCACCACCACGGCGCTCTTCTTCCTCATGGGAGCGCACGCGGGCGGCGGAGGGGTGGCGCGCCGCGGCCCGTGGGGCGAGGCAGCCGTCCTCTGGCTACTCACGGCGAAGCCCCCTCTCGCGGTGACGGGCGGGGCCGCGCTCCTGGCAGTCGGGCGCCCGCGGAGCGTCGCGCTCGCGGCCGGGCTCACGCTCGTCTCGACCCTGGCACTCACGCCCTGGCTCGGAGATGGCTGGGCGCGCGACTACCTGCGGCTCGTCGGTGCCTACGACCGCGCTGGGCTCCCGGCGGCCTTCGCCTGGTCGATCGTCCCGCAGACGATGAGCAATCTGCGAGCAGCGCTCCATCCCGACCTCGGCGTCGGCGACGACGTGGCGGCGCTGGTAAGCAGCGCCGTCTGGATCGCCGCCCTCGGCGTCGTGGTTCTCGCCGGGTGGAGGCGCTCACTTCCCGCGTGGCTCACCTGGTCTCTCTCCGTCATGGCCTTTCTGCTCTTCTGCCCCCACGTCAGCTCCACCGAGGACATCGCCCTCTTCTGCGTGCTCGCCGGCGTCGGGCGCGCGCCGGTGCCGGCGACCGTCCAAGTGGCCGCCGCGACGCTCGCGTTCGGCGGCCTCCTTCTCTCTCCCGGATTCGGCCCCCTGGAGGCGGTGCGTCCCTCGATGCTGTTCCTGGCCAAGATCGGGCTCGCCGCGCTCCTCACGACCCACTTCTTCCTCGCGGCGCAGCGAGAGCCGGCGCTAGGCCACGGGCCGGCCGCGTAGCCCTCGCATCAGCACCACCGCGACGCCCAGCGTGATCGCCGAGTCCGCCACGTTGAATGCGGGCCAGTGGAGTCCGCCCCAGTGCAGGTCGAGGAAGTCGATCACCTCGCCGTAGCGCACGCGGCAGACGAGGTTCCCGAGCGCGCCGCCGAGCACGGCACCGAGCGCGACCACGACCCCGCGCTCCTCCGGCGGCGTCCGGCGGACGAGCGAGACGAGCGCCGCCACCGCCACCATGGTCACCACGAGGAAGAGCGGCAGGCGGATGGCGGGTGGGGCGGCGGCGAGGACGCCGAATGCCGCGCCGGTGTTGCGCACGTAGGCGAGCGCGAAGAAGGGCAGCAGGTCGACCGTCTCGTGCAGCATCATGGTGCGCTCGACGACCAGCTTGCTCGCCTGATCCGCGAGCAGCACGACCGCCGCCACGAGCCCCGCGAGCCAGAGCCGGCGGTCGGCGGAGAGGCTCACGCGACCACGGCGGCGCAGCGCGCGCAGAGGTCGGGGTGGCGGGGGTCCTCGCCGAGGGCGCGGACGTTCCAGCAGCGCGGGCACTTCTCGCCCCGCGCGCGCTCGACGCGCACCCGAAGCCCGGGCACGAGCGGGCTCTCCGGCGCGCCGTCGGCGCCGCCGAGCTGCACGTCGGCGACCAGGAAGAGCGCCGGCAGGTCCGTCGCCTGCTCGGCGAGCAGCGCGCCGAGCCCGTCGGCCGCGGGCGCGCTGAGCGACAGGCGCGCCTCGGAGGACTGCTTCACCAGCCCCGCCTGGCGCGCCTCCTCGATCGCCTTGGTCACCGCGCCGCGCACCGCGAGGAGCCGCGCGAAGCGCGCCGCGACCTCGGGCGCCTGCCATGCCGCCGGCGGCGGCGGGAGCCCGGCGAGGAACACGCTGTCCGGCCGGCCGGCGCCGGGCACGAAGCGCCACACGTCCTCGGCCGTGAACGAGAGCACGGGCGCCATCAGACGCGCCAGCACCTCGACGATCGCGTGCAGCACGCTCTGCGTCGCCCGCCGCTCGGGCCCCTGGGCGCGCTCGCAGTAGAGCCGGTCCTTGCGCACGTCCAGGTAGAAGGCGCTCAGGTCGACGCTGCAGAAGTTGTTGAGCGCGTGGAAGACCAGGTGGAACTCGAAGTCCTCGTAGGCGGCGAGGCAGCGTTCGGCGAGCGCATGCGTCTGGTGCAGCGCCCAGCGCTCCAGCTCCGGCAGCCGCTCGACCCCGACCGCGTCGCGCTCCGGGTCGAAGTCGTAGAGGTTGCCGAGGAGAAAGCGCGCCGTGTTGCGCACCCGCCGGTAGGCCTCGATGAAACCTCCCAGGATCTCCTCCGAGATGCGCATCTCCTCGCGGTAGTCGGTGGCCGCGACCCAGAGGCGCAGCAGCTCGGCGCCGTGGCGCTTCAGGATCTCCTCCGGCGCGATGACGTTGCCCAGCGACTTGGACATCTTACGGCCGCTGCCGTCGACGAAGAAGCCGTGCGTGACGACGATGTCGTAGGGCGCGCGGCGGGCGACCGCCACGCCGGTGAGCAGCGCGCTGTGGAACCAGCCGCGGTGCTGGTCGCTGCCCTCGAGGTAGAGGTCGGCGCGGCCGCCCAGCTCCGGCCGGCGCTCGACCACCGCCTTCCAGCTCACGCCCGAGTCGAACCACACGTCGAGGATGTCGCTCTCGAGACGGAAGTCGCCGCCGCCGCACTTCGCGCAGCGCATGCCGGGCGGGACCAGCTCGGCGGCCGGGCGGCGGAACCAGGCATCCGCGCCCTCGTGTTCGAAAATGCCGGCCACGTGCGCGCAGAGTGCCTCGCTCGCGATCGCCTCGCCGCACGCCGCGCAGTACACGGCGACCACCGGCACGCCCCAGTCGCGCTGGCGCGAGATGCACCAGTCGGGCCGCGTCGCAATCATGTTGCCGATCCGCTCGCGGCCCCAGCCCGGGATCCAGCGCACGCGCTCGATCTCCTCCAGCGCCCGCCGGCGGAGGTCGCCGCGCTCCATGCCGATGAACCACTGCTCGGTGGCACGGAAGACGACCGGATTCTTGCAGCGCCAGCAGTGCGGGTAGCTGTGCGCGACGGTCACCGCCGCGAGCAGCGCGCCGCGCGCGCGCAGGTGCTCGACGATGCGTGGGTTCGCCTCCCAGACGCTCGTCCCCGCCCACTCCGGGACCTCGGCGGTGAAGCGCCCGCGCGCGTCGACCGGCGCCAGCACCTCGAGCCCGTAGCGGAGCCCGGTCTCGTAGTCCTCCTGCCCGTGGCCCGGGGCGGTGTGGACGAGGCCGGTGCCCGTCTCGAGCGTCACGTAGTCGGCGAGCACGACGGGGACGACGCGCTCGAGCCAAGGATGGCGGCAGCGCGCGCCCTCGAGCTCCGCGCCGCGGAAGCGCCGCAGCACCTGCGCCGCGCCGAGCAACCGCTCGAGCGCGGGCACGAGCGCGGCCGCCACCACCAGCGCCCGCGCTCCGAAGGTCGCCGCCACGTACTCGTGCTCGGGATGGACTGCCACCGCGAGGCTCGCCGGCAGCGTCCACGGGGTCGTCGTCCAGATGGCGGCGGCCGGCGCCGGCACGCCGGCGAGCGCCGCGGGCAGCGGCTCGACGAAGGGGTAGGCCACGTAGACCGAGGGTGCCTCGTCGTCCTGGTACTCGACCTCCGCCTCCGCGAGCGCCGTGGCGCACGACGGGCACCAGAGGACGGGCTTCTTGCCGCGATAGAGGAGCCCCTCGGCGATGCAACGCCCGAGGGCCCGCACCTCCTCGGCCTCGTAGGACGGGTCGGTGGTGAGATAGGGATGCTCCCAGTCGCCGAGCACGCCCAGGCGGCGGAACTCCTCGCGCTGCACGGCCACGAAGCGGTCCGCGTAGGCGCGACAGCGCGCGCGCACCTCGGCCTTCGGCATCGCCTCCTTGCGGGCGCGCCCGAGCTCCTTCTCCACGTTGAGCTCGATCGGCAGGCCGTGGCAGTCCCAGCCCGGCACGTAGGGCGCCAGGCGCCCCGTCATGGCGCGGTGCTTGACGATGATGTCCTTCAGCACCTTATTGAGCGCCGTGCCGAGGTGGATGTGGCCGTTGGCGTACGGCGGCCCGTCGTGCAGGACGAAGCGAGGCTTCCCGGCGTTGGCCGCGAGCAGGCGCTCGTAGACGCGCGACTCGGCCCAGCGCCGGACCATCTCCGGCTCGCGCTGGGCGAGGTTCGCCTTCATCGCGAAGTCGGTGCGCGGCAGGTTGAGCGTCGCCTTGTACATCAATTCGACCCGAGACCCCGTCTCGGGTCGGAAGGGGAAGCGAGCGTGTGGCGTCCGGTGGGTAGGGCGCACGTCGTCCCGCGGCCGGCAAAGCCGGCGCGGCAAACGTAGGACCCGAAGGCCCGAGACGATCCGTTGGTGCCGGCTGCGGATGCGCCGTCGCCGGTCACGGGCGCACGCTCCGGAAAGCTTGCCGCGCCGGCTTCGCCGGCCGCGGCACGACGCTCGCTCTCTTTACCGGGTCCATGCTCGCCCTCCGTCCTCGACCCGAGACAAGGTCTCGGGTCGAGAGATATCAAAGGGCAGAGCGCGGTGCGAAGGCCTCCAGCGTGCGCTCGACCGCGGCCGCGCGTGACTCGCCGACCGGATTCGGGAACACGATCGCGAGCGTCGCCCCGGCCATGCGGTAGGCGGCGAGCCGCTCGCGGCAGTGCGCGGGATCACCGGCGAGCGTCACCGCGTCGGCCATCGCGTCGCCAACCGCCGCCTCGGCACGCGCCACGTCCTTCGTCCGCCACGCCGCGCGCACCGCCTCCACCTCCGCGCGAAAGCCGCTCGCCACGAGCATGTTGGCATAGAAGGGCAGGTTCGCGTAGCGCGCGAGCATGCGCTTCGCCTCGTGGAGCGCGGCGGCGCGGTCGTCGGCCAGGTAGCAGGTGGTGAAGTGACACACCGTGAGCGCTTCGGGGTCGCGCCCGGCGCGCGCCGCCCCCCGGCGCAGCGCCACCAGGGCGCGCGGGTAGCCGGCGAGCGGGAAGAGGTTGAAGATCGGGCCGTCGGTCAGCTCGCCCGCCAGCTCGATCATGCGCGGCGCGAGGGCCGCGGCGAGGATCCTGGGCGGCACCGCGGGCCGGGGCTGGTGCGGCCCCTTGCTCCACGCGCTGCGCAGCGTGCCGATCACCGCGCGCATCTTCGCCAGCGGGTCGCCCATCTCGATGCCGAGCGGTTCGTTGACGGCGCGGTGGCCGACCCCGAGGCCGAGCAGCAGGCGGCCGCCCGAGAACTCCTGCACCGCGGCCGCATGCTCGGCGAGGAGCGTCGGCTGGCGCAGGTAGACGTTGGTGATCGCCGTCCCGACGCGCAGGCGGTCGGTCGCCAGCGCCACCGCCTCGGCGTAGGCGAGCGAGTCGCCGTACGACTCCGAGATGAAGACGGCCTCGAAGCCGAGCGCCTCGGCGCGCCGCGACCACGCGACGACGTCGCGCGGGGAGGCGTCGCGGAGCGGCATCAGGCCGAGCGCGATGCGGTGCATGGTCCCGCCATAGCCCGGCCGGCGCCGTTGCGGCAACGCCCCACCTCGGCTACACGACGGCCGTGGCCAGGCGGATGCTCCTCCACTTCCAGAAGGGCGGTTTTCCCGCCTACGAGAAGGTCGACGAGCAGGGCATGCCGCAGCCGTGCGCCCTCGGCATCCCCTGGGTCAACGGGGACACCCAGCGGACGCTCGCCAGGCTCCACATCCCGCGGACGGATCCGTGGGGCCGCCCGCTGCCCGAGCCCGACGAGCCGGCTTCCCGATAGCCGGCGCCGCGGCCCGTCGGGGCAGCGAGCGGGACGCGCATCGTTGCGGTCGCGCGGCAATGAGGCGAGCGCTCAGAAGGCCGTCCCGCCCCCGGGGGCGATCTCGATCCGGCCGCCCTCGACCACGACCGGGACGATGCGCCGCCCGCGCGTCACCTTGAGCAGCTCGGCGATCGCCTCGGGGCGCTCGCTCAGGTTCACCTCGCGCACGGCGACGCCGCGCGCCACCAGCTCGGCGCGCTTCGCGGCGCAGTACGGGCAGCCGGCCGCGGTGTAGAGGAGGACCGGCGCCGCTGCCATCACGGCACCTCGGTGCCGGCGATCAGGGTGGCCGCGGCGCTGAACATCCCGCCCAGGCCGTGGCAGAGGGCGATCCTGCAGTCCCGCACCTGCCGCGGGCCGCACTCGCCGCGCAGCTGCCGCACCGCCTCGACCAGCGTGAACATCCCGTACATGCCGCTGTGCGTGTAGGAGAGCCCGCCGCCGTTCGTGTTCATGGGGAACTCGCCGCCCGGCGCCGTGCGCTGCCCGGCGACGAACGCGCCGCCCTCGCCCTCGCGGCAGAAGCCGAGCGCCTCGAGCGCCATGATCGGGACGATGGTGAAGGCGTCGTAGACCTGGGCGACGTCGACGTCCGCCGGGCCGACGCCGGCCATCGCGAAGGCGCGCTCGCCCGCCAGGCGCGCCGCGTCCCAGCGCGCGAAATCGGGCATCTGGCTCACCATGACGTGGGTGGACGCCTCGCCGGCGCCGAGCACGTACACGGGCCGCTGGCGACAGTCGAGCGCGCGCTCGGCCGAGGTCACCACCACCGCGCCGCCCGCGTCGGTCACCAGGCAGCAGTCGAGGAGATGGAGCGGCCAGGCGATCACGCGCGAGGCGAGCACGTCGGCGACCGTCAGCGGATCGCGCATGAGCGCGCGCGGGTTCAGCTGCGCCCACCTGCGGGTCGCGACCGCGACCTCGGCGAGCTGCTCGCTGGTGGTGCCGAACTCGTGCATGTGCCGCGTGGCGGCGAGCGCGTAGCCGGTCGGCGGGCCGGCCAGGCCGAAGGGCTGCTCGAACTGGAGCCGCCAGGAGTCGGGCCCGAAGCGCGAGCCCGGCATGCCGATGCGCGAGGCGCCGCTCTCCCCGTGCGTGATCAGCGCCACCTCGCAGATGCCGGCGGCGATCGCCGCCATCGCGTGCTCGACGTGCGCGATGAAGGAGCAGCCGCCGATCTGCGTGCCGTCCATGTAGCGCGGGCGGATGCCCAGATACTCGGCGGTCTCCGAGCCCATCCACAGGCCAGCGCTGAACACGGCGTCGACGTCGTCCTTGACGAGCCCGGCGTCGGCGAGCGCGCTCCGGGCCGCCTCGGCGTGGAGCTGGAAGGCCGACTTGTGCGGCAGCTTCCCGTGCTCGTCCGCCTCGGCCGCGCCCACGATCGCGACCCGGCCGCGCATTCGCCTCGCCTCCCGGCTCATGCGGGCCGGAAGCGCGGCAGCGCGAGCTCGGGCGACACGTCCTCGAACACCACCTCGAGCGGCATGCCGATCGTGAGCTGCGCCGGATCCGGGGCGACGCCGACCAGGTTGGTCATCATGCGCGGGCCCTCGTCGAGCTCGACGATCGCGATCACGTAGGGCGCGGGGAGCGGGAAGGCCTTCTGCCCGCGGTGCACCACCGTGAAGGTGTGGAGCCGTCCCCGCCCCGAGACCCGCCGCCATTCGAGGTCGGCGCCGAGGCAGCGCGGGCAGACGCCGCGCGGGTAGAAGACGTGCGCGCCGCACGCGCGGCAGCGCTGCAGCGAGAGCTCGTGCCGCCGCGCCGCGTCCCAGAAGGGGCGCGTCTCGGGCGTGGGGACGGGGAGCGGTCCGCTGTACTCGGGCATGCGCGATGCGCGATGGACTTGGCGACCCGGGCGGCTTATAGAGGCAACGCTCCGAACGGGTCAAGCTTGCGCACGCTCGCGATCAGGACCGTGCTGGCGCTCGCCGTCGCGCTCCCCGCGCTCGCCGCCGCCGAGACGACCGTCGCCTGGGACGAGGCGGACAAGCACGTCGGCGAGGAGGCCACGGTCGAGGGCGTCGTCGTCGACGTGCACTGCTCGCCGCTCTCCTGCCTCCTCGCCTTCGAGCCCAGCTTCAACCGCTTCACCGCGGTCGTGCAGGCGCACAGCTTCGACGTCCTCCCGCCCGCAGACCTCGAGCGGCGCTACAAGGGCAAGCGCGTGCTCGTGCACGGCACCATCAAGCAGAACGACAGCAAGCCGGAGATCGTCGTCGAGAGCCCCGAGGCGCTCGCGCTGGGGGGCGGGCGGCGCCGCGACGATCGCGGGGGGGAGCGCGCGGCGCAGGGCCCGGCCGAGTCCATCGAGCGTCTCGCCGACGTGCTCGCCCGCGTCGAGGAGCTGACCGAGCGCCTCGCCGCCGTAGAGGAGCGCATGGATGCACTCCTCGCGCAGATGGAACAGCGCAGCGCGGCGCTGGCGGCCGCCGAGGGAGCCCAGGCGGCTCCGCCGCCGGCCGCGGCGGCGGCGCGTCCCGCCTACCAGGCGCTGCGCTCGATCAAACGCGGCATGTCGCGCGCCGACGTCGAGCGGCTCGCCGGCCCGCCGCAGTACACGGAGTCGGGCGGTGGCGGCTGGATGACCTGGTACTACGACGGCGGCCGCAGCGTCAGCTTCGACGGACGCGGCCGCGTGCAGGCGCTGACCGGCTTCTAGAGCCGCGCCCGCACACGCTCGACGAGCTGCGGCAGGATCTCGCCCGCGGGCCCGCGCAGCGCGTGGCGGCAGAGCGCGGTGATCTCCGACTCGTAGGGATTGACCTCGAGGAGATCGCCGCCGCGCTGGTGGATCGCGATCGGGAACTGCGCCGCCGGGTAGACGGTCGCCGAGGTGCCGGCGACGATCATGCAATCGGCGAGGTCGGCCTCCTCGAAGCAGCGGTCGAGCACGTCCGGCGGGATGGGCTCGCCGAAGGACACGGTGTCGCTCTTGAGTATGCCCCGGCAGCGCGGGCAGCGCGGCGGCAGCTCGGCAAAGTCGATCGACTCGCGCGCGTAGCGCGCAATGCACTCGATGCAGCGGATGAGCGTCGCGTTGCCGTGGATCTCGAGCAGCCGCTCGCTCCCCGCGCTGCGCTGCAGGTTGTCCACGTTCTGCGTGATGGTGCACTTGAGGACGCCGATCTCCTCCAGCTCGACCAGCGCCGTGTGTCCGGGGTTGGGGCGCGCGGCACCGAGCGCCTCCCACAGCTCGCGCATCGGACCGGCCGGATTGAGTCGCTCCTCCCATGCGCGGCGCGGGTCCTTCAGGAAGCGCTGGTAGCCGTCCATGGGCGGCTCGCCGTGCTTGGTCCACAGACCGCCGGGCCCGCGGAAGGGCGGGATGCCGCTCTCGACCGACAGCCCGGCGCCGGTGAGCGCGATCACGTAACGCGCACGCGCGAGGCACTCGGCCGCACGGTCGAGGACGTCGAGCTCCCACTCTTCCATGGGACGGTGCTCGAACTCTCGCGCCGGCCGGCGCGCGTGTCAACCCGCGTGCCCGGCGGCTCGGCGACGGTTGACACGGCGGCGCGGGCCGGTACTTTCCCTGCCGCATGACCACGTCGGTCGCGGGGATCATGGTCGCCGGCGGCCGCGCCTCGCGCATGGGCGGGCGCGACAAGGCGTTCGCGGCGGTGGGCGGCGAGCCGATCGCGGTGCGGACGATCCGCCTGTTCCACGATCTCTTCCCCCAGGTTCTGGTCGCGACCGACCGCCCGGAGCGCTTCCACGGGCTCGCCGTGGACACGGTCGCCGACCGCTTCCCGGGCGCCGGCCCGCTGGCGGGCATCCACGCGGCCCTCCTCGCGGCGCGACACCCGCACGCCTTCGTGGCGGCGTGCGACATGCCGGGCCTCGACGCGGACGTGATCCGCTTCCTCCTCGCGCGCATCGGCGACGCCGACGCGGTGGTGCCCCGGTGGGACGGCGACGTCGAGCCGCTGCACGCCGTCTACGCGGCGCGCTGCCTGCCCGCGATGGAGGCGAATCTCCGCGCCGGGCGCCACGCGATGCGCGACTTCCTGGGCACGATCCACGTGGACTACGTGAGCGAGTCCGAGCTGCGCGCCGTGCGCGGCGCGGCCGCGAGCCTGACCAACGTCAACACGCCCGAGGAGCTGGCGGCGGTGGGCGGCCGCTTCGAGGAGCCCCGCGGGTGAGCCGCGCCCCGGGCGCCGAGCTGATCGACGTCCTCGACGACGCCGGCCGCCCGGTCGCCACGGTCACGCGCCGCGAGATGCGCGCGCGCCGCCTGGCGCACGGCTCGACCTACGTCCTCGTCTTCAATCGCCGAGGCGAGCTCTTCGTCCACCTGCGCGCGCCCGACAAAGACGTCTTCCCGGGTCACTGGGACGTGGCCATCGGCGGCGTGCTCGCCGCCGGCGAGTCGTTCGACGCGGGCGCGCGCCGCGAGGCGCGCGAGGAGCTCGGCGTCGATGTCGCGCCGGAGCCGCTCTTCCCGCTCCGCTACGCCGACCAGCACACCGTCGTGCACGGCATGGTGTACCGCGCGCGGCACGACGGGCCCTTCCACCTCCAGCGCGAGGAGATCATGCGCGGCGAGTTCCTCGCCCTGGACGCGGTCGCCAGGCGCGCCGCGTGCGAGGCGTTCTGCCCCGACGGCCTCGCCGCCCTGGCCGAGTACCGCCGCCGCTGGCCCGCCTGAGGATCGCCGCTCCGTTCCTTGACACCGCCGGAAGCGCCTTCCTATAACGCCGCCGCCCGCGCGCTGCGCGCGGCGGCACGGAGGCCCCCATGACGACGGCGACGAGGCGACGCGCGCGGCGGCTCGCGACCGGGCTCCTGCTCGTCGGCATGACGCTCGGCGTGTTCGCCCGCCCGGCGCGCGCCCTCACGCTCGACGACCGCGGCGAGATGCGCCTCGGCTTCCGCGCCTACACCGCCGTGCGCATCGGCACCGAGAAGATGGGGGGCCAGGACGACCCGCTTACCTTCCCCAACTCGGCCGCCGGCCACCTCCGCCAGCATCGCTACTTCCTCGAGCTGAAGTTCGACCACGACGTGCGCCGGCTCGCGAAGACCGCCTACGGGCTGGCCGGGCTCTTCGACTGGATCGACCCGAGCACGCTCAAGTACAGCCTCCAGTACCGCGGCGAGGGCGAGGGCATCTACGACTACGGGCCCGGCGAGTTCCATCACCAGTTCCAGAAGCTCCAGGCGGTGCGCCTGGATCTGCCGAACATCCCCGGGCTGCTCAGCGACCGCCTCCCCGACGCGTACATCAAGCGGCGCATCGACTTCCTGCGCCAAGTGGCGCGCCAGCGCCACCGCTTCTTCCTCGGCTACGTCGACTTCGAGAAGGGGCCGGTCTTCCTCCGCGTCGGACGCCAGGTCCTCGCCTGGGGCGAGACCGACGTCTTCCGCCTGCTCGACAACATCAACCCGCTCGACGACTCCTTCGGCGGCTTCTTCATCGCGCTCGACGAGCGGCGCCTGCCGCTCGACATGGCGCGCGCGAGCTACCATGTGGGCTCGCTCGGGCCCTTCCACGACGCGTTCGTCGAGGGCTTCGCCGCCTTCGGGAACCGCGTCGCAACCTTCCCCGGCATCCCGCCCGGCTCGCCGTGGGAGCCCGGCGGCCTCGGCTTCCCGCTCCCCAACCTGCGCACGGTGCCGGTGGTGCCCCGGCGCAGCGAGGTGCGCGGCGGCGCGCGCCTGGTGTTCAACAGCGGGGACGTCACCTACACGCTCGCCCACTACTACACGTACCTCGACGTGCCCGGCGTCCGCTTCCGCCTGCCCGGCCAGGTGCAGCTGCCGGGCGAGGCGGGACCGCTCAACTTCGCGCGCTTCGGCAACGAGATCCAGGCGATCGAGCGCTTCCCGCGCGTGCCGATCAGCGGCGCCTCGCTCACCTTCCCGCTGCCGTCGTGGTACAGCGTGGTGCGCTCCGAGGCCGCCTACTTCCAGGGCGAGCCCATGAACCGCCAGGGACAGGGAAGCAGCGCCGACTCGACCGGCACGCCCGGTTCGGCGGCGGCCCGCCGCCTCCAGCAGCAGAGCAACACCGAGGGCGGCCTCGATCCGTTCCTCTACCCGGGCTTCCTCGACTTGAACCGCAAGGGGCCGGTGCAGGGCAGCGTGCTCCAGCGCGACACCTTCAATTTCGCCGCGGGACTCGACCTGAACCGGTTCGTCCCCTGGCTCAATCCCGGGCAGACGATCTTCATCACGACGCAGTTCTTCTACAAGCACGTCTTCGACTCGCCCGGCGACCTGGTGCTCCCGGTGTCCTACCGCCTGACCGGCGTCGACCCGTCGATCCCGATCATCGGCAACGGTTGCGGTGCGAAGAGCGCGCCCCGTCCCTGCCGCCTGGAACCCCGCCTCTTCCACCTCGACGACGACCGCTTCCTGCACACGCTGCAGATCACCACGTCCTACTACGGAGGGCGCATCGTCCCCTCGTACGGCATGTTCTACGACTGGCAGGGCGCCCTCGTCTTCCAGCCGGGCGTGGCGTACGTGCGCGATCCCTTCCGATTCATCACCGACTACACGCGCGTCGAGGCGGCCCCCACCGGGCAGTTCGGCGCGGTCCGCGACCGCGACAACGTGCGCTTCCAGGTCGAGTACGTCTACTGACCGTTCGGCAGGCGAGCACCGCCCGTTGAGCTCGAGGGCATTGACCCGCGTCGGGTTGCCGGGTGCATATGGGGCGGTGAACCGGGTCGCCGTCGGGCGTGCCGCGCTGCTCGTCCTGGTGCCGCTCGCCGCCGTGGCGGCCGCGACGCCGGTCACGCTGCGCGAGGTCCGCCAGGGCCTCTTCGGCGCCTGCATGGCGACCGACCGCGACGGCTGGATGGTGGGCGAGCTGGGCCGCATCTTCCACACCGGCGACCTTGGCGAGACCTGGGAGCGGCAGGACGCCGGGACGAAGCGGCCGTTCCTCACCGTCGCCTGCCTCGACGCCGAGACGGCCTGGATCGCCGGCAAGGAAGGGATCGTCTACGGCACGACCGACGGCGGCGCGACGTGGAGCGAGACGAGGACCGGCTCGACGCGCCACGTCTTCAGCCTCGCGTTCGCGAGCCGCGCGCGCGGCCACGGCGCCGGCGACTTCGGCACCATGATCCACACGGAGGACGGCGGCCACACCTGGACCGTCACGCGCGTCCCCCCCGAGGTGGAACTGCCCGCCAGCGCGCTCGACACCGGCGTCGACCCGGGCGACGTGAATCTCTACGCGATCGCGTACGCCGATCCCGAGCACGCGTGGGTGGTGGGGGAGTTCGGCACCATCATGGCGAGCGACGACGGTGGCCGGACCTTTCGCCAGCAGCACGCCCCGGTCGAGTCCACGCTTTTCGGCGTGCACTTCGCCGACGCGCGGCGCGGGTGGGCAGTCGGCATCGACGGCGTCATCCTGCGCACCGGGGACGGCGGAGCCACGTGGACGAGCCAGCCGGCGCCGGTGGCGCAGCGCTCGTTCTACGACGTCGTCGTGCAGGGGCAGCAGGGCTGGATCGTCGGCAACTCGGGCACGGTGCTGAAGAGCACCGACGGCGGGGCCACCTGGACGCTCGAGCCGCTCCCCATCCAGCTCGCCGCCAACTGGATCCGCGCGCTCGGCCTCGGCCCCGGCGGCCGCGGCCTCGCGGTCGGCGCCGAGGGGCTCGTCTTCCGGCTGGACGGCGCGACGCTCCGCCGCCTGGGCGAGCGCGAGAGGGGCCTGTGATCCCCAAGCGCTGGATCGAGTCCTACCTCTGGTTCCTGCTCCGCAACCGGCTGGCGGTGACCGTCGTCGTCGCCCTGATGACCGTCTTCTTCGCCTTCGAGGCGACGCGCGTACGCGTCGTGCCGCAATTCCTCGACTTCTACCCGGGCCCGAGCACCGTGCGCGTGTTCGGGCACGTGTACACGTGGCGGAAGGGACACCCCTACATCAACATCTACAACACCTTCCGGCGGATGTTCGGGAGCGCGAACATCCTGACCGTCATCCTCGAGGTGAAGAACGGCGACATCTACAACCCGACAACGCTCCGGAAGGTCGACGTGATCACCAAGCGGCTCACCGAGACCAAGGGCGTGGTGCCCTACCAGATCCTCTCCATCGCGCATCCCAAGATGAAGAGCATCACGACCTACGGCGGCGCCATCCAGGTGCGCGAGGTCTACTTCCCCGGCTTGCCCGAGACCCAGGAGGACGCGGAGCGGGTCAAGTTCGCGGTCTACTCGACCAAGGGCATCCGTGGCCTCTATGTCGCGCAGGACGACACCGCGGCGCTGGTCACGGCCGGTTTCTGGGAGGAAGAGCTCGACTTCAACTATCTCTACGACCGCCTGATGGAGCTCAAGCGCGAGGTCGAGGACGAGAACCACACCGTCTACATCACCGGCTTCCCGTGGCTCTACACCTCGATCCAGCGCTACGTGCCCCAGGTCTCTCAGGTCTTCCTGCTCACTGTGGCGGCGCTCGCCTTCCTGCTCTGGAACTACTTCCGCACCTGGACCGGCATCTGGGTGCCGATGTTCTCGGGATTGCTGTCGGGCATCTGGGCGCTCGCCTTCGGCCCGTTGCTCGGGCTGAACCTCGACCCCCTCGTGCTGGTGATTCCGATCTTCCTGACTGCCCGCGCGCTCTCCCACTCGGTGCAGTCGATGGACCGCTACCACGAGGAGTTCCACCGGCTCGGCGACA
>WNFA01005443.1_pt1 | contig 14270 bp, 11 predicted proteins | sample 5400481 | NCBI WGS metagenome assembly WNFA01 (sample SAMN13153340, study PRJNA577476) | soil metagenome | isolation source: 120 cm saprolite under Douglas fir tree site 2 hole 1 replicate 2 | place: USA:California | collected 2015-04-18 | reverse complement strand
TGCTCTCCGGGGCTGCCACTAATTTCCGATTGGCCCTAATTCTTTGGGAACTTCTCCCGCCCCACGTCGTATCACTCTGTTGAGCAGGGAAATAGAGTGTGCCTTTTCACTGCTGCAGGCACTCGCGGAGAGATAGGCCATGGAATCCTTCAAAAGCGAGCTCAAGCAAGTTCTACGGAGGCTCGGCCGTGCCCCCATGTTCACGGCCATCACGCTCATCACCCTGGCCGCTGGTGTAGGGGCCAACACCGTCGTCTTCAGTGTCCTCGAAGGTGTCCTCCTTAAGCCCTTGCCCTATCCAAAACCCGATGAGCTTATCGGCGTCTGGCTGACCGCACCCGGCATCAAGCTCAAAGAGTTCCAGTTGTCCCCCTCCGACTACTTCATATTTCGCGACCAGAATCGTACCCTCCAGGATCTCGGTCTTTACGATGGCGATTCCGTGAGCGTGACCGGCGTTGCCGAACCGGAACAAGTCCGCGCCCTGCGCGTTACGGACGGCACTCTTCCGCTCCTCGGCACTCCTCCCCTGCTGGGCCGCACCTTCACGAAACAGGATGATTCCCCTGGCGCTCCGGAAACCACCATTCTTACCTACGGCTATTGGCGCCGCAAATTTGCCGGCGATCCTTCCGTCGTCGGCCACAATATCCTCGTGGACGGCAAATCGAGACAAATCATCGGCGTCTTGCCCCAGCGATTCCACTTCTTGGACTGGGAAGATCCCGGTGTAATCATCCCGTTCCAGTTTGATCGCAACAAAACCCATCTTGGCAACTTCAGCTACGAGGGTCTTGCCAGGCTCAAGCCCGGCGTCACTGTCGAGCAGGTCAACGCCGACGTTGCCCGCATGCTTCCGATTGTTATGAGCTCGTTTCCTGCGCCCCCCGGCTTCAGCCTCAAGCTCTTCGAAGACGCCCGCATCGGTCCTAATGTCCGTCCTCTCAAACGCGACGTAGTCGGTGACATCGGCAGCGTCCTCTGGGTCCTCATGGGCTCGATCGGCATGGTCCTTCTGATCGCCTGCGCCAACGTTGCCAATTTGCTGCTGGTCCGCGTCGAAGGTCGCCGTCAGGAGCTCGCTGTGCGCGCCGCTTTGGGCGCCAGCCGTGCACGCATCGCCGCCGATCTCCTGCTCGAGAGCGTCATTCTAGGCTTGCTTGGCAGCGCCGTCGGCTTGGGCCTCGCTTACGCCGCGTTGCGCGTTCTTGCGGCAATCGCTCCCGCGGGACTTCCTCGCCTTCGTGAAATCGGTATTGATAGCCGCGTCCTGCTCTTCACACTTCTCATTTCCCTGCTCGCCAGCATCCTGTTTGGTTCCATTCCTATTTTTAAGTACGCCGGAGTGCGCCTCAGCACCGGCATCCGCGAGGGCGGCCGCGCTCTCAGCCAAAGCAAGGAGCAACATCGCGCGCGCAGCGTCCTTGTCGTCGTGCAAGTCGCTCTCGCGCTCGTCCTGCTAATCTGCTCCGGCCTGATGATTCGTACCTTCCGCGCTCTCACCAACGTCAATCCCGGATTCGCCGGGCCCGCCTCGTTGCAAACATTCCGCATCTCCATTCCCAGCACCATGGTGAAAGAGAATGAGCAGGTCGTCCGAACGCAAGAGGAGATCTTGCACAGGCTCGCAGCGATTCCGGGCGTCGAGTCCGCCGGAGTCGTCTCCATGCTCCCCATGACCTACGGAGGCTGGCATGATCCCATCTTCATTGAGAACCACACCTATGCCGAGGGCGAACTCCCTCCGCTCCGCGCCTTCCGATTTGTTTCGCCCGAATACCTGGACACTGTCGGCACGCCGCTGGTAGCGGGCCGTAAAATCACGTGGAACGACACCTACAAGAAAATTCCCGTCGCCATGGTCTCTGAAAATCTGGCTCGCGAGTATTGGCACGACCCCTCGGCCGCGCTCGGCAAGCGCATCCGCGTCGGCTCCAAGGATGATTGGAGGGAAATTATCGGTGTCGTCGGCAACGTTTACGATGAAGGCGTCAGCAAACCGGCCACGACTTCCGTTTATTGGCCCCTCTTGATGGATCACTTTGAGAGCGATGATTCCATGTCCATGCGCGAAATCGCATTCGTCGTTCGCAGCTCTCGTACGGGCTCGCAAAGTTTCCTGAATGAAGTCCGCCAAGCCGTGTGGTCCCTGAACCCCAATCTTCCTCTTGCCGACGTTCACGCGCTCGACTTTTACTACAGGCGCTCGATGGCCCGCACTTCCTTCACGCTCATCATGCTTGGCGTGGCCGGAGCCATGGCGTTGTTGCTCGGCGTCGTCGGTATCTACGGCGTTATCGCTTATTCCGTTTCCCAGCGCACCCGCGAAATCGGCATTCGCATGGCTCTCGGTGCCCAGCACGAAACGCTCACCGGCATGTTCGTCCGCCACGGACTCTCGCTGACCGCCATCGGCGTAGCCTGTGGGCTCGTCGTTGCCATCATCGTCATGCGCTTGATGTCGTCGCTGCTCTTTAAGGTAAGTCCGTCGCTGCTCTTTAAGGTAAGTCCCGTCGACCCAGTCGCTTATGGCGCCGCTTCCCTCGGCCTCGTAGCTACCGCGTTCCTGGCCAGCTACTTGCCCTCGCGCCGCGCCTCCGCTGTCGACCCCGTCGAGGCCCTGCGCGCCGAATAACGTCAACAGCCTCAACGTTCCACAAGCGTCGAGCCTTAGGCTTGCGTCAAAAATGATCCCACGCAAGCATCGTTGCCCTCTGCGCTCAATTTATCCTTGACTTTCCTGTAATTTCGTGTATACTTAACCCTATAGATTACTGCGTGTGGAGTGCGGGAGCTTGTTTACCCTGACTCGAGCCGAAGGGCTCCCGATTTTCTCTAAGGCGGCCATTTCGGCCTTTGCTCGTACAAAACAACCAAAATCGCGCTCTTTAGAATCAATCATTTGCGAAATGCAATTTTTGCAAGCCCTTTCCTTTGATATTCATGCAAATTGGCGGGGGTAGGGGTAGCTTGCGCTTTGAGAATCACAAGCCCTATTCATCTGCGGCATTCTTCCACAGTATCCGGAGCACTGCCCAGGAAACACGAAGCGTGAAACACGGATCACATTCACCAGTCACCTGGATTTGCTTTTTCAGTTCGCTCGCCCAACAATGAACCTGTAGCTCAGGCCGGAATTTATCCCGACCCGGTCGGGAGGCCTGATGCCCTTCGTCTTGCGAGGTTCCGCCATGCCAGAAGCTGTCATCGTCTCCGCCATTCGCACTCCCGTCGGCCGCGCCTACAAAGGCTCGCTTCGCGCCACGCGCCCTGACGATCTCGCCGCGCTCGCCATCAAGGAAGCCCTCGCGCGTGTTCCCGGCCTAAACGCCAAGGAAATCGACGACGTCATCCTCGGCTGCGCAATGCCCGAAGGTGAACAGGGCATGAACGTTGCGCGCATCGCCGCGCTCCGCGCCGGACTTCCCGTCGAAACCAGCGCGATGACTATCAACCGCTTCTGCTCGTCCGGCCTACAGGCCATCGCCCTCGCCGCCGAACGCATCCGCTCCGGCTCCGCGGAAGTCATCGTCGCCGGCGGCACCGAATCCATGTCCATGGTGCCCATGGGCGGCAACAAAATCTCTCCCAATCCCTGGCTCGTCGATAATTATCCCGACGCTTACATAGCAGGCTGACCAGTTTTCTGCCGCTTCGCACAAGAAAGCTCTCGCCGCGATCGCTGCTGGAAATTTCAAGGACGAAACGATCCCGGTCGAAGTAAAAATCACAGCGCTCCCCAACGGCAACGGCGCGTCCTCCAAACCGAAGCCTGGGACGGTGAAGCCCGCGACACAAACATTCACCTTCGCAACGGATGAACTCCCTCGTGCAGATACTTCGCTCGAAGTCCTCGCCAAACTCAAACCAGCCTTTCACGCGAAGGGATCAGTTACAGCAGGAAACAGCTCTCCCATGAGTGACGGCGCCGCCGCCACCGTCATCATGAGCGACGTCCGCGCCAAATCGCTTGGCCTCAAGCCGCTCGCGCGTTTCGTCGCCTACGCCACCGCTGGCGTTCTCCCCGAAGAATTCGGCATCGGCCCGGTCCAAGCGATTCCCAAAGCATTAAAGTTAGCCGGCCTCTCGCTCAGCGACATGGCCGTAATCGAACTCAACGAAGCCTTCGCCGCCCAATCGCTAGCCGTCATCCAGCAAGCGAAGCTCGATGCCAGCCGCGTAAATCCTAATGGCGGCGCCATCGCTCTGGGTCATCCCCTCGGCTGCACCGGTGCAAAACTCACCGCCACCATCATTCGCGAATTGCAACGCCGCAACGCGCGCTACGGCATGGTCACCATGTGCATTGGTGGGGGCATGGGCGCCGCCGGCATCTTCGAGCGCCTCTAATCGGCACGGGGCTTTAGCCTCACAACGCTGAGCCGCCTTGGGTTTTCGTTCGCGCCTCGGACTTTTGTAGTGGCCGGTCTTCAGACCGGTGCTCTTGATTTCTGCAGGTGCCGGGCTTTAGCCCGGCGCCCTTTGCTTTCGTAGCGGCGGGCTTTAGCCCGCCAGGTTTTGATCTTGTAGCGGCGAATTTACCTCGCCATCTTTTCTCTTGACCTGTTTTTTTTGTTGGAGGTCGCACCGAATGAAGCCGTTTCTTTGTTCGCTCCTGCTCTTATTCACATTCTCTCTAAACGCCCAGGCTCCCGCCGCCATCCCTATCTCAAAGGAACCCCATCATCACCTCGTCCTTGAAAACGATTACGTCCGCGTCTTCCGCGTGAGCCTCCCCGCGCGCGACGCCACTCTGCTTCACCAACACGATGTTCCCTACCTTTATATCTCTCTAGGCCCCGCCGACGTCATCAACGCTGTCCAGGGCAAACCCGAAGCTCATCTCGTAATGGCCGATGGCCAGCTCGGCTACTCCCCCGGCCACTTCGCCCACATCGCCCGCACTGATGCCGGCAGCACCTTCGACAACGTCACCATCGAACTTCTGCATCCCCAAGGTGACGTCCACAACCTTTGCCGAAAGATTATTGAAGGTGACCTCGGTCCATGCTCCAAGACAGACACTGGCCCTCACGGATACATTGATGAACCCTTGTTAGAAACACAGGAATTGCACGTGGACTCCGTTACCCTCCAACCAAAAGCGAGGTTTATCCAACGTATCCAAGCAGGGTGTCTTTATGTGTCCTTAGACTCTTCCGAACTAAAGGATGATCCCGGAAAGCCCGCTATCAAACTGCAGCCTGGCGATCGCTTTTGGGTTCCAGCCGCCACCATCCTAAAACTGCGGAACACCGCACCCAACAAAGCTCGATATCTTCTGCTAACCGTTAAACAGGGTCCTCTCAGGACTAAGAGAGAAGGAGTGGCTAGCGCTTCTTCGCTTCAACGCGCACGAACAGCTTTTCCGGCGCGTCTTTCATGGCCATGAACTGTTCGCTCACGAGCGTTCTCGGGCCAGTGAGCCGCGTGACGTTCCGCAATTTCACCGTTGCGCCCTGAGCAGCCATTTCAGTGCGATAAACCAGCGCGTCGCCCTCGAACTGCCCGGTTTCCACGAGTGCCCCGGGAAAATCATTCCCGAACACGTACGCCCTGTACGATTTTTCTTTCGGATCCCAGGTCATCACCAGTAATCCTTCAAAATCGCCGACAGGCCCCTGCGAATGAAACGCGTTGATCAGCGAATTTCCGCCCGGTCCCAGCTTGCTGGTATACACGCCAGTGTTTTTTCCTCCGTTTGTATACGTCTCCGTATAGTCCCATTCGCCCAGATAAAATTTCAGCCGCTCCATCTCCGTCGCGCCGGGTTTCGCAGCTTGCGCCGCCGCGGACGCTGGCTTCTCTGCGGTTTTTTCTTGCAGCGCCGCCCGCAGCGGCATACACAGCACAAGCATAATCAATACCGTCGAGACACGCTGGCTTCTTGAAATGCTGTTCATGGAAGGTCCCCCATTCGTCGGAATGTATATCGCCTGAGGCGCGCTTTTTCAATCTCTTTATTTGCTCCTCCGAAATGCACGGAGATGCCCCGCGTGACTCGCTGGCGCGTCACCAAACGTTGGCGGTGGGGCATCCAAAGTGTAGACTCGCGGGGGAAGGAGAAGGCCATGTCCATAAGACCGGTGAAGAGGTTGATCAAGTCGAAGCCGACGACGGAAGGCGCAGGCGTACACCTGAGGCGAGCCTTTGGCTTTGGGAACACCACTGACTTTGATCCGTTCTTGCTGCTGGATGATTTCAGGAATGATGTGCCGGAGGACTATCTGGCGGGATTTCCGTGGCACCCGCACCGCGGGATCGAAACGATTACGTATGTTCTGGCGGGAACAGTCGAGCACGGCGACAGCATGGGGAACCACGGCGCGATCGCGGCTGGTGACGTCCAGTGGATGACAGCGGGAAGCGGGATCATTCACCAGGAGATGCCCAAGGGCGATCACGCCGGGCGCATGCACGGCTTTCAGTTGTGGGCGAATCTGCCATCGGCGCTGAAAATGACCGCGCCGCGGTATCAAGAAGTGAAGGCGCTGGACATTCCGGAGATCAAGGACGACGACGGGACACACGTGCGCGTGGTGTGCGGAAAATTCTGGGGGAAGAGCGGGCCAGTGGACGGCATCGCCGCCGATCCTATTTATCTGGATGTGTCCGTACCGCCGGGGCACAGAAAAACACTGCCAGTGGGAATCACGCGGCACGCGTTCGCCTACGTTTTCGCCGGGAATGGAAAATTCTGCAACGCATCGGAGCCGCTCGCCGTGCCTACCGAACCGGTGAGCTGGGCGGACACGAAACCGCCAGCAGAGGCCGACAACCGTTCGTTAGTCCTGTTTGACCGCGGCGACGAGCTAATGGTCCAGGCGGGAGACGATGGCATCCGGTTTCTGCTGGTGTCCGGCAAGCCTCTGGAAGAGCCGGTGGCCTGGTACGGCCCCATCGTGATGAATACGCAGGAACAGCTCCGCCAGGCATTCAACGAGCTGGAAAAAGGGACATTTCTGAAGCAGGCCGCGCACGGTTAGCGGGCAACAGCCGCGCCTTTGCAGAAAGAAAGCAGAATTCAGTCGGCAGCGTAGCGCCGGAAGAAGGAGTCGGGCTTCCAGTGCGGCCGCGCGGTCGTGTTGGCGGTTTCGAGCAGCAAGCGGCGCGTAAACTCCTCGTAGCTTGCCGCGGATTGCAAATCAACGGGCTGGTTCACGTCGTCGCTCGGCGCGTGGTAGCGGTTGGTGAGCCAATCCTTGAATATTTTTTGCTCGGGTGAGCCAAGCTCGAAGCCGACGTCGCACTTGACCGCCGGAACGCCGTGCCGGATGAAGTTGTACTGATCGCTGCGAATGAACGTGTTGCGGAGTGGCTCGGGATCGGCGATTGGTTTGATGCCCATGGACTGCGCGATGGCGGCGGCACGCGCGCCAAGGTCGGATTCCTCGAGTCCGCCGACTTTGAGGACTTTCAGCGCGACGATGGGAAGGAACATGTCCACGTTGACATCCGCGATGATGGATTTTGGTGGGACGGTAGGATGCGTCGCGAAATATTTCGAGCCGAGAAGGCCTTTTTCTTCGGCGGTGACCAGCAGAAAAAGAATCGAGCGTCGAATTTTCTCGGGATGCGCTTTAAGGCTCGCGGCGATGTCCATGGCCAGGGCGCTGCCGGAGCCGTTGTCCATCGCGCCGTTGTAAATGCGGTCGCCATTGATGGGCGCGCCGATTCCGATGTGGTCGATGTGCGCGGAAAGGACTACAAATTCATTCTTGAGAGTGGGATCAGTGCCCGCGAGTTTGGCAATGACGTTGGCGGATTCGATCGACTTCGTGAGAATCTCGGCTTTGGCATTGAGCGAAACAGCCAGGGGGAAGTGCGGAAGCGGCTTGCGGTCTTTTCCCAACGCGGCTATTTCCGCGAAGGTGTGGCCGGAACCCGCGAAAAGTTGTTCGGCCGATGCGGGGTTAAAAGCCACGCCCAGTTGCTGGCCAGGAGTTTCATTGAACTCGGCATCGGCAAGATCCATGGAAGGATGATTGCGATTGAGGGAGATGCGCGACCAGGGAATGTCCATGGACGCGGGATTGGCGATGTTCATCGTGCCGATCGCGCCGGCGGCGTGCAACGACTTCCAGCGTTCACCCGCGGTTTGATAGTGCGAAGCAAGTGCGGTGGGAATGTCCGCTGGCGAACCCGCGAGATAGACGACGATTTTCCCTTTCAGGTCGAGTCCGGCGAGTTCATCAAGATTTTTTTCGGGGATCTTGAGGCCGTAACCGATGAAAACCAGAGGCGCGGAGATCGTTGTGGAATTGCGTGTTGCACGCGAACTGATAAATGCATCGTCGGCAAAAGATAGAGTTTTCGCCTGGCTATTGGCGACGAGAGTGAGAGAGGATTTGGCTTCATCGACCTCATATTGATTGAAGCGGACAGGCTGATAGAAGCCGTTCGCCCCGGCAGGCTCGAGGCCGGCTTTCTGGAGCTGCTCGACAGCGTAAGCCTCTGCTTTGCGCAAACCTTCGCTGCCGGTGTCGCGCCCTTCCAGCGAATCGTCCGCGAGAAATTTGACGTGCGCCCACCACGAGTTCCCGTCAAAGTGGGAAGCTGCAGAATTTTGTTGCGCTGGAGAGCTAATGGCACAAGCGAGAATAAGAATCGCTGAAAGCATGTTACGCATGAGATCCACTCCTGAAGCGAATTGAGACGCTAGAGAATAGCAGGTAAAAAGACGAAGTGTCACGCGAGAGCTCGGAGGTACTGCGATTCGGCCTCCGCGGTTGCCTGTCACTTGGGCACCAGCCACTTTGGAACTTTACTCTGGCGGTGGTCGGGACCACACTCGGCGCTATTCTCAATGAATGGAGAAATCACCATGGCAGCAGCTCCCTCCTTCCCATACGAGACGCGCCTGAACATTCTGCACAAACCCTTGGAGGTGATTGATGAAAAGGTGCTGGCGGACGCGTGCGAGTTTACTTGGTACAACCAGACGCTCTGCAAGGTCAATGACTCCGTGGTCCGGCTCGGGGTCGTACAGGGGGAGTATCACTGGCATAAGCACGATGAGGATGACGAGTTTTTTTATGTCGTGGATGGCCAACTGTTCATTGATTTGGAAGGCCGCACTCTCGAGCTTTCGCCGCGACAAGGAATCGTTGTTCCCAAGGGCGTGATGCATCGCACTCGTGCCCAGCTCCGAACTGTGATTCTGATGGTCGAAAACGCCGGGATCATACCGACAGGCAGTTGATCATTTCTGCTTGCCACCAGTTTCTAACCAGTAGCTGCTCCTCTCTAAGGAGTAGAGACCAATGGCAACTCGATGAAAGTGGCCTGCCCCGGCGCATGATAGATGCGCTGCGTCGCCTTGCGATAGTCACCGGGCTTGGCCCAGAAAATATTTGGCACGAACGTTTGCGGATTGCGGTCGTAGAGCGGGAACCAACTCGACTGGACCTGCACCATGATGCGGTGGCCAGGCAGGAATACGTGATTGGCCGTGGGTAGCGCGAAGCGATAAAGCAGCGGCTTGTCCGGCGCGAGAGCTTTCGGAGTTTCAAAACTCTCGCGGTAGCGGCCGCGGAAAATATCGGCAGCAACCATCAGTTGATAGCCGCCCATTTCAGGTTGCGCTCCCACTTCGTCCGGATACAGGTCGATGAGCTTGACCACCCAGTCGGAGTCCGTGCCACTGGTGGAAGCCATCACGTTCGCGAGCGGCTGGCCGCTGATTTTCACTGGTGCACTCAAAACATCCGAAACGAACACTGCCACATCCGGGCGGCCGGATGCTTCCCTTTGATCGTCCACCAGCCACTGAGACCAGGTCATGCCGCTGGAGTAGCCGACGGCTTGCACAGGCCGTGCGCGGTACGGCACGGGCTTGGCAGGGTCGGACACGTACTCATCGAATGGCGCTTCGCCCGCAGCAGGCGCGCTGAAGCTGAGCTTTAGCTCCGCATTCAAATAGAGCGGTGTGGGTTTTAGGCTGCAACCGCTCGCGCAGCCGGAAGGCCACGCGGGCAGGCGCCGCCAAATATTCGTGCCCGTTTCAAACGCCGACACCGGCGCCACATCGCTCTTCGGCGTATCGTCTTTCAAATAGCGCGCGAGGAAGGGCGCCAGAATCTCTTTGCGAAAGTAAAGCCCAGTATCGCTCGAGAATTTCAGCGCTCCGAGCGAACTGGCATCATCGATCTCCTGCCCGTGATGCCACGGGCCCATCACCAGGAATACTTTGTCATTGCCGGTGTCTTTCGGTTTGATCGCTTTGTAGACCGCCATCGCACCATAAATATCTTCCTGATCCCACAGGCTGTCCACCAGCATGGTCGGAACTTTCAGCGGTTGCGCGGCAAGAATCTTGTCCATGGCTTGTTGCTGCCACCAAGAGTCGTAGGCCGGATGCTCGAGAATTTTTCGCCAGAAGCCCACTTGTTCGAGACCGTGACGGCGGCCCAACTCTCCCGCCGAACCCGCTTGCAGGTACATGTCGTAGTCGTCGTAGTGGCTCGTCCACCAATGCTCGTCATTCTTGCGCGTGGCCTCCTGTTCGTAAATGTACGGCATGTTCTGCTGGCGAAACGCGCCGTAGTGAAACCAGTCGTCCCCCATCCAGCCGTCAACCATGGGGTTCATCGGGACGGCGACTTTGAGCGCGGGATGCGGATTGACAAGCGCCATGAGCGGCAAGAACCCATCGTAGGAAATGCCCAGTACGCCCACCCTGCCGTTGCTCTCTGGAATATTTTTCACCAGCCAGTCGATTGTGTCGTAGGTGTCGGTGGAATGATCGACCGCCGTCGGATTGAGCGGCCCGCGAAGGGGCCGCGTCATCACATAGTCGCCTTCGGAACCGTACTTGCCGCGCACGTCCTGAACGACGCGGATGTAGCCGCCTTCGAGGATGACTTCCAACGCGTTGTCATAGCCATGAAGGGTCGGTCCGAGATGCGAGCTGTGCGCGCGAGCGGTAAGTTCGTTGGCATCGTAAGGTGTGCGCGTCAGAAGAATCGGCGCGTTCTTTGCCCCCTTGGGCACGAGGACGACGGTGTGCAGCTTCACGCCGTCGCGCATGGCAATCATCACGTCGCGCCGCGCGTAATCGAAACTGTCGGTGACCGGCTTGAATTGTGCCGGGGTTTCACTGGGCAGTGTGGCTGCCGCCGCGGGTGGCGGAGCTTGGGCCACAGAAGGATCAGCCGGCATGAGAGCCGAAAGGATGGGGGCGAGCAAGGTGAGTGCGCGAACGCGGCAGAGCGTCTTCATCGGAATCCCTCAATGAGGCGTGGAATGAGGGTGGATTATACCCCGAATCGCTTCGCTCGCCAGATTCAGAGCGTGCGCGAGCTGGTAGGCGTTGAAAACTCTTTCTGCGCTGGCAACTCAACGGTGTTACGGGATGACTTTGCGGAGTAAAATGAACAAATTGATGCCGTGATACCATTTCTTTAGTATGCCTCTTCGATTCAGCTGGGACCCGCAAAAGGCGGAGTCTAACTGGGGAAGCACGGCGTCACATTTGAAGAAGCCGTCTCTGCGTTTGCGGACCCGCTTGCTCGCATTTTTGACGATGCGCCTCACTCCGAGGGGGAACCGCGAGAATTGATCATCGGTAACTCGAAACTGCGAAGGTTGATTTTGGTGAGTTTTGCGGAAGCCAATGAGAAAGTTCGAATTATTAGCGCCCGCAAAGTGACCCGGGCGGAACGCAAAGATTATGAAGAAAACATCGATTCCTAAAAAAGTGCAGGGTAAAAAAGACTTGTTGCGAGAATACCGATTCGATTATTCGAAGGCGAAGCCGAACCGTTTTGCAGCGGAGATGCCGGCGGAGACCATCGCGGTGGTGCTCGAGCCGGACATTGCGGCGCTTTTCAAGTCGGCGAAGACGGTGAACGCGGCGTTGCGGTCGGTTATCTCTAGGGGCACGAAACCTACCAGAAAAAGAACGCACTAGCGCGCCGGTGACGCATCTCGAAATCGGTGTGACCTTGCATTAGTTCGAGCGGATCTTGCCGCAGCGAGTCACGCTTGAGCAGCCATGAATACCTTTGCGGACAGCTGTACCTAGGCGCTGTTTACGGGGTGCTTTGCCGAGAGTAAGATAATAACGAATTGAATTAGCGCGAACCCACGGATGTTGCAACGACACCTAGTCGCATTCACACTCTGCCAGGAGCAAACGACATGGCCACCGCCACTCTCACCAAGCCCGCCGCAAAGGGAGGCAGCTTCCTCCTGGAATCGCCGCAGCCCAGCGATGTGTTTACGCCCGCTGATCTGACTGACGATCAGAAACTGATCGGCCAGACTGCGGAAGAATTTGTCCTTAAGGAAGTCTTCCCTTTCATCAAAGATTTGGAAAACAAGAAGCCCGGGCTGATGCCCCAGCTTGTGAAAAAGGGCGGCGAAGTCGGTTTGATGGGCGGCGGAGTGCCGGAGGAATATGGCGGCGCGGGCCTGGACAAGATTTCCACTACTGTTCTTACCGAAAAACTTTCCATCTACGGCGGCTTCGCCGTAACTCACGGAGCTCACGCCGGAATAGGCACGCTGCCGATCGTTTATTTCGGTACGGACGCGCAGAAGAAAAAGTATTTGCCGAAGCTCGCTACCGGCGAATGGATCGGCGCGTACTGCCTTTCCGAACCGCAAGCCGGCTCCGACGCGCAGAATTCGCTGACCCGCGCGGAGCTGAATAAAGAAGGCACGCACTACGTCCTCAATGGCCAGAAAATGTGGATCACCAATGGCGGTTTCGCCGACGTTTACATCGTGTTTGCGAAAATTGACGGCGAAAAATTCACGGCCTTCATCGTCGAACGTACTTTCCCCGGCTTCAAGCCCGGCAACGAAGAACACAAGATGGGTATCCACGGCAGCTCGACGACGCCGATTTTCCTGGAAAACTGCAGAGTGCCCAAGGAAAACCTGCTGCACGAAATCGGCCGCGGCCACATCGTGGCGTTCAACATCTTGAATGCCGGGCGCTTTACGCTCGGCGCTTCCTGCGTCGGCGGCTCGAAGCACGTGCTGATGACCTCCTCGAAATACGCGAAGGAGCGCAAAGCGTTTGGAAAACAGATTGGCGACTTTGGCTTGATGAAGGAAAAGCTGGCTGAGATGGCCATCCAGATTTTCGCCGTGGAGTCGATGGTCTACCGTTCATCGGGAAACATCGAAGCGGCTATGGTCGCGGCTTCCGGCTCAGGCGACAAAATCCAGAACACCATGAAAGTGCTCGAGGAATACGCCATCGAGAGTTCCATCGCCAAGGTCTACGGCAGCGAAATGCTTGATTTCGTGGTGGATGAAGGCGTGCAGATTTTCGGCGGCTACGGTTTTCACGAAGAATACCCGGTCTGCCGCGCCTACCGCGATTCACGCATCAATCGCATCTTTGAAGGCACCAACGAAATCAACCGCATGCTCATCATCCAAATGCTCATGAAGCGCGCCATGGCCGGACAATTGCCGCTCATCCCCGCGGCCATGAAACTGGCCGATGAAATCCTCGCCGGACCATCCTTCGAAGAAGCTCCCGAAGGTGTTCTCGCCGCCGAGTCTCGCGTCGTCGCCAACTCCAAGAAAATATTTCTGCAAGCCGCCGGAGGCGCTGTCCAGAAGTTCCGCGAAAAGCTGGCCGACGAGCAGGAGCTGATCGGCGCGCTTTCAAACGTCGTCATGGAAATCTACGCCATGGAGTCCTGCCTGCTTCGCGCGCAGAAAGCTGCCGCCGCAAAGGGCGAATCCGCTTCGCAAACCATGATCGATGCCGCACGAGTGTTCATCAGTGACGCCGCCGAGCGCGTCGAGCATGAAGCCAAGCGCGCCATCTCCGCTATCCACGAAGGCGATATGCTGACCACGCAGATGGCCGTCGTGAAGCGTTTCGCGAAACGCGCTCCGGTCGACACCATCGCCTTGCGCCGACGCGTGGCCGCCGCGGTTCAGTCTCAGGACCGCTACCCGTTGGAAGGCCGCTAAGCTCCAACAGACGTTTACTCACTGAGTTTGACCCCATCGTCCCTTCCGGGCGCCGTTAGCAGGCAGGGCACGCCTTCGCATGGATTGTGCTGAGCCCTGTAGGATTCCTCCTAAAATAGATTTCGAGCGAAAAAACTCAGTTTATATCGCGAGAGTGCAACAAGGAATGTCCCGGAAACCTCTCATCCTTGCGGCGGTTATCGTTGTGCTGCATCTTTTTGTGGCAGCGACAGTAGGCACCACTCCGACCGGATCTCTGCTGGCAAATCTCCTGGAAATCTTCGCTTGCGGTTTTGCGGTAGTCATGGCGTTTGGCGCGTATCGCCGTG
>WNFA01002884.1_pt1 | contig 14271 bp, 11 predicted proteins | sample 5400481 | NCBI WGS metagenome assembly WNFA01 (sample SAMN13153340, study PRJNA577476) | soil metagenome | isolation source: 120 cm saprolite under Douglas fir tree site 2 hole 1 replicate 2 | place: USA:California | collected 2015-04-18 | reverse complement strand
ATGTTCGCCAGGTTGGGCGGCTGGATGCCGAAGTCTGTCATATAGATCGTGCTGGTCGCCGTTCCCGTGATCGTATTGCCCACCACCTTGCCCTGCACATCAAACACCTCTTTGTTAGTTTGTCCATGCATCGTCATGTTGCCGGTGAGCTGAAAATGAACGGTTTGCCCATCACTATAGCTCGCTGGTAAGCCTTGAGTTGAGGTAGAGATAAACGTCGCATAAGGATAGGTGTCTGTTTGCAGGGTGTTCTGTTGTATAAAGTGGTCACGCCTGGCCGAATCCGTTTGCAACGTCCTCAAGTCGACCTTGATATTCATCGCTGCGACGAGTGGGGATGTGCCGGTGCGAATCTTGAAACTGCCCTGCACCGAGTGCGTCGTGCCAACCGCATCATTATTCGGTTTATTTTGTATGATCAGGTTTTCATGCACGCTGTAGGCTGCTGTGGTCTGGGCGGGGACGATCTGAAATGTCCGCAGGCCGGTTGAGGGAATGGGCGTTGTGGTGACCGCTGCGGCCCCCGGAGCTTTATGTGTCGTATTGACGGTGCTGGCAAAATGCGCCGCATAACTCATACCGGCGACGATGATGGCGAGGACGATGGCGATTGCGCTACCAATCATCCAGAGATAACGTTTCATAACAATTTTCTCCTCATATTATTTTTTTCTGGTTCTCCATCCTTGCGGGTGATTGACGAGAGCAGGCCGATAAATCGGCTGTGGCGGCGATAATGAGTTTTAATAAATTCATCCAGGTATGTGGTGAAGTTCCCGGGGCCGATAAATCGGCGATGGGCGCGATAAATCGGCCCCTACGGGTATCCAGGGTAATTGCTTAAAGTTCATAATCGCGCCCTACAGTTCACCTGGAAGGGGGGTGTATCACCTTCGTGATCAGGCGTAGTTCCGTACGCCAGAGGTAGGACAAGGGTAACGGTTGTTCCCTCGTCAGGGATGCTAGCCACGGCGAGCCGACCACCATGAGCGATGGCGATGCTGCGCGCAATGGAGAGCCCGAGACCGGTGCCTCCGGCCTGGCGCGAGCGTGCCTTGTCCACCCGGTAGAAGCGCTCGCCCAGGTGCGGCAGATGCTCGGCAGCAATGCCGATCCCGGTGTCGCGCACCTCCAGCAGGGCCTGTCCCTGTTGTACTGCTGTACGTACAATGACACGGCCCCCATGTCGATTGTATTTGATGGCGTTGTCGAGCAGCGCCAGTACTGCCTGTTCGAGCAATGTGGGATCGCCGATCACCACTGCTGTCTCGTGGGATTCTACCTGAATACTGATCTCCGTCTCGTCGGCCAGGGCCAGTACGCGCCGTGCTCCTGCGCTGGCCACATCAGCCAGGTGTACCACCTCGTGCTCCCGGTGCGAGGAACTACTGTCCAGGCGGGCAAGGGTCAGCAAGTTGTTTGCCAGGGTCGCCATGTGCTTCGCTTCTGCGACGATATCTTCTAACAGTGCGGCGTCGGGTTCCTCCAGGCGCTCGCGACCGCGCAGCAGGACCTCGGCATCGGCGCGCAGCAGCGTCAGCGGAGTGCGCAGTTCGTGCGAGGCATCGGCGATAAAGCGCTGCTGATTGGCCCAGGCCAGTCGCGCCGGCGCCAGCGCACGGTTTGCCAGGAACAACCCGCCCAGTCCCGCGCCCAGGAGTGACACTCCCCCAACACTGAGCAAGAGCGTGAGCAGCAACGACAGCGCAGTTTCCTGCGCCTTGACGGACTCACCAATCACCACCACACCCATATTGTTTGGGACCACCAGGGCGTAGCGATAAATCTGCCCAACCGAGCCTCCTGCATCGACAATATCCCAGGCTGGCTGTCCTGTCTGTAAGGCCGTCTTCGCCAACGTACTGGTGAGAAAGGCAGACGGGAGCCCCGTGGTATCTTCGCCTGATAGCGAGGAGCCGTTCTGGTCGAAGCACGCGACTATCTCGGGCATGAAGAATCCCTGATTCTGGCCAGGAGGGCCAAATTGACCTTGAGGGCCGAATGATGGGCAGGCGCGATCGATCGCGCCCGATAGCCACTCATTCATATGCCCCTGGGCATGCATGGCAGCATCGGACTCAATAGGGGAGAGGAGGTAGTATTGGGTCCCAAAGTAGAGGGCCACACCGAACAGCAGCAGGGCCACGCCCAACACGGCGCAGTACCAGAGCGTCAGGCGCACGCGCAGTCCCTGAAACATGGACGCTCCTGCCTCTCGCGAGAGGCGACCTTCCCACAACGCCGATCTTGTCCATTGGGCTATCTGCCGTCGCAGGGCAGCATCCGCCATCTGCTTTGCCATGAGCATCACTCCTTTCTCCACAGTTACTTGCGTTCACATACGTTTATGCTTTGTCCTACTTTACTTAAGCCTAGCACTGCTTTATTGAATTCTGATGAGAACTGTATGAGAAGCTTCTCATGGAGCAGACATGAGAAATTCCTCATTTCCTTCCAATATGCTTTTCATCAACCCCTGCTACCCTCATCAATGCAAGGTGGTCGTTTTGGAATCACCTCTCGCTAGAAATGTAGAAAGACAATGATGGAACTCCCATGGTTCTCTATCCTCGCGGTGATTGACGAGAATGGGCCGATAAATCGGCGATGGCGGCGATAAATCGCGCCCTACGGTTCACCCGGAAGGGTGGAGACCCACTTCCATTGCTCCATCATATGGTCTTATGGAGGCCGCATACAACTAGAGAAGGTTTTTCATGATAGATACATTTGAAACATATGCCGTAGAACCATCTGAAGGCCCTGCCCTTACCCAACCACTCTATAATGAACGCAATGCCGGTTCTCATCGACTCCCTGAGCGTTTTCGCTTGTTCAGGCAAGTGCTGCGCTTTGGCCTGGTCGGTGGACTGAATACCCTGGTGGATGTGCTGATCTTGAATAGCTTGCTGTTGCTGTTTCCTACCACCAGCGCTCCCAAGCTCCTGGCCTACAACTCGCTGGCCTACAGCCTGGGCGCGGTCAACAGCTTTTTCTTGAATAAGTATTGGACCTTTGGATCCAGGCAGCAGGTGACCCGCGGAGAACAGGCGCGCTTCATCTTGACCACGCTGTGCGGTATCGGGTGGAGCAGCGCCATCCTCTGGCTCGCCAGCACGCTCCTCCATCCCTTCCTGGTCAACGCGACGCTGTGGGCAAACGCCTCGAAGGTGCTGGCCATCGCCGGTACAGCGCTCATCTCCTACCTGGGGATGCGCCTGTGGGTCTTTGTCAGCAGTACACCGCAGAAACAAGTACGGTCCCATGCAGCCGTATCAGCACGCGGCAATGTCCGTGACACACATCGAACATTGCCAGCCGAGGGGAGAAGAGATAGCACCGGTGAACGCGAGCAGCATGGTGTGGTCGAGCAGGAGAACGAGCTTGCCAGCAACTCCGGTCTCTCTGTCGTCCTGCCTGCCTATAACGAAGAGCAGGTCATCGCAAGCACGATCTCCGGTGTCCTCGACGTTCTGAGCAGGTGGCGGTTGGATTTCGAGGTGCTGGTTATTAACGATGGCAGTACCGATCGAACGGGGGCAATTGCTGCCGCGCAGGCCCTCGCTCACCCCCAGGTCCGTCTCATTACTCACCCAACTAACCAGGGCTATGGAGCTGCCCTGGCGAGTGGCTTCGCCGCCGCGACGAAAAATCTCACCTTGTTTATGGACGCCGATGGGCAATTCGACATACGAGACCTGCAGCGGTTTTTCCCTTTCATTAATGGATACGATGCGGTCATAGGCTATCGCGTGGACCGGCAGGACTCGTGGATGCGCAAACTCAACGCCTGGGGCTGGAAATGCTTGATTGGCTGGGTGCTGGGCATCCATGTTCGAGATGTGGACTGCGCTTTCAAGCTCTTACACACAGAGTTCTTACACGAACACCCGTTAGAGACGCGCGGCGCAATGATCAACGCTGAACTGTTGTATCGATTGAGACGGGCCGGGTGCAGCTACCATGAAATCGGCGTTCACCATCTACCTCGACGGGGCGGGCGGGCCACGGGAGCCAGGCCAGGTGTGATCCTGCGCGCCTTGTTTGAACTCTTCGTATACGCGCGCAGGTGGCATCGAGAAGATCGGGAGCAAGCTATCTCGAGCACAGAGCGCAAGTTCCCCATGAGGAGCCGGGCATGAAGACTGATGTCCCATTGGAAGCTTCTCATGTGTTTCCAATGGAAAGTCAATGCGCGTGATCTATGCTCGAGTACATGGAAAAGATATCGGACACAACGATGAAAACATTTATTATGATAAGGAGAATACTTGTATGGCTGATGTAATAGAGGCGACGACCCAGGCTCAACCTGCGCTTTTGATCGAACCTTCCCAGGGCGAGGGCAAGCCTCGCCCCTACATTGCGCGGCTCAGGGCTTTGGCTTTGGGTGGGGTAATGCTCATCTCGATCTTCATGAACTTCTACCAGCTGGGACAGAATGGCTTCGGCAACCTTTACTATGCGGCCGGGGTCAGGAGTATGCTAAATAACTGGCATAATTTCTTCTTTGTCTCCTATGATCCAGGAGGCTTCGTAACACTCGACAAGCCGCCCCTGGGTTTCTGGCTGCAAGTTGCCAGCGCAAAGCTCTTCGGCTTCACCCCTTTTAGCATCTTCTTGCCGCAGGCGCTGGCCGGGGTGCTGTCGGTTTTGCTGCTCTATCACCTGGTGCGGCGCCATTTCGGGGTCGTGGCCGGCCTGCTGGCTGCATTGGCCCTGGCCATCAGCCCGATCAGCGTGCTGACCAACCGCAATAATACCATTGATAGCACGCTGGTGCTCGTCATGCTGCTGGGCGCCTGGGCGGTGCTGCGCGCGGCGGAGACGGGCAAGTTGCGCTGGCTGCTGCTCTGCGCCGTTTTCGTTGGCCTCGGCTTCAATATCAAGATGCTGGAGGCCTACCTCGTCGTACCTGCCTATGGCCTGCTGTACCTGCTGGCCGCGCCCAGGCGGATCTGGGTACGCATCGGACAACTGGCCCTGGCGGCGCTGCTCATGCTGACCATCTCCCTCTCCTGGGCCGTCGCGGTAGACCTGACCCCGGCCGCGAGCCGCCCGTACGTTGGCTCCAGCCAGGACAACTCAGAGATCAGCCTGGCTCTCGGCTACAACGGCATCCAGCGCCTCCTGGGACAATTCGGCTTTGGCAGCCGGACCACCGGCAGCACGAGTGGGAACACGACACGGTCATTCTCGCCTGCTGGCACAGGGAGTGGCACAGTCACTGGAGACTTCCCGCGGCCAGGATCAGGCAGCTTCGGTCAAGCGCCGCAGGGTTTGGGGGGTGGTGGCAGCACTGGTATGTTTAATACAGGCAACCCCGGTCTGCTGCGGCTCTTCAACGAGCCATTGGGCGGGCAAATTGTGTGGCTCTTACCGATGGCGCTCCTGGGAATGCTCGCCCTGGCCTGGCAGGGTCGTCCACGACCTCGGGAGGACCGGCAGCAGCAATCGCTGATCTTGTGGGGCACCTGGCTGCTGACCATGGCCGTCTTCTTCAGCGTGGCGACCTTCTTTCACCAGTACTACCTGTCAACGTTCGCTCCGGCCATCTGCGCCCTCTTCGGCATCGGCACGGTCGTGATGTGGCGGGATTACCAGCGTGTCGGCTGGCGCGGCTGGCTGCTGCCCCTGGCGCTCCTGCTGACCGCTCTTGAACAGATTCACATTATCGTGAGCAATCCGTCCTGGGGCACCTGGCTGATCCCGTTGATCGCTCTCCCCTGCGTGCTCGCGGCAGCGATCATGTTCGCGGCCCGCTCGCTCCCGCGCCTGCGGGTGAACGTGCGCGTCGTGGCAGCGGCGCTCTGCGTCGCTCTTCTCGCGTTGATGCTGACATCGGCGGTGTGGTCAACGATCCCTGTGCTGGCGGATCAGGCGGTGAGCCTGCCGGTCGCCGGTCCAAGCGGGCAGATTGGCGGCTTTGGAGGAAGCCGCAGTACCTCCAACACTGCCCTGATCAAGTACCTCGAAGCGCACAAAGGCAGCGCGAAGTACCTGGTCGCCGTGGTCAGTTCGAACGAGGCGGACTCGATCATCCTTGAGACCAATCAGCCGGTCATGGCGCTGGGTGGCTTCTCCGGCAGTGATCCCATCTTAACGACAACTCAGCTCGCTGCGCTGGTCAAGAGCGGTACAGTGCGCTACTTCTTGCTCAACGGCTCCGGCAGAGGTGGTCCTGGTGGGGGCCAGAGCGCGCTGACCACCTGGATCACGCAGCACAGCAAGGTAGTCCCGTCAAGCCAATGGCAATCCACCACGACGAGTAGCGGCTTCGGCGGCGCTGAACAGTTGTACGAAATAACGACATAGAAGTCTAGTAGTCAGTCTAGATAGGTTGATGAGGAGAAATGTAGTAGGTCCCCGATTTATCGAGGGACCACTCCTTGCGGGCGCCAGGTTTCACCGCAACATTCAAACTGGCCTGACTATTAGTGGTTAGTCCGCTTAGCTTTTAGGGAGGAGATATACTGAGCCAAAACGGAGGATGGCCATGCCACAACAGCCAGCCGTGACCTTGACCGATGGAGAGCGGATGACCCTAGAGACCTTTGTGCGTCGGGGCAAAGCCAACGCCCGCCGCCCTTTACGAAACCTTTCCGCCTGCCGAAGCTCGTCGCATTCTCCAACGCCTGGAGTTCCATTACATGCCCAAACACGGCAGTTGGTTGAACATGGCCGAGATCGAGATCGCTCTCCTGGAGCGCAATGCCCTATCACGACGCCTGGAAGACGAGGTGGCTTTGCGTCGTCAGGTATCGGCGGTAGAAACCGAGCGCAACGCACAGCGGCGTGGTATTTCCTGGCAATTTACTTCACGCGACGCACGTCGCAAACTTGAGCGGCTCTATCCCATAAAAGAAATTTCAGCGGACTGACCACTCCCTCTCAAACAGGAACAATACGGCTGATAGTTGGAGTATAATGCCTCTGAGCCTTGAGAGGTGAGAAGAAGGAAGAGGGATGCGCGTCGCGCTTGCAGGAAAGCATCCCATGCTCTGCGTGAGGAGTTCAACCATGTCTTTATTGAGATTAGGCACCATAGACATTACTCCCGCTGTATCAGCAACACTCGCAACCATTCATGCTGACCCTGCAACGTACTTGGCTAGGCATCAGCAGGGAGACTGGGGCGACGTGGATGAAGTTACTCAGCAAGACAATGATTTGGCATTAGAGTATCATCAACCAATTTGCTCAATGTACAGGTTGAGCGATGGCACCGACCTCCTGGTCATCACTTCCGGTGATCGATCCTCCACCCGCATGTCTCTTGCAACAGAGGACCCAGTGCGTAAAGTCAGCACTCAGCAGGGGTATGCAGTATGGGCAGCAACCTATGATCGTGAAAAAAATGCCCTCATCGCCGTAGAAGAACCTTACGCTGATGCAATCGTAGCAACGCTCCCGATGACTACCGCCTTAGATGTAGGCACTGGCACAGGCAGGCATGCCTTAAAGCTGGCACGGCGTGGTATTGCAGTCACGGCGATTGACCAGTCCCTGGAAATGCTCGCTGTTGCCCAGAATACCGCACGTACTGAAGGTTTACCCATAGATTTTCGACGTGCCTCCCTCGATCATGATCTCCCCTTCGCCCAAGGGAAGTTCGACTTCCTGGTGTGTGCGCTCATGTTGTGCCATGTTGCTGACCTGATGCATGCCGTACAAGAATTCTTCCGTGTCTTACAACCCGGTGGCTACCTGTTGATCACCGCTTTCCATCCTGATGCTATTGAGCGAGGATGGCGAACTAATCCGACGATAGCAGGCATACAGTATTTGCTCCCAAATATCCCCCACACACGAACTGGCTACATAGAAGCCCTGACGAGAACCGGATTTCATATCCTCAAGGTCATCGATGCTATCGTGGGTGAAGTACCAGATGGCTATCTATCAGAAGCATTCAGAAGTGTCAATGAGAATAAGACCCTCTGTTTGATTGTCCTTGCTCAGAGGCCCGCATAGGCTCTTCTGTCCTTCAACTCCTGCTCAGAGTGACTCAAGCAAGTGCATCAGAGCCGCACCCATGGGTAGGTGCTGCTCCAGGTACCGCCCAGGATCACTGTGTCGCAATGGACCTGGGTACCATGAGCGAGACATACTCACGCCCCTCAATCTCTTGATCAGTCACCAGCCAGCCAGCAGGTGTAGCCGCACCCATACCAGGTCAAGGGGCATGCAGTAGTGTTATCTGCTCGCTGCCCATCATGCACATCTCATGAAATACGTCGATACCTGGACGTTTGCTCATCTCCTCCCTTAAATATGAGAGAAATCACATGTTATTCCCATCGTTTTCACATCGTACCGCCTTATACTCGGAGTGCGGCGGGTGAACTGCCGCATCAACTCACTTTAAGGAAAGGAGGTATACCGATGGAAGATTATGAAGAGATGGCTTCGACCCCGCTGAATCAGCCACCTGCTCCGCGTCGGCGCGGGCGCAGGTGGCTCCTGATTGGTGGTCTGGCTTTTGCACTTATGCTCGCCCTGGGCATAGGTATGCTCATGGGTTCGTTGACCAGCAGCGCCCAGGCCGCGACCCTTGCGCCCGGAAGCTCCAGCAGCTCCCTGTCGCTGGCTGACCCGCAGGGAAACGCCAGCAGCGCTCAGCCGCTGGTTATCGCGCAGGGAACACAGGGGACAGGTGGTCAGTGTGACGCGCTGACTGTGTCGAGCGTGAATGGCAATACGATCGTGGCCAAAACGTCGAGTGGCAGCTCGGTCACGATCCACACGACAGCGAGTACCCAGTACACACAGGCTGGCAAGACTGTCGCCGCGAGCGCCATCAAGGTTGGCGCCCGGATTCACGTTACCGGGACGCACAACAGCGATGGGAGCATCACCGCTACACGCATTGACATCGGTTGATAGCGTGCCACCGCACACCAGCGACTAGATCGCACTGATCAGCGGTTGCTGCTGCGGCACTCACCCCTGGCGGATTCAGGACTACCCTGGATTCGCCAGGGATCAGGCCTTGAACCTTCCCTTTTTCCCATACCTCTCCGGGTCTACCTCCATTAGCCCACGCGATGCGCAACGAGAGAGCTCAGGCGAGGCTGCCTTGTCCTGCGCAATCTATTTGTTTCAATCGTGTTGCGCATCTTGTGGGCTACTCCTTGACAAAGGAAATAGCAATATGTTATTGTTTATTATAACTTATTGCTATATAGCGATTTTCTCCTCCTGGCGAAAAAGAGGCGAGAAAAAGATGAGAGCCTGAACGCTGGCTGTCTGACAGAGCAAAGGAAAAAAGAACATGGCAAAGCGTAAGAAGAAGCAGCCCACACCGGGCGACGTGATGGTGATCATCGGGTTAGCGGCATTGATGGGGTTAGCTATTCGCGAGCAATTGCACATGCCGCCAGAGGAGCGGACATGGCACGGAACACTCTATGGCATTCCCTACGATTTTCGTCGGCCGACCATCGAGCGCCTGCGCGAAACGTTCTGGAACAAGGATACAGCGCGTGTGCTGGTTCCGCAGTTCTTCGGCATGGGCTGGTCGATCAACTTCTACCCATTGATCAATCCGCCAACTGTTGAACATATGCCGGAAACTCCCGTCAGGAAATAACCCGGAATGGATGAGTGCGTAGTGGGATTAGGGGGAACGAGCGGGCCACACAGTCCCCCAGACTGCGTCCATAAAGGCCTGCACACCATCCCCCGGATGGCGTCCCCATCCACTCCTCCCCACTCTCGCCCCTATGGGAACCGAATTTCCCCCGCATTGAGACGTGAGCGATTAGCAGTCTAAAAAGTTCAGGACGACACGATTGAACTCTTCGGGTTTCTCGCCTTGGGGCCAGTGCCTACACTCCTGCATGATGTAGAGTTCAGAGCCTTTGATCAGTTCATTGGCGCGCTGTACGTGGGATAGCGGAACCGCCGCATCTGCTGCGCCACGAATGAGGAGGGTAGGTGCGGTGATCTCATGGAGCCTGTCGATGAAATTGCTGCGCAGGCCATTCCAGAGGACTTCGCTTCTCTGGAACGAGATAAATGCTTTGCCAGCTCCCTGCTTACGCGCCACCCGGTAGACCTCTTCAACGATTTCAGGGGAGAGACGCTGCGGGTTATAGATGAGACCTGCCAGGAGCGTCCAGCGGACCAGACTGCGGCTTCTCCCTACGAGCCAGTAACTCAGTTCATCAAGGTAAGGGAGGCGCACTAAGAGATACCCCAATGTGTGTGCGGAGACCTTGTCTAAGATACCATAAGGAGCGACCAGGACCAGCTTCTCAACTCGCGCGGGGAAACGCAGGGCAAAGCCAAGGGCGATCCCTCCTCCAAGCGAGAGGCCGACGAGGCTGATCTGCTCCAGATGCAAGGCGTCGAGCAGGTGAGCTAGGAAGGTGATGTAGTAATCCATCGTGTACTGGATGGCAGGTTGGTCGCTCTGCCCGTAGCCTAGTAAGTCAGGGGCAAAGACGCGGTGGTGGTCGGACAACGGGCCGATCACCTTACCCCAGGACAAGAGAGCGGAGTCAAGTCCTCCGCCATGCAACAGCATGACAGGTGAGCCAGTTTCACCGGCCACGAAACAATGAATACGCAGGCCATCGACTTCGAGCCAGGCGTCTTTTACCGCTGTTTGTAACATGATTCTTCATCTCCTTTCGATGCTACAAATACAGTGTTCTTCCTTCACCCAGACCAGCCAGTCGTCCCAGGTATAGCCGGAATGCACGTTTCCCCCGTTCTGAATCCCCAGGCTGTGCAGGTGCCAGGGCGCGTTGCACCATGCCGGCCAGGGCATCTGCCACTTCTTCATACGGCGGTGCGTATTCCTGCGGAATCAGCTCGCTGACTGAGAACAAACCGACGGAAATAATCATGAGTATGTGATTCATGACATCGGCGCGCAGGTCCTGCCGGATGAGGCCGACCGCCTGGAGTTGCTGGACAAGCGCGCGATTGAGAAGGTAAGGACGGGTATAGACTGCGGGACCGCGCTGCCGCACATAGTCTCCAAGCACGAAGCTCTCTTTGGTGTAAAACGCCATCATCAGTGGATGCGCCAGTAAGGTGAGAAAACCGTGACGATAGATGCCAAACAGCGTTCCTCCCTCCGGGTCCGCCTGAATGCGCTCTAGCCATTCATCGAACACGTGCAGCGTTTCACGAGTAATCAAAGCCTGGAACAACTTTTCCTTGCTCCTCCAGTAATGATACAGCGTGCCCGTGGAGACCGCAGCTTCAAGAGCGATGTTTTGCATCGTTGTTTTATCGTACCCGTAGCGAAGGATGAGACGAGCGGCGATATTGAGGAGACGCTGGCCTCGCTCATCAAGAGTCATGTGGCTGGCGAGCATGTGTTACTTCTCCTATAGTACATTATGACTAGAATCACAAATCTAGTCATAATGTACTCCTTTCTGGCAAATTTGTCAAGGGCATGAAGAGAGAAGGATGGAGAGTCTCCTCTCCCCTGGGGTTGACAACAGGGTTTTCGTCAGGTATACTTCCTGTAGAAACAGACCGACGGTCGGTCTGAATAGAAAGTAGGAACTATGGCGCGCGTTGTCAAAGCACACGCAGTGAGACGCAACGAAATCCTCGATGTGGCCCGGCGGCTCGTGGATACCAAGGGCTATGAGCAGATGACGATCCAGGACATCCTGGACGACCTGCGGATTTCCAAGGGGGCGTTCTATCACTACTTTGACTCGAAACAGGCGCTGCTGGAAGCAATGATCGAACGCATGGGGGAAGGGGTAGAACAGCTCGTACTCGCCATTGTCCATGATCCTGCACTGCCCGCCCTCGAAAAACTCCAGCGTGTCTTTGATATGCTCAACCGCTTGAAAACCGCGCGAAAGGAGCTTTTTCTCCCGCTCTTGCGTGTCTGGTACGCGGACGACAACGCCATCGTTCGCCAGAAATTGCGCGTAGTTTGGCTCAAATTGGTCGCGCCCTGGTATGCGGCGATCATCCGTCAGGGCATCCAGGAAGGCGTCTTTACGACCTCGTATCCTGACCAGGTAGGTGAAGTGGTCCTGTCCCTTATATGGGACCTCAGCGATGCCCTTGGCGAGTTGCTCCTCTCGTTTAAGCCGGAGCGTGACGACATGCTGCGCGTCGAAAGCATCATCGCTGCCTATACTGATGCGCTGGAGCGTGTTCTAGGAGTTTCCACGGGTTCCTTGCATCTCACTGACGCTGAAACGCTAAAGGAGTGGTTTTTCTCACCGCAAGACCATGCAGAGGGACGTTCCATGACGGTGAGCGAACACGCGTCAGCCACCGTTCACAAGAGGTGACAGCAGGAACTGCAAGGTTATGACGCCTATATGGCGCAAGTGAAATATCGTCTCATCCCCCTTGTCTGGTAAAAGGAGGAGTGAGGAGGAACAACAGATGTCAATTATCATTCAAACTAATCAACTCAGCAAAAGCTACGGCAGGAGCCGGGGCATTATCGACGTAACCTTCGACATTCAGGAAGGCGAGGTCTTTGGCTTCCTGGGACCCAACGGGGCGGGCAAGACCACCACCATGCGCACCCTGATGGGTCTGCTGCACGCGAACAGCGGCAGCGCCACCATCGGCGGGTTGGACTGCTGGCAGCAGTCCACCGCAGTCAAGAAGCTGGTGGGCTACCTTCCCGGTGAATTCAGCTTCGATCCCGGTCTGCGCGGCGCGCAGATTATCGAATACCTGGGCCACCTGCGCGGCGGCGTGGACCAGGCCTACCTGCGCGGCCTGGTGGAACGCCTGGGCTGGGATCCGAGTAAACGCTTCCGCGAATATTCGCACGGCAACAAACAAAAACTGGGGCTGGTGCAGGCTTTTATGCACAAGCCGCGCCTGTTCATCCTGGACGAACCGACCAGCGGACTGGACCCGCTCAACCAGCAGGAATTCTACAAAATGGTGGCCGAGGTGCGTGCTGATGGCAGGACCGTCTTCCTTTCCTCGCACATCCTGCCGGAAGTAGAACACACCTGCGACCGCGTGGCGATCATCCGCGAAGGGCGGCTGGTCAGGATCGACCATGTTTCTTCGCTCAAGGACATCCGCCAGCATGATGTGGAGATCAGCTTTGCTGGCCCAGCTTCCGTAGACTGGTTCAAGAATGTCACGGGCGTGGTCAAAGTGGCGCCTGGAGCCGATGAGCGTACCCTGCAATTGAATGTGCAGGGTGCATTGACAGAGATTATCAAAATCGCGGGCGAGCACAACGCCACCAATATTGATACACACGAGCCGACGCTGGAGGAAGTCTTCCTGCGTTTCTATGAGCCGGAGCAGTCACCGGCCACGCTTGTCGGATAGGGGTATACTATGTTTCGCAGCATTTGGAGCAAAACGCTCAGAGATTACCGGGTGCCCATCCTGGCCTGGGGCATAGGCCTGGCCCTGCTCATGTTTGTGGGTTTCGCGACGGCCACAACATCTGTTCTTGCAGCCTTTGTCAGCATCGCGCCGCTTGTGAGCTTTCTCGGCGAGCCCGTCGCTATGCAGACACCCGCAGGGTATATCAGCTTTCGCTACATGGAAACCACCTTGCCACTCCTGCTCAGCTTCTGGCCCATTCTGGCCGGAGCACGCCTGCTGCGCGGAGAAGAGGAACGCGGCACGATGGATGTGCTGCTGGGAACGCCACAGGCACGCACACGTCTGCTGCTGGAGAAGATCGGTGCACTGGTGCTCGCGCTGCTGCTGATCGCGGTGATCTTCGCGCTGGGTGCTGTGGCCGGTGAAGCCAGGATTGAGCAGCATGCCGACCTGGTCAGGGCATTGCTGACAGGGCTGAACTTGAGCCTGTTTGCCTTCTTCTTTGGCATGGTGGCGCTGCTGCTCTCCCAATTCACGATCAGCCGGGGTGCAGCGGCGGGCGGGGCGAGCGGCCTACTGCTCCTGGCTTTGCTTCTGAACATCGCTGGGCGGGCGGTCAATGGCAGTTGGCTGCAGTACCTTTCGCCGTTCTACTACTACAACCTCAACCGGCCACTGATCCCGAGTTTTACCGGTGCACCGGCGGGAGCTCTTGTGCTGCTCGGTCTGAGCCTGCTGCTCGCGGCGATCAGCGTGGTGCTCTTCGCCAGGCGCGATATCGGCAGGGCAGCGTTTGTGTGGCAGCGAACGTCCGCCAACGGCAAGCACCAGGCTGAGCGCAGCCTGAGCCGGGCCGAGCACGCGGTCTCCACGCGTGCTGTGAGCCTGCGCTCACTCGCCGCATCTGGCTGGTCTTCCTTCTGGTGGCTGTTGGGCATGTCGGCCTTTTGTGCCGCTATCCTCTACATTACT
>WNFA01002882.1_pt1 | contig 14272 bp, 18 predicted proteins | sample 5400481 | NCBI WGS metagenome assembly WNFA01 (sample SAMN13153340, study PRJNA577476) | soil metagenome | isolation source: 120 cm saprolite under Douglas fir tree site 2 hole 1 replicate 2 | place: USA:California | collected 2015-04-18 | reverse complement strand
ACCTTCCTGTTTACCCTGAAGTCCCCTATGCGTTTTTCGGTTTCCAGCCACGGCTTGCGCCGCACCTTCCACCTACTCGACGTTCGGTATCCTCAGGTTTACCGTACTCAGCCGCTTGGGGCGACGCGAAAGTTAACAGCAGCCTAAGTGCACGTCAACAGATAAAAAAATCAGACAGCCAGGCAAATTTTTTGGGGGTTGACAGCACATCGGGTGAGCGTTAGTGGGCGGTCGTAGAATCTGCACCACCAAGGGCGTAAGGAGACGTTGAACATGCGAGAAGTCGTGATCGTCGAGGCCGTGCGAACCCCCATCGGACGTCGCAACGGAAAGCTCAAGGACATCCACCCCGTCGTCCTCGGCTCGCTCGTTTTGAAAGAGATCATCAACCGGGCCGGCATCAAGCCCGACCAGGTGGACGATGTTGTGTTCGGATGCGTGAGCCAGGTCGGCGAGCAGTCGTTAAATGTCGCTCGCAGCGCATGGCTCACGGCCGGCTTCCCGGTCACGACTCCCGCTACCACCGTCGACCGCCAGTGCGGGTCGAGCCAGCAGGCGATCCACTTCGCGACCAACCTCATCCAGTCGGGCGTGTGCGACATCACGATCGCGGGCGGCGTGGAATCGATGAGCAGGGTGCCGATGGGATCCAACGCGGTGTCGCCAGGTACGCCCTTTCCGCCCGAGCTCATGGAGCTGTACGACCTGGTCCCGCAGGGGATCTCCGCCGAGCTGATGGCCCGCAAGTACGGAATCTCGCGCCGGCAGATGGACGAGTTCGGCGTCCGCAGCCACCGGCTGGCCCACGATGCCACCGAGAAGGGCTACTTCGCCTCGCAGATCATGCCGGTGGACGTGCCTGTCGAGGGCAACGGCCACTCCGTGGTCTTCGCGAAGGACGAGGGCATCCGCCCGAACGCGAGCTACGAGGCGACCGCGGCCCTGCAGCCGGCGTTCAACCCTGAGCACTCGATCACCGCCGGCAACTCGAGCCAGATCTCGGACGGCGCCGCGGCCGTCCTGCTGATGTCGCTGGAGAAGGCCAAGCAGCTGGGGCTGAAGCCGCGCGCGCGAATCCGTGGGCAGGCGGTGGTGGGCACCGACCCGGTGCTCATGCTCGAAGGGCCCATCCCCGGCACCGCGGCCGTGTTGAAGCGTGCCGGCCTCGACCTGAAGAGCATCGACCTCTTCGAGGTGAACGAGGCGTTTGCTTCGGTCGTGCTGGCCTGGCAGAAGGAGACCGGAGCCGACCTCGACAAGACCAACGTCAACGGCGGCGCCATCGCGGTCGGGCATCCGCTGGGGGCGTCGGGCGCGATCCTCATGAACCGGCTGCTGTACGAGCTCGAGCGGCGAGACCTCCGCTACGGCCTCGAAACGATGTGCTGCGGAGGCGGGCTTGGCACGGCGACGATCATCGACCGGGTGGTCGAATGAAGACGTTCGAGGCGATCAGAGACGTGCGGCCGCATCTTCTGCGTGACGGGATCACCGCCCGAGCGATCGAGGGCGAGCGCATCACCATGGCCGTCGTCGACCTCGACCCTAACGCGCATCTGCCCGAGCACCATCACGAGAACGAGCAGCTCGGCTTCGTGATCAAGGGAACGCTCGACTTCCGCATCGGGTCCGAAAAACGCGTCCTCTATGCCGGCGACATGTACGTGATCCCGAGCCACGTGCCGCACGAGGCCGCGGCGGGACCGGAAGGCGCGACTGTGGCGGACGCTTTCGCTCCGGTGCGCGCGGACTGGGCGGACCTAAAGCGGGGAGCGCCATCCCAGCCTAAGTGGCCCTAGAGGATCAGCTCTTCTTCAACTTTCTCGACAGGAAAGGCGAGTCGTAACAGAAGCGCAGCGGCCGGCCCGCCCAGTCGCCTGAGTTCTCGACACCGATCCGCGGCGTAGCGAAGACGCGCCTCCTCGGCGCGCCGTCGTCAATCACGTAGAGATCGGGCGGCTGCAGCGCGACGCCATTCAGGGCGCGGTCGATTCTCAGCGCGCGCGTCACCAACCCAGGACCGGCGCATCTTCCAACACCAGGGCCTGGCTCCAGGGCGCGCACCAGCACCGCCTGCGGCGTGCCCTCCGACCGGGTGACGAAGTTCAGGCAGTGGTGCATGCCATAGGTGAGATAGACGTAGGCATGGCCGGGCGGTCCGTACATGACCTCCGTGCGCGCGGTGCGCCGCCCGCCCGCCGAGTGCGCGGCCAGGTCGTCCGGTCCGAGGTAGGCCTCGACCTCGACCAGGCGGCCCCATAACCTCACGCCGCCGACCTCGCGCACAAGGATCTTGCCCAGCACGGCGCGCGCGACCGCGATGGTGTCGCTATCGAAGAACTCGGGCCCGAGCACCCTGCCGCGCCCGGTCGGGGCTGCCGACGTCAATGCCCCACAAAATCTGCGATTTTGCGGGGACCCCTCAAGAGCCGGCGCCCTGGGCCTGGCCTTCCCCATCCTTCTTTCGGCGGGCGTGACGGCGGCGCTTGTCGACGTAGAGCGCCTTGTCCGCCAGCTGGTACATCGCCTGCCAGTCCATCCCCGGCCGCCAGGCGACGACCCCGATGCTGAACTGCACGGGCACCGGCGTCTTGGCGAGCCGGTTGAGCTCTTCCAGCGACTCGCGCACGCGAGCGCCCACCTCGCGGGCGTGGCGCTCGTCCGCGTCTGGCATGGCGACCCCGAACTCGTCGCCGCCAAGCCGGCCGCAAGTGTCGGTGGCGCGCACGGCTCGCTGCATCTCATGCGCCAGCACGCGAATTGCCTCGTCGCCGACGTGATGACCGTGCGAATCGTTGATCTCTTTCAGGTTGTCGAGGTCGATCATCATCAGGGCCAGGCGCCGCTTGTGGCGCTGCGCGCCGGCAACCGCCCTGTCGATCGCGCGCTCGAACTCGGGCCGGTTGGCAAGCCCGGTCAGGAAGTCGGTCCGCGCCTCTTTGGTGTGCTGCCGAGCGCGGTCGAGGGCGACGGCGATCTGGTCGGCGACGGCGGCGACGAACTCCAGGTCGCTCGGCTCGAATGTTCGAGGCAGCCGTGTCGCCACAGTCATCGCGCCGAGCAGCATTCCTTTCGTTCGCAGCTCGGCGCGGATGGCGCTCCACTCGCCCGTGATGCGGTCGACGCGCGACTCGGCCTGACCGGATGCAATCTCCACCACGCGCACGCGCGCACCGGAACGCCCGGATTCGAACTCCTCCTCTTCGCCCGGCTGTAGGCCAAGCGTCTTGGCCAAGATCAGCCGCGCCCCTTCCCGCGTCCAGACCGCGCCCGCCTGCAGGCGCAGGACGTTGAGCGTCTCGCGAAGGCCGACCTCGGCGATCTCGGCCACGTCGAGGGAGCGGCCGAGCGCGCTGGCGATGTGGTAGAGCCCGTGCAGCTCGCTCTGGCGGGCGCGGTGCCGCGCCTCGGTGAAGTCGAGGTAGCCTCGGATGAAGCTCGAGTTGAGGTGCTCGACAACGTCGCCGAGCCGGCTCTGCGCCAGCAGCAAGACCTCGTCGGCGTGCTCCTGGCCGGCCATCTCCTCGGTGACGCGCGCGAGCACTGAGCGGCGGAATACGGCCAGGCCTTCCATCACCGACTCCAGGGGGATGCCTTTCTCGGCGTAGCGCCGGGAAGCTTCGCGGGCGAGCGTGTAGTACTGCTGCCAGGGGACCCGCGAGTCGCCGTGGAGCGAGCGGAAAAGGATCTCGAGGAAGCCCACCGACGTGCGAACGAGCTCGTCGATCGACCCGCCTCCCTGCTGCATCTTCAGCAGCTCGGGCTCTAGCGAACGCACCGATTCGACGACCACCTGGCCGCTGTCGCGGGAGTCGGCCGAAAGCCGGTCCGCGAGCTCGCTGAGGAGTTCGCTAGCCCGTTCGGTCATGTCGGTGCACTATAGAGTGAGGCGAGCGGATCGGCGAACTCATGAACAGCCGCCCGCCGCACTAACCAAATGTGTAAGAGGTATTGATGGCTACAGTCACCAAGGGGTCGTTGGGGAAGCTGGAGGAGATCCTGGGCGCCGACGCGGCGGACCTCCTGGGGCACAAGTGCGGGACGGTGCCCGCTTCGCAGCTTCACCTGCCTGGTCCCGACTTCGTCGACAGGGTCTGGAAGGACAGCGACCGACCGACCCGCGTGCTGCGCAGCCTCTACTCCCTGTTCGAGCACGGCCGGCTCGGCGGCACCGGCTACCTGTCGATCCTGCCGGTCGACCAGGGGATCGAGCACACCGCGGGGGCCTCGTTCGCGGCCAACCCGATGTACTTCGACGGGGAGAAGATCGTCGAACTCGCGATCGAGGGCCACTGCAACGCGGTGGCGTCGACCTTCGGGGTGCTCGGGTCGGTAGCGCGCCGTTACGCCCACCGAATCCCGTTCATCTGCAAGCTCAACCACAACGAGCTCCTGACATACCCCACAAAGTACGACCAGATCCTGTTCGGCACCATAAAAGAGGCGTGGGAAATGGGCGCCGTCGCGGTCGGGGCGACGGTTTATTTCGGCTCTGCGGAGTCCGACCGCCAGCTGCAGGAGATCGCGGTCGCCTTCCACGCGGCGCATGAGCTGGGCATGGCCACCGTCCTGTGGTGCTACACGCGCAACTCGGCGTTCAAGAAGGACGGCGTCAACTACGAGACCGCCGCCGACCTCACCGGGCAGGCCAACCACCTCGGGGTGACGATCGAAGCCGACATCATCAAGCAGAAGCTGCCCGACACGAACCGCGGCTTCGAGGTCATCGGCTTTGGGAAGACCGCGCCCGGGATGTACGACCAGCTGGCGACCGACCACCCGATCGACCTGTGTCGATACCAGGTGATCAACTGCTACATGGGCCGGGCAAGCCTCATCAACTCGGGCGGCGAGTCCCATGGCGCCGGCGACCTGAAGGAAGCCATGCGCACCGCCGTGATCAACAAGCGAGCCGGGGGCACAGGGTTGATCTCCGGCCGCAAGGTGTTCCAGCGACCGATGAAGGAGGGAGTCGAGTTACTACACGCAATTCAGGACGTCTACCTGAATCCGACGGTGACCATCGCTTAACGCTGGCCTTCCTCGGTACGGGGGCGGCCTTTTCCACCGACCGCTACAACGGGGCGGTGGTGGTCAACGGACGCCTTCTGCTGGACGGCGGCGCCCCGCTGCTTCCCCACATGAAACGCGTCGGGGTGGACCCCGGCGCGATCGACGCCGTCTTCCTCACGCACTTCCACGGCGACCACACGCTGGGCCTGCCGCCCTTCGTGCTGCACCGCGTCTTCGTCGACCAGCGCCCGCTGACGTTTGTCGGGCCTGAGGGCGTCGAGGAGAGGCTCGAGGCCCTCTGGGACGTGAGCTGGGGCCCGGACTGGAAGCGGGTGATGCGGCCGAAGTTCAAGGTCCATTACCTCACGGCGAAGCCGACCGGAACCGCCGCCGGGTACAGGTACCAATCGATCAAGCTCGACCACGGCACCAGCGGCTCCAACGGCTATCGCATCCACGTCAACGGGCGGCTCATCGCTTATTCCGGCGACACGGAGGCGACCGCGCCACTGGACGCGCTCGTGGAAGGGACCGATGTGGCCATCGTCGAAGCCACTGGGCCGGGCGATGTTTTCAGCCATATGAGCTGGGAATCCGCGGCCGACCTCAAGCGACGCCACCCGAAGACCCGGTTCATGTTCAACCACCTCTATTCCGGCACGGTCGAGGATGCGGTGACCGACCTGCAGGTGGTCGAGGTCTGAAGCCCGCGCAGGTAGCCGGCGCCGTCATCGGGATCATCGCCGGCGCAGTCGTGCTGGCGGGGTTCATCGGCCTCGGCCTGATGCTCACCAGCCGCGTGGCGAGCGCGGTACCCGTCGTCGTCCTCGCCGTCGCCGGCGCGTACGCCGGTTGGCTGGTCGGGGTGATCGTTTTCGGAGCGATTCGGGGCGGGGGCGATGGACGCGAAGCGCAAGAGCGATGAACCGTCTACGCGGCCACTGCTCGACAAGCTGGGCGTGAAGCCCGGCTCAAAGGTGGCGATCGTCGACCTGGACGATGCGGGCTTCATCAAGCAGGTTCGTGAGCGCACCACCGACGTGGTGATCGGGAGGCCGCGGTCGAAATGCGACCTTGTCTTCATGGGCGCGAGCACATTCGCGGACCTGCGAAGGCTCAACGAGGTCAAGAAATGGATCGAGCCCAACGGCGCCATCTGGGTCGTCCGCCCCAAGGGCGGCCGGAGCGAGCTGCGCGATACCGACCTCATCGACGCCGGGCTCGCCGCCGGCCTGGTCGACAACAAGATCGCGAGCTATTCCGACACCCACGGCGCCATGCGTTTCGTCTACCGCCTGCGCGACCGGCCGAAGTGACCGTGCGCATTCGCCCCGCCATCCGCGACGACGTCCCGGTGATCGCCGAGCTGATCCGTGGGTTGGCCCGCTACGAGAAGCTGGAAGACCAGGTGGTGATGACGGAGGCGCTCCTCGACACCGCGCTCTTCGGCGAGCGGCCTTACGCCGAAGTGGTGCTGGCGGAGGACGAGGGCCGCTCGGTGGGATTCGCATTGTTCTTCCACAACTTCTCGACCTTTCTCGGACGGCCGGGGATCTACCTGGAGGACCTGTTCGTGCTCCCCGAGCACCGCGGCGGCGGCATCGGCCGCACGCTGCTGGCGCACCTGGCCCGACTCGCGGTTGAACGCGGGTGCGGCCGGCTGGAGTGGGCCGTGCTCGACTGGAATCGCGAAGCCATCGGCTTCTATCTGCGCCTGGGGGCGAAAGCGAATTCCGAATGGACGGTGTACCGCCTCACCGGCGAGGCGCTCACCGACCTTGCCCGACAATAGACCTGCGATGGAGGTCCTGCGCCCGAAGCCGCTCGAGACGCATCCAGGAGACGAGGTGATCCCTTGGGCCCGGCGCCAGCTCGAGCTGGCTGGCGAGATCCTCGACAACCCGGGCGGGGGCCTGTTGTTCGCGACCCAGACCATCGGCCAGGTGCGCGCAGCCCTGCAGGAGCGCGATGCCGAACGATGGCAGGAGACCGTCATATCGCTCGAGCGGGCGGAAGACCTCGCCGTGCATCGCGAGTTCGATTCGTCGCTCCGGCTGCTTGCCGAGGCGCTGGAAAAACTCGTCTAGTTGACGCGGGAAACAGCGCCGGGAATCCTCGACGGATCTTCGGCGCCCATGCGGCCCATCTGCGTTGTTGCGGCCTCCGCTCCTCGCTCACGCATGCACGAATGCGTTCGCTCCGGTGCTCGGCCGCGCCTAGCATCTGGACCACCTGGTCACCGAATCTCTCGCCGAGGCTCCCAGCACTGTCTCTAGCGCAGGCGCTGTTCATGGGCCTGCTGCAGGGCGCCACCGAGCTGTTCCCGGTCTCCTCGCTCGGGCATGCCGTGCTCATACCGAGTCTTCTGCACTGGGCCTTCAAGCAGTCGGATCCATCGTTCGTGCCATTCCTGACGTTGCTCCACCTTGGAACCGCCGGCGCGCTCCTGGTCATCTATCGCGACCAGTGGATCGCGATCATTCGCGGCTTCTTCGGCGCCGCCCTTCGCGGCCGCATCCGCACCGAGCCTGAGCGGCTGTCGATGCTGCTGATGGTCGGCACCCTGCCGACCGCGACCGTCGGTGTCTACCTCGAGCACCAGGTCAAGGTCCTGTTCGCGACGCCGAGGATCGCCGCGTCCTTTCTGATCGTGAACGGCTTCCTGATGCTCGGGGCCGAGCTCCTCCGCCGCCGTTCGGAACGCCGGGCAGCAGTCGCGGGCACTGCGCGCAGCGAGCAGGAGGAGCATTTCGGGGACGCCGAGCACATCAGCTTTCGCGCCGCCGCCCTGGTGGGAGCATGCCAGTCTCTGGCGCTGATTCCAGGCATCTCGCGCTCCGGTGTCACCATCGCCGGCGGCCTGCTCGCAGGGTTGCGCCACGTCGAGGCGGCGCGCTTCTCGTTCCTGCTCGCGACCCCGGTCATCCTCGCCGCAGGCGTCCTCGAGGTGCCGCAACTTTTCACGAGAGGAGTGCCAATCGGTCAATACCTGGCCGGCGCGGTCCTGGCTGGTATCGCGGCTTACCTGAGCGCGCGCTTCCTGCTGCGGTATTTCCGCTCCGGACGCCTGGACCCGTACGGCATGTACTGCATCGCCGCCGGGGTCGCCAGCCTGGCTTTGCTAACGTTGCGAGCGTGAGAGACAGGCTCGCGATCGCCCTGGTAGTGCTCGCGGTCGTGTTCCTGGTTGTAGCGGGCCTCTACTACGAAGGCGTGCTGCAGATCGCGGTCTCTGACTCGCACGCCGCCCACCACACCACCCACGCGATCCTGTTCGCGGTCCTGGCTGTGGCAAGCCTGATTGCGGCCAACTTCGCGCGAGAGAAAACGGTCTAGCGCGCAGACCCCGCCAGGCGTTCGGGCACTTGCCGTCCGGACTCGTCCTTCTCGCCGACCCGGACCTCCTCGTGGTAGACGGCATCGGCATTGACCTTCCAGGGGTCGAAGCCGCCGCCGGCGGCGATGTTCCTCGCCACCAGGAGCGCGGTCATCATCGAATGGTCCTGGTTGTTGTACTTGTGCATGCCGTTGCGGCCCGCAAGGTGAAGGTTCTTCAGATGCTCGCGGATGTAGTCCCGGATGACATCGACCCTGGCCTGATAAACGTCGTCGTACACGGGATACGCCTTCGTCTGCCTGACCACGACGCCGTCGAAGACCTCATCCGGTTTGCAGATTCCAAGCTGGGCCAGCTCGATGCGCGCTCGCTCGACCAACGCGTCGTCGGTAGCCGTCCACAGCCCGTCGCCTTCGAAGCAGAAGTACTCGAGGCCGAGGCACGTCTTGCTCTGGTCGGGGACCATGTCGGGGCTCCAGTTCTTGAAGTTCTGGATGCGCCCAACCTTGACGGTCGGATCGTGGATGTAGATCCAGTTGTCGGGGAACACGTCGGCGCGATTGATCATCACAGCGACGCTGATGAAGTCGCGATAAGAGAGGCTGTCGGCCGCCCGACGCACGCTCTCAGGCGGCGCGGGATCCAGGCGCGAGACGAGCTCGCGAATGGGCATGCTCGAGACGAAGTCGGTGCCCTTGTGCTCCTCGAGCGCGCCCGACGCGGTCTTCGTCACCACCGAGTGCACACTTCCGTGGTCGTGCTTGATGCGCTCGACAGTGCGTCCAAGCAGCACCGGCCTGCCTTTGGCGCGGTGGATCTCCGCCACCCGCTCCCACATCTGCCCGGGACCGAATCGGGGATATCTGAACCTGTCGATGAGGGTTGTCACCACGTCACTCCGATTGCTCGGGCGGCGGCGCGGCAGCAGGGCGCTCTTCAAGACGAGCCACAGGTCAAGGCTCTTGATGCGCTGCGCCGCCCAGTCGGCGGACAGCTCCTTGGTGCTGATTCCCCACACCTTCTCCGTGTACGTCTTGAAGAAGATGCTGAACAGGCGCCAGCCGAACTGGTTGCGCACCCAGTCCTCGAGGCTCCGCGGATTACGCACGGGCCTCACCCGCGCATACGCGTAGCTGGCGATGCAGCGGGCCGCCTCGATCGGCCCGAGGTTCCAGAGAGCGTTGGCCGCCTTGATGGGATAAGCAAAGTAGCGGCCTCGGTAGTAGATCCGGGACAACCGGCCGCGCGTGAGCAGCTCGGGACCCAGGATCTCGGTCCACAGGTCCTCGACCTCCTGGTTCTTCGAGAAGAACCGGTGGCCGCCGATGTCGAATCGATAGCCGTTGTGCTCGACGGTGCGGGCCAGACCGCCGACATAGGTCGGGTCCTTCTCGAGCACGGTGGTGGCGATGTCGTGCTTCATCAGCTCGTAGGAGGCGGTCAGGCCGGCCGGGCCGGCGCCGATGATCACCACGTGCTGATGTCCGTTTTTGGCACTCAATTCGCGCACAGTATCAACCGTCCCGACGCCGGTCCGGTTCGGAAATTGCGATCGAATGGCCTGCCCGCCTAGTTCAGGGGGCCCTTGCTGCGCACCTCGTCGACCTTGACCAGGGCCTCCCGCAGTCCCTCCAGCCAGTCCGACTGGTGCATCCCGACCAGCCGGACGCACCAGGCCAGGGCGTCGCTCCGGCTCCTGGCGACTCCCGCCGCCACCAGGGTGTCGAGAACGGACCGCTCCGGCATCCGCAGGCGGGTCATCACCGGAAGGCTCAAGGTGGTGAAGACCCTGGTCTCGTCGCCGCAGCGGGCGCCCCAGGCGACCTTGCGCCGGAAGCGTCGCTCGGCGTCGCGGGCGATCTTCACGCGCTCCTCGCGCGTCTCTTCCCGGAAGCGGTCGATCCTGGCCACCCGGGCCGCCTCGCGGGCTTCCGGAGCGGTGCCGCCGGCGAGCTCGACGTCGGGCAATACACCCAGCACGAGGATCTCATCGCTGTCCGACGTGACCTCGGGCGGGCCGGCGAACCACGACTTCGGCAGGCGGCTCACGAACCAGGGGCGAATCTCGTCGGCCATCGATTACATCATTACGCCCAGATACCCCACTGCGCAAGGCGGGGATGATACTGGCGCCATGAACAGCGTGGCCTGGATCGCATTCGGGCTGGCGGCCATCGCCTCGGCCGGAGACCTGGCTTCGATCCTGCGCCACGACAAGCGTCTCGAATACGCAACCAAGCCCACGGTGATGGTCTTGTTGATCGCGGCGGCGCTGCTCCTGCGCCCGGCGAGCCAGGGCGAGCGAGCCCTTTTTGTGGCCGCCCTGGTGTTGGGGCTCGCCGGCGATGTGTTCCTGATGCTGCCCGACAACTTCCTCGTGCCGGGCATCGCCGCCTTCCTCGCCGGTCACCTCGCATACTCGGCAGGCTTCCGATTCGCGGGCTTCACCCTCGCGGGCCTGGCCATCGGCCTGGTGATCGTCGCAGTGACGGCCGGCCTGTTTCTTCGCCGGGTGCTCGCCGCCGTGGACGCGTCGGGCCGGACCTGGCTGAGAAACCCGGTCATCGCATACGCCATCGTCATCTCGCTCATGACGGTGAGCGCCACCGCCAGCGGCAACCTGGTCGCGGCCGCCGGCGGTCTGCTCTTCTTCTACTCCGACGTGATCTTCGCGTGGTACCGCTTCGTCAAGCCGGTGCCGTGGGGCCAGCCTGTGAACATCGTGGTGTACCAGGCCGGCCAGGCCCTGCTCGTGCTGTCGCTGGCAATGGGTAGCTAGGCCGCCGCGACCTCCTGCGGCTTGGAGCCCAGGAATTGGATCGACTCGAGGATTACCTCGGTGCGGTGCTTCTTGACGCCCGTCGCCGCATCGTCCCAGGAGCTCGTCTGTAGGCGTCCCTCGGCATAAAGGAGCCGTCCTTTGCGCAGGTACTCGCCGGCAAACTCCGCCAGCTTTCCAAACGCGACCAGGTTGTGAAACTCGGTCTGCTCCTTTCGGTTGCCCGCTTCGTCCTTGCCCGAATAGATGTTGGTGGCGAGGCCCATCTTTGCCACATACACACCCTTCGGCGTCGCTCGCACCTCGGGGTCGCCTGTCAAATTGCCGACGAGTATCACCTTGTTGACCATTCCGAAACCTCCAGAGAATTTCCAGCCCAGACTAAGAAGCAAGCGGCCGGCCGCCAACGCCGCCTGTTAAGAACCAAGCCAAGAGGCCGGATCGATCGGCCGGCCGTCGACCTGGACCTCGAAGTGCAGATGGGCGCCGGTCGCCAGGCCGGTCGCGCCGACCTCGCCCACCACTTCACCGGGCATCACGGACTCACCCGCGGCCACCTGCACGCGCCAGAGGTGGCAGTAGAGCAGCCGCACGTGTTGGTCGACGACCTCTACCACGTAGATGCCGGCGCCACCGGGATCGAACCCCGCATGTGCAACACCGGCCGCGGCCGCGTGCACCGCGCTGCCCGCCGGCGCCGCAAGGTCGATCCCGGTGTGGATGTGCAGCCCAGGGCAGAACGGGTCGAACGGCTCGAGGGTGAAGAACGTGCAGCCAAAGGGAAGCGTCTCGACCGAGCCAGGAACAATCGACCCGAGCGGAAGCCGCTGCTGGCTCGCGACTCGCGACCCCGCCACCGTCCACACGAGAAGAGCAGCCAGGCCAATCGCCACCACCCGCAGCATCGCCATCACGCGTGCACGATTGCGTGCTCGGCCAGGTGGAAGGCCGCCTTGACAGTTGTTTCCAGCTTGTGCGCCACCTTTTCGGAGCCGCCCATCGCGCCCGGCACCTTGAACACAACGAGCAGGGCCGCCAAAGCGAACAGGTGGTGGACGGGCGTGAATCCGTTCTTCTCGATCGCGAAGCCGATCGCCAGGACGAACAGCTGGGCCGGCTGCATCAAAAGGTTGGTCATGAACAGCGAGCTCCACTGCTTGGCCATGTGGTGCGTCTCGGGCAGCGTGAAAAGGAGACCCGCCAGTGGAGCCGTGATGGCGAGCACGACGAGGATCGTGTATCGAATGACATAGACCACTCCGAGCACGTCATAGCCGGCCACCAAGACCGCGGTGGTCACGATCGTGGGCAGATCCGCTGTGGAGTCGAACCCGACACCGTTCCACCACACCCGCATGTCCCCCGGAATGGTCCCGAACTTGTAGACGGTGTCGCTCACCACGTTGCTGGCATCGACCACCGCCTGCATCAACGGAAGCGCGAAGTTGACCAGCACGACAGACATCAGCAGCCGCGGCAGCAGGATGCGGGCGGTATACAGGCTGCGAAGGCCGTGCCCCCACATGATTCTGTAGGAGCCCCAGACCACAATGAAAGTCAGCGCCGCGTTGGCAACCATCTGCACTTTGGGTTCGAATGTCTGAATGGTCGCGTTGGATGTGAATGCGCCCGCTGATTCGAAGTCAGTGGTTTGCAGGATGAAGCCGTACCAAACCTTGAGGATCAGCCCCAGGCTGTCCTGGAGCATTGACCTGACGATGAGATTTGGGTGCGCGAACGGAAACAGCGCGTTCGCGATGCCTGTGAGCTGAACGACGAGGTTCTGGAGCTCACCCAGCACGCGTCCTGGATCAATCAATGACTGGGAGGCACCGACTTGGTCAGGATGTCGACCAGCGAGCCCGCGATCTCGACGCCAATCGTCCCGACCACAATGCGCTGGATCCATTGCTTGGCCGCCAGCGCCGACTTGGACTCGGCGGCGGTGATCTTCCAGAGGAATGCGAAGATGAACGCGAGCGCGCCGACCGAACCCACCAGGGCCTGGCCGATGTGAATCCAGGTCGTGATCAGGTCTGTGATCGGCGTGATGTTGGGAGTCGACTCGAGAAACACGGTGTGAACCTCCAGGCGTTTTGAGCCGGAGGTTAGGAGCAGAGAAAGCCGGGAGGAATCCTGGTTGTTAAGGCCGGAGGGGATCTGGACTTAACCTTGTCTTGTGCCCAAGCTCGCCGAGTACGAGGCCAAGAGGGATTTCAAGAAGACGCCTGAACCGGGCGCCAGGGTGCCCCGCAAGGCGGCCAGGGCGCCGCGGTTCGTGGTGCAGGAGCATCACGCACGCCGGCTGCACTGGGACTTCCGGCTCGAAAAGGATGGTGTGCTCGTCTCGTGGGCGGTGCCCAAAGGCGTCCCGCCCGACCCCAAGAAGAACCATCTCGCGGTCCATGTCGAGGACCACCCGCTCGATTACATCGACTTCGCAGGCGATATCCCCACGGGCAACTACGGCGCCGGCACGGTGAAGATCTGGGACAGCGGCACGTACGACACCCACAAGTGGTCGGATCGCGAGGTCATGGTCACCCTGCACGGCAAGCGGCTCCTGGGCCGCTACGTGCTCTTCCGGACCAATGGCGAGAACTGGATGATCCACCGGATGGATCCGCCCCAGGATCCTGGCCGCGAGCCGATGCCGGAGCGTATCGAGCCGATGCTTGCCAAGCTCGCCCGCAAGCCGCCCACCCCCGATGCCGTGTGGGGCTTCGAGTTCAAGTGGGACGGTATCCGCGCCGAGGCATATGTCGAAGGCGGTGTCGTAAAACTGCTGAGCCGCAGCGGGGAAAGCATCACCGCGCGGTACCCCGAGATCCATGCCATGGGCAGGGCGCTGGGGTCGAAGGAGGTGATCCTCGACGGCGAGATCGTCGCGCTCGATGACCGCGGCCGGCCCAGCTTCGAGGAGATCCAGCAGCGAATGGGCCTCACCTCGGAGTCGGAGATCCGCCGGAAGATGAAGGAGGTCCCCGTCACCTACATGCTCTTCGACGTGATGTGGCAGGACGGGCACTCGCTGCTCAAGGAGACCTACGCCGGTCGCCGGAAAAAGCTGGAGGCCTTGAAGCTCAAGGGCGCCTCATGGCAGACGCCGCCCAGCGAAAAGGGAGGCGGGCCGGCGATGGTCG
>WNFA01016561.1_pt1 | contig 14274 bp, 12 predicted proteins | sample 5400481 | NCBI WGS metagenome assembly WNFA01 (sample SAMN13153340, study PRJNA577476) | soil metagenome | isolation source: 120 cm saprolite under Douglas fir tree site 2 hole 1 replicate 2 | place: USA:California | collected 2015-04-18 | reverse complement strand
CGACCTCATCGTTTTTACGACCTACCTGCGAACCGGCTTCAAGCCCATCCGCCAACTTGCAAAATACTTGGGGCAAATTGCGCGAGCACTCGCCTCCGGAGACCGGATCGTCAGCCTGCTGAACACCCCTCTCGAAATCAAGGATGAAGCGGATGCAGTGGTTGCGCCGCCGCTTAGGGGACACATCGTTTTCGAGAACGTGTCTTTCGAATACGAACCGCAGCGAGTGGCACTCCGGAATGTCAGTTTTGAGGTGAAGCCAGGCCAAAAAGCGCTTCTGGCGGGCCCCTCGGGCAGCGGTAAATCCACCATCGCAAGCTTGTTGTTACGCCTCCACGATCCCTGCGAGGGCAGAATTCTGATTGATGGCAAGGATATACGCTCGTACACGCTTGAGTCCCTGCGTTCCCAGATCAGCATCGTGATGCAGGATAGCCCGCTGTTCGCCCTCAGCGTCCGGGACAACATTGCTTTGGGCAAGACCTCTGGAACTCCTGAAGAAGTCATTCAGGCCGCGCAAATTGCGAATGCTCACGACTTCATTACCCGAATGCCGAGGCAGTACGACACAGTGCTTGGCGAACGGGGCGCCACTGTGTCCGGTGGTCAGCGCCAACGCATCGCGATTGCGCGTGCAGCGATCCGTCGATCTCCCATTGTCATCCTTGATGAGCCCACGACGGGACTGGACCGGAGGAACGAAGCGGAAGTCTCAGCTGCCTTGGATCACCTGAGCGAAGATTCCACGACGTTGCTCATCACTCACGACCTTCAATTTGCGGAAGACGCAGATCTTGTCTTGTTTCTCTCAGAGGGCCGAATCGTGGAATCCGGCACCCACAAGAGCCTGATGTCCTTGGACCGTGAGTTTGCCGCAATGGTTCACCGCCGGAAGCTCTGCAATCTGCACGGGGAGGCAGCCTGTGCGTGCAATGTCTGAAACTCAAGTTTGGCTCTTGCGTCATGGCGCGAGTACCTTCAATGCCCAACATCGGTGCCAGGGATCTTGCGACGAGCCTGAACTGACCCCACAGGGACGAGAGGAGGCACGTCTTAGTGCGGAGCGACTTTCTTCGGAAGGGATTGAAGCCGTCATTAGCAGCCCATTGCGGCGCGCCTCAGATACCGCCGAGCACCTTCTGAAAGCGATTGGTGCGCAGGACCGCAAAATTACGTTCGAAACCGATGCCCGGTTGCGAGAGATCGAACTTCATCAATGGGAAGGATTGCCACTTGAAGAAATACCGCGTCGCTTTCCTGAACAATTTCTGGCCTGGCGCTCCCGGCCGGGCGAGCTTCAGATGCAGTCGGCCAGTGCCGAAGTTCAATACCCTGTTCGCAACCTTTATTATCGTGCGCGTTTGTTTTGGAACGATCTTCTCGCCACGTGCGCTGGCAAGTCCGTGTTGCTGGTAACGCACAGCGGAACAGCCCGCGCTCTCATCGCCTCTGCCCTCGGCCTTGGCACCGAGCACTTCCACAGTTTCCAGCAATCCAATTGCGGCGTCAGCCGGCTTTGCTTTTCGCCCGATTCAAGACAACCAAGGCTGGAACTCCTCAATGACACCACCCACCTCGGCGAGCTACTACCTAAGCTCAAAGAAGGGCGGCGTGGGACACGCTTGCTTTTCATTCCGGTGACGGATGCACGCCCTGCAGAGATCCGGCAACTCGCCGCTGTCCTTGAGGGCGTCGCCATAGACAAACTGCTCGTTGCCGGCCCAATCGCACTGCATGCGGCGGTTCGTATCTTTCAGCGCTCTGCGGAGTCCTGCCTCACGATTTCCGAGCATTCCGTGGAGAGAAACGTGAGCGACGCGCTTCAGGTCGATTCTAGTGACCAGCTTTGCCACGTTGCCATCGTTGGGCCACCGCTCACGTTGCGTCGCGTGCTTCAGCATCAGCTTGGCTTTTCTGACTCGGCCGCTGAATCCCTGGATCTGAATCGGCTCGAAATTACTTCCGTGCATCATCCCGGGAACGGAGTTCCCCCCGTATTGCAGGCGCTGAACATGTTCGAATCAATACCAAGTGCGGTGGGAGTGTAGATATGAGGGTTCTGGTTACAGGGGCGGCCGGATTCATAGGCTTTCACCTCTCGAAGCGTCTGCTGGAGAAGGGCTGCACGGTATTCGGGATGGATAATCTTAATGACTACTATGATGTGAATCTGAAGAAAGCCCGCCTGGTGCAACTTCAGCAATCGCCAGAATTCATTTTTCAACAGCTGGACCTTGCCGATGGGAGAAATCTCAGCCGTTTCGTTGCGGACTCTGAGGCGGAAGTCGTCGTAAACCTCGCGGCCCAGGCCGGTGTGCGTTATTCCCTGGAGAATCCTCTGGCCTACGTCAACAGTAACCTGGTGGGATTTGTGAATCTGATGGAGGCCTGCGCACGCGCTGCAAGCTTGCGCCACTTTGTGTTTGCCTCATCCAGCTCCGTCTATGGAGCCAACATCAAGGTGCCGTTCTCCGAGCATGACAACGTCGATCATCCTATTTCGCTGTACGCCGTCACCAAGAAATCCAACGAATTAATCGCGCACTCCTACAGCCACCTCTATGACATGCCCGTCACCGGTCTGCGATTCTTCACCGTATACGGGACCTGGGGCCGCCCGGACATGGCTTATTTCAAGTTTACCGATGCGATCGTTCGCGGTAAGCCGATAGAGATTTACAACCACGGTCGCATGCAGCGGGACTTCACGTATATCGATGATGTCGTGGAAGGGATTGAGCGCGTGCTCGAACATTCCCCAAAACACAGCGTCCTTCAATCGAGTCGCGGAGCTGTTCTGAGCAATGCGCGCTACAAAATCTACAACTTGGGGAACCACCAGCCGGTCGATCTGCTCAAGTTTATCGAGATCATCGAGCAGGCCCTGGGCATCCAGGCTCGCAAGACTTTTCGTCCGATGCAGCCGGGGGATGTCGTCTCTACATACGCGCAGATGGACGACTTATATGAGGCTACGGGATTCCGGCCCACCACGCCAATTGAGGAAGGATTGCCGAAATTCGTGCGCTGGTACCGCGAATATTACGCGGCAAGGGAACGGGTGGAGTGCTGAACACATCTTTGAAATCTGCGTATCTTTTGTGGCACTTACGCTCTGCTTGTTGCTGGTGGCAGCGGCATGGGCGCAGCAACCCGGTCAAATTCAGATCATCAGCAATATCTAGGAATGATGGTGTTCTCCTGTTTCCTCCTTGCCGGCACAGTGCTCGGACAAGACACTGGGGCGATCAAAGCAGCTCCACCGCATTCGAACAATGGATGGAGCTGGACATTCAGTATCTGGACGAATGGTCGCTTTGGCTCGATTTAAAGATTTTGGCGAGAACGGTACCGGCCGTGGTGAAAGGTTCAGGCGCGGCTTGTACAACCCACTCGTGCTGGACTGAACCTGCTGCCAGCTTTTTATTTGCCGTACTAATACCAGAGGAGGAAGGATGCGCATTGCTTTGATAGGTTCTGGATACGTCGGTCTGGTTTCCGCAGCATGTTTCGCGGAGCTCGGCCATGAAGTGACCTCCGTGGACAACGATGCGGCGAAAATTGCCGCACTCGAGCGTGGAGAAGTTCCGATTCACGAACATTTTCTTCCGGAGCTGCTGAAGCGCCATCATCGAAAGCGCCTGAACTTTTCCACGTCAATCATGGAGTCTGTTCGCGCGTCCGAGGTTGTTTTCATCACTGTTGGAACGCCTCAATCCGAAACAGGTGAGGCGGACCTTTCGTTCGTCGAAGCCGTCGCGAATGAAATCGCGTCTGCGATTGACGGCCGCAAGGTGATCGTTGAGAAGAGCACTGTGCCGGTCCGCACCTGCGAATCGATTCGAAAGTCCCTGCTCATCAATGGCGCACTGCCGGACTCATTTTCGGTAGCTTCCAATCCGGAATTCTTGCGTGAGGGCACGGCGGTGCTGGACTTTCTGTACCCCGACCGCATTGTTTTGGGAGCCGACGATGATTACAGCGCGTCCGTGCTTCAAGAGATCTACTCTCCTCTGACGAACGGCAGCTATTATCTCCGCGAGGACGCTATATCCTTTACGTCAAGCACAGCGCCGCAAGCTCGCCTGATCCTGACGAATGCCAAAAGCGCCGAGTTGATTAAGCATGCCTCCAACGCGTTCCTTGCGATGAAAATTTCGTTCATCAATGCGGTGGCGAACATTTCGGAAGCTGTCGGCGCAGATATTACGGAGATATGTGCAGGAATCGGCTCCGATTCTCGTATCGGAGCGAAGTTTCTGAATGCAGGAATCGGTTACGGGGGATCCTGTTTTCCGAAGGATGTGCAGGCGTTTCACGCCGTCGCGAATCAGTGTGGCTACGAATTCGGTTTGCTGACCGAAGTTATGCGCATTAATGCCGAACAGCGCCGCCGCTTTCTCTACAAAGTGCGCAGCGCGTTGTGGACACTTCGTGGGAAAAAGCTGGCAGTCCTAGGGCTTGCGTTCAAAGGCGGTACGGACGATGTCCGCGAGTCGCCGGCGATCGCGATCGTCGAAGCTCTCCTCAGGGAAGGTGCGCAGGTGCGTGTATACGATCCTGCGGCGACGGCGAAGGCAAGACTTATCATTCCGAAAGATGGCGTGTTGTACGCAAGCGACCCCTACGGCGCCGCAGAGGGTTGTGATGCCCTGCTGGTGCTGACGGAATGGAAAGAATTCGCTAACTTGGACCTCGATCGCGTGCGTTCTATTTTGAAATATCCAATTGTCATCGATGGAAGAAATCTTTACGATCCCAAGGAAATGGCCGATGCAGGGTTGCTCTACTACAGCATCGGGCGCGCAGTCGGTGTTCCGCGGGCGATGTCCTCCACAGTTCATTCACGCGAAGCGACGCATCTCTGTCCCATTACATCATCTGCATCTCTGCAGCCGGCTGTAACAGCTCTTTGACGGCGACTTGCGTCTCTCGATAATCCGATGAAGATCGTCGTTGTTCACAATACTTATCAGCAGCCCGGCGGGGAAGACGTCGCCGTCGCAGCAGAAAGGGATCTGCTCGAGAGCCACGGCCACACCGTAATACGCTATTCGCGCAGCAACGACGAAATCGCTACAACGTCGGGTCCAAGACGCATGCTCATGGTGAAGGACATTATTCATTCTGGAAGGAGCCAGCGAGAAATGCTCGACCTGCTGCGGAGCGAACGACCAGACCTGGTTCATGTACACAACACGTTCATGATGGTGTCGCCCTCCGTGTTCGAAGCTTGCCGTGAGGCGGGAATTCCAGCCGTGCAGACGCTAAACAATTACAAGCTGTTGTGCCCCGGTGGTCGCTTTGCCGCGAGGGGAAGGTTTGTGAAGAATGTCTCGAGTCGGGACTGTGGCGAGGCGTATGGCACGCTTGCTATCGCTATGCGGACTTTATGGAGATTATCGAGCAGGCCGTGGGCATCGAGGCTCGCAAGACTTTTCGTCCGATGCAGCCCGGGGATGTCGTTTCCACGTACGCACAGATGGACGACCTGTATGAAGCGACCGGATTCCGCCCCACAACTCCTATTGAAGAAGGATTACCGAAATTCGTGCAATGGTACCGCGAATACTACGCCGACAGGGAGCGATTGGCATGCCTAGCGCATTTTTAAGATTAGCGTGTTCCTTGTGGACCTTGCGCCTTGCCTGTCGCTGGTGGTTGCGCCTGTGGCGTAGTAGTCGGGCCCAATACCGATTCCGCGCATTCAGGGCATTGACCATGGTGACTGTTTGCTACGCGGTTCTGGCAGGCTTTGCGCTCGGACAGGGCACGGGAGTGCTGCGAGGTACCGTAGAAGATTCGTCGGGACAAGGGCTCGCGCTCGGTGAGTATGCTCTGGTTGTCACAGAGCCGGGCTTTAAGACGACGGAGCTGCCAGTCAACGTTGGAGATCGCAGTGACAATCCAATCCGCGTCTTGTTACGAGTTGCCTCAGACGTCGAGAGTGTGAGGGTCTCTGCGAACGACACCACGATACCCTTGGCGTCGCAAAATGCTGATGCCATAGAGTTTGACCGTAGTTGGATGGAAAATCTTCCGTCGAAAGAAGCTGATCCGCTCGCCGTGCCTTCTCTCTTTTTGAATCCCGCAGCCACCGGCACGATGGGCCCGATGATCCTGGTTGACGGAGTGGAATCCAGCGCTCTGGAAGTTCCTCAAACGAGCATCAAGAGGATCCTCGTAAATAAGAGTCCTTATTCGGCCGAGTTTGCACGGCCAGGACGTGGTCGGATCGAAGTGTTCACGCGAAAAGGCAATCTCCGCGATTATCATGGCAACGTCACGTTCCTGCTGCGGAACTCCGTCCTGGATGCACGGAATGCTTTTGCAGAGGTGCGGGCACCATCACAACGAGAAATCGCCGAGGCAGAGCTCGACGGACCGCTGAGCTCCAGAGCACGGTTTCTTCTGGCGGGTCGATATTTCACGAGCGACGACAGCAGTACAGTCCACGCTCACACGCCTACAGGCTTGCTTACAGAGAATGTGGATGTTCCCGGACATAACACCCGGCTTTTCGGTCGGTTCGAGTTCGATTTGACTCCGAAACATACTCTGACGCTCATTTATAAATTTAAGAACAAGTCTCAGCAGAATCAGGGAATACGCAGCTTCGATCTCCCCGAGCGCGCAACGGATTTTTCCATTCACGAGAGTGAAGTGAAGGTATTCGAGCGGGCGATCCTCTCTCCCCAGTTTCTTAATGATCTGCGCCTATCCTACAAAGACGAACCCCAGCAAACAACCAGCGTTACAAACCAGCAGGCCATCATTGTCTTGGGAGCCTTCAACTCCGGGGGAGCGCAAATCACACAACAACTAGAAGAAAAAACAGCAGCAATTCAGGATGTTGCCACGGTAGGCTGGGGGAAACAGACGATTATGTTCGGAGGAGGGGCGCGTCCTCGATTCTTCCATGTGACCGATAGTTCGAACTCTCTGGGCACGTTCACTTTTGCCAGCCTGGCTGCCTATTCTCCCCCGCCTCCGCCCCCGCCGCAGCAGCCTCCGCCGCCGCAGCCGGAACTCTTCACCATGAACCAGGGGAATCCCCGGATCTCTTTCGCGCAAAAGGAGTACTACACTTTCGTCCAAGACGAAGTGCAAGTCCGCCCCTCATTCTCCCTGTCACTGGGTTTGCGCTACGAGTGGCAGTCCAACGTGGATTACCGAAAGAATGTTGCGCCGCGCGTGGCCTTTGCCTATGCCCCCCGCCAGGGTCCAACGGTCCTGCGCGGAGGATTCGGACTTTTCTATGACCGTCAACCGGACATCATGCAGCAACAGGCCGCCCTTTACGATGGGGCGCAAGGCCACCAGATCGTCTTAAGCAATCCAGGTTACCCGGTTCCCTATGACCCTGCATCGCCGCCACCCCCGAGTTTGTTGCGGATTGCTCCGGGCATCCGGACTCCCTATCTGATGCAAGCCAGCATCGGAGTCGAACGCAAGCTTGGCCGAGGCAAGAACCTCCTCGCGGTCGACTACACCATGGCGCGCGGCATGCAGCTTTACCGCACTCGAAACATCAATGCGCCGCTGCCTGGGACCGGCGCAATACCAGACCCCAATTTTGCCAATATCGATCAATTTGAATCTTCAGGTAGATCGCGCAGCAACAGTCTGACCGCATCCTTGCAGACCGCTCTAACAAACAGAGCGGACCTCCTCGCACAGTACACTTTTTCCAAAAGTATGGACGACACTAGTGGATTTGCTTCCCTGCCCGCCGATAATTACGACTTACGTTCGGAATACGGTCGCGCAGACTACGACCGCCGCCACCGTTTCAACCTGATCGGCACCTACCGTATCCACTGGGGAATCCGGGCTGGGGCAGTTGTTAACCTGAGTTCCGGAATCCCCTTCAATATCACCACCGGCTATCTTAACAACGGCGATTTGATGCCTACCGCCCGCCCCGCGGGAGTCGGACGCAATACGGGAGCAGGGCCGGGTTACGCCAGTGTCGACTTTCATCTTGCAAAGCGGATCAACTTCCGCAGAACCGAAGGCGGGAGCGGCAACGCCCGGACCGCGGGAAGTAGCTTGGAAATCGCGATTGATGCTTTCAACGCCTTCAACCACACCAACTTCAAGAACTATGTAGGCACTCTAACCTCGCCATTCTTCGGGCGTGCCAACGCGGCAAACCCGGCCCGCCAACAGCAACTCTCCTTAAGATTCCATTTCTGATTTCCTGTTGTTAAGCACTTGAGGTTCCTGTGTGCACCAATAACGGGGGAGCCCGTTATTATCAAAGATCAAAGCTAGGGGTTGCGGAAAGCGCAAAAGCGATCTGTTTTCGGCCACATGCATTGGTGCCGATCCTTGCAATGGGTGTAAGTACTGCAAGTATTGTCGGCATTGCGCCAAGGAGCGTGGCAAGTGCGCCTTCTGTAGGTAATTTTCAAGCCGCAGCCCGATGGTAACCCCATCCTGCCCGAAATCAGCCCTCTGGTTCGCCAAAATTCTGGCCGACTTTGAAATCAATGACATAGCCGCCCTCCCGCCGCTGTTCTGTTATAACTCCTAGGCATGTTTCGATTTATCGGCCTGTGCCTCGCAACGCTGGTTCGCCTCTTGCGCGCCCGACGGAGTCTCTTACTCGAGAATCTGGCGCTACGTCAACAACTCGCCGTCCTGAAACGTCGGCATCCACGGCCAAGACTAGACCTAGTCGACAAGCTCTTCTGGGTCGCCGTCCGCCGATTCTGGTCCGGATGGCAACAATCCCTCATTGCGGTCACGCCCGAAACGGTGGTGCGTTGGCACAAGGCCGGATTCCGTATATATACACGAATACCGCGCGGGCGTTCCTCCGGGGGGAGATTCTTGGCGATCGAGGGTGAAGGGAGAACCTGTAGGGGACAGCTGTCGCGGCAGGGAATCGCGCTATTTTCAGTGCGCATAGAATTTTGGCGAAGCACAGGGGCAGAGCTTGCTTCGCTGATAGCAGGCCGATTGAATTCTTGGTAGAGACAAGTCTTTCTCCCCTGAATTCATCACGTTATGGTGCGAAGTTCACTTCACTTGGACTTCCTTCTTTGAGGGATTTACGGAAAGGATCGCGCTTTTTGCAAGAAGAATCAAAGCCCAAACTCAAGTCCAGTGAAACTTGACCCGCAACTTTCCGCATAATACATCTCTCGACTCGAACGACATCCACGGTATCAGCGTGAACCTGTTTGCGGGACAGTAGGCGGCCAGTATTTAGCTTGAGTGAAGCTCTCTCCAGGCAAGCGTCAAGCCGAAATGCACATCGGGCTTCCATGCACTGCCCTAGCTCGGTGGATTTTGGGGTTTAGGGACCCGGTCTTGCAATTTCTTGTACTCCTGCATTTCGTGTTGCGCCTTCGCTGTATTTCCCTGCCTGCGGTAGAGATTTGCCAGCCCGAAATGCGCCTGCGCGGCGAGCGAGGATTCCTTCTCGAGTTCGATCACTCTGGTCCAGGCTTTCTCGGCCGCAGCGGGGTTACCGTCGAGTGAGGCGGCTTTGCCGAGCGAATACAGCGTCTCCGGCATGTCAGGTTTCAGCTGGTTGGCGCGCTCCAGTTGCTGCCTCGCCTCATGCGCTTTGCCCTGTTGGAGCAACGCAGCGCCGAGGCGATACGCGGCCTCAGCGTTGCCTGGCTGCATCTTGGCCTCAACGCGAAACTCCTCTTCAGCTCTGTCCCATTGCGCGGCGCCAGCGTAGACCAGCCCCAGCTCCAGGTGCAACCCAGGTATTTCCGGACGCTGGTGCAACGCTCCGCTGAATTCCGCTTCGGCTTGCGGCATCTGTCGCAACACAAAGTAGTTTTCACCCATGGCCTGGTGAGCCCGTGCGGAGTCCGGGTATGCGCCAAGGAGAGTATCGATGGCGCGCTTGGAAAGCAGGTATTGCCCGGTATCGATCTGAGCGATTCCCAAAACTTCCTGAGCGTTCACGCGCTCCAGATGAGGAATGGCTTCGGCTGCATAACCTTCTGACAGCAAAGCGTAGCCAAGCTGCATATGAGCAAGATTCGAATTTAGCTCCAAGGCTCGCTTGAGAGGAGCGATGGCCGCGCCGTAGTCGCGGGTTTGCATCAACTCTTCACCCAGGTCGAGAAAGGCCTCTGCCAAGTTTGGATCGGTCTCTGTCGCCCTCCGAAACTCGGTGATGGCGATGTCAAAGTGCCCTTGTTTGTGGGCCTCAACGCCGGCCTGCATGTGCTGAGCGCCCTCGGGCGAAACACTTTGCAGAGCCAGCCAGAACAATATGACTGTGTGTATCACGAGTGCTCCGGTTCGCGAACTTCAAGAAACTGATCGGCGCGTACGTCCTTCAACATCTGATGGGCGCCGGAAGGCCACGATACATCGACCGTGGCAATTTCGGAATCGCCCAGGCCGAAGTGGAGACGCTTGTCATTCGCGGAGAGATAGCTCCCCGCGGTAGTGGCGAATCGGCTTTGCCCATTCACGCGGACGCATGCTCCGAGTCCATCGCGGTTGCTGCGTGTGCCGCGCAGCGTAATCGTCAACCAATGCTGATTGCCGCCGCGATTCATGAGCACAAGAGGATGCCCGCCTAAGACTGTCATCACAGCATCCATCCAACCATCATTATTCAGATCACCAAACGCCAAACCGCGTCCGGCGACCGGGATTGCAATTCCAGAGTCGGCGCGTTCGAAACGGCCATGATGGTTCAGGGCTAGCAAGGGCGTTTCCAGATAATGGAGGGAATGGTCGATGGCTTCGACGTTGTCCAACACATGGCTCTGAGCGACGAGCAAGTCCTTCCAGCCGTCGTTGTCGAGGTCCTCTAGGCCGACACCCCATCCGGAGCTGCCGGCGGTAAGCGCGCCGAGGCCGGATTCGAGACTTCGATTGCTGAACGAGCTTTCGCCATCGTTGTGGTAGAGGCCGTAGATTTCGCGCGGCAACTCGGTAACGATGATGTCGGGTTTGCCGTCATTGTCGTAATCCTGAAAGACAGTGCCCATGCCGGAAAGTGGCTTCCCGTCAACTGAGAGCGCGGCGCCGGATTCGAGTGCGCACTCGGTGAAAGTGCCATTGCCATTGTTGTGGTAGAGGTGTTGCTGCATGCCATCGTTGGCGACAAAGATGTCAGTGAAGCCGTCGTTGTCATAGTCGGCGAAGGCCACTCCCAGGGCGCGGCCCTTCTTGGCCGTAATGCCGGACTTCTCGCTGACATCTTCGAAAGTGCCATCACCCCGATTGCGGTAAAGCAGGTTCGTGGTGGCGGGGAATTCCGCGGGTGGGCAATAGGTGCGCCAGGCGCCGCCGCAGGTCTTGCTGTGCTTCGTGTCCCATTCCATGTACCGCGTGACAAAAAGATCCAGATGGCCATCATTATCGAAATCGAAAAAGCCCGCCGAGGCGGACCAGCCTCCGCCCGCGGCACCTGCTTTGGCCGTCACGTCCGTAAATGTGCCGTCGCCATTGGTGTGATAGAGGATATTTTTTCCATAGCTGGTCACGAAAAGATCGGGAAAGCCGTCATTGTCATAATCCCCGACGGCCACCCCCATGCCGTAGTTGCCAGTGCCGGCGCCGGACAAGCCTGCAGCTTCTGTCACATCAGAGAAGCTGCCATCTTTATTTTGACGGTAAAGGCGATTCCAGTAGCGCGGGTTGGCACGATGGAATTTCTCAGGGACCTGCATGGGATTGTTCACCCGGCCGCCATTTACTAGAAAAATGTCGAGCAGACCGTCGTTGTTGTAGTCGAACAAGGCGACGCCACCGGGCATGGTTTCGATGAGGTATTTCTGAGGCGTCGGAGAATTCTGGAGAACGAACCCGATCCCCCGCAGCGGCTTAACCTCGAACATGGGCGTCGCAGCGGCCGCGGCTGCGAAACTTAGAAAATTGCGTCGCGTCATGCGACGAATCATCATTGAAGACACCCCTTAGGCAACGAGAAACCCTCCACGATGCTTAGACGCGCAGAGATAGGCTAGCACAGAGCCATGCCACGGAATCGAATGGAAACGGCTGGTAAGGTTTCTGAAGGGCAAAGGAAAAGCGGAGGGAATGGAGTGGATGCCGAGAAGGCATCCACTCTCCCAACAACCTCTTTAGAACGCGAGCTTCAGCGCGAACTGAATCAGGCGCGGGTTGTTCTCTTGACTAGTGCTGTTCCAACTTGATAGACCTAAATGAGCGGATGCGGTTGAGTGGATGACGTAAGTTGGCGAGTTTTCGGTGGCGGTAGCGGAGATAGGCGTAAATGCGGCGACGCCGAGTTACGTGGGAGGGGTCGTCGGTATTGGCCAAGGTGAAGCGTTTCAAGACTCCGAACTGCGCTTCGATCAAGTTGAGCCAGGAGGCTTCCGTCGGTGTCCAGACGGGCCGAATGTGGAGTCGTCGTAGCAAGGTGAGGAAGCGGGGATGATCGTGGACGTTGTGCAGGTTGTCCAAAATCACGAACAGTCGCTTGCGTGGATAACAGCGGCGGAGGTAGCAGAAGGCTTTGCTGATGTCCAAGACCCGTTTGCGACGACGAAACAGGCCACTGAGGCAGTCTGCGTGCACATCATAGAATCCCAGAAACTGTTCGGTCCCTTGCAGACGGCGGTAGGTCGCGCGCATGCGCCGGGGCTGCTTCTGCCGGGCCCAAGCAACACCGCCGATAGGTTTCAGATCCAGAGGACCCCATTCGTCGAAACACACTACCGCGCTGCGCGCTGGACAGCGCCGATAGAGCGCCCGGATGCGTTTTTTTTACGGTCGAACGCGGGATCCGTCGAGGTCTTCCAGGTGCGGACGCGCTGGGCGGTGAGCCCTTCACGGCGCAGTAGCCGACGGACCCACTCGTCGGTCACCGCAGGCAACAATCTTCGATGGCGACAGTACTCGGCCAGCTTGGAGACCGACCAGACGGAGAACGGTAATCCCCGTTCAGATGGACTCGATAATGCGACGTCGATCAGTTCACGAAGTTGCGAGGCGCGTAGAATAGGCGGTCGCCCCTTCGGGTTGGGAACCTGCTCAAAGGTGCCAAACCCGCTTTCATTAAAGCGGTGGACCCAGTCATACGCGACAGTGAAGTGGCAGCCAACGCGTTCCGCAGCCGCCAGCAGGCTGAAACCTCGCCGAACCTGGTCGATGACGCGGTACCGCTGGTGGACGCGAACGGAAAGAGTTAGATCCCTGAGCTTGGATCGCAGCACGCGGTGCTCGCCGCGCGTAAGAGGCCGGAGTTCCAGATGTCGTGCCATCCTGCCCTCCCCACATGGCAGGATAGCATATATTAGGCTATATAAGTTGGAGAGACACTAGTTACCTGCCCAAACGTACTCGAGCCGAACGCTGTATTCGGAGGTCCGAATTGTGGATGGTTGAACAAGTTAAAGAATTCTGTTCGGAACTCGAGGCCGGTTCTTTCGGTAATCGCGGTTCTCTTGAAGATCGCCCAATCGAAGTTGTTGATGCCGTGCGAGCGAAGCGTCGGATCTACTCGCGGCTCGCTTCCGAAACCCCAAGCGGGCGGAGCGGTAAAGCACGCCGCATTGATCCACCCCGGGCCACCGGAAGGTCCACCCAGTCTCGATTTCGCGCCGCCGGGTGTGGCCTCGTTGCAACCGGCAATGACATTGGGTCGTAAGGTCCCAATACCGAAACCGGCGCTCTGGAGGGGAGTGTTCGCACCACCCCACGTGATCTTCACTGGGAATCCGCGCTGGAAGGCGGTGACACCATCAACGCCCCATCCTGACACGACCTTCCCGAAAACCCCGCTGGTACCGCTTAGGAACATCTTGCCCTTACCAAACGGCAGGTCCAAGACGTAGCTGATTACTAGGCGCTGCGGAACGTCTTGCGAGGAGAGCGAACGCTCGCCTCTCAAGTTGTTCCAATCCTGAATCTGACCGACTCCGGAGTCCTCCAGCCAGGTAGTAAGAGTGTCGGTGTTGCTGATGAGCTTCGAGTTGGTGTAAGCAACCAGCATCGTCCCGCCGCCCGGGAACCTTCTGGTCACGGATAGCTGGAGCGCCTGATAGTTGCTGTCGCAACACCCGAATCCTGAGAGTTGTACGCTGGAGTACTCAGGGAAGGGCAGATCAAACTGCCCCAGGGCGATGCGGGCTGGCTGTGAAAGCGGAGTCCCAGGCCCGATGCCGGCGAAGGGATTGGGGATTGTCTGAATGATGGTGGGTATCGCACCGGTGGCCGCCTGCTGGGCGGCCTGGGCGATAAAGATGTCTGGTATCTGGTTGACCTGCAACGAAGTGTTATTTGGCAAATGAACGCCCTTTGACCCAGCGTAAGCTATAT
>WNFA01006110.1_pt1 | contig 14278 bp, 14 predicted proteins | sample 5400481 | NCBI WGS metagenome assembly WNFA01 (sample SAMN13153340, study PRJNA577476) | soil metagenome | isolation source: 120 cm saprolite under Douglas fir tree site 2 hole 1 replicate 2 | place: USA:California | collected 2015-04-18 | reverse complement strand
CCTCAGTTCTCGACGCACACCTTTCGCCATTTGTGCTTGACGGACCTGGCGAGAGCGGGCTGGGATCTGCATGAAATTGCCCTCTTTGCGGGGCATCGCAACCCGCAAACAACCTTACTCTACATTCATTTGTCTGGCCATGATTTGGCGGATCGTTTAGCTCAAGGGATGGAGCAGATCCATGCCTGGCGAGTGCAAGCACTGGCTCACACGTTTTCCGAAAAGGACGGTGAACGATGAGTCCATCAATGAATGCGTTTGCTCCTCCTACGAAGCCGTGGGTCTGGCCACTTGATGTCACCCAGTACAATCGGGAGCCAATACTCTCGATGATGGAGCAACGAGACCTGCACTCCTTTTTGGACCTGAAGCACTTTACGCAGGAAGCCATGCTCAAAACGTTCACGCGAATGGATCATCTGGAGCGTCTCGTCAGACCACTGTGTGATGTCTTCGCCGTCATCGAGGGAGGGCAAGCAAACAAAGACCGTGCAATGGGGTTGCTGTTGCGAACCTGTGCGCGTGAAGAGAGCATATTTTGGGAGTGGGATCATGCCACGTGGCTACGTGTACTGGGACCAACGCAAGTGGCCTTTTTTCAGGAGCATGCTCTGCCCAACATCACTGATATTCGTCAACTGGTGATGGCAGCCGCCTATCTCTTGCAGTGTTTTCAGGATGTTCAGGTCTTAGGTGGCTATGATCGACGGTCCTTAGCCAACAAAGTGTTTGGGAGTGAGCGCGTAACGACCACGCTCAGGACCGTCGAAGAGACGGTCCTGGGATGGGGATACAGCATTGAGCCGTGTTCTGGCTCATCTTGGTATTGTTGAGACGCCCTTACCCAAAAACAGCGGAACTCCTATCGAAGTGTTTCGGATGCAATGTGAACTGGGAATTGCCTCGGACTGGGTCGCATGGACAGAACGGTGGTATCAAACCTCTGTGCTTGCCCCCCAAACCCGCAAGGCCATGCGCAATTCCCTGCTCAAAGCTGGTCGATGGTTAGCGCTTCACCATCCAGACATCACACGGCCAGAGCAATGGACACGTGAGTTAGCAGCCGAGTATGTGGCAGCAGTGGACAGGATGCATATTGGAGAGTACGTCGGATACACCAAGCCTGTCCATGCCAGACAAGGAGACCCGCTCTCGCCGCGTCGCAAAGCGCATCTGCTCTGTACTATGCGGCAGTGTTTTCACGATGCCCAAGAATGGGGCTGGATTCCACGCCACTTCAATCCTGGAAGGGTATTCGCAACGCCACGGAGCCTCAAAGCGCTCATTGGGCCATCTCCTCGGGCCATCGCTGACGATATCTGGGCCAAGCTCCTGTGGGCGGGATTGAACCTGGAAGAGAAGGATTTCCCCATTCATGGCCCAACTATGAAGTTCAGAGAGGGAAGCCAGACCAATCTAGCAGGCACGGCCTTCTATCCCATGGCGATGTTGCGTGCGCTCACGCTCCTCTGGCTCTTTGGAGGACTACGTAGTAATGAAATTGTCCGACTGCGTACTGGGTGTGTTCGTATGCAAACGATCATTCCAGAAGGGAAAACACAAGCGGATGCAAAAACAGTGTGTCTGCTCGATATTCCAGTTCACAAAACAGGGCATGCCTTTACCAAGCCGGTTGATGCACTCGTCGGCGAGGCCATCTTGGCTTGGGAGAAGATCCGCCCAGAACAACCACAGATGATCGATGGAAAGACGGGAGAAGCCACACATTTCTTGTTCTGCTACCGGGCACATCGACTTCGCAAGGAATATTTGAATCTGTGTTTAATTCCCACTCTCTGCCAAAAAGCAGGGGTGCCTCGCACAGATGCACGTGGGTCCATCAGTAGCCACCGAGCACGTTCAACTATCGCCAGCCAGCTCTTCAACGCACGTGAACCTATGACGTTATTTGAATTGCAAGCCTGGCTCGGCCATCAATCTCCTGCCACGACGCAGCATTATGTGTCTACCAGCCCGACGAAACTGACCCAGGCGTACACGGATGCAGGCTACTTCTCTCGCAATGTTCGCGCCATCGAGGTGCTTATTGACCGGAATGCCATTACCAGTGGAGCGGCAGCGAATGGCTCTCCCTGGCGCTACTATGACCTGGGGCATGGTTGGTGCAGCTATGAATTTTTCGATCAGTGTCCTCACCGCATGGCATGTGCTCGCTGTGACTTCTATGTTCCCAAGACTTCAGACCATGGGCGATGGCTTCAAACACGAGACAGTCTGCTCAAGATGCTTCAGGAAATCCCTTTGAGTGATGAGGAGCGAGCAGCGGTCGATGGAGATGTTCAGGCGCTCGATCGACTGTTAGAGCGGCTGAAAGAGGTGCCGACTCCCAGCGAGTGTCAGAAGCTTCAACAATCTGTGATCCCTGTCAGCAGCATATTTCCTGCACAACGTCTCGTGGCTCCCGCCAGCAGAAAAGAAGATAACCAGGCTGCCTCTAGTGGTTTTGTAGCTCATCTTGCCAGGAAAGGATGATTATGACACGCCTTCTCGATTTCTTTGTAGGGTCCCTCTTCTTGCTAGTCGCAACTCCTATCATGTTGATAGGTGCTCTTCTCATCAAATGCGATTCGCCTGGCCCTATCATCTATGGTTCTCCACGAGTAGGAAAGAACGGCAAGTCCTTTCGTTTGCTTCGATTTCGCACGGTAGATATCAGCAAATCGACTCATCTTAGCATGAATGAGAGGCTTACTCGTGTGGGAAGCTTCATCCGCAACTACTCGCTGGATGATCTGCCAAATGTTTTTAACGTGCTCAAAGGTGAACTGAGTGTCGTTGGCCCACGACCAACAGAACCTGAAAGGGTTGATGTCAACGATCCAGCATGGCAAAAGATTCTTACGGTCAGGCCCGGAGCCATCAGTTGGGCTATCCTTGAACTCGCGTCAGCCTACAATACGAGTCCCTGGTCTCTCAGACTGCAACTGGAAGAGGAATACATCCAGAAAAAATCTGTTGTATTTGATTTGTTCGTGCTGCGAAAAGCTGTTCAGAGACTGATCGGAAGCAAAGGCAACGTCAAAGCAAGAGGAGTTCCCTCGGCTCGGGCCAGAGAGAACTAGACGAGCACGTCTCTCCAGCAAGGAGAAATCTTGAGAACTCAAAGTCAATTCCACATAATGACCTATTATAACTTTACCAGCGACCAATTTAGTGGTTTTAATGCAATCGTTATTATTCGGAATAGGTTTGTCAAGGCCTCAGCGTAATATTCGGGGTAAAACCTACCCAAGTGGTACATCCGCTAAGTTCTGTGCGATAATGAGACCGGCAGATGAGAGACGTTCATGAGTTTTGCCGAGAGGAGATCTTGGCAATGCACCAGGAACCAACACCCTCATCGGATGACGTGGCTCTGAACAGGTGTCAGGATCTGCCGCCGGTTTCTATCGTGACCACTGTCGCTCCGGTGGGAGCGCAACAGACACTCTACGTGGCCACCTTCGACCATCTGTACGCAGTGAATGCCAGGGACGGCATGATACGCTGGTGTCAGCAGGTGAAGCTGAGCAGGGAATTCAGTGAGAGTTATCCACCCGGTATGAGTGTTCCACCACCTCCCCCTATGACATTCGGGACTCCGAGGGTAGACAACGACGTTGTCTACGCCTGTGCCTCAGGCTATGGTGGGTATACCTATGCCTTCGGTGCCAGGGATGGTTCACCGCGCTGGCGTGCGCATACTGATTGCTGGATTGTCTCCATGCCGTTTGCAGATGATGCCGTTCCTGTGGTGAAGGATGGTATCGTATATGACGGCACCTACGCCTTGCGCGAACAGGACGGCACAGTGCTCTGGCGCATAGCCATCGAGACGCGTATGGAGGGGGCGCTCTCGCTCCATGCAATCGTGGATGACACGATCTACGCTAATACCCAAATGGGTGTCTATGCCATCAACGCAGGGAACGGCGAGGTCCGCTGGCGCTATGAGCCTGATACTCACATGCCCATTGGTGGACCACTCGTCGTCGCCGACCATCTACTCTACGTCGGTACGCTCGGCTCGGTCGATCACCCGGAGAAGAGCCGTTGCTATGCCCTGGACGCCGACACGGGGACGCTGCGCTGGCAGTATCCGATGGGCGACTACCAGGGGGCCGTCATCCACAGCGATATCATCTATGTCAGTTCACGCGATCAGCACCTCTACACACTGGAGCGTCAGTCGTTGTCGACGGGGTTGTCTACCTGGCGAGCATCGATGGACATGGGCGGAGGACATGGGCGGAGCATTCTGTACGCGCTCAACGCCAGCAACGGAGCTGAGTACTGGCACAACCACTATCCCCACCAGATAGCCCCGCTCGCCGTCGCTCGATAGCGCTTTCTCCTCCTTCGATACCAGACAATCAAACGGGAGGGGAGCATCGCAGCCACCTCCTCGTGCAAACGAACACCACATTGATACGCTCATTATTGCAGAGAATTTAGCAGACGCACTACTTAGCGTAGGTTTGAGGTATTATCTCGGCTTATTGTTGTTTTCTCGCTCACCATACGTCGTTGCTCTGTCATTGACGAGTCTGGTGTATTCCCGCAATATGGGCGCTTCGCGCTGGATGTGGTGCATCATGGATCACCGTGAGAGGAATAAAGGAATGTGACTCGCCTTTTGGATGCTGGCGCAAGAGCGTTGGCTTTGGGAGACGCTCTGTCCGCTCGACGTTGGCTCGTATTTTCTCTTCATCAGCTTGTGCGGCTGCTACCTCCTCGTCAGTGAGTTCCACGACTTCCATGAAACGGCGCACGCTTTTTTGTGCCTGGATGAGTTGCCCCTGTTCCTTCGGGACAAAAAACGGGCACTTGACACAGGCCATGCGATAGAGACACGACGCCCATTCAGAGTTACTACAAAAGCCATGATCTCCAAGCACATAGTAGATTTTGACCTCCCCGTTCGCATCTGCTTTGGTGTCCACAAGTGCCTCGACGAGTCGGCTATTTCGATCTGCCTTCGAGTACGCTTGAGCAAGTTTCGTCGGGTTGGTTCGAGCGTAGTGTCGAGTGGAAGCGGGATTTTGGTGACCAAGCCATTGCATCAGTTCCCAGATCGTCAACCCTTCTGGCGCGTTGTAGAGCAAGGTTGCGATCGTTGCTCGTGCCCGGTGACTCGTAATTGCGCCCCGTTCGTCCGCTCTAGGAATCCCTGCCTTCTTGCATAACAAAGGAATCAACGTTTTGTTCAAGTAGTGCATTGACAGACCGTGCCCGCGATGGGCAAAGAGCACCTGGATGAGCTCGCCGGTCTTTCGGTCAACAACGAGTGGCTGTTGCGCTGGCCGTACACGCTCCCATTCATTGATGACTTGCCCAACCAGCGGATTGACCGCTTTGGGAAAGGAGGTATTGGTCTTGTTGACTGGGACGGTCAAAAAGCACACCGCATCTTTGGGTAAAATCTCGCCCGTCTCAGGTATGGTCATATCTTCACGCTGCCAGCGAATACAGCCGACCGGGAGTCGTCGAATTTCATCGGATCGGAGTGCTGAGTAACACCAGGTCACGGCGATCGCACGTACCAGCAACGGTGGATACTGAATACTCTGACTGGGACTGCGCGGGAGGTCCTCTTCAGTCAGATGGACTGCCGCATGAACCAGTCGTGCCCAAATGAGCGGATCTATATCCCGTGGACTGGGTCCAATCAGACGCTGAATCGCACGTGGTGTGCGGAAGGCCCGATTGGGATCAAAGGCGCGCGGGACATGGTAAGGCTCTTCCTGCACATCTTTGAAGAAAGCGCGCATGACGGCGAGATGATGATGCTTACTGCGCGGCCCCTGCGGTTTTCCGACCAGGCCACGAGACGTCTGGTACGTCGTTTCCTCACAGAACTCTCCAATACGAAGGCTGTCAACCTGGGCTACCCACTCTGCTGCCAGCGTGTAGGTCCATTGCCCTGGTGTCGTAATCTCAGGATGGTGCAGGGCAAGCCAGCGACCGACTTTGAGGAGGGTGCTCAGGTATTTGTCACGCGTCTCAGGTGCCAGGCCTGTTGCCGTCGTGTGCCAGCGGAAACACCACTCAACCCACGTAGGCGCAATCCCTTCCGTGTCACAGCGGAGTTTCACTGGGATCGGCTGATTCCCCATTGGGAATGCCACATCGATGATGCGAAGTTCGACTAAGACGCGGGAGAGGAGTGTAAACGCTATACTGATAGAGGCTCATCCTCACATTTAGTGAGTCTGCTTGCTACCGTTGGGTGGAAATCTCGTTCTAAATTGTTCTATAAAAAGCACAATGAGTTCAAGTCAAGTAGACTGGACTACGCTGACTTCCAGAACCGCTGGAGAAATGCCCCTCGCATCTTTGCAGGTGAATTTCCTCACTGCCATCTCTCATCAGAACCGGGAAATACCCTACGATCTATGGAGTCACATTCATATTTCACCTGCATGTCTTTCAAGAAACTTTGGATTCTTTCTGCTCTTTTCTCATCGTAATGAAAATAGCAGCCTCGAATGATGGTGTAGAAGCGAAGGAGTTCGTTGGCTAGGACAGAGCCTCGGCCCTCCCATATGTTCTCTGCTTGCTGTTTGTATTCCTCTGCTTGCTCTCTCCATCGAGGAGCATTCACCAACTCCATATAGATCGATCTGTCTTCAGCTGTTAGCTGCGAATAAGTCAACACTTTATCATCCATCGGCTCTCTCACTTTCTCAGAAATACGATGATGAGGTTCAGTTAGGGCAAGGATCACGTCATCCAGCAGAGATGCCTTTTTGGAGGATGAAAGTCACCTCTCTAGCCTTTCTCCCTTTATGGAGACATGCGTTGTGGCAGGAGAAACTGCCACAAAAGTATAGACGGTGAGCCCCGCTCCTTTTTGCATTTGACTTTTCTGTGCATCAGTTGGGACGAAGTCTTTCTGGTGATCTTCTCGCTAGCAAAGCAAGCGATCGGATGAGTAACATTTCTTCCATGCTGAGGAAGATTTATCGTTGCCGAGTGAGAAAGTGCTACCTCAAGCAAGCAGACACACTTAAATTGACGGAGAGCCACTATCCCCTTGACGTTTACAAGGAGATTGATGAATCCTCCCATGCGCTCGCTTTCGACCTGATTTCGGAGAGCAAGAAGACTCTCAACCGTCAGGTCTTCCAAATAGGGACTGTGATTCAAGAGCAAAGCGGTACAAAGGGTATTGTCTAACTCAGACCAGGCTGATGAACGCTGTGCATACCCCCAACCCTGCACGACAGCATACACGCGCTGATCGGCATGGTTGAGTGCCTCTTTCCCGAACACGTTGCGAGCCAAAGTATGTCGATGTACACGACGTTTCGGGAACAAGAACAGGCTGCTAAAGCCACACAGGAGATATGCAATGGCGAGCACTTCCGAGCGACCCAGTACGGCTGAGGAACGGGAATTCTGTTTGACGAACGTATCACGTGTGAGGGCAATCGTCTCCACCCACTCACTATCCGACCATGCCCAGAAAGATGTCTGACGACGCTGCATCTCAATGATCAGCACTCTCATGACAACCCCATGCTTGTTGCGTGGAATGCCAAGGTAGTCCAGCGTGTCTTGCAACGGCCACAAGAGGCGATGCAATGCAGTTTCCACTGCTGCAGGCCATGTTCCTCGACGTCTGGGTGAGCGTCGATTGACCAGGACTGACAAGGCTTCAAGCTCTGAAGCAGAGAGCGAGGAAGCTCGATCGTAGCGATCAAGCGGGATGGGCCACTTCCATTGCCTCTGGGAAGTCGTTGTGGTGTGCGGTGATGTCGTCAATGAGCACCTCCCTCAAGTAATCGCTCCAACCGCTTATCCAGTGTTTGCATACTGGTCCGTACGCGTTCAGCAGTCTCGCGACCACTCAGCTTGATGTAGATTTTGGTCGTCTCAAGACTGTGATGTCCCGCATATTGTGCGATGGCGTGCAGATCCATTCCTGTTCGTGCAAGGTCCGTGAGTCGTAAGTGGCGAGTGGTATGGGTCGTGAAACGGTGCTGGAGTCCCACACAATCAGCAATGCGAGCAACAATTTTGTCCCAAGATTCCGGGGTGATCCCTGCACAGCGGTTCCGATTGGAGGCCGAACGAAACAGCAAACCTCCTTTGATCCCGGCTTCAGCACGCTCGTCCAGATAGCGGCGCAAGAGCTCACGGGCGACATCGCCAAACATGACCACGCGACCTGACCCGTTTTTGGCAATCTCAGCTCGAAGGGTGATCTGCTGGTGAGGAATGACCATATCCCGCATTTCGAGGGCTACCACCTCACTGCGACGAAGCGCCCCATCGTAGGCAAACAGCAGCAAGAGCTGGTTGCGAATAGGTTCCATTGCAGTGGCCTCAAGAATGGACTCCCACTCATCATCTCCTGGGATCCAAGGCAAGAGCTCGTAGTGAGGGAGGAGGCCACGTTCACGCTTTCCAGCAAAGGCTCTGCCAGGAGTGAACTTCCCCTTGCCAACGGGATTGTGCTGATCGAGACGGAGGTCGGTTTCGATCAGGAAATCAAAGAAGAGACGGACGATGGTGAGCCGCTGCTGCATGGTCGCATTGGCAAGGCCAACTCCTGAGTGCAGATACCGAACGTTGTCTCCTTTCGGATTAGGGCGGTGGGCCATCTCCTCGACAAAGGAGGCAATATCGGCCTTTGTTGCTTCAATGACAGAGATCTCTGTACGCTGGCAAAAGGTGAGGAAGTCGTTCAAACCACGGCCATATGCTTCCACCGTATTCTTCTCCAGGCCGAGCTTGGATTGTACATCGAGCCAGTCGTGAGCAGGCTGAAAGTGGGCGACGAGGGGATACAATTCCCAGCGAATGCTATGCAAGATGCCATCCTCCAGTTTCCTGTGTCAATGCAGTAAAGACATTGTGCCTTTGCTATGGAGAGCGAGTAGCTCTATTATGAATAACATACATTCCAGGAACCGTCAGGGATTCCCTTTACATTCTGGAAGGGCTGCTCGAACAACAAACCAGTCTGAACCCGCTTGAGATCATGGCCGATACCGCAGGGACCTCGGACCTGGTTTTTGGGCTGTTCTGGCTGTTAGGATATCAATTTAGTCTCAGGATCGCAGACATTGGGGGCGTCCGCTTCTGGCGCATGGATGCGGAAGCGGATTATGGGCCACTGGGTGGCCTAGCCCGTAATCGCATCAATAGTAATCTCATCACAGATCATTGGGATGATATGCTGCGGGTGGCAGGCTCTCTCAAATTGGGAACAGTTCACGCTACCGATCTGATGCGTGCGTTGCAAAGAGGCGGTCATCCCTCGGCGCTTGCTCGTGCAATTGGAGAGGTCGGACGTATCGCCAAAAGTCTCTACCTGCTCTGCTTTATTGACGATGAGAATTACAGGCGCAGAATATTGACCCAACTCAATCGCGGGGAAGGGCGCCATGCGGTAGCCCGTGTGATCTTTCATGGGCAGCGAGGAGAGCTTCGCCAGCGCTATCGTAAAGGGCAAGAGGATCAATTAGGGGCCTTAGGACTGGTTCTCAATGCGGTTATTCTTTGGAATACCACCTACACCCAAGATGCTTTAGAAGCCCTTCGGGCAGCAGGCAAAGAAACGCTCGCTCCCGATATTGCCAGATTATCTCCCTTGGTCTCGCAGCATATCAATTTCTCTGGGAAATATCACTTTGATTTGCCCGACCTGCTCGCTGCGGGGCAGCACCGAGCATTGCGCACCCCAGATCAACGTGACGATGAGCCGTAAATGCAGATCTCCTGGTGCAGATCTCCGCAGGGAGATCCACTTCTTTTATTCTCTTTTACCGCTTTCCCTTAAACCACTTTCCTGTTCCATTGCGCCACAGACCCCGAGAGCAAAGGGAGCGTGCGTTTCGGCAAACGATGCGAGGAGGCCGGTACAGACGGGAACAATGAGTTCACGATAGAGCGCAAGCGAGAAATGAGGGCGATTGCCAGAGTCGCGCATGGAACTAAGGCCTGTGCTTGCTAACTCTTCCCACACGCTACGAACAGCGGTGTCACTGACTGGATCTACAAACAGTTGTAGAGCGAAAGGCATGGTTTCTTCTCCCGACTGCTGCTTTCAGTGTAGCATGTTCAGGTGTCCCAGTCCAGGTTAGCACAAACAGATGTGGCCCCAAGCCCTGGTCATACTGGCTTCATCTCACTTCCCTTTGGCGCGGTCCATAGGTTTATGGCTTGCCTTTGCTTTCCCGATCGGAGCACTAATCAATGCCAGTCCTTCGTCTGTCATCCTCAATCACTCCCTTTCTACTTGCCATTGCAAAGTAAGCCTTCACCTCCTGAAGCCATACACACCTCGACCAGGGTACACTTCAGTACTCATCATTCAGCTCTGCTTACTGAGTACATCCCATAGTTTTCAGCACGTTCCGACGTCAACGCTGTCGATCGATAGCGAGCAAGAGCATCCCCCGACCAGTAATCGGCTGGCTTGCCCCTGGTGCCATACCCCGCGCAGGGAGGCTCAGATCTCTCTCGGGCAGGCTTGCACGCTCAGTCAGTTTGCTCGTTGCGCATTGAGAAGCGTACTACATCATGGTAGTCATCGTCCCATCGTTTGGCATATACTCTGAATTACGCGGTTTGGTTGTCGAGCGAATGGCCAAGCGCAATTACAGATGAGAGCGTCCCTTTACCTATCATGCGCACATCGGATGAGTGTTGAACAACCCATGTGCCTGGTTTTTATGCCAGCCGCGCGCTGTCGAGATGAACGGCTTGCGCGTTCTCGTCAGAGAGAAAGGCCAGGGCGAGCGTATGGTGCGCCTGTAGAACGAGGCCTATGGTCCTCTCTCGCAAGATCATCCCGCCGCTATCACATGACCACCGGGTCATCGCGATGGAGCATGCAAGGAGATCGCCCTGCACATGCTGGATGCTAGGGTGCGCACACCGATCACAAGAAACGAGCAAGAAGCCATGAGTTTTGCCAACAGCATCCTGACCGAGAACATGGAACCATTACGCCAGCGCCTGCTGTACCACCCGCTCTGGACGGGGATTGAACATGGAACGCTCCAGCGCGAAACCCTATGCGTCTTTGCGCTCCAGGACTGGTGGCTGGTGCGGGAAGCCTACCGTCTCGACGCACTGGCCGTGGTCGGTATGCCTGATCTGGACATGCAAGATCTGTTGCTTGCGAAGCTCGTGCCCAAGATCGGCGCCTACCAATTGCTGCTGCGTTTCGGCGAAGCGCTGGCTTATCTCAAGCGGACTTTGACACCGTCGAGCCGTTGGCTGGCTGTATGGCGCTGACCACCTTCTTCTACTGGATGCTGGCCTACGGCTCTGTGCCGGAGAAAATCGCCGCTATCAGCGAAAGCCTGGACATCTTCGTCCAGATTTGCGCGCGCGTCGGCCCGGCCCTGAGAGATACGTATGGTATGAGCGCGGAGCAGATCGCCTTCTTTGCAGCTCATGACGAGATCGGGGCGAAGGTCACGCCCATCGATGAGATCCTGCTAGCTCGCTACACTACGCCCGAAGATCACCAGCGTATCACCCGTGCCGTGCGCCTGAGTCACGAGTTCGAGCTGTTGTTTTATGAGACGGTGATGGCTGCGACTCCTTCCGAAGAATGATCGAGAAGAGGCCTGGACATACCTGATAATGCCTCTTCATCTCAAGGAGGTGCCGGACGCACCCTCACCAGGCGCTTCACCTCGCCTGACACGTCAGGCACTTCGATACCCATCGCTTTACACATCGCCATCGCCTGCTCGGTTGCGACGACAACCAGGAAGGCTCGCTGTGAGAGCACAAAGGCAGACCAGGCAGTCATGCCTTTGTCAATCATCACCTTCCCTCCCTCATCCATCAGGCAACAATAGTCCAACGCCTCACCGATCTTCAGGAGCCTGTAGCAATCCCAGCACGCTAACTTGTCGCACCACGCCTGACCTGCGGGATCAAAACGCACCAGCTGCGCATGCGGGTGATGAGGACATCGATTTCTTTGCAGGAAGGCCTCTTGCTGCTTGTGCCGTTCAGTGTTGTCTGCCCCATCAGAGCTTTCGTCACGAACTTCCTCTGCTGATGTCGACTCGCGAATTTGATTACGTTGATTACAGTGATTACGCTGATTACGTTGATTACGATTGATTACAGCAGGTTCACTCTGATTCGTCTCCTGTTGCAACTTTGCCACTGTTGTTTCGTGCCTACTGATCAACTCCGGTGCCTCTGCCTCATGCACAACTACTGCTCCAGCGAGATGGCATCCCTCTGTGAAAGAATCATCAGCGTAATCAGCGTAATCACTGTAATCAACGTAATCAACGTAATCAATCGCATCACTACTCCTTGGTTGCAGTTGCTCAAGTTGTTCCTGCTGGTCGATCCTCTCCGATGACTGCCATTGGCTGTGACGGCTATCCGCAGATATCGCGATATACTGTCCGTCGGACCGCTTGACCTCACCGGATTCCTCCATCTTCCGCAGTAGCGAGCGCGTCGTGTGATAGTTCTTCTCCAATGCTTCGGCAATCTCCCGTGGATTCATCCCATCAGGACCCTGCTCGCGAAGCAGGTCGAGAATCTCCTGGCGCGCTCTGGTGCAGCCGACCTCTTCGGCGTTGCCGACCAGTGTCCACAGCGCGGTCGTGGCATCAAAGCTGAGAGCCAGCTGCTGCTCGTGCTCGACATCGCGCCCGGTGACAAAGAGCGTGGCATCGGTCTGCCCACGGTCGCGTTTCAGGATCATCGTCCCATCGACGGCCCCTGTCACACCAGTCGACCCGATGATTTCGTCCAGCACATCGTTGGAGCCGGTCTTGCGCAGGTGGTGCACCGCCAGGATCGAGACATGATAGGTATCAGCCAGCCGCTTGAGTGGCGTGAGCGACTCATAATCCCCCTCGTACTGAGAACAGCGGCGTTCCCCAGAGGGTGGTGCCACCCTGGCCCAGGTATCGATGACCACCAGCCGCAGATCGGGATGCGCCTTGAGATACTCCTCCAGGGAGGCCAAGCCTCCCTCACCCAGACGTGGCCAGTCCAGGGCAAACTCCAGGTTGTTCGGGGTCTCCGTCATGGATGAGAGCAGTCGACGAGCACGTGCTTGCAAGCGGCGTGCATTATCTTCCAGTGCCAGGTAGAGGACATCGCCTTTCGTGACTGGCTGTGCGCCCAGGGCCACGCCGCCAGCCGCAATAGAAAGCGCGACAGAGAGCGCCAGCCAGCTTTTCCCCAGCTTGGGTTTGCCAGCCAGCAGGGTCAACCCCTCCGGCAATATCTCTGGGATGGTCCAGCGCACCGGCGGCAACTCCCAGGACAGGAGGTCCGGTAGACTAAAGATAGAGGGTTGGTCTTTGGGAGGTGACGATGCCGATTGAGAACTGCGGGAGGAGAGTGGCTCAGCCTGATCCAGCGCACGCTGAAAGGCGGTGCGAAACCCTTGCCGGTCTTGCTGGTGCAACTCGTTGGGATCTTTGGCACCTTCCAAGCGGAGCACGAACGCTTTTCCCGACCACTGCCAGGCTTCCAGCTTGCGCGTGATCTGGGTCACAAAAGCCGTGCCCCCGGCATCGGGTTCCTGCATGATGTAGAGCCGGTCAATGCCGGCCAACATGGACTCCTCCAAGGTCCTGGCCATCTCAGCGCCTGGCAGTCCCAAGGCCGGGAACTGCTGATACCAGAGCGTCCAGCAGTCCGACTCCCCCTCCACCAGCACCAGGTAGCCCGCTTTTCTGGCCTCCTCCAGCCGACTCAGCCCATAGGGCACGATCGTGCCTTTGCCCTTGCTCCAGAGCGATCCCTCTTTGGCAACTAACGCCGTTCTGATGCGGTGGCGCGGTGCCAGCGTGCCATCTGGCAGATGATAGGGAATCTGCAAGTCACCAGAGGGAAGCTCCATCACCCCCAGCTGGAACAAAAACTTCCAGTGCAACTGCTTCTCCAGCGCCAGATCAAGCAAGGAGAGCTTAGGATGGCGCGTATTGCCTGGTGGTGCAGCCTGACCATCAGAGGCCGAGGGTGCATCGGGAAAGAGATCGGTCATGGTAAGTCCCATGGCTTCTACAATGCGTTCGAGCGAGCACCCGGTGAAGCACTTGAGCAAGACCTGACCGTGCTCACCCAGGCCAATGCTCAAGCTGGGTTTGCGATCAGCATGCGCTGGGCAACATGCTCTCCAACCGCGCATCGAGGTGCGCACCCCCTTGAGATGTGACAAGACCTGTTCCAGGGCGGGGGATAACGATTGTGCGATAGACGTAACCATTGAGAAAATTCTCCTTCTCTCTACAACAGGCAGCAATAGGGATGCTACAGCCAGCGGGAT